>Ga0247730_1000507_pt1 | contig 28297 bp, 36 predicted proteins | sample UWRJL073202C2_FD_180959 | JGI IMG/M metagenome (GOLD analysis project Ga0247730, IMG submission 180959) | Plant litter microbial communities from Arlington Agricultural Research Station in Wisconsin, United States - UWRJ-L073-202C-2 | ecosystem: Environmental > Terrestrial > Plant litter >... | reverse complement strand
AGAAGGTTGGTGAAACCGTGGGTTATCGCATCCGGCTGGACAGCAAAGTGGGGCCCAATACCCGCATCGAAGTGGTGACCGAAGGCATCCTCACCCGGCGTTTACAGGACGATCCGGCGCTGGACGGCGTGGGGCTGGTGATTTTTGACGAGTTCCATGTTTTGTCAAATGCCGGGTAAATCGTCAATCTTGTCAGAAACCTAAGTATTGCTCCTGGTGGCTAACTATGTGGTCGCCATCACAGATGATAGGGCTTTCGACCCTCGTTTGGGATGATGCCAGGATCATCTTTGAGCTACACCCGTGTCCGTGCGCAAATGACGTTCTACAGCCGCCGTGCCAATCGGAGGTCTCGAGCCATGTCGAGTTTCTAACGCCCTTTGCTTCCAATAATCGGATTTCCCCAAAGTGGCGTCCGCTCGCCAGAGTTGGTTAAAGCGGGAATCCTCAAGCAGTTAAGTGTCTTGATCATTGTCCTGGGCTTGATACCAATGCCGATCAACGGTTGTAGTACCAATACCCAGCTTACGAGCTATCTCAATTTTGGTCAGTCCTCCAAGCTTCAAAGATTGGACTGCCTTACGAGTCTTCTCCGCCTGGCGTCCTCTCACCCCATGAGTGGCCGCAGCACCGTCTTCGTTGCGTAGCGTTCTGTTTGCGATATAGCCATTGATCATTCGTTCTTGGGTGGCTTGATACTCTTCAAGTTTCAAGGCAGCCAGTCGAGCTTCAGCGGCAAACAGCACAAGACTTGGCATAACCTCCAAGCATTCACATAGCGCCCTGAGCTTCGCTATGGATATTGATTGACGGCCCCTTTCAACGGCCCCCAAATACTCGCGACTCAATGCGCGCAGGCAATCCTCGCGTCTCAATCCAGCGTCGACTCGGATCTCCCTGAGGACTTGTCCAAGGGCTTCCAGATATTCCATCTCTCTTCCGTGCAGCCACAAAAGAGATTATCAGGCCACGCTTTGACACCCCGCATCGCGGAGCTATAACATGTATAAGTGGGGTGATTGCCTAAGCAGCTGCATTAGTACGTCAATTCCATTCTGGTATCACGGACCTGCACCTTAGGATTTTCGTGGCAAGTGCTGGCGATTGTTCAACCTTAAGCCGTGTCAGGCGAGCCGGCTCACTTGCGATGGTGTAACTAGTGATTTACGTGCTTGATCAGAAGACCCAGGATGTAAATACAGGGATAAACAGCGAGGTTGAAGGTCCATGCTTCCTTGCAACAATTACTTCGATTCACACTGGTAAGCGCGACAGAGCTGCGGTAATTCGCTGCGCCTACGAGCTTCAGCACTACCTCTCATTCGCCAAGGATGTCGCCATAGAGGCAGTGCAGATGTTATGCCCACCGAGCCTTACGGGTGGGGAGCATTGGAGCCTAGAGGATCTAATTCAGATAATTTGCTACCGGGGGATTGGAACAGATGAGGGAGCTATTGTTTATAGGACAGCTAAGGGTACCTATAAGCTAGGAGATCTCGATCTGCGGAAGCGGAAAACGCGTCAAGTTTGGTATTCGGAGCAGCGCCTTCGTTCTCACATCCCTCAACCATCCGATCGAGTTCTCAATCTAAACGAGCCGTACCTATATGCAGCCGTCCCCTGATGCAGGTAATTCCATGAATCAGGTTGGCGAGGATTCGCTGGCGCCATGGGCGGCCTTGGAACGTGCGAGGGACGCGCTGTCGAATGTAGGACATATCGTCTGTTTCACTGGAGCTGGTATCTCTGCCGAAAGTGGCATTGCCACATACCGTGAACCGCTTATCGGCATATGGGCTCAGCACGATCCGCGGACGTTAGAAACGGCGAGCGCCTTTCGCAAAAATCCGCAGCTCGTGTGGGGATGGTATCTGTGGCGGCGGCAGCAAGTTGCAAATGCCCAACCAAATGCTGCCCATCTTGCGATTGGCCAATTAGCAGCCACAGGTCGAAAAGTCTCTGTCATCACTCAAAACGTCGATGAATTGCATGAACGAGCCGGCTCTGTCGGTGTACTGCATCTGCACGGCAGCCTGTCTAAACCCAAGTGCTTTGCGTGCCGTCGACTAGGAACACTTCCTGAGCATCAGTTGCCCTTGCCTGCGGGTGGAGCACTGGTCGAGCCGCCGCGTTGTGAAAGGTGTAGTGGAAGACTAAGGCCGAACGTCGTTTGGTACGGCGAGGATTTGCCGTCCGACGTTTGGAAGTCGGCGATCGCATTGGTAAAAAGCTGCGACGTTCTGATCTCCGTAGGCACATCCGGGATCGTCACTCCTGCCGCTGACATTCCTTGGCTTGCGCTGTCATCCGGCGCGACAGTCATTCACGTCAACACGGAGGATGTCAGTACCGCCGAGCCGAATGAGCTAATGCTCATTGGGAAAGCCACCGAGGTCCTCCCGAAGCTCTTTGCCCTAGTCCCTTGTGCGGAGTAACCACAATGACCACACCCTACGAGCGGACTCTTAGCGTAATTGAAACGGGCAGTTTCTTGGCGATGCTTTCGCGAGATAGATCATTACCCGACAACGTCCGGGATCAAGCCAAACAACTCCTCCGCCACTATCCTACTCCACAAGCCGTAAGACTGGCTGGACAATGCGAAGCGATCAGGCAGGATGAAATTTCGAGGCTTCCTATCAGCCCTCAAACTTTGCATCCAGCATTGGCGACCTGGCCTCTTATCGAGCCATTTTTCTGCGATTCAACCGAACGCGATACGCCGGAGCGCACTGCGCCAACGGTTTCGGTCATTGTGCCCAAGTTGCAGCCCATCTCCGGCACAGTAGGAGCGGGCTTGGCCAGCGATCTTCAAATATTGGGGCTCGCGCAATCGACAGAGGTTGGGTGCTTGAGCGTCGAATATCGCTGCTTCACATCAGCTCGAGCGCAGGTTCTCTCTCGCGCCGCTGTGCTGCTGGGATCTCGAGCAAGGGCAAGCACTTGGTTTGAGAGTCCTATCCGAAGTCTGAATAGGCGAAAGCCCTGCACGCTGATGGGCGACGCCCACGAGTTCACAGAGGTCATGGACGTTTTGATCCGTCTCGAATACGGAATTTACTACTGAGGTGTCCCTCGCTTGGAACGCCTGATGACGATGCGCAAATCGTGAAGCGCCTCAGGATCCGTCTCAGCTTCCAAACGGCTACGCGCGTGAAATGCGGCCATTTCGAGGTGAAAGAACTCAGCCACATATTTGTCGACAAATGCCATCAACTGCCTCCGAACGGAGAAAAGGTTGGTACAGCCTAGCTAACCTGTCCAATGTTGCCCAAAAGCAGTTGTGTTTCTGGTGATGACGAGAGGCGGCTTTCGACCCGAAGCTGACTGTTGGATGCACAGGCTTTTGGAAGTGCGGCGCTTCGCACTTTGGAGGACGGCGAAGATATTGCAGGAGCGTCGTTTCACGTTCAACCACGGGTAATGATGGAAACGGGTCAATGGCTGGCCGTCTCACAGGGGGCGGGCGTATTTAATCTCGATCATTCTTTTGAGCGCGAATCTTTCCGCTAAAAACTTTAAAACCGTAGGTGTTGTAGAACAGCGTGACTGGCATAAGCAGGGCGAAGCCGATCAGCATAAATTGCTGACTGGCCTGGCCTGACGCTGTGCCCAACAGAGTGAGGTCAGGGGGCACGATCAGCGGGAATAAAGTCGCGACCATCAGCGCAAATCCGACTACGAAAACGCCAAGAGCGCAGAACAGCGGCGCACAGTCCTGCCGCGTGCGAAAGCTGAAAAAGAACAGCACTGAAGCAATCAAGGTCAGAGCGACGACCGGCGCAATGATGGCGAGATTAGTGAGTCGATCTGCGTACTGCGGTGCAAGGGTTGACGTCCAGACGACCAAAGTTGCAAGCAGGATCAATGTCGGACCCGACAACAGTTTCGCAAGTCTTGCGGCGTTATGTTGCAGAGGGTTTTCTGTCCGCCAATAAAGCCAGCATGTCCCGAGCCACAGGTAGCCGACTACCAGCACGCCGCCGCAGAATAATGGAAACGCGCTCAGCCATTCCCAACCGCTTCCGGCAAATCGACCGTCTTGAACAGGCACGCCTTGGACGAGAGTGCCGAGCACGGTGCCCTGACTCATGCTCGTAATAAAAGACGCCACGCCGAGACACCTATCGATGACCCGTTTGATGCCTGAGCGCGACGCCTGATCGCGAAACTCAAGTGCCAGAGCGCGCACGATCAGCGCCATGAACATGCTAATAAAAGGCAGATACAGCGCTGGAAGCAGGACCGCATACGCCATGGGAAACAAGGCGAAGAGTCCCCCGCCGCCAAGTACCAGCCAGGTTTCATTAGCGTCCCAGATGGGCAGTATCGACAACGCCATCGCCCGGCGTTGCACTGGGCAATGCGTAACCCCCATTAACATCCCGACACCCAGGTCGGTGCCGTCGAGCAGGACGTAGTTCAGCACTGAAAAGGCCAGGGCCGCACCCGACAGCAGAATTATCCAATCAACGCCAAGCATGGGTATTGTTCATGATTTGCCTATCTCCTGAGCAAGTGTTGGTTGCGGCTCAAGCTCGCCGTCGATCGCTGGTTTGCGCAGGATACGGGCCAATACCCACAGGCCGATGCCAAACACCACCACGTAACAACCGAGGATCGAGAAGGTCGACGCCACCACTTGCTGACGTGAAACAGAAGACGCGCTTTCCGCCGTGCGCAGCAAACCGTACACCGTGAACGGTTGCCGACCCACTTCAGTGACTACCCAGCCGCTAATCATCGCCACGAAGCCTGCGGGCGCCATCACCACGCTGCATCGCAACATCCAGCGTAAGGTGTACAAGCGCTTCTTGTAACGAAGAAACAGGCTAGTGACGCCTAATGCCAGCATCATCAGGCCCAGGCCTACCATCAACCGGAAGGCCCAGAACACGATGCCCACGGGTGGTATGTCCTGCTGGGCGAATTCATCTAGAGCGGCAATGCTGCTGTGCAGATCATGGCGTAAATACAGCGAGCCGATGCGGGGGATGGCCAACTCGAAATGATTGCGGCGTTCGCCCATGTCAGGAATGGCGAACAGACGGAGCGGTTCTCCGGCACCTTCCGTTGGGCGGGTCCAGGAGGCTTCGATCGCGGCAACTTTCTGCGGTTGAAGCTTGAGGCTGTTCAGCCCATGCAGATCACCAGCCACTATCTGCAAGGGCGCAAGTACTGCGACTACCCACAGCGCCATCGAGAACTGCAGCCGCGCTCTCGGACCTTCAGGGTTGCGCAGCAACTGCCAGGCAGCCGCACCCGCGACGAACATGGCTGTTCCCAATAACGTCGCTAGGGTCATGTGGACGAAGCGGTAAGGGGATGAAGGATTGAAAATGATTGCCCACCAGTCTTCGGCAAAGAAGCGGCCATCTGGCCGAATTCCATAGCCGGCCGGCGTCTGCATCCATGAATTGGCCGCCAGTATCCAGAACGCGCTGATCAACGAGCCGACGGCTACAGCACAAGTGGCGAAAAAATGCAGGCGGGGCCCGACCTTTTTCATGCCGAACAGCATGATGCCGAGAAAACCTGCTTCCAGAAAAAACGCCGCCATAACCTCATAGAACATTAGCGGACCAATGATCTCACCGGCCTTGATGGAGAGACGTGACCAGTTGAGGCCGAACTGATATTCGAGGATCAGCCCAGAGGCTGTGCCGATGGCGACATTCAGCGCAAATATCCTCAGCCAGTATCGATAAATATCCAGGTAAATCTGCTCTCGACGCCATAGCCAAAGCGCTTCGAGCACCATCAGGAAATTCGCCATGCCGATGGTGAAAGCGGCCAGGACGATGTGAAAGCTGATGGTGATCGCGAACTGCGCACGGGCGGCCAACAGGGCTGACTCGATCGTTTCCATGTCTGTTCTCGTCGATAATTCCGAGACCGATTCATCCTTTCCAACAGCGAAAAAAAGAGTTCTTTGTCCAAACGGTGGTTTTATTCCACGTGCCTAAGTACCTCTGGCAGATATCTCCACACATGAATTGGACCAATTTAAAACTTGCAACAAGTTAGCGATTTTTCGGTCTGATTGCTTTACCTGTCAAAAGGTAGTGGCTATACGCAAGGCCAAATATTGTCGACGTGCATCCCGCATGCCCCGCATACTGTAATAGTTTGGCCATTTGCTCATCGCTACCCTTATCCGCAGGGGCACACCGTTAATCCCCTTCTTTTAGTGTGAAGCGCGCTAGCGAGAGCTCTGACGAAAACACGGTTGCAACACAGAGCCTTGAGCATGGAGATGTGCTACGGGCTGTCTGCTGCGATCTCGAACCTTGAAGGCTGACAATTGGCCCACCGATGACGAATGGCAGGCCTGGCATACAGACCGGATAGGCCGGTCTGTATGCCCAGTACTACCATTTTTACCTTCGAACCATACCCTTCTTACAGCTCGTTTAACGAGTTAGTGGAAGGGCTTAGTCTAGCTGCTCTCCACCCCCTCCGGGGCGTGGTACATGTGCCGCTTCGCCATTTTTGTCACGGTCCGGCCTGTCTGCTGCATCTATGCTTAAAGCGCCATCATGTGAGTCTTCAACGTGGACTGGAGATGAACTGCTTTCCGCTTCTGCGAGCTTGCTCGCTATCTCCCAATGTCGCAGCTCCTCACCCTCGGGTTCACCTTCGGATTGCCATATTTGATAAGCAAATTCGCTTATGCGTTTCTCATCAACGTTCATTTATTTGCCTCCTATCGACGACGATATACTTGCCATTTGTTAGATAAGCGATGAGACAACCCGTTGCAGTGGATTAGCTCCCGTTTATCTGGTGCGCGCGGCTAGATGATGCTTGGCAGGGGGCATACCTCACAAACGCCGGCTGATGGCTTTATTTCAACACCTCATCTCGGCCCCAAGGTATGAAAACCACATAATGAGTATCTGCAGCGTTTTTATGTTCCACCCGCCCAAGCATTCTGTTATCGGTGCGCAGTCAAACCTACGCACAATCGTCAGGCATGGGCCTGACGATTTCGAATCACGTTCACTGAGCAGCATCACCGCCGTGCTTTTTGGCTAGCGCTTGGGCTTCAGTCAAATGATGCTTGAGTTTAGGTAGAGTCTGCGTGGCGAAAGCCTTGAGCTCTGCATCTTTGCCATCAGCCACTTCCTCCTCGAACAGCTTGATGGTCGCTTCGTGTGCTTTCACCTGATTGTTGGCATAAGCCTGATCAAAAGATTTCGCGCTGCGCAGTTCGAGAATCATCGATTTTGCTTTGTCCATCAGCATCTGATTATCCGAAACTTCCAGCTTTTTCGAATCCGCCAGCGCCTTCAGTTTGGTGTTCGCCTCGGTATGATCCTTGACCATCATGTCGGCGAAGGTTTTGACATCAGCTGAAGTACCTTTTTCCTGAGCAAGCTTGCCTGCCTCTACCTCTGCAACGCCTTTGGCCGAAGCGTCTTCGACGAAATCATCGTCCACTGCTGCAAATGCGCCTTGGCTTACCATTGCGATACAGGCTGCCAGTGCCGTAGTACGGATTAGATTAGTCATCTCTGTTATTCCTGTGGTGATGAAGAATTCTGACGCATCTGTGCGCCTAAACTTCCGACTTTGGTCGCACATTAATGTTCACCAAATTTAAGCCATCTCGGAGGGAATTCAGTGCGGTTTGCATTTCGTCAGGTTGCGGAAAAGTTCGTCGAACACTCATCGAGGCAGGGCGGTCGAGTGACGGAAAATGCGGGTCTGAAGCTCAAAGGGATGAAGTGTGCGGCCATGGAACGGTGGGTTGATGAGAGCAAGGAACTGCTTGGAGAAATCGAAAAGGGCGAAGTACTGGACGCGGCGCGATTGGTGCTTGTCAAAAGGTTGAACACTAAGAACTCGCCGTTTCCGCACTTTGATTGCCATGGCTAAACATCTTGATATGGATAACGCGGTAGAGCTGCTGCCAGCAATTCTGGCGGCGGAAAAGGGGGCTGATGAAAAACTGTCTGCACTCGCTGAGCGAGGGGGAGTAAGGCAGCGACCCTACTGAGAAGTGATGTGACGGGGGGTGAGTGTGCATTGCGGCGGATCTTGGGTAGCAATGTCGCTCTGACATGCAATTGCTTGTCAGACGTATCGGCGGGCAACCTCGCTTGCGCATTCAACCTTCACCTGCAAATAGGGCGCTCAGAGGAGCGCCCTATTTATGACTTACTGCACGCTAACCGATTTCAGATCAGGCCTTTCAGAGCCACCGATGCTTATGCGTTTTGGCTTGGCTTCCTCCGGAACTACACGGAGCAGATCAATTGCCAGCAACCCGTTTTTCAGCGATGCGCTCTGTACTTCGATGTGATCCGCCAGGCGGAACGACAACCGGAAAGCACGCTGGGCAATGCCTTGATGGAGATAAGTGACCTCCTTCTCATTTTCGCGCTTGCCACCTGTAACGGTCAGCACGCCCTTTTCGACTTGAATGTCCATATCTTCCTCGACCAATCCCGCAGCCGCGATAACAATCCGATACTCATTGTCACCGTGCTTCTCAACATTGTGGGGAGGGTAGGCGGTCGTGGCCTCGCTACGGAGCGCCGATTCGAAGAGGTCGTTGAAGCGATCGAAACCGACCGATTGGCGGAACAGCGGAGCGAGCGAGAGTGAAGTAGCCATTGCGAAATCTCCTGAGTTTTCTCCAAGTGATTTGAAACGCGACCCGGATTCGGCATCGCGTAAACCCAATGTAGGTACTCGAAAAAGACTTTCAAGAGGGTTTAAGAATATTTTTTTTGCTGGCTCATTTGCCCTGCAATGCTGTGACGAGTTCAGCTTTGCTCATGCTTGAACGACCTCTGATATCGTGCCTTCGCGCTTCTTTCAACAAGCTGGCTTTGGTTTGCGTTTCGAGGGACGCTTTCGATTCACGGGGCGCGCCATGACGTGTTTGCGCCGCACGCTTGCCCGAATCAGATTTGGCCTGTTCCTTTTGTTTTTTTGGTGTCCTGGTCCCTGAGCCGCCGCTTTTTTCCCCGCCGCCCGATTGCTTGTTCACTGTCGCCCAAGCCCTGGCTTCTGCTTCGTCTTTGGGTGCGCCCTTGTGTTCGTAGCTTTTTTCGATGTGCTCGGCTTTGCGTTTTTGCTCATCGGTGTATTTCTCTTTGCTTCCTTGTGCCATGAGGGAGGCTCCTCGGTCGTCGTCAAGATATATGTGTGGTGGGAACAAGCGGAGTGCGCATGAACATGTGCATCAAAGCGTCGTGACAGGCGCCTTGAGTTCGGCGCGAACGTCAGCCTTTGCTGTGCTCTTTGGACGTTGGCGCCTGGGCAACGCCGCGTGGACCGGCAATCCCCCAGATCACCAGCCCGATCAGAGGGAGCACCAGAATCAATACAGTCCAGCCGATCTTGGTCCCCGAGGTTTTTGTCGTGCGCCAGACGCTGTTGATCGCGTACAGATCGACCAACAGAATTATCACAGCGACGGCGATGCTGAAGATTGAAGTTTCCATGTGACGCCTCCAATGCAACGTTAGGCCGCAGGAACGCCAGCGACGAATTCCGCTTCCGGTATTTCGATATTGCTGCTTCCGGGAGTCAGGATGACTTTGCGGCAATCCTCTTGTTTCTTATCGAAGATCTTATAGCCCTCGGCAGCCTGTTCCAGGGACATCCGGTGGGAGATGATCGCTTCCGGTGACAGTCGTCCGGTCTCGATATAGTCCAGCAGTTCGGGCAAGAAGCGTTGAACGTGAGTCTGGCCCATCTTGAACGTCAGACCTTTGTCAAACGCATCGCCGAACAGGAACCCGTGGATAAATCCAGAGTAGACGCCGGGCACGCTGACCACACCTCCACGGCGGACGGCAGCGATGCATTGGCGCAAAGCTTTGCCGCTACTGCCTTCAAGCTTGAGGGTTGCAAGCACGGTTTCGGTGGTGCTGCCTTTGGCCTCGAAGCCCACGGCATCAACTACGCCATCCACACCACGCATGCCGGGCGTCTGGCGAATGATGGTGTCGGCTGGATCATCGTCTTCATCGAAGTTGATGGGGATAACCCCGTAAGTCTGTTGTGCATAAGCCAGGCGATACGGGTGATGGTCAACCATGAAGATTTTATCGGCGCCAAGCATGCGTGCGACTGCCGCGCTCAATAACCCAACCGGTCCCGCCCCGTAGATGGCGATGCTTGATCCTTGGCCGATGCCGGTGTTGGTGACCGCTTGATACGCAGTGGGGAGGATGTCCGAAAGAAACAGCACTTTCTCATCAGCCAATGTCCCGGGCACCTTGAACGGACCGGTGTTGGCCTTGGGTACCCGTACGTACTCGGCCTGACCTCCGGGAATCCCGCCGTACAGATGGCTGAAGCCGAAGAGAGCGGCCCCCGGCGGAATCGATTTCTTGTTGATGATCGCACCGCGACCTGTGTTAGTAGTCTCGCAGGCGGCAAACAGATCCATCTGGCAAAAAAAGCAGTCGCCGCAGGCAATCACAAATGGGATGACCACACGATCGCCTTTTTGCACCGCTGTGACCGCCGAGCCGGTCTCTTCAACAATCCCCATGAATTCATGGCCAAAAATATCGCCATGCTCAACAGTCGGAATCTTGCCCCGGTACAGGTGCAGATCGGAGCCGCAAATGGCAGTAGCGGTCACCCGCAATATGATGTCATCGGCCGCTTCGATGGTTGGGTCTGGGACGGTATCCACTTTTACGTTGTGGGCGCCGTGATAAGTGAGTGCACGCATGAGATTTCTCCAATAAAGCCACAAAAAAAATTGCCCTTTCAAGAGCGGAGCGTGTGATTCAAGGATTAGTTCAGCGTTTCAAATGCTTTATGGGATTAGCGGCGAGTTGTTGTCAGACTAGAACTTCACTCGGATGAGAGCAGTCACATTGCTAGTCCAGACGAGTGATACGTATGAGCCTTCTAGAGCAGGAAATGCTGGACCGTAAACACCCCATTGCCGAGGACATTTCGCTGCAGCGCAAAGTCTGGAAGTTCCAAAGGGCCGGATGGTATGTACTCGTGGCGGTGGTCATTCTGACGTTGCTCGGCCTGTTTTCCAGAGGCCCGCTCAGCACGCTTCAAACTGTGAGTGGGCTGGGTGATTTGACGGTGGAGTACGAGCGTTTTTATCGAGGTGGTGGGGCTAACCCGATGGTCGTTCAGGCGACGGGGCAGCCGGGCAAAGAGATCACTCTACTAATTAGCAAGCCCATGCTGGATGGTTTCAGCATCGAGTCGATACAGCCGCAGCCAGTCAGCTCCATGGGTAGTCCGCAAGGTTTAAGTCTTACCTTCCCTCCTGACAAAAGCGGGCAGGTCACGCTCTTTATTTCTTGGCGCAGCAACGGAATTGGGCTGTTTAAAAGTCAGATAAGCATCGTTGGCGGCGGCTACATTCCAGTCACTCAGTTCATTTACCCATAGGTGCTCAACGGATGCCGTATTACGCGCAGGTGCTATCTATTTAGCACTCATGGTGCTTTTCAAGATATCTGGCAGACGATCAGTAGGCGAACTGACGTCATTTGATTTCGTGCTGCTGATGGTCATCGGCGAGGCCACCCAGCAAGCGCTGCTTGGCGATGACTTCTCCGTGACCAACGCGATTCTGGTCATCGTGACCTTAATGGTGATCGACATCGGGTTTTCTCTTGTCAAGCGACGGTCCAAACGCTTGGCCAAGCTGATCGATGGGGGGCCGACGATCATCGTTGAAAACGGCGCTTTCCTGCGGCATCGCATGCACGAGGCCCGCGTCCAGGAAGACGACATTTTGCAGGCCGCGAGAATAGAGCAGGGTTTCGAGCGAGTGGATCAGATCAAGTACGCGATTCTGGAGCGAAACGGTAAGATCTCGATCATTCCTGCCTAATTTTTTTCATATTGTGACGTTATGTACGGCGCTATTCAGCGTCGTTAACGGCAGGGGTGCCGATGGTTCAAAGCAGCAAGGGATAGACTCTATCTGCTGCCCGTGCGTTGTATCGTCCATAGGCATAGGCTTCCTCTTACAATTCCAGAGGGCCCGATCCCACATGATCACCTCACAAGCGTCGTATGACCTTCAGGAACTGAGTCTTCAAAGCTCGTATAGTCCTAGAGTGGTCCTAGACTTAAATGGCAGATGGTTCACTTTGCGGATCGAAATTCGGACCTTTGAAACGGCTTAGATTTTTCAGCGTGTCTTTGATTTTAATGGGGAAATCGTAGTGTCGCCGGCTAGTTTCATGCTTCTGGATGCAGCACCACAAAGCATAATCCGCCTCCTTTTTTTTGGAGTCGTTTTCTTGATCGCGCCTGACGGTTCCAGCGTTGCGTCGAAGTCACGTTCTTTGTTGTACTCATCTATGTAGCTGCTCATGGGTAATCCCTCAGATCATAGGATTAAGAAGGGAAACATTATGAGCCAGCTTCAGGAGCTCTGCTCTGGCAGTCCACCTGCAAAGCATCTCACCTGCGGCCGCGTGCGCAAAAAAATGTAAGGATAGGCTGCTATGCCTATCAGACTTGGCACATGGGGAAGGAAGGGAATTGAATCAGCAAACTGCCTGGATAGTTGAAACCCTTAAAGACGCTTTCTCGCCATTGGAATGCGTATGCCAGCAATGCGTAGGAGGGACGTTGACACTGAAAATTTTCGACTGCGAATCGGGAAGGGTAGATCTAACCGTAGTGGGGATTTCGTTAAGCCAGTTACGCTCGATGCGGGAACTGTCACAGCTGATCGCAGAGTTACGCGAGGAACTGCAGGCGATGGGTAAGCGGTCGTCCAAGGTCAATAGATCGTCTTGTTGAGTACTGGCTGATCTTGCTTTGACGCAGTGCAATGTTTGCGGCACCGGTGCATTAGCCGGTCCCGAGGTCCTGCTGGTTTAATAAAATATTTGAAGCGGCTAATCAGATTACGGATAAACCACAGTGGAAGGTGAGGAAAAAATTTCATTATCGCAAGCTATCTATAGATTACCCTCAAAGCCTCAGTCAGCAAAAGCGTAGTGCCAGCAAAGAAAATTAGTGCACCCAGCGCGAACCTGGGTCGACCGAGAAAACTTGTCATTGCTTCGGAGTTTTTAATCTCACTGACAATCCGCATGATTCTCCCTCTTGATAAAAAATGAGTGCTGGGGCTCCCAGCACTCATGGTGACATCACTCGGCGTCAGGGCCCTGGGCCAGGCCCGATCCCAAATCAGCGCCTGTTACAGGGCTAGCTGCCAGATCAGATTTTAGCCGCTGCTTCATCATTTCCAGTGTCACCGCATCGGCTTCATTCAGCGATACTGAAGCTGTACCGTCCCCACCATCGACCGCTGGATGCGGATTTTCAACGTACTCAAATTCTTCGTCGCTATTCCATGGGCCTCGAACGTTCGGTTCGCCATTGGACATGCTGAAATAGGTCCGAGCGAATTCAGGCATACCTGGCAATTTACCCTGAGGAAAGTTCGGCTGAATCGAATGAAGCGCTTTTTCGAACGATTTTTGGTGAGCAATTTCTCGCGTCATCAGGAAGCCCAAGGCATCTTTGATACCCGGATCATCCACTACATTCATCAAGCGCTCATAGACGATTTTGGCACGCGCTTCCGCTGCGATATTGGAGCGGAAATCAGCTGTGGGTTCGCCAATGGTATCGATATAGGCAGCGGTCCAAGGAACACCAGCCGAATTCACTAGTGGTGCACCGGCACCGTACAAAAGACTGGTGATGTGAGAGTCGTTACCGGCTCCATTGATGGCCCGGTACAGCTCGCCTTCTTCCTGCACACCTTCAGAAAGCTGACCCTTGGCACCTTTGTTAAGCATTACAATGATGGAACCGACGATCTCAAGGTGGCTCAGCTCCTCGGTAGCAATATCCATTAGCAGGTCTTTACGCCCAGGGTCTTCTTCCGCAAGCGCTTGAGTGAAGTATCTAGCCGCGGCCGCCAGTTCACCTTGTGCACCACCAAACTGCTCAAGCAGCAGATTAGCTAACCCTGGATTGGGCTGAGCTACTCGAACAGTGTATTGCAGACGTTTGTTATGTAAAAACATTCTGATATTCCTCTGGCTCGGTTACACATTGCGCATCAAAAATGCGCGCATTTGTCCGGTCATCAGTACATCGGAGGGAGCGAAGTCCTGGAAATTTCATGTCAACGTAATAGTGCTGACGGGCGGTTTTTCACCGAAGGTTCCGGCGGAGGGACGTGTGGCATTGTTTTATTTTTTTGATCAGTCGGCTTATTTAGTTGCCGGGCCTGTAGGATGATAGGCAGTTGAAAGATGATTCCTCTTTGCCATACCACGTATCCCTACTGGCATCTTTGCAATTTTCTTTTTTTCTTATCCGCTGTGGTTTTGAACCCGGCGGAAGCACGGCGTGTCTGCAAATCGGAATGGGGCGAGCGATCCGATAGCTGATACGAAACTCGAGAAAAGAATGCGCATTTTGATAGTAGAAGATGATCCAATCCTAGCGTTGCTTACCACCGAAACGCTTCAAGAAGAGGGACACGAGGTAATCGGTCCTGCTTACGATGTAGACCAGGCCCTACACCTGGCCAATGAAAATTTGATTGATGTTGCTTTCGTAGACATCAACCTAGACGGACATGAGGAGGGCATTTATGTTGCCCGGTGGCTTCTTGAACACCATAAGGTTTACTCGTTATTCGTTACCGGTCAGGTTGCCGGTGCTCGTATTCGCGGCTACAAAGCCATAGGATTGTTAAGCAAACCCTTCAAGCTTGATGATCTGGTGAACGCAGCTTTAATAACTCGGTCATGGTTGGCAGGGGAAGCGTCAACAATCCCGATACCGCGCGCTCTGGAGATTTTCGGCGTACGGGTGGACGAGTAGACAGGCATGCGTTATGACAAACGAGCAAGATTTAGAGCTAGTGGCTTTTGAAATCGAAGAGCTGGCGGAATACGCGCCGACCATGCTGTGGCGCTCAAGGACAGATAGGCTGTTTGACTGGTTTAACAAACCTTGGCGCGATTACTGCGGCAGAACCCTTGAAGAGCTTTTCGGCTTTACGTGGACTGAGGATGTGCATCCCGATGACTTGGAGTGCTGTCTGGAAGTCTACAAGCAAGCGTTTGAAGTTCAAGAACCCTTCGCTTTCCCTTTTCGATTACGGAGCAAGGATGGCGTCTACCGCTGGTTCCTGAATAACGGTGCGCCGTTTTATCGCAAAGGAGCATTTGCAGGCTACATCGGAAGCTGCGTAGACATCTCTGACCAGCGTGCGCTTGCAGAGCATCAGGAAGTGCTCCTTGCTGAGCTCAATCACAGAGTTAAAAACAACCTTCAGCTCATCATTTCGTTTATGCAAATAGCAGCCCTTAAAGCCAAAGGCGACGAAGCCAAGGTTCTGATGCGCGATGCGATTAATCGTGTACAAGGAGTGGGGATCATCCAAGCGGAGCTTCATAAGTCCGGCACCGGCAAGATCGACTTGGCTGAATACTTGCCTAATTTGGCGCGTGCCGCACTGATCGCCGAGACAGGGGACGCCTCGGCACTGGAGCTGGCTCTGAAGTCAGCTGTAGTGCCGATTAAGCTTGCATCTGAGCTGGGGCTGATCGTAAACGAGTTGATCACCAATGCAGTGAAGCATGGCTCAAACGATGGCGCGCAGATCAAGCTTACAATTCACAAGCTGCCAGGGGATCAGATCGAAGTTGTTATAGCTGACGATGGACCCGGTTTTCAAGAATCCCAGCTAAGTGGACACATATCTCCCGGCTCAAGACTGCGCGGTCTAGGACTTGTAGATGCGCTGGCTTCACGATGTGGTGCAGAACTTAAGCGGGAAAACGACAACGGCGCAGTAGTAAAGCTTCGCTTCGTATCCGAACACTCCTAGGCGTAGTCCGGTTACATTTGCTTTAGGCACAGATGCTATTGCTCCATTAACCTCACATAAATATGGATCAATATGCGCCTAGCCGATTTCATTCTAGCCAACATCGAGCCAATCCTTCAGCAGTGGGAAGACTTTGCTAAGACGATGACGCCCGCAGCAGACGGAATGGGTTCCGAAGCTTTGCGTGATCATGCTGAACAGATGTTGCAGACAATTGCTGCGGATCTGCGAACCTTGCAGACTGCTGAAGAACGAATAACAAAATCTCACGGGGAGGCGATGCCCTCCTTGGAGGTGACACCAGCGGAGACTCACGCAACCATCCGCCAGTCTTCCGGGATTCACAGTAGAGCAGATGATCGCTGAGTACCGTGCTTTACGTACAAGCGTATTGGTCCTTTGGATGCCTCCTAATGACATATCAAAGGACAAGGAAATCTCAGATGTTATCCGGTTTAACGAGGCTATTGACCAGGCCTTGGCGGAATCTGTTGTGAGCTATTCCGTAGCGGTGGACGCAGCTCGCAATGTCTTTTTAGGGATATTGGGGCATGACCTTCGAAGCCCGCTGGGAGCCATCTCACTGAGCGCGGAAGTGTTATTGGGCGCAAACGATCTCGCACCAAAGCAGACCAAAAACGTTTCCCGCATCTTCACCAGTGTGAAACGGGCAACCAAAATTGTAGGCGACCTTCTGGACTTTACTCGCACCCAGTTAGGCTCAGGCATCCCTGTCCGTAAATCGGAGGGTGATCTTGTGAATGCCTGCGAAGATATGGTCGAAGAAGCCAAGGCGTACCATCCTGAGCGTCATATCGATCTCATGGTGCATGGCAATGTGCGGGGCGAATTCGACAGGTCACGCATCGAACAGGTTGTCTCGAATCTGATTAGCAACGCGATTCAACACGGGGATACCGAGGCTCCCATCACCGTCACTCTCGAGTCAGATCAGGATGTGGCTGTTTTGTCGATTCACAACGCTGGAGACCCAATCGATGAAGGTGCGTTGACCAGCATATTTAACCCGATGATTAGACACCTCAAAAGTGGCAACATCGAGTACGGCTCCGGTGCTGGTCTTGGGCTGGGACTGTACATTGCGTCAGCAATTGTGAGCGCTCATCAAGGCAGCATTGAGGTACATTCTGTAGCCGGAGAAGGGACCACCTTTAGGGTCCGACTACCACTCCAGAGCACCCTGACTACTTAAATGCCCTGGCTCTGCGGTTGCCCATTAAACCTTGTCCAGCTCAATATTCCGATGGGTAACGCTGAATTCTGGCCGTGCGTGACGATCTGTTTTCCATGTGTACTGAGCTAAGGAATGCGCGGATGTTAAAAACATCGATGTCCGAAACCGAAAACGAGCCTAGCGATCTGGGTACTTTTGAAGAGGCATGTGATGCAGACGCCAGTCCCTGCCGAGCGGCCACCTCGTCAATCCCGTCACCAAATTGGGACGCTAAGGTTTTAGCGAGAAAAGGCGAGACGAAAAATTTTCGAAATCCATTACCTTCACTACGGCAAGAAAAAAACTGTCATTCATCGGGCCATCAAAATGAATGATTTTGAGGCGTGGTGTCTGGCAGCTATCGGGTGCGGCGTCCCTGAGGAAACGCTTCCGCGGATTCAGTACCTCTCCTTGATCGTCACCGCTTCCGAAAATCAGGGGATTACCAAGGTGCGGTGGAATGTTGCTCCTCGCCAATACTTCTACAGGTAACGAGAAATCTTAGAGCCAAAAAAAGCCCACCAGCTGGGTGGGCTGGAGGAGTTTCACCAGTGCGGCTACCAATCCGCTTATGGTAGAAAAACGGTTGATAAATTGGTTCATCAGCTGCTATCCATATTGGGATGAACGGTGGCGAATTTTCTATCCCGAGCTAGTTCGGCTACGAGCTGCGTGGGGGGAGTAGATTCGTGAACAATGCAGGCCAGCTCAAGATTGAGGCTTAGCTCGGCATCTCATAATGACTATATCTTTTCCGAAAAGATGGACACCTCTGAGGTGTGCATATGCCCAAATGAACTCTGGGGACCGCTCGTCATCAACTCAAATTATGAGCCCTGTCCCACGGTGAGCAAAATCAAAGCCGAGATGCTTGGACTCACTGAAACCTTGTGGCACTAAGACCAATAATCAAGGGACGGCTGTAGGTGAGGCTTTAATGAACATTGCATGTTTGGGATGGGGTTCATTGATCTGGAAACCAGACGCGTTGCCACTGGCTTCAGCATGGTATATCGATGGCCCAGAACTGCCGATCGAATTTTCGCGCGTAGGTGACGGTGGTGAGCTCGCAACCGCTGTTTGCCTCAATGCACCACCCTGCCAGGTCCTATGGGCGCTATTGGATGTCCAAACGCTGGACCAGGCTGTCCAGGCACTCAAGACGCGCGAGCAGATTCCGAGCGACAGGCAAGACGGGGTGGGAGTCTTCACGATCAACAGTTCGACAGTCGGGGTACTTGGAAAATGGGCCGCTGACCGCCAGCTGGATGCCGTAATCTGGACGGCACTGCCCCCACGTTTCGAAGATGTTGAAGGTCTAATCCCCTCTCTCGATGACGTACTCACCTACCTGATTTCTCTCGACGGTGACACGCTTGAGCACGCCAAGAGTTATATGGAAAACGTGCCTCAACAGATCGATACGCCATATCGGCGCGAAATCCGAAAACTGGGGTGGGACTGAGTCATGAGCAAAGATATCAGTGCCTTCTTTACTGAGGTTTCTGGCCAGCTTCGAGTTCTTCGCGAAACCGTCCGTGACCTGGAAAAAGTTGAGGAGTTTCAGGTGGTCTCCCTTCGTGGAGCGCAGAGTGTAGACGTGGATGGGGCCTTGCACCTGTCATTCAGAAAGCTGGAAGATCAAATCGCAGGAATAGAGGAAACTCTTGCGGCGATTGCTGAGGCTATCGGCACAATTCCGAAACTTTAAACGTTTAGAAAGCTAAAGTTGACCAGTTGTGGTCATCCGACCTCAGGCGATGCGTCGGTCAGGCGCACGGCAGACAAAGACAGCAATATCTGATCGATGGCTTGGCGACTGCACGTATCAAGGTTGCGGTATTGTTTAACGACCTCGGACTCTGTGTTCGTTAACCCCTCCTTGCTCAACGGAACGTGTGTTCCTACGCAGATATACGTTATGTCAGCGCCGCACCGACCAATAGCAGCAAAAAAGTCCCCTCTAGCCGCTCGCTTGCCTTTCTTATAAATTTGCAACGCATTCGCAGATATACCTCCCAGCGCTGAAAATTCGCGCAGTGTAAAGCCTAAGCGCAACCTTTCTTCTCTCAATCGAGAACCAATGGCATCCATCGTATACCTTCAAACGAAGTCTATTTGACGCGATGTTATCCAACCGATTGGCCATATTCTAGCCCGATCAGTCGACGGTCATGTCAAAAAACAGCGAGGTTTAAAGGTTTATTAAGGGATTTTGTGAGCGGCTAGGTAAAACATACGAGTGTTCAACGTTTGGCAAAATTTAAAGGCCTTAACGCCTCGGATTACCAGGAATGCCCGCTGGAGTGCGCTGGACAAAAATTAGGTCAATATGGGCACACCCTGACGGCCTGGCACGACTAAACGCCTGCGCAGACCCGGTATTACATCGCCGCGTCGTCGGGTGGAGGTCTACTGACGCTTTCGCAGCTGAACCTTGACCAGTGTTAGCGTGGCTCCACTGATTAATGAGATAGTGCACCAGCCGCAGCAACCGCAAGACTTACGCCTCCGTCGTGTGGCATCAGAGTCCAGCTGCCACGGCGCTGCAGAGCCGGCTATCTAGGATTGTGAGATAGCAGCCAGGTGATTGCCTGTGGATGATGACTGGAGCCGGTCCACCGTCTGCTTTTGGCCGATTTCTGCCTGTGCTGACAGAACGAATAGGTCCTCTACTTCCTCTCGCAATGGGTAAAAAAGGAAACGCAGGCACTCGTTTGCGCCTAGCCGTTTCGGGACCCTCTCGATGTCACTCCCGGGCGAACGCAACACTCGGCTTTTCTCGCTTGACAATTAATTGCATACAATCTACGGTTTTAAACACTGATATAAGCCAAAAAATCAGAATAAGACTGGAAATTGTATACGATGCCTGTTTCTCACCTCAGCCTAGTCCCCGCTGATGATGCTTATACGGTGATCAAGAAAGCCATCAGTGATGCGCAATACGCGCCTGGAGACTTCTTGCGTGAGTCACGTATCGCTGAGGATCTCGGCGTCAGTCGTACACCGGTACGCGAAGCGATTCGCCGCCTGGAAGCGGAGGGTTGGCTGGAGGTTTTGCCCAACCGTGGCGCTCGGGTCAGGCGTTGGTCGACGCGTGACGTTGAGGAAATTTTTGAAGCCCGGTTGTTGATTGAGCCCTATCTGGTGGGCCAGGCCGCATTGCTGATTACACCTGAGCAAATCACCGAACTTGATGAGTTGGCCGAGCGCACCCGCGTGATCGCGAGCGGTGATCAAAACGCAGAGCCGGCCGACAGCTGGTTCGATGCCAATAAGCGCTTTCACGACATCCTGACCGGCGCAGCCGGCAACCGACGGTTATTGCAGTCATTGCAATCGATGAAAGAGGTGCCGCTGATCAAGTGGACCTACGCCTCCTATGGCGATGCCGACCGCGAGCGCAGTGCCCGTCAACACCTCGAAATCGTCCAGGCGGTACGCGCAAAAAACCCGACATGGGCCGAGGCCGCGATGCGCTGTCACATCCTCGCCGCGCAAACCTCACTGATGACCAAGCTGAATCTCACGTCCGTCGACGAGGACACCGAGCAATAAGCGCGGGCGCGCCGCCCTATCGTCCACACGAAAGATGCAGGACCCGCAGCAGATGCCCGCGTAAGTGGCTGCCCCCCTGGGGGACACAAAAATAATAACGGCAGGAGACGCAACGATGGTAAGCACAGTAAATGCAGGTGCGAGGCTGGATCGTTTACCCACGTCGACATTCCATCGACGCATTCTCTGGTTGATCGGCGCAGGCATGTTCCTCGACTCCTTCGATCTTTACCTGGCGGGCGGCGTGCTGGGCGAACTGTCGCGCAGCGGCTGGTCGTCGCTGATGTTGAACGCCGCATTCTTGTCGTCCACGTTCATCGGCATGCTGATCGGCGCCATTGCCGCAGGCGTGCTGGGGGATGCGAAAGGGCGCAAATTTACCTATCAGTTCAATCTGGCGATTTTCGGCCTGGCGTCAATAGCCGGTGCATTCGCGCCGAATATGGAGTGGCTGATTGCTTGCCGCTTCATCATGGGCTTGGGCCTGGGGGCGGAAATCGTTGTCGGATATGGCTCGATCGGGGAGTTCATCCCACCGGCAGTGCGCGGTAAATGGTCGGCGTATTTGTCGTTGATCACCAACGCTGGCCTGTTCTTCTCGACCTTCATCGGCTATTTGCTGATCCCGACTGTTGGCTGGCGTGCGATGTTTGCCATTGTCGGTATTGGCGCGATGGTGATCTGGGTGCTGCGCAAAAAGATGCCCGAGTCGCCACGCTGGCTTGAATCCAAGGGGCGCTTGAGCGAAGCCAATGCCATCCTGGAAGAAATAGAAGCCGAAACCGCACAAGGTCGTGCCTTGCCGCCGATCACTGAAACCTACGCTGCGCCAGTGAAGAAGACCCGCATCACCGAACTGTTTGGGCGCGCGTTGCGGCGCAGAACCTGGATCGCTATCTGCGTTCAAGTGGCGATCAATGTCGTCATCTACGGCTTTATCGTTTGGGTCCCCACCTTCTTGCTGCATCAGGGCATAGACCTCAAGGCCTCGCTGGGCTACACCGCGCTCATGTCGCTGGGCGGTCCTGCGGGCGCTCTTGTCGGTGCGGTGCTCGCCGACCGGATTGGGCGCAAGAACGGCCTCATCGTCATTTCCATCGCCGCTGCTGCGGTGGGCTGGTTCTACGGGCAATCCACCAGCATCGAAATGGCCGTCGGCCTGGGGTTTGTGCTGTTTACCCTGACTTATTTGCTGGTCGCCCTGGGCATCGCCACCTACATCCCTGAACTGTTTGCCACCGAAAACCGCATGCGCGGCAGCGGCGTTGCAGGCGCGGCCGGTCGTATTGCGGGAATCGCCGCGCCGCAAATTGTCGTGGCTGTCTATGCGCTCGGCAACATCGAAAACGTGTTGATGGTGATCATCAGCGCCCTGTTGATCATGGCCGCCGTGCTGTATTTCTTCGGCATCGAAACCAATCGCCGCTCCCTCGAAGACATCGCCGTGCAGACGCCTGAGTCGCGTCCCGTCGAGCACCGTCTGGGCGTCACCAAAGACCTTCATCACTGAGAGAGACCTATCATGACTTCATCCTTGAGAAAGCAACTCAAAGCCAAACTGGCGGGCAACGAACTGGTTGTCGCGCCGGGCGTGTTCGACATGATTTCCGTGCGCATGGCCGACAGTCTTGGTTTCGACTGCTTGTACATGACGGGCTTCGGCACTGTGGCGTCTTACCTGGGGGAAGCAGATGCGGGCCTGGCCACCTACACCGATATGCTCAACCGGGTAACGGCTTTCTGCGCCGCGAGCCGCACGCCGATCATTTGTGATGCCGATACCGGCTACGGCGGCCTGCTGAACGTCGCGCATACCGTTCGTGGTTACGAGCGGGCGGGAGCGGCAGGTATCCAGCTGGAGGATCAGGAGTTTCCCAAGAAATGTGGTCACACACCGGGACGCCGCGTGATTGCCCAGCACGACATGGCGCAGAAGATCCGGGTCGCTGTCGAAGCACGCCAAGACCCCGACATGCTGATCATCGCCCGTACCGATGCGCGGACGTCCTTGGGGCTGGACGAAGCCATGCGCCGTTGCGACGCTTATCTGGAGGCTGGCGCTGACGTGCTGTTTCTGGAGTCGCCGGAAACGGAGCAAGAGCTGGAAGCCATAGGCAAACGCTTCGATGCGCCACTGATCATCAACGTGGTCGAAGGTGGTCGCACACCACAATTGTCACCTGCGGATTTGCAGCGGCTTGGATTTTCCCTGGCGATTTATCCCGCTTCGGGATTCCTCGCAGTGGCCCAGGCGCTGCATAAGGTCTACGGTGAACTCAAGGCACGTAAAGGTACGCTGGAGAGCAAGGATCAGCTGTACTCGTTCGAGAAGATGTGCGAGCTGATGGGGTTTCCGGCCGTTTGGGAATTTGATCGAAAGCATGCAGAGTGAAACCCTATGTCGATCTACCTCCAGGGCTTGGCTAAAGGTCCCGCCAACCACATCGCGCTCACTCCGCTGAGCTTCATCGAGCGCACGGCGACCACTTACCCTGACTACCTGGCTGTCATCCACGGCGCGATTCGTCGCACCTGGGCGCAGACCTATGACCGTTGCCGACAACTGGCCTCGGCCTTGAGCCACCTTGGCGTCACGCGGGGCGATACCGTGGCAGTGATGCTGCCCAATATTCCGGCGATGCTCGAAGTGCATTTTGCTGTGCCGATGCTCGGTGCCGTGCTCAATACCCTCAACGTGCGGCTTGATGCGCCAGCCATTGCCTACATGCTCAAGCATGGCGAGGCCAAGGTGCTGATTGCCGATCGCAAGTTTCATGGGGTGATCCGCGCGGCGCTGGCGTTGCTGGAGCGTCCGCCGCTGCTGATCGATGTCGATGATCCTGAATATGGTGCAGGGGAGAAGCTCTGCGACCTGGACTATGACCGATTGCTGGCCAGCGGCAACGCTGACTTCGACTGGCAATGGCCCGATGACGAGTGGGCTGCGGTATCCCTGAACTACACCTCGGGCACGACCGGGGATCCCAAGGGTGTGGTTTACCATCATCGCGGTGCTTACCTGAATGCCATCGGCAACCAGATGGCCTGGGGGATGGGGTTGCACCCGATTTATCTGTGGACGCTGCCGATGTTTCACTGCAACGGCTGGTGCTACCCGTGGACCATCACTGCCCAGGCCGGAACGCATGTGTTTTTGCGCCGGGTAGAGCCGCAGAAAATCATCAGCCTGATCAACGAACACAAGGTCACTCACTTGTGCGGTGCGCCAATCGTACTCAACGGGTTGGCCAATCTGCCTGACATTGTCCCCTTCAAACACCCTGTTCACGCCATGACGGCCGGTGCGGCACCGCCTGCGCGGGTCATTGCGTCGGTGCAGGCCATGGGCATTGAAATCACCCATGCCTATGGGCTAACGGAAACCTACGGGCCGGTCACGGTTTGCGCCTGGAAGGATGAGTGGGATCAGTTGTCTGCCGACGATCGGGCCAACGTCAAAGCCCGGCAAGGCGTGCGCTATCCGACCCTTGAAGGGGTGATGGTTGCCGACCAGCAAACCGGGGCGCCCGTGCCCAAAGACGGTCAAACCATCGGCGAGATCTACTTGCGCGGCAACACCGTCATGAAAGGCTATCTTGGCAATACCGCAGCCACCGAAGAAGCCTTCGCCGGTGGCTGGTTCCACTCGGGCGACTTGGCTGTCTGGCATCCCGATGGTTACCTTGAAATACGGGATCGTCTCAAGGACATCATCATCTCCGGCGGCGAAAACATCTCCACCATCGAAGTCGAAGGCGTCCTTTACCGCCATCCCGCGGTCCTCGAAGCGGCCGTCGTGGCCAGGCCCGACGAGAAATGGGGCGAAACGCCGTGCGCATTTATCGCGCTGAAAGCCGGGCAAGAGCATGTTGCAGAAGCCGATATCGTGCAGTTCTGTCGCGAGCGTCTGGCTGGGTTCAAAGTCCCGAAAACCGTGATTTTCGGACCTTTACCCAAGACATCGACCGGCAAGGTTCAGAAATACGTATTGAGGACGATGCTCAGGGAAGGTATCGATGCAAAAGGCGACTGATCGTGCATGCTCACGCTACAACGTCGCCTGGTGAACCGGATAAGGCGGCCCAGACGTTCCTTGGCATACGCCATCAGGCAATCTGCGAGGCCAAACCAGGTTGGCAAGGTACGTAGGGTGCGTTCAGCAGCATCATGGTCAATGCTAACGGGGCCACGGAATTCGCGTCCGTTCCTTCGAGACAGGTGGTTGAGGCGACGTTGGAGTGAATTGTCGCGTCGGCCTAATTCAGTGATCACTCATAAGCCGCAGCAGCCAATCAACTGTTTATGCATAGGCGTTCACGCCAGTTCAAGCCCCGATGGCGTGGTATTGACCGCATAGTTGACCGAAGCCGGAAGCGATATGTCGACACACCACTCACATCGCCTTCGGCGTGCCAGACAAATTCTTCTTCGAACCCTGCCTGCTAAACGTGATGGTGCTGCTTGGCTTACAGGACATAAGCTAGCACCACGTATATCGACACACACCACATCGTGCATACGACGACATAAAATGCTCCAAATCGAAGATTGCACATCCGCGTTACCGTTTGCTGGCATCCTAGAAAACGAACACACCCGAAGGAATGCACACCCAGACACCGTTAACGTACGCCCATTCAAAAGATTAGTAACTGTTCCTGCATACCACTCATCCGGATAGCAGTGATAGTGCCCGAAAATGGTCGTCATCACGATTACCACGGCGCACGCGAGCACATTCTTCATTGGTGCCATGCTGGATTCGAAGGAAGTCACGTCCAGCTATTCTGTTCGCGCTGCGGAGGTGTCCGGCTGATTCGGTGAATGACATGAACCAAAGCATCTCTGTCAATAGGCCGAAGTACTCTGACGGAGTGCAGCAGTTCTATTTCATCATCTAGCAGGGATACGCCCACCATAGGCACTCGATGCCCGGTAATTATGTATACACAATCCAGACCCAGCTTAGCTGCTTCCAGAAGGTAATCGGCCCTCGGGGCACGAAGTCCTTTTTCATAGATTATCTGGGAGTTGGGTCTTACCTTACAGGCAGACGCCATAGCAGCTTGCGTTAGCCCTATCCGCCGCCTCTCAGATCGTAACCTCTCGCCAACTGTCACGTCTGTCGCTCCAGAAGTGTGTGTCAGCGTGAGGTTACAATCAGCCCCTTTCGAAATCCATAGCGTCATGCAGCTCAACCCAAGGGTAAATGCCAACCCTGCCATTCGCCTCACAGGCCGTATCATGCCGGAAGACATCATCAGCATTCGTCATCGACTGAGACCGCTTGCACACTACGCAAACCACAACACCGTTGATCAACGCCCATTCCTTTGTCCAGCGTGCCATCGTTTCTTCCGTGGTCATCTTGGTAGCCATCTTGATACCCCTCTCCGTGGGAATTGTCGCACCAACTATCTTAGTGACAGACCACGGCCTACACCTGTCATAGCGACCAGCGTACAAGATATCCAAACGATTAGGTACGAACGTATTGCTATTCATCCGGTTAGGATTAGTAATGCCCAAGATCATCTGTTTGTAGGCTTAGTTACCAGATATGCCCCATCATCCAGAAGACAACGAGGCACCAGACGACAGCTATGGTCGCAAACCCAATAGTGAACCTGATGTCATGCTTGAGCATGTCAGGCCCTAGCCGAGTTGAGGATAAGACGCAGAGCTTTCCAAGGATAGGCATCTGCAAGGTCAGCAGTCCGACAGGTTGAGACGTGGCTAAAAGCTTGCTTCGCATCAGAGAGCTGTTGAGACCTCAGGCAATCTGTACACATGACAACGCCAGCGACTACGGTCCATTTCGTATTCCAAAGCATTAGCTGATGGTCAGTGCTCATGTTGGTCTCAAAAAGCGCGAAAAAATCGTCTCCTCAGGATACTGCGATAGCTTTAGTAGTAAACACTCAGGCGGATGACTGACGATTTGCGTCAACGAGAATGGATCGAAGCGCTCCCCAAGGATACGGATGCGCAGAGATAGCGTTTGTGCAATAGGGCTCATGGCTAAAAGGAAAGTCACAACTGGACAGCGCTTGGGCGCCAGAACACTTCGTACAAGTCATCACCCCAGCGACCATTTCCCAATGAGTATTCCAAAGCGCTATTTCACGATTACCGACCGCGCCGCACTCTCGATTCATAGTGCTCCGGCCCAGAAGTCTATCGCGCCGTACAGCACTAGAAACCACCCAAGACCCAGGCCGAAGAAGCATCCCGCAATTAAAGGTTTTGACATGTGCATGAATGCCTAAATCATCGTCTATCTGCTGTGAGGGTCTGGCGCTTAGACAGTTCCGTCTGATCTGCGTCTATCCCGCAAAGGGTCGTACTGTCGGATAAGTTAGGCGGCGGGGCGTTAGGGTCAGCTAAAGGCCGTTGCCACGAAATTATCATTCGTCCGTGCTGATGAAAAGAAAGTGGCAATGGACGACAGACTGCTATCGACCCAAAGCCGCCCTTAAATGATGCTCTCAAGGCCCTTCGTTGATCTGAATGCCCGTAGTGCTTAAAGTCCATGATCAACAGGACCGAAATGTCCCCTTTACCCGACTTGGGTAAGGACCAAACGACTGATGCATCACATTTTAGTGATTGGTGAGATAGCGCCCATGGATGACTCTTTCAATGCGGCCCAATTTCTTGGGTACCTAGCCCAAGATCTGGTAGACAGTTTTGATAGAGCGGGCAGGGCAACGACGCCTGGGCTTGTAGGAGGTGCCCGAGAACATGCTGTTCGGACTAAGCTTCAGATGGTGCTGCCATCAATGGCAGCAGTGGCCACTGGCTGCGTGATTGACTCCTACGACTCCACCTCCAATCAAGCAGACGTGATACTCCATGAGAAGGACCATTGTCCCGTGTTTTCCTTCAGTGGTGCACCGGAAGCGACTTATATACCTTGCGAAGGAGTCATCGCGGTTGGCGAGATCAAAAGCACACTGGGAACGAAAGAACTGCGAGACTCAGTGCTTAAAATTCGAAGTATCAAAGAGCTGAGGCGGGTTTCGCCAGATCCAACTTGCTTCAGGCACTTTGGCAGCTCGATGATCATTCAGGGCGCCGAATCGGAGGCGATAGATCCAATCAGCAATCGCTACGATCAGCCCTTCTGCTTTGTTCTTTGCCAGTCGTTTGGGGTGAGCCGCGCGACTCTTGCCAAAAACTATGCTGCTGCGTGCGCCGAGGCTGCCCCCCACCTCTCTCCGAATGTCATTGTTTCTCTGACGGGTGGGATCATGCTTTTTGCTGACCCCGTCGGAGGCCTGCTACGAACTGCCAGTGGAGCAAGCCAAGTCGCGTTTTTTGACCATCCAGGTGGGAATTTTCAGTTTTTGCTAAATGAGCTGGTCAACGCGTGCCATCGTGGGCGTACTAGCGCGGTGTTGCCTCATTCAATATACATACTGGGAAAACACCTTAATGCCATGGCCTTCCCCGAGTACATTCAGATTTGACTGGATCTACTAAGAGCGAGCAACGGCGGGGCGCGACCGGCTGCTTTCGAACCAAACCGGACGGTCGCGAAGGGCTGAAATAGGCCGAAAGCTGTCGATTAAAGCCCGTCGGCGACCGATTCAATCAGTCCTTTGGACCATTCCTGAGCCGGATTCCCATTGCCACGACGATGCCAGATGAGACGAAAAATGATCCGCGGCAACGCGACC
>Ga0247730_1000505_pt1 | contig 28323 bp, 28 predicted proteins | sample UWRJL073202C2_FD_180959 | JGI IMG/M metagenome (GOLD analysis project Ga0247730, IMG submission 180959) | Plant litter microbial communities from Arlington Agricultural Research Station in Wisconsin, United States - UWRJ-L073-202C-2 | ecosystem: Environmental > Terrestrial > Plant litter >... | reverse complement strand
TCGGTCGATCCTTGCTTCGCGAGAACGAGATCCCGGAACCGGTCGAAGAGGTAGTTGGAGTCGTGGGGGCCAGCGGCCGCCTCGGGGTGGTACTGCACGCTGAACGCGGGGATGTCGAGGGCGTTGAGGCCCTCGACCACGTTGTCGTTGAGGTTGACGTGGCTCACCTCGACGCGGCCGAATCCGGCCGGCGACTCGGTGATCTCGCCGATGGGCGCGTCGACCGCGAAGCCGTGGTTGTGGCTGGTGATCTCGGTGCGGCCGGTCGACACGTCGACGACCGGCTGGTTGATGCCGCGGTGGCCGAAGGGCAGCTTGTAGGTGCCGAAGCCGAGGGCGCGGCCGAGCAGCTGGTTGCCGAAGCAGATTCCGAAGAACGGCAGGCCCTCGCGCAGAATGCCCTGCAGCAGCTCGACGTGGGTGTCGGATGCGCCCGGGTCGCCGGGGCCGTTCGAATAGAAGGCGCCGACCGGTTCGATCGCCAAGACTTCTTCGAGGGTCACGTTCTGCGGCAGCACGTGCACGTCGAAGCCGCGCTGCGAGAGGTAGGTGAGCGTGGAGGTCTTGACGCCGAGGTCGAGAACGGCCAGGTTGCCGATCTTCTCGCCGATGGCCGGAACGACGTACGCGTCCTGGGTGGAGACCTCGCTCGAGAGGTTGAGCCCGCGCATGTCGCGGCCGGCGCGCACGATGGCGAGCTGGTCGTCGTCGCTCACGTCGAGGTCGGTTCCCGAGAAGATGCCGGCGCGCATGGCGCCCGAGTCGCGCAGGCGGCGGGTGATCGCGCGGGTGTCGACGCCCGAGATGCCGACGATGCCCTGCTCGACGAGGTCGTCGTCGAGCGACCGCTGCGAGCGGAAGTTGGAGACCACGCGGGAGGGGTCGCGCACGACGAACCCGGCGACCCAGATGCGGGCCGACTCGAGGTCTTCGTCATTCATGCCCGTGTTGCCGATGTGCGGCGCGGTCATCAGCACGATCTGGCCCGCGTAGCTCGGGTCGGTCAGCGTCTCCTGGTAGCCGGTCATGCCGGTGGCGAAGACGGCCTCGCCGAGCGTGCGGCCCAGGGCGCCGTAGGCGCGTCCGGTGTAGCGCGTTCCGTCTTCGAGCACGAAGACGGCGGGAGTGGGGATGCTCATTTCGAGTCCCTTTCTGTGGTGAGGGGCGCGAGAGTCTTCGCGGCGGCGAGGAACGCCTCCGAGTTCTCCGCACGGAAATAGCTTTCGACCTTCGTGTCGCCGAGGGTCCACGCAATCATCGTGAGCCCGTCGGTCTCGACCACGCGGTCGATGGTCCAGGTGGCGCGGGCCACGTCGGTGATATCGCCCTTCGGAATGAAGATGTCTTTCTGACCGGCGATCGGCACAACGACGCCGGTTTCGGCGACGACGACGGCGCTCTTGGCCCGGAAGCCGAGGCCGTGCACGGCGACGCGGTTGAACCGGTCGTCGGCGAGCGTCGTGGCGACGTAGAAGCCGGGGAACTCCCCCAGCACGGCGCCGAGCTCGGCGGGCGGGCGCTGCGGTGCGACGATGGCGCGCTGACGGCGCTTGCGGGTGTACCAGCCGAGCGCGATCAGGGCGAGGAAGACCAGAAGCGCGCCGACGACGATCGCCATGAGGGCGGGCCTATCCACGAGCGGCTCCGGCGCTGGCGGCGACCGTGGCGGCGTCGACGAGTTCTCCGTCGAGCACCGTCGCGTAGCCGTCGTGGATCGTGGCGATGACCTGTCCGGGGAGAGTGCGCGACAGGTAGGGCGAGTTCACGCTCTTGCCGTGCAACTGGTCCACCGAGAATTCACGGCTGACCGTGGGGTCGTAGAGGGTGAAGTTCGCGTGGTCGCCAATGCCGAAGGCCGTGGAGTACCCGGCCAGCCGCCCGATTTCGGCGGGCTTCGACGACAAGACGCGCGCGACATCCGCGAAGCTCAGGAGGCCCGTGTCGACCATGGCGGCCTGCACGACGCTGAGCGCCGATTCGAGTCCGACCATTCCGTTGGCGGCCTCGTCCCAGGCGCACTCCTTCGCCTCGAGCGGGTGCGGAGCGTGGTCGGTGGCGACGATGTCGATCGTGCCGTCGGCGAGGGCCTCGCGCAGCGCGAGCACGTCTTCTTCGCGGCGCAGCGGCGGGTTCACTTTGAAGCGCGAGTCGTAGCCGCGCACGAGCTGCTCGGTGAGCAGCAGGTGGTGCGGGGTGACCTCTGCGGTCACGTCGATGCCTCGGGCCTTGGCCCAGCGAATCACGTCGACACTGCCGGCGGTGGAGATGTGGCAGACGTGCAGCCGGGCTCCGACGTGCTGGGCGAGCAGAACGTCGCGGGCGATGATCGACTCCTCGGCGACGGCGGGCCAGCCGGCGAGACCGAGCTCGCTCGAAAGCGCGCCCTCGTTCATCTGAGCGCCCTCGGTGAGGCGAGGGTCTTGTGAGTGCTGGGCGATGACGCCGTCGAAGGTTTTCACGTACTCGAGCGCGCGGCGCATCAGCAGGGGGTCGGAGACGCAGATTCCGTCGTCGGAGAACACGCGCACTTTGGCGCGCGAGCCGGCCATGGCGCCGATCTCGCTGAGCGCCTTGCCCGCGAGCCCGGTGGTGACGGCGCCGATCGGACGAACGGTGACGTAGCCGTGTTCGGTGCCGAGCGAGGCGACCTGTTCGACGACGCCCGCGGTATCGGAGACCGGGCTGGTGTTGGCCATCGCGAACACGCTCGTGAAGCCGCCGATCGCGGCGGCGCGCGAGCCGGTGAGCACGGTCTCGCTCTGCTCGAAGCCGGGCTCGCGCAGGTGGGTGTGCAGGTCGACGAGGCCGGGAAGCGCGGTGAGGCCGTTCGCGTCGATGACGGTGGCGCCGTTCGCGGAGAGCGACGAACCCGTCTCGGTGATGACGCCCCCGTCGACGAGGAGGTCGGTGGTGGTTCCGTCTGGCAGCGTTGCGCCCTGGATAAGGAAGGTCATAATTCTCACAACTCCGCAGTTCCGGACAGCAGCAGGTAGAGAACCGCCATCCGTATCGATACCCCGTTGGCAACCTGTTCGAGCACCGTCGACTGCGCTGAGTCGGCGGCCTTCGACGAGATTTCCAGACCTCGGTTCATCGGCCCGGGGTGCATAACCAGACTAGCCGCAGGCAGGTGGGCGAGCCGCTCGTCGTCGAGGCCCCACTGGCGCGAGTATTCGCGCGCGTTGGGGAAGTAGGCGGCGTGCATGCGCTCGCCCTGGATGCGCAGCATCATCACGACGTCGGGCTTCGCGGCGATCGCGGCGTCGAGGTCGTAGCCGACGGTGACCGGCCAGTCGCCGATACCGATCGGCACGAGTGTCGCGGGGGCGACGAGGTGCACACGGGCGCCGAGCGTCGTGAGCAGCCAGACATTGCTGCGGGCGACGCGCGAGTGCAGGATGTCGCCGACGATCGTCACGCTGATGCCGTCGAGGTCGCGTCCGCGCGCGCCGCCGCCGTGCAGGCGACGGCGGATGGTGAAGGCGTCGAGCAGGGCCTGGGTGGGGTGCTCGTGCGTGCCGTCGCCGGCGTTGACGATGCCGGCGTCGATCCAGCCGCTCTGCGCGAGCACGCTCGGGCCGCCGGAGGCCTGGTGGCGGATGACCACGGCGTCGGCGCCCATCGCGGCGAGCGTCTGCGCGGTGTCTTTGAGGCTCTCGCCCTTCGAGACGCTGGATCCCTTGGCGGAGAAGTTGATGACATCCGCGCTCAGGCGCTTGGCGGCGGCCTCGAACGAGATGCGCGTGCGGGTGGAGTCTTCGAAGAACAGGTTGACGACCGTCTTGCCGCGCAGCGCGGGCAGTTTTTTCACCTCGCGGCCCGCGACGTCTGCCATGTCTTCGGCGACATCGAGAATCGCGATGGCCTCCTCGCGGGTGAGGTCTTTGGTGCTCAGCAGGTGGCGCATGCTCACTCCCCCTCGATCGTGATCTCGTCGACCCCGTCGACCTCGACGAGGCGAACGTTGATGCGCTCGGTCGCGGCCGTGGGCAGGTTCTTGCCTACGAAGTCGGCGCGGATGGGCAGCTCGCGGTGGCCGCGGTCGACGAGCGCGGCGAGGCGCACGGCGCGCGGGCGCCCGATGTCGTTCAGGGCGTCGAGGGCGGCGCGGATGGTGCGGCCCGAGTAGAGCACGTCGTCGACGAGCACGACGGTCTTGCCGTCGATGCCGCCGGCGGGAATCTGGGTGGGGCTCGGCGCACGCGTGGGGTTGCGGGAGAGGTCGTCGCGGTACATCGTGACGTCGAGAAAGCCAACGGTGCCGGATCCGGGTTCGATGCTGTCGAGGATCTCGCCGATGCGACGCGCGAGAACTATGCCCCTGGTCGGGATGCCAAGGAGGACGAGATCGCTGGCGCCGCGATTGGACTCCAGGATCTCGTGGGAGATGCGGGTCAACGCTCGGGTGATGTCAGCCGATTGCAGCACGAGGCGTGCAGTCATTCTGACCTCCTTCCCCGCCTCTCTGGACGGAATTTAAAGGATGTCTGTTTCACCAACTATAGCGGTTTCGGATGTCGCGGCTCGTCGTACACCGCGATGCCCGCCGCCACGGCGGCCGCCCGGTACGCCGCGCCCAGGCTCGCCGCGGTTTCGTGCGCGTTGAGCCCGCTCGGATTCGGCACCACCCAGAGTGCCGCGCCGCCGAGCAGCTCGGCCTGCGGCCCGACCGCGGTCTTCGGGCGCCCGAACGCGGCGCGGTACGCGGTGATGCCGAGCATGGCGACGACCGCGGGCGCGAGCGCGGCGACCCGCCGTTCGAGTGCCACCGCTCCGTCGCGCAACTGCTCGGTGGTCAGCTCGTCGGCGCGGCGCGTCGCCGCGGCCACGAGGCTGGTGATGCCGACCCCGCGCTCGAACAAGTGGTCGCGGTCGTCGTCGCGCAGCCCGGCCGACGCGTCGATCACGCGGTCGGTGATGCCCGCACGGTAGAGCGCCGGGTAGAAGCGGTTGCCCCGCAGGGCGAACGGCGCCTGCACGGCGACGGTGTGTAGGCCAGGGTTGATACCCACGAACAGCAACGTGAGGCCTGGGCCGACCGTGTCGGGCAGCGTCTTACCGTAGAAGGCGTTGAGCTGCGCGGGGGTGAAGGCCATCTCTTCACTCTAGGCTTGTCGATTTGCACAAGGACCCTTGCGCAATGGTTCTTGTGTATCTAGCGTGGAGCCATGACCCCCGCCGACTCTTCGCGCACCACGCTCACCACGGCCGCCTCGATGCGTGTGCTCGCCCACCCGACGCGCCTCCGCCTGCTCGGCCTGCTTCGCGAGCGCGGGCCGCAGACCGCGGCCCAGCTCGGCGACGTGGTCGACGAGGCCCCCGGCACCGTGAGCTACCACCTGGCCAAGCTCGCCTCCGTCGAGCTGATCGAACCGGCCGACGGGCAGAGCAGCGACCGGCGCGAACGGTGGTGGCGCGCCACCACCGCGCTGACGAGTTGGGAACCGGCCGACCTTCTGGACGATCCGGAGAAATCCACCGCGTCGTCTGCCCTGCAGAAGTCGGTCGCACAGGTCTATGCGGCCCGTTTCGGCGACTACATCGACGCTACGCCGGCGATGCTCCGCGAGTGGGTTGCGGCGGGCACGAGCGGCGACCGCAGCCTGCGCCTGACCGTCGACGAACTCGGCGCGTTGCGCGCCGAGTTGGAAGCGCTCGTCGACAGATGGCTCGACGTCAGCGCCGCCCACGACCCGGAGCAGCCCGACGGCGCCGAGCGGGTCGCGATCGTCTACCAGGCCTACCGCCGGCCCTGACGGATGGACCGCTTCCGCAGTGAAAGTCGGGGGCTGGGTTCGCTCACGGCGCTCCTGACCGCCCACGCGATCTCCCAGATCGGCAATGTCGTCACGGCCTTCGCGATCCCGTTCTACGTGCTGAGCATCGGCGGGTCGGGCCTCGAGGTCGGCATCGCGGCGTTCTTCGCCACCGCTCCGGTCGTCATCGGCGGCCCGCTCGGCGGGGTCGTCGTCGACCGGGTCGGACACCGGCGGGCGGCGATCGTCGCGGACCTCGTGAGCGGAGCGACCGTGCTCGCCATGCCGGTCTTGGCGCTGACTGTCGGCCTGCCGTTCTGGGCCCTGCTCGCGCTCGTCTTCGCCGCGGGTCTGTTGGACACCCCCGGGCAGACCGCCCGTCGCGTGATGCTCCCCGCGTTGACGGAACGCGCCGGTGTGCGCATCGAGCGCAGCGTCGGCCTCCTCGACGGCATGGACCGGTTCGCCCGCCTCGTCGGTGCCTCGGCGGCGGGGCTGCTCGTGGCACTCGTCGGGCCCATTGCGACCCTGTTCGTGAATGCCGCGACGTTCGCGGTCTCCGCGTTCGTCACCTGGGCGTTCGTGCGCACCCCGGTCGCCGCTGCCGCCGTCCAGCGGCAGGACACCGACGAGCCCACGTCGTACTGGTCCGACCTCGCCGACGGGTTCCGCTTCGTGGTGCGCGATCCGTTGATGCGGCTGATCGTGGCGCTCGTGCTGGTGACGAACCTGCTCGACGCCGCACGCGCCTCCAGCATGGTGCCGCTCTACGCCAACGACAAACTGGGTGGCGCCGCCGCCCTGGGCCTGCTCGTCGCGGTGATGGGCGGGGCGGCGCTGATCGGCAACGTCACGTTCGGCTTCGTCGCGCACCGGGTTCCGCGGCGGGTGACCTTCGCCGTCTGCTTCGCCATTGCCGGCGGGCCGTCGAACGCGGCCTTCGCGCTCGGCGCTCCCCTGCCGGTGCTCGTGGCCACCGTCGCCCTTGCCGGTCTCGCGGCCGGGGCGCTCAACCCGATCCTCGGCGCGGTCGAGTTCGAACGCGTGCCCGAGAACATGCGCGGCCGGGTCTTCGGCCTGACCAACGCGGGAGCCTGGTCGGGCGTGCCCATCGGCGCCCTGCTCGGCGGCATCGCCGTGGACACGATCGGATTCGGCCTCGCCTTCGGCATCGCCGCGGTCGCCTACACCCTGGTGACGTTGACCCCGCTCACGGGTGGAGCGTGGCGGCAGATGGAACGCTCGCCGCATCCGGTGCCCTGAATCGCAGCACGGCCTGCACCGGCTCGTGGTCGGAGGGCGCGGCGCCGTCGAACCGCACGGCGTTGATGCCCATAGCCCGCACCTCGATGCCTCCGCCCACCAGCAACCAGTCGATGCGTTTGCCGCCGACCTTGGGGGCGCGGTAATTCGAGAACGTCGTGTAGTCGTCGCTGAGCCGGCGCTCGGGCATCAGCCAGGCGTCGACGAGTCCGGCATTGTGGGTGAGCTCCCGGTAGGGCGCCGTGTCGACGTCGGCGTTGGCGTCTCCGGTGACGACCACGGGCCCCTCGCCGTTAGCGATGAGCCGGGTGAGCATCTTGGCCGACTGCAGCCGGGCCTTCGCCGACTGATGGTCGAAGTGGGTGTTCAGGGCGCGGAAGGCGACGCCGGTGGCGAGGTCGCGAAACTCGGCCTGCACCACGAGGCGGGGCACCCGGTTGCCCCAGGAGCGCGACCCCGGCACGAGCGGTGTGCCGGAGAGGGCGAGCTGCCGCCAGTCGAGCAGCTCGATGCGCTCGGTGTCGTAGAAGATCGGGCAGGCCTCGCCGTCGCGGTTGGAGTTGCGCCCGTATCCGATGCGCGCGTACCCCGGGCCGAGACTCTCGCCCACAAACCGGGACTGGTCGAGCAGGGCCTCCTGCACGCCGAGCAGGGCGGGCTGTTCCGTAGACAGCAGCGGGCCGAGGAGGTGCTTGCGCCGGCTCCACGCGTCTTTGCTGCGCGGCGGGAGCCGTGTCATCCGGCGCCTGATGTTGTACGTCATGACGTGCAGGTCGGGCGGGGCGGTGGGCCCGATAAACGGCATGCCCCCAGCGTATGGAGATAATTCGAAAATTCAGGATGCCGCGTCGCAAACGAAACGGCCGGGCCCCGAATACGGGGCCCGGCCGACCGGAGTTCCTGAGTTTTCGAACGAACTCTAGGCGCGGGTCTGCGCGATGCGGCCCAGCAGGCCGTTGATGAAGCCGGAGGAGTCTTCCGTGGAGAGTACGGCGGCCGCCTCCACGGCCTCGGAGATCGCGACGCCGTCGGGGATCTGCTCATTGAAGAGCAGCTCCCAGATGCCGATGCGCACGATGGCGCGGTCGACGGCGGGCATGCGGTTGATGGTCCAGCCCTGGGCGTAGGTCTCGATCAGTTCGTCGATCTCGTCGCCGTGCTCGGTGATACCGACGACGATCTCGCGGGCGTACGGCCACGACGACCCACGCTTGGGGTCGGCGTCGGCGCGGGCCTGCTCGGTCGCGAGGGCGGTGTTGATCGACTCTTCGCGTACGTCCGCTCCGTAGAGCAGGTCGAGGGCGCGCTTGCGCGCTTTGGTACGGGCACTCATAGCTGTGTCGCCTAGTCGGTGACGCGGCCGAGGTAGCTGCCGTCGCGCGTATCGACCTTGACCTTGGTGCCAATGTCGAGGAACAGGGGAACCTGGATCTCGTAGCCGGTCTCGACGGTGGCGGGCTTGGTGCCGCCGGTCGAGCGGTCGCCCTGCAGGCCGGGCTCGGTGTATGTGATCTCGAGCGTCACCGACGCGGGAAGCTCGACGTAGAGCGGCGCCTCGTTGTGCAGCGCGATCGTGACGTTCTGGTTCTCGAGCATGAAGTTGACGGCGTCGCCGACCTGTGCGGCCGAGAGCGTGATCTGGTCGTAGTTGCCCAGGTCCATGAATACGAAGTTCTCGCCGTCGGCGTAGAGGTACTGGTAGTCGGCGCGGTCGACGACCTCGGTCTCGATCTTGGCGCCGGCGTTGAACGTGCGGTCGACGACCTTGCCGCTCATCACGTTCTTGACCTTGGTGCGCACGAATGCGCCGCCCTTGCCCGGCTTCACGTGCTGGAACTCGATGACGGTCCACAGCTGGCCATCCATGTTGAGAACGACGCCGTTCTTGATGTCAGAGGTAGAAGCCATGCGAAAAGAGTCCGTTCAGATAGGGAGAAAGTGCAGGTTGAGTAGGTCGCCCAGCGACCGTATCGAAACCGAAGATCGATTCTACCGGTTCAGCGCTGCATACGACCAATGGCGCCGAGCGCGAGCAGGTAGGAGTCGAAGCCGAAACCCGCGATGACGCCGCTCGCGATGGCCGAGATCACGCTGGTGTGGCGGAACTCTTCGCGGGCGTGCGGATTGGAGATGTGCACCTCGACGAGCGGGATTCCGGCCTTGGTGACGAGAGCCGCGGCATCCCGAAGCCCGTAGGAATAGTGCGTGAACGCCGCCGGGTTCAGGATGACCGGGGTCGCCGTGTCCACTGCCTCGTGCAGCCAGCCGATGAGAGTGCCCTCGTCGTCGGTCTGGCGCAGGTCGATCGTGGTGCCGGCGGGGGCCTCCGCCTCGAGCAGAGCGAGCAGGGCCGGGAGGTCTTGGTTGCCGTAGACGTCGGGCTCGCGCGAGCCGAGACGACCGAGGTTGGGACCGTTGAGAACCAGCACGTTATTCACGTGCCCCAGTGTATCGAGCTAGTCGCCGGCCAGAATCGCGGCGCGGGCCGCCCGGTGTTCGTCGGCCGAGATCGTGCCGGCGGCGAGCAGCGCGTCGACCTCGGCGAGGCGCTCGGCCATGGGCTTCTTCGCCGCCAACAGGTCGCTCTTCAACAGCTTCGCCGTGATGTCGGTCTGCGCCGTGAACGGGTCGATGCCCTGCCGTTTCGCCTTGCCGACGTTGCGCACGAGCGTGACGATCACAAAGACGAAGACGATCGCGATGAATGCCGCGATGACGATGAAAACGACGGGAAACGCTGGTGAAAAAGTGTCAACCATGCCTTCGACGCTATACGCCGACCTCTTGGTACGCGAGGAAAAGCATGGATTCGTCGGGAGCTTCCAGCACCGTCGGCAGTGCGAGGTCGTCGAGGACGATGAATCGCAGCATGCCCGCGCGCGCCTTTTTGTCGCGCTGCATCGTGGCGAGCAGAGTCTGCCAGCGGCCGACCGGGTAGTCGATGGGCAGGGTGAGCGAGGTCAGGATGCTGCGGTGCCGGTCGACCACGGCGTCGCTCAACGAGCCGGTGAGACGCGCGAGCTCGGCCGCGAATACCATGCCCACGGAGATGGCAGCGCCGTGGCGCCAACGGTACCGTTCCGCGTGCTCGATGGCGTGCCCAAGGGTGTGCCCGTAGTTGAGAATCTCGCGCAGGCCGCCCTCCTTGAAGTCGGCGCCGACGACGCGCGCCTTGAGCCCGATCGCGAGCTCGACCACCCGGCGGAACTCGGGGGTGGTCGGGTCGGTGACGCGGTCGACGTCGGCCTCGATGATGTCGAGTATCTCGGGTTCGGCGATGAATCCGGCCTTCACGATCTCGGCGAACCCGGCGAGGATCTCGTTGCGCGGGATGGTGTCGAGCGTGTCGAGGTCGACGATCACGGCGGACGGCGCGTAGAACGACCCGACGAGGTTCTTGCCCTCTGAGGTGTTGATGCCGGTCTTGCCGCCGATCGAGGCGTCGACCATGCCGAGCACGCTCGTCGGCACCTGGACGAGTTTGACGCCGCGCAGCCAGGTGGCGGCGACGAAGCCGGCAAGGTCGGTCGACGCTCCCCCGCCGAGACCGATCACGGCGTCGGTGCGGGTGAAGTCGGTCTGCCCCATGATCTGCCAGCAGAACGCGGCGACCTCGATGCGCTTCGCGTCTTCGGCGTCGGGGATCTCGGCGAGCAGCACCTCGTAGCGGTCGGCGAGACTCTCGCGCAGCGCGTTGGCCTTGGCGCCCAGCGTGGGCGGGTGCACGATCAAGACCTTGGCGACCTTGGGCCCGAGCTGGTCGCCGAGGTTCGCGATCAGTCCGCGGCCGATGAGGATGTCGTAGGGATCTGCCCCGGCGACGGTGATTGTGGTGGTGTCGGTCATTCTGACGTCTCCTGGATCCAGCCGACGATATCGGCGGCGATGCGGTCGAGCGGCAGGCTCGAGGTGTCGAAGGTGCGCTTGGCGAGCCGGTCGTAGATCGGGCGACGCGTGTCGACGAGCGCCGACCACGCCTCCACGCCGCTCACGAGCGGGCGTTTGTCGCCCGCTATGCGCACGGCGACGGCCTCGGCGCTCACCGTGAGTTGAACGACCCGGTGGCCGGCGAGGTCGCGCTGGGTGTCCTCGTCGAGCACGGCTCCCCCGCCGAGGGCTACGACGGCGCCCTCGGTCAGTGCCGCCGCGACGGTGGCGCGCTCGATCGCGCGGAAATGCGGCTCGCCGTGGCTGGCGAAGATCTCGGCGATCGACCCGTGCTCGGCGACGATGCGCTTGTCGGTGTCGATGAACGGCACGTCGAGCAGCCGGGCGATGCGTTTGCCGAGGCGGGTCTTGCCCGCGCCGGGCGCACCGATCAGAACGACGACGGGACGGGCGGCCGGGGTGTCCGTGTGCTCAGGAGCGTTCGTCATAGGTCTGTGCCGTGCGCTGCGACGCGGGGATCGCGGCGAGGTAGCTCTCGAGGTTGCGCATCGTCTCGGGCACAGAGTCGCCGCCGAACTTCTCGATCACCGAGTTGGCGAGCACGAGCGCGACCATGGCCTCGGCCACGACGCCCGCGGCGGGCACAGCGCAGACGTCGGAGCGCTGGTGGTGCGCTTCGGCGGCCGCTCCGGTGGCGACGTCGACCGTGCGCAGCGCGTGCGGCACTGTGGCGATGGGCTTCATGCCCGCACGCACGCGCAGCACGGTGCCGGTAGACATTCCGCCCTCGGTTCCACCCGCCTTGTCGCTCAGGCGCGAGATGAGCGAGCCGTCGGTGACGAGCTCGTCGTGGGCCTGCGAGCCGGGGCGGGTCGTGGTGAGGAAGCCGTCGCCGACCTCGACGCCCTTGATCGCCTGGATGCCCATGAGCGCGGCAGCGAGCTGCGAGTCGAGACGGCGGTCCCAGTGCACGTACGAGCCGAGACCGGGCGGAACGCCGTAGGCGAGCACCTCGACGACCCCGCCGAGCGTGTCGCCGTCTTTCTGGGCGGCGTCGATGAGGGCGACCATGTCGACGGATGTCGCGGGGTCGAAGCAGCGCACGAGGTCGGCGTCGAGCGTCTCGACGTCGGTCGGCGTGGGCAGCTCGGAGCCTTCCGGCACGCGCACCGTGCCGATGGCGAGGGTGTGGCTCACGAGGGTGATGCCCAGCTCGCCGAGGAACTTGCGGGCGACGGCGCCGAGCGCAACACGGGCCGCGGTCTCGCGGGCGCTGGCGCGCTCGAGCACGTTGCGCGCCTCGTCGAAGCCGTACTTCTGCATACCGACGAGATCGGCGTGTCCGGGGCGCGGGCGCGTCAGGGGTGCGCCGCGGCCCTTGGGCAGGCTCTCGACGTCGACGGGCGCCGCGCTCATCACGTCGACCCAGCGCGGCCATTCGGTGTTGCCGATGCGGATGGCGATGGGGCTGCCCATGGTGGCGCCGAAGCGTACGCCGCCCGAGATGGTGAGTTCGTCTTCCTCGAACTTCATGCGCGCGCCGCGGCCGTAGCCGAGCTTGCGCCTTGCCAGATCGGCACGGATGTCGTCGAGGCTCACGGGGACGCCTGCGGGCAGGCCCTCCATGATCGCGATCAATTCCGGGCCGTGGGACTCACCTGCGGTCAACCAACGAAGCATAGAAGAATCCTCCCACACCCCGCGGGTCGAGCTTGTCGAGGCCTAGCGACTAATGGCAGCCCGCATCGCGGCCAGCACTTCTGGTTCACCCGGCAACGTGGCATCCGGTGCCCCGTTCACAAAGACGCGCACCTGCGCGAGCGCCTGGTGCAGCAGCATCTCGAGGCCCGAGATCACGGCGCCTCCCGCGTCCATCCACGAGCGCGCCAGCTCGGAGGGCCACGGGTCGTAGGCGACGTCGAAGAGAACGGATGACGCGCGGATCTGCTCCGCGAAGGCGAGGCCGTGCGCCCCGTGCCCCGGGATGGTGCTGATGACCGCGTCCGGCGCGACGAGCGAGCGGTCGTGCTGGTCGAACGCGCGCACCGTCACGCCGATGCCGATCGACTCCCCCAGGGTGACGAGGTCGTTCGCCCTGGCGGGGGTGCGCGCCGACACGCGCGCCTGCGTCGCGCCCAGTCTGCGCGCGGCGACGAGCACGGACGCGGCCGTGGCCCCGCCGCCGAGAATCTGCACGCGGTCGAGGGAGGACACGCCGGCCTCACGGAACGCCTCGGTGACGCCGTAGACGTCGGTGTTGAACCCGCGCAGCCGCAGGTCGCCGCCGGTTCGGTCGAAGAGCACGGTGTTCGCCGCGCCGGTGAGGGTGGCCGTGTCGTCCGTCGACTGTAAAAGGGCGAGCACGTCGCGTTTCAGCGGCATCGTCAGCGACAGGCCGCGCCACGACGTGTTGCGGCTCGCGATAAAGCCGCCGAGAGTCTCCCCCGTCACGTCGACCGCGCCGTACTGCCAGTCGAGCCCGAGGCTGGCGTACGCGGCGGCGTGCAGTGCGGGTGACTGGGAGTGCGCGATCGGCGAGCCGAGAACCGCGAGGCGGGTCAACCGCCCGTGTTCCAGTCGGGGTGGTCGCGAACCCACTGCTGCCAGACCTTGACCGCGGCGTCGTGCTCGGCCCCCGTCGTGGAGAACGTGGTCTCGCCCGTTTCGCCGTTGATCAACACGAAGTACAGCCACGGTCCGTCGACGGGGTGCAGCGCCGCCTGGATGGCGGCATCGCCGGGCGCGGAGATCGGGCCGATCGGCAGTCCGGGGTTGGCGTACGTGTTGTACGGGTTGGAGGCGTCGGCCCGCTGCGCGCTCGTCGTGAAGATCGACGAACTGCCGGCGCCGTAGCTCACGGTGGCGTCGGACTGCAGGTTCATGCCCTGGTCGAGGCGGTTCTGGAACACGCGCGCGACCTTCGGGAAGTCCGACTCCGGGCCGCCCTCCTTCTGGATCAGGCCGGCCATCGTCAGCACCCGGTGGCGGTCGGCGACGGCGACTCCTGCCGCGTCGAGGCGGCTGAAGGTCTCGTTGACGAGCCGCTGCAGGATGTCGTGCGCCGAGGTGCCCGGCTGGAAGTCGTAGGTCGCTGGGAAGAGGTAGCCCTCGAGGCTCGGCGCCTCGGCCGGAAGGCCGAAGCTGGCGAGGTCGGTGGATGCGGCCTGCAGGTCGGCGAGCGGCACCCCGGTGCCGTCGGCGAGGTTCTGCAGAGCGGTCGGCAACGTCGTGCCCTCGATGATGAGCGCCGTGAGGATGTTGTAGTTGGCGGGGTCCTGCAGCGCGGTGAGTGCGGCGCGCGCGCTCATCTCCTTCTGCAGCGTGTAGGTGCCCGGCATAAAGGTCGGTTCCTCGGCGAGGAGCAGGTCGTAGAACGCCTGCGACGTCATGGTCACGCCCGCTTCGTACAGCGTGTCGGCGATGTCGGAGCCGATGTCGCCGTCCTGGATGACGATGCTCACGGGTTCGCCGTTGCCGTCGCCCTCGTAGTCGATGGGCAGCTGCCAGCCGAAGACCTCGCGCACCTGCGGCTCGAAGAACGTCCAGGCCGCGTACGCGGCGCCGCCGGCGAGCACGATGAGCACGATGAGCGCCCAGAGCCAGCCGAGGCGGCGCTTGCGCTTCGGGATGCCGCGGTAGTCGTCTCCGCCGCCGCGCTTGCGCTTCGGCGGCTTGTCGCCCCCGCCGGTCGTCGAGGCGACGGGCACTTCGCGCTCTCGTCCCTCTGCCTCGCGCAGCTGTCGCCGCGTGAGCGGTGCCGCGGCCGGTGGAGTACCGGTCGAACTCTGTGGCTGGGAGGAGAAGATCTCGTCCCAGCTTGGCTCGTTGGTCACTGTTGCAGTCCTTTGTCCGGGTCAACGACGACGCCAGGCGAGCGCTCGCTGGAGCGCTCGAAGTCGAGGGCATGTTGCAGAATTATAACGGCGGCGACCTGGTCGATGACCGAGCGCGTCTGCTTCGACGATTTTCCCGAGCTTCGCACGGCCGCCTGGGCGGAGACCGTCGAGAGCCGTTCGTCGACGAGACGCACGTCGACGCCGACGAGCGCGGCGAGACGCTCCGCGAACCCCACCGCGTCTTCGGTCGACGCGGTGCGCCGGCCGGAGAGCGCCAGGGGCAGCCCGACGACGATCTCGAAAGCGTCGAGGTCGGCGACGATCGCGAGAATGCGCGCGAGGTCGCCGTCGCCGCGCGGCACGGTCTCCACGGGCGTGGCGAGCATGCCGTGCAGGTCGCTGCGGGCCACGCCGATGCGCACGGTGCCGACGTCGATGCCGAGCCGAACTCCGGAACGCACGGGCGCTACTAGCCCGCTACCGAGGCGCTGATGGCGTCGAGCGCCCCGCCGATGGCGGACACGTCGGAACCGCCGCCCTGCGCGATGTCGTCTTTGCCGCCGCCGCCTCCGCCGAGAATGCCGGCTGCGAGCTTGGCCAGCGCGCCGGCCTTGACGCCTTCGCCGCGCGAGGCGTCGTTGGTCGCCACGATGACGGCGGGCTTGCCCGAGACGTCGGCTGCGAGAGCGACGACGGATGCCACGTTGCCGAGTCGCTCGCGCACGCTCATCACCAGCGAACGCAACTCGTCGCTCGAGGCGACCGCGCCCACGTTCTGCGCGACGAGTGTGACCTTGCCCACCGTGTGACCGCTCGCGACGAGGGCCGGCACACGCTCGGAGAGCGCGGCGGCCTCGAACTGCGCGATGCGCTTCTCGGCAGCCTTGAGGCTCGCCAGCAGGTCGCCGATGCGGTTGCCCAGCTGGTCGCGCGGGGTCTTGAGGTTGCTCGACAGCTCGTTGACGATCGCACGCTCCGCCGCGAGGTCTTGGAAGGCCTCGTATCCGACGAGCGACTCGATGCGCCGGTTCGCCGAGCCGACCGAGGTCTCGCTGACCAGGTTGATGAGCCCGATCTCGGACGAGCGGGAGACGTGGGTGCCGGCACAGAGTTCGAGCGACCAGGGGCCGCCGATCTGCACGACGCGCACGGTCTCGCCGTACTTCTCGCCGAAGAGCGCCATCGCGCCGAGCGACTTCGCTTCGTCGAGGTTCATGATCTTGGTGTCGACCTCGAGGTTCTCGCGCACCTTCAGGTTCGCGATCTCCTCGATCTCGCTGCGGGTCGCGGGCGACAGCGCCTGGTTCCAACTGAAGTCGAGGCGCATGTACCCGGCCTTGTTGTACGAGCCGCTCTGGTGGGCTTCCTGCCCGAGCACCTGGCGCACGGCCGCGTGGATGAGGTGGGTCGCGGAGTGTGCCTGCGTGGCACCACGGCGCCAGTTGGCGTCGACGATGGTGGTCGCGGGGGCGCCGACCGACACCTCGCCGCTCGTCACCTGCACCTTGTGGCTCGTGAGGCCCTTCACGGGGCGCTGCACGTCGAGCACCTCGAGTTCGTAGCCGGTTCCGACGATCGTGCCCGCGTCCGCCTCCTGGCCGCCCGACTCCGCGTAGAGCGAGGTCTCGGCGAGGATGACTTCGGCGATCTGGCCGACGCTAGCGCTGGCAACAGACACGCCGTCGACGATGAGGCCGAGGATGCTCGTCTCGCTCTGCAGGTAGTCGTAGCCGGTGAAGACCGTCTCGCCCAGTGCGCGGAATTCGCCGTAGACCGACAGGTCGGCGAGCGTCGACTTCTTGCTCTTCGCGTCGGCCTTCGCCATGGTGCGCTGCTGCAGCATCAGGGCGTCGAACGCGTCGCGGTCGACAGTGAGGCCGGCCTCCTCCGCCATTTCGAGCGTGAGGTCGATCGGGAAGCCGAAGGTGTCGTGCAGCAAAAACGCGGTGTCGCTCGCGAGCGCGGGAGTTCCCTCGCTCTTGGTCTTCGCCACGGCGAGGTCGAGGATGCTCGTGCCGCTCGCCAGGGTGCGCAGGAACGCCTCTTCCTCGGCGAGAGCAAGACGCTCGATGCGGTGGTACTCGGTCTCGACCTCTGGGTAGGAGTGCTTCATGGCGTCGCGTGATGCGGGGAACAGCTCGGAGAAGCTGGGCGCGTCGACGCCGAGCAGGCGCATCGAGCGGATGGTGCGACGCATCAGGCGGCGCAGGATGTAGCCGCGGCCCTCGTTCGACGGCGTGACGCCGTCGGACATCAGCATGAGCGACGAACGCACGTGGTCGGCGATGATGCGCATGCGCACGTCGTCTTCGTGGTCGGCGCCGTAGCGGCGGCCGGAGATCGCGGCGGCGCGGTCGAGCACCGGGCGCACCTGGTCGGTCTCGTACATGTTCTCGACGCCCTGCTTGAGGAACGCGACGCGCTCCATGCCCATGCCGGTGTCGATGTTCTTCTTCGGCAGCTCGCCGAGGATCTCGAAGTCTTTGCCGGCGCCCTCGCCGCGCAGGTACTGCATAAAGACGAGGTTCCAGATTTCGACGTAACGGTCGTCGTCGGTGGCCGGGCCGCCGTCCTGTCCGTACGCGGGGCCGCGGTCGAAGAAGATCTCCGAGCAGGGGCCGGCGGGGCCGGGCTGGCCGGTCGACCAGTAGTTCGTGTCCTTGTCGAGGCGCTGGATGCGCTCGTCGGGCAGGCCCGCCGTCTTCTTCCAGAACTTGATGGCCTCTTCGTCGTCTTTGTAGACGGTGACCCAGAGGTCCTTCTCGTTGAAGCCGAGGCCGCCGTCGGTCTCGCTCGAGGTCAGCAGGTCCCAGGCGTACTCGATCGCCTGCTCCTTGAAGTAGTCGCCGAAGGAGAAGTTGCCGTTCATCTGGAAGAACGTGCCGTGGCGGGGCGTCTTGCCGACTTCTTCGATGTCGAGCGTGCGGATGCACTTCTGCACGCTCGTGGCGCGCGGGTACGGCGCCGGAACGAGCCCGGTGAGATACGGCACGAAGGGCACCATGCCGGCGACCGTGAAGAGCAGGGTCGGGTCTTCGCTCACGAGCGAGGCGGAGGGCACGACGGTGTGGCCGCGATCTCCGAAGTAGGTGAGCCAGCGGCGTTGAATTTCTGCGGTCTGCATGGAGTCCCGATACGTAGGCGAACCGGCCGCGTGGGCCGGTCGAGGTGGAGAAGGTGGAGTAAAGAGGTTTAGTTGATGTCGTCGATCGCGGCGCGGAGTTCTGCCTCGCGCTGCTTGTAGCCGTCGACCACGGCGTCGCTGAAGTCGTGCGCCTTGGCGTTCACGTCGTCGAAGAATCTCTTGCCCGCGGGGGTCTTGGAGATCTGGTGTGCCGCGACGAAACCTACGCCGACGCCCACAATGAGCCACAGTACGTTTTTCATGGATTGCTCCTAAGTCGGTTTTAAGCTTACTTCTTCGAGCGGCGCAGCCCCGGGAGCCCGCTGAAGGCGGCGCGAACGCCCGCGGAGAAGGCCGCGACCTTGATGAGCGGGCCGCCGACCGAAGCGGCGAAGAGCGAGACGAGGGCGGTCACGTTGCCGGTCGTCTCCGCGATGTCGCTCGTGATCGCGTCGACGCGGCCGAGCTGCTTATTCGACTCGCTGATCGTCGTGGTGGCCTCTTCGAGCAGCGGCGTCACGTTCTCGCCCAGGTCGCGGATGGCCTTGCTCGTCTCGTCGAACACCCGACCGAGCTTGATGAGCGGCACGGCGAGCAGACCCACGAGGATCGCGAAAATTCCTGCGGCGATGAGGCCGGCGATGTCTCCACCAGTCATTGTGTGTCTCCTTGTGGTCGTGGCCTGTTGCGTCGAAGTGCCGACAATCACCCTAACGGGAGAAGCGCTCACCCGTCGCCGGGTTGCACCGGCCCCGCGTCATCCGGGGTGCAAAAAAGGGGCCGCGGCAAAAGCCACGACCCCTTTTCGTAAGTATCTGGATACTTAGCGAGCTGCGTAGTACTCGACGACGAGCTGGACTTCACACGTCACGGGAACTTCGACGCGCTTCGGGCGACGCACGAGGCGCGCCTGCAGCTTGTCGAGCTCTACCTCGAGGTACGGGGGAAGCTTCGGCAGGAGGTCGACGTGACCGCCGGCTGCTGCGACCTGGAAGGGCTCGAGGCCTTCGCTCTTCTCGTGCACGTGCACGAGCTGGCCGGGCTTGACGCGGAACGACGGGCGGTCGACGCGCTGGCCGTCGACCAGGATGTGACGGTGAACGATCAGCTGGCGTGCCTGAGCGGTGGTGCGGGCGATCGCGGAACGAACGAGGATCGCGTCGAGACGCATCTCGAGCTGCTCGACCAGGTTCTCACCGGTCAGGCCGGCGGCACGACGTGCCTCTTCGAACTGGATCTTGAGCTGGGCCTCGCGGATGCCGTACTGGGCGCGCAGACGCTGCTTCTCGCGAAGACGGACGGCGTAGTCGCTGTCCTGCTTGCGCTTGGTGCGGCCGTGCTCACCCGGAGCGTACGGACGCTTCTCGAGGTACTTGGCAGCCTTCGGCGTGAGGGCAATGCCCAGCGCGCGCGACAGGCGGGTCTTGCTACGGGTACGTGACTTAGTAGACACAGTGTCCTTTTCTTCGTAAATCCAACGGGAAAACCGGCTGCTCGCGAGCACTCGTGCGCGCGCAAAACAAGACCGATGAAAGTAGAGGGATTTGCCGCGGAGTCCGGTCGGCTACAGACCAGAAGCTCCTTGACCGGATGTTCGCAGCAGCCGTGCGCGAATAACCGATATCAGGCGGGGTCAAGATTAGCACAGGGCGGCGGGAAACCCGCTCATTTGCCCCGGATGATGCGCCGCAGCTTCGCCCAGCGAGCGAAGACCTCGCGCTCGTTGCCGTGCTCGGTGGGTTCGTAGTACCTCGCGCCGAGAAGCTCGGTGGGCGGATACTGCTGCTGTACGACTCCGATGTCGTAGTCGTGGGGATAGAGGTAGCCCTTGCCGTGGCCGAGCTTTTTCGCCCCCGCATAGTGCGCGTCGCGGATCGGCTTCGGCACGCGTCCGATCTTGCCCGCGCGTACGTCGGCGATGGCCTTGTCGATGCCGATGTACGAGGCCGGAGACTTGGGCGCCGTGGCGAGATACACCACCGCCTGCGCGAGCGGAATGCGCCCCTCGGGCATACCGATGAACTGCACGGCGTCGGCCGCGGCGACCGCGATCACGAGCGCCTGCGGGTCGGCGAGGCCGATATCTTCCGACGCGCTGATTATGATGCGGCGGGCGATGAAGCGCGGGTCTTCGCCGGCTTCGATCATGCGCGCCAGGTAGTGCAGAGCGGCGTCGGCATCCGACCCCCGGATCGACTTGATGAACGCGCTGATGACGTCGTAGTGCTCGTCGCCCTGGCGGTCGTAGCGCAGCAGAGCACGGTCGACGGCGCGCGAGACGGTTTCGCCCGTGACGATCGGAAGCTCGACCGGGGCGCGAGGGGTGTCGTCCGTGACATCCGCTTCGTCTTCTTCGTCGCCGTCTTCATCACCGTCGTCGGCGTCGAAATCGAGGGTCGCGGTCTCCCTGTCGTATTCTTCCTGCGCCGCGACGGACTCCCCCGAAGCGCTGAGAGCGGATGCCTCGAGTGCGGTGAGCGCGCGCCTCGCGTCTCCGGAAGCGAGACGGATGATGGCCTCTCTACCGCTCGGGTCGAGCACCACCTTGCCGTCGAGGCCGCGCGGGTCGGAGACGGCGCGGTCGATGACGGCGCCGAGGTCGTCGTCGGTGAGCTGCTCGAGAGTGAGCAGGAGCGACCGCGAGAGCAACGGCGAGATGACGGAGAACGACGGGTTCTCGGTCGTGGCCGCGACGAGGATGACCCAGCCGTTCTCGACGCCCGGCAGCAGGGCGTCTTGCTGGGCCTTGGTGAAGCGGTGGATCTCGTCGAGGAACAGCACGGTAGAGATGCCGTAGAGGTCGCGGCGGGAGAGCGCCTCCTCCATCACCTGGCGAACGTCGCGCACTCCGGCGGTGACCGCGGAGAGTTCGACGAAGTTGCGGCCCGAGCTGTGGGCGACGAGCTTGGCGAGCGTGGTCTTGCCGGTTCCGGGAGGACCCCAGAGGATGATCGACACCGAACCCTGCTCCCCCGACTTGTCGGTGGCGAGGCTGACGAGGGGCGAACCGGGGCGCAGCAGGTGCCGTTGGCCCGCGACCTCGTCGAGGGTAATGGGGCGCATACGCACCGCGAGAGGGGTCGCCCCGCTGCGAAGTCCTGGCTGGGCGTTCATACCCGCAATGCTAACCGTGGCCGCCGACGCTCATTTTGTGCCTGCCAGCCGGGCATCGTAAAGTTCAGGAGGCATCGGCTAAGTCAAGCGTTCTCTGGAGGAACAGTGGCAACCAGCAAAAACCAGGAACGCGAAGCACGCGAGGCTCGCGATCGACTCAAGCTCTACAACGCCAGGCAGGGTGTGCACGACCACCAGGTGAAGCGTCGCCGCCGTGACAACATCATCGCGGGACTCGGGGCGCTCGTCGTCATCGCCCTCGCCGCGGGAACGCAGATCTTCTACTTCTCGGCCGGCCCCGGTATGCCGGAGGCGACTCCCAGCGCGAGCGCCACGCCCGCGGCCGAGGGCACCAACGTCGGCGACGTGCCCGATGCGGACACGGCAGAGGGACGCACCTGGACGGGCGACCTCACCCTCAACGACATCCCGCTCGGAATCTCGCTCGACGGAGCGCTGGCACCGCAGGCGGTCGCATCGCTCATCGGCGACATCCAGAGCGGTTATTTCGTCGGCAAGACCTGCCACCGTCTCGTCGACAACGACGGTTTCAAGGTGCTGCAGTGCGGCTCGCTCGACGGAACCGGCGCCAGCGACCCGTCGTACTCCTTCGGCCCGATCGAGAACGCCCCCGCCGACGACGCCTATCCGATGGGCACCATCGCCATGGCACGAGCGGGCGACGACGCCTACAGCAACGGCCACCAGTTCTTCATCGTCTTCGGCGACACCACGATTCCGTCCGACTCCGCCGGCGGCTACACGGTCGTCGGAACCGTCACGAGCGGGCTCGACCAGCTGCAGACCGGCGTGATCGACGGCGGCATCGCCGATGGTGCGGAGGACGGCGCTCCCGTCGTGCCGACCACGATCACGGCGGCAACAATCCAATAGCAATCGCTCGCGCATATTTCTGCGGCGTGCCAGTGGCATAGGCTGGTTCACGGTCAGTCAGCAGCTACTGGCACGAGAAGCAAGGTGAAATCACGTGGCATCAAACGATCAGGCTCCCTGGGGACGCGTTGACGAGACAGGCACTGTCTACGTCCGCGAGGAATCAGGCGAGCGCGCCGTAGGGCAATACCCCGACGGCAGCCCAGAAGAAGCGCTCGCGTACTTCGAGCGCAAGTACGTCGAACTGGCCGGCCAGGTGACCCTGCTCGAGCAGCGCACCAAGCGCGCCGCTTCGGCAGCGGACGTCTCCAAGGCCGTCAAGGCGCTCTCGGCGACCATCGCTACCGCGAACGCCGTGGGCGACCTCGCGTCGCTGCAGCGTCGCCTCGAGGCCCTCAGCGGCACCGTGAGCGAGCTCACCGAGAAGCAGAACGAAGAGACCAAGGCGGCCGTCGCGGCAGCCGTCGCCGAGCGCACCGCCCTCGTGGTCGAGGCCGAGACGCTCGCGGCGCAAGACCCGGCAAAGGCGCAGTGGAAGCAGGTGACCGCGGCGATCGACGAGATCTTCGCGCGCTGGCAGAAGCACCAGGCCGACGGCCCCCGCCTGCCGAAGAACGAGAGCAACGAGCTGTGGAAGCGATTCCGCGCCGCCCGTTCCACGATCGACACGCACCGCAAGGCGTTCTTCTCCGAGCTCGACGCGGTTCACCGCGACGCGCGCACCCGCAAGCAGGAGCTGGTCGAGAAGGCGGAAGCCCTCGTCAGCAAGGGCGTCGACGGAATTCCCGCCTACCGCGGCCTGCTCGACGAGTGGAAGCTCGCCGGCCGCGCCGGCAAGAAGCTCGACGACTCGCTCTGGGCCAAGTTCAAGGCAGCGGGTGACGAGCTCTACAACGCCAAGTCCGAGGTCGAGGCCGTCGACAACGTGGAGTTCGAGGCCAACCTGGCGCTCAAGCTCGAGCTGCTCGAAGAGGCAGAGCCCCTGCTCACCGCCACCGACCGCGTGAAGGCGAAGGAGACCCTCTCGGCCATCCAGCGCAAGTGGGACAAGATCGGCAAGGTTCCCCGCGACAAGGTCAAGACCGTCGACGAGCGCCTGCGCAAGGTCGAGGCCGCCGTGCGCAAGCTCGACGACGACCACTGGCAGAAGAGCAACCCCGAGAAGCAGGCGCGTTCCGAGGGACTCGCCAGCCAGCTCCAGGATGCCATCGCCAAGCTCGAGCGCGAACTCGCCGACGCGAAGACCAGCGGAGACAAGAAGAAGATCGCCGACGCCCAGGAGGCGCTCGACGCTCGCAAGCTCTGGCTCGGCGCGATCAAGAACTAGCAGCGAAACGGTCGCGATATCCACAGACGGGAGATTCGCACCGATCGCCTCGAACGGGGGCGAGTCGCCAAACACCGGTAGCACCATCGGTGTATGGCACGACTCGCCCCCGTTCTGCATTCCGCAGACCTTCCGCTCGCCGAACTGTGCGCGGCCCGGCTCGACGGCGAACTCGTCGGCGTCGACGAGGCGTTTCTGCCGATCGACACCTGTGACGGCCCCGCCGAACGGGCGTCTGCGGCCGGGCGATTCTGGCCGCAGCGGCTGATCGCCGAACGCGTCACCGCCGCGTGGATCTGGGGAGCGGTGCCCGACCCGCCGGCGAGACACCAGTTGTGCGCGAGCAAAGACGCCAGGGCGCGGCCGGCGGTTCCGGCGCGCAGTACGGTTCGCGAGGTCGTGATCGCCGCCGACGAGTACACACAGTTGGGCGCCGTGCGGGTCACCACTCCCCTGCGCACCGTCGTCGACCTCGCCCGCTTCACCGAGTCGTTCGGGGCGGCCGATGACGAGGTGCTGCGCTCGCTCGCGCGCTACGGCGCCGTCGATCTGGGCGACTGTCGGCGCGCACTCGACCGCAGACGCAACCTGCCGGCGAAGAAGCTGGCCTGGTCGCGCCTCACGGCGGCGCTCGGCGACCCGTAGCCGCGAGGTCCGGCCGCGATTGCGGGCTAGCCCGAGTTGACGCGGTAGACGTCGTAGACGGCGTCGATGCGGCGCACCGCGTTGAGCACGCGGTCGAGGTGGGTGGTGTCGCCCATCTCGAACACGAAGCGCGAGATCGCGAGACGCTGGTTCGAGGTGGAGACGGTCGCGGAGAGGATGTTGACGTGGTTCTCGCTGAGCACACGGGTTACGTCGGAGAGCAGCCCCGCGCGGTCGAGGGCTTCCACCTGGATCTGCACCAGGAAGAGGCTCTTCGACGACGGCGCCCACTCGACGTCGATCATGCGCTCGGGTTCGGTCAGCAGCTCTTTCACGTTCTTGCAGTCGCCGCGGTGCACCGAGACTCCCGCGCCGCGCGTGACGAAACCGACGATCGCGTCGCCGGGCACCGGGGTGCAGCACTTGGCGAGCTTGACCAGGATGTCGGGTGCGCCACGCACGAGCACACCGGAGTCGGCGTTGCGGATCTTGCTAGGTCGGCGCTGGGTCGCGAACGAGATCTCGGAGTCTTCGTTGTCGGCCTCGGTGGCGATGGTCGCGAGAACCTTCTCGATCACCGACTGGGTCGAGATGTGGCCCTCGCCGACGGCGGCGTACAGCGCCGAGACGTCTTCGTAGCGCAACTGGGCCGCGACGTCGTTGAACGAGTCCTGGCTCATCAGCTTCTGCAAGGGCAGATTCTGCTTGCGCATCGCACGGGCGATCGCGTCGCGGCCCTGCTCGATGGCCTCGTCGCGGCGTTCCTTGGTGAACCAGCCGCGGATCTTGCTGCGGGCGCGGGGCGACTTGACGAAGTTCAGCCAGTCTTGGCTCGGGCCGGAGTCAGGGTTCTTCGAGGTGAAGACCTCGACCGAGTCGCCGCTGTTCAGCTCGCTCTCTAGCGGTACGAGCCGGCCGTTGACCTTCGCACCCATGGTGCGGTGGCCGATCTCGGTGTGCACCGCGTACGCGAAGTCGACGGGGGTGGCGCCGGCGGGCAGGCCGATGACCTTCCCCTTCGGAGTGAACACGTAGACCTCTTTGGCGCCGATCTCGAAACGCAGGGAGTCGAGGAACTCGTCGGGGTCGCTCGTCTCGGCTTCCCAGTCGGAGATGTGCGCGAGCCAGGCCATGTCGCCGTCGTCCTGCAGGGCGGTAGACGCCCCGCGGCCGCCGTTGACGCGCTCTTTGTACTTCCAGTGCGCGGCGACACCGAACTCGGCGCGCTGGTGCATCTCCTGCGTACGGATCTGGATCTCGACCGGGCGACCCTGCGGGCCGATCACGGTCGTGTGCAGCGACTGGTACAGGTTGAACTTCGGCGTCGCGATGTAGTCCTTGAAGCGGCCCGGAATCGGGTTCCAGCGCGCGTGGATCGAGCCGAGAACCGCGTAACAGTCGCGCACGGAGTTGACGAGAACCCGGATGCCGACGAGGTCGTAGATCTCGTCGAACTCGCGGCCGCGCACGATCATCTTCTGGTAGATCGAGTAGTACTGCTTGGGCCGGCCCGCGACCGATCCCTTGATCTTCGACGCCTTCAGATCGTCGTTGACCGATTCGATCACCTGCTGCACGAATTCTTCGCGCTGCGGGGTGCGCTGCCGCACCAGGCTCTCGATCTCCACGTAGAGCTTCGGGTACAGCACCGAGAACGAGAGGTCTTCGAGCTCCCACTTGATGGCCTGGATACCGAGGCGGTGCGCGAGCGGCGCGTAGATCTCGAGCGTTTCTTTGGCCTTGCGCGTGGCGGTCTCTTCGCTCACGAAGCCCCACGTGCGGGCGTTGTGCAGGCGGTCGGCGAGTTTGATCACGAGTACGCGGATGTCTTTCGACATCGCGACGACCATCTTGCGCACGGTCTCGGCCTGCGCGCTGTCGCCGTATTTGAGTTTGTCGAGCTTGGTGACACCGTCGACGAGCATGGCGATCTCTTCGCCGAACTCGTGGCGGAGGGTCTCGAGCTGGTAGTCGGTGTCTTCGACGGTGTCGTGCAGCAGTGCCGCGGCGATCGTCTTGGATCCGATGCCTAGATCGGCGAGGATCTGAGCGACGGCCACCGGATGTGTGATGTACGGCTCGCCGCTGCGACGCTTCTGCCCGCGGTGTGCGAGCTCGGCGGCGGCGTACGCACGCTCGATGAGCGCGATATCGGCCTTCGGGTGGTGCAGCCGCACGGTCTTGATCAGACGGTCGACCGCTCCGGCCGGCTGGGCCCGCGAGAAGATGCGGGGAATGAGGCTGCGCAAAGACGCCGTGGTGTTCGATGTCTCCGTCATGCGCGCCTCATTCGCCAATTCTAGTCGCGCGTCAGCTTGCCGACTCGGTCGTCGCGACCGACGTCTTCACACTCGCCGAACGGGCCGCCTGCAGACGCTTGGTCTGCTTCAGGATGGCGGGCTCGCCCTCACGCAGCTGCGCATAGAGCGGAGCCGCGATGAAGATGGTCGAGTAGGTACCGATGAGGATACCGATGAACAGGGAGAGCGCGATGTCGCGCAGCGTTCCGGCGCCGAGAACGACCGCTCCGATGAAGAGGATCGCGCCGACGGGCAGCGCGGCCACCACACCGGTGTTGATCGAACGCACCAGCGTCTGGTTGACGGCCAGGTTGACCGACTCGCCGAAGGTGCGGGTCGAGGCCGGTCCGTCCTGCGCCGTGTTCTCACGGATCTTGTCGAAGACCACCACCGTGTCGTAGAGCGAGTAGCCGAGGATCGTCAGAAATCCGATGACCGCCGAGGGGGTGATCTCGAAACCGAGGATGCCGTACACGCCGGCCGTGATGATGATGTCGTGCAGCAGCGAGACGATCGCGGCGACGGACATCTTCCAGGTGCGGAAGTACAGCGCCATCACGATGGCCGCGAGGATGATGAACACGACGAGCGCGCGGATGGCGGAACTCGTGATGTCCGCACCCCACGACGGGCCGATGAACGACGCGGTCACCTGGTCGGTGGGCACGTTGAACGTCTCGGCGAGGGCGCCCGCGAGGGAATCGGACTCGGCCTGCGTGAGCTGCTCGGTCTGCACGCGGATGCCGTCGTTGCCCACCGTGGTAACTCGAGGCGAGGCATCCGGAACAATCGATTCGACCGTGGCCGTCGCGGTGTCCTGGTTCTTGATCGGGTCGGCGTCGAGGTTCGCGATCTCGGAGACCTGGAACTCCGATCCTCCGCGGAACTCGATTCCGAAGACGAAGCCGCCGCGCAGGGCGGGCCCGACGATCGAGGCCACGATCAGCACCGCGGCGATGATGTACCAGATGCGGCGGTTGCCGACGAAATTGAACGAGCGCTCCCCCGTGTAGAGGTCATTGCCGAACTTGGCGAAGCCGCCCATCAGGAGTCCTTCCCATCAACGTTGCTATCGCTCTTGGTGCCGGCGAGTTCTGTGGCTTTACGCTCGGCGATCGTCTGGCGGCGAACCGCTTCTTTCGCCGCACCGGTCTTCGACGCGGCGAGAGTCGGAGCACGGAACTGCGCGCGACCGCGGTACACGGCGCCGAGGGCGTTCGGGTCGAGCCCGCTCATCTTGTGGCCGCTCGAGAAGTACTTGGTGGTCGCGAGCAATTGCAGCACGGGGTGCGTGAACAGCACCACGATGATGACGTCGATGATCGTCGTCACACCGAGGGTGAGCGCGAATCCGCGCACGTTGCCCACCGCGAGGATGAACAGAACGACGGCGGAGAGCAGGTTGACGGCCTTGGCGGCGAAGATCGTGCGCAGCGCGCGCTTCCATCCCGCCTCGACGGCGGAGACGAGGGCCCGCCCGTCTCGTAGTTCGTCGCGTATTCGTTCGAAGTAGACGATGAACGAGTCGGCGGTGAATCCGATGGCCACGATGAGTCCCGCGACGCCGGCGAGCGACAGGCGGTAGCCCTCGCGCCACGACAGGATCACGATCACGAAGTAGGTGACGATCGCCGCGACGAACAGCGACGCGACGGTCACCAGGCCGAGCAGGCGGTACTGGAAGAGCGAGTACGCGAAGACCAGGATGAGGCCGATGAGACCGGCGATGAGGCCGCTCTGCAGCTGTGACGAGCCGAGGGTCGACGAGATGACCTCGGAGCTCTGCACCTCGAAGCCGATCGGCAGCGCGCCGAACTTCAGCTGGTCGGCGAGGGTCTTCGCGTCTTCCTGCGTGAACGAGCCGCTGATCTGCGGCTTTCCGTCGGTGATCGCGGCGTTCGTCGACGGGGCCGAGATGACCTGGCCGTCGAGCACGATCGCGAACTGGTTGCGCGCGTCGCCCACACCGTAGCCGTAGAGGCGGGTGGTGACGTCGGCGAACTGCTTGGTTCCCTCGCTGTTGAAGACGATGTTGACGCCCCACGCGCCGGTGCTGACGCCCTGGCTGTTGAGCACGAGGCCGCTGGTCGCGTCGCTGATGGTCGAGCCGGCTACCTCTGTCGGGCCGAGGATGTACTTGTAGGCACCCGTCGAGTCGCAGGTGACGAGCGGCTGG
>Ga0247730_1000500_pt1 | contig 28429 bp, 33 predicted proteins | sample UWRJL073202C2_FD_180959 | JGI IMG/M metagenome (GOLD analysis project Ga0247730, IMG submission 180959) | Plant litter microbial communities from Arlington Agricultural Research Station in Wisconsin, United States - UWRJ-L073-202C-2 | ecosystem: Environmental > Terrestrial > Plant litter >... | reverse complement strand
TCATCGGCATCATGGGCATGGAGGTGTTCATCGGCATCTGCATGGCATTCATCATCTTCGAAACTCCGTAATCGACAGGAAATGAGTAAGTTCTGGGGCCGATTCTAGAGACGCCGGAGGGCGGCGCAAGACGGCAGCAGAGCAGCAGGAATGGATGTTCGGGGGAGAGCTAAGCTGAAGAAAACAGCTGCGCCGGATGTGATGATGAGGATTTCGTCGTTATGGCATTCATCCTGATTGTTGAACGATGTAAAACGACACTATGGATATTCGATCCTGGAATCTAGACCAATCTTATGGAAATAAACGATCTAACAGGGCGCAACTAGTGCTCAGTTTTCCTTAACGTGTGCATCAACTCTTCCGCTTCCGACCCAGGCGGGAGCCGAAAACCATACATTTCATCAGCGTCCAGTATCTCACCCAGCATCTCGAGCAACTGCGCCTCGGTCGGTGATTCGCGCAGCAGCTTGTGTGCCGGCAGCAACACGTCGGCGGAAACGCCCTGGACACTCGCCGCATCGATCACGGCAAAGAGGATAAAGCGCAAACGTATTTCGCGATCAGTAGGCCAAACCGTTTTTTGCTTACCCATGCTGGAGGCCTCTCTCTTTCGGAAAAATCCGAGGCTATTGATGACCGCGGGGTGTTTCAAGCACGGGGAGGCAAGATAGGCCACTTCCTACAGAGGAAAGGGAAACACCGCACCCATCATTAGGGATAAACAAGCGTTCAGGGGAATGACTGACGGTGTTGCGTGCCCGTACACGGGTCACTGCACTGGCAGGAAATTCATCAGCAACAAGCTCTGCGCATAGTTCAGGCCAATGCGGCGGTAGCGCTCGTCGAGCATCTGGGTCAGCAGGTCGAGGCGCGCGACAATCTTGCCGAACTCCACCGCAAAACTCAGGTTGCTGCCCTCCTCCGATATCTCATTGGAAAACAGCAGCAGCACGCCATTCGCATCCTGGCGTTTGCTTAACAGCCAGGTGGCCTTCTCGATATTGCGCGCGGCATTGCTGACGAACTGCGGGTTGATCGAGTCGGTGATGTAGAACTCGGTGCGCCCGCCGTGGGCGGTGACGATCATGCTGCCGATCGCGTAGATAAACGCGCCAACCCGATCGCCCTTGAATTCCGGGCTCAAGGAATAGCTCAGCGCCACCAAATCACGACGCTCCCCAAGGGCGGGTAGCGCGCGCCGTTGCTCGATGGCCTGGCGAATCTCCCGCGCCGCCGTGACCGCATCCGGATAACCCGACTGGCGCCATTGGCTGGGATTGCGCAGGTAGAGTTTGTTCATCAGCAAATACAGGCTTTGCAGGTTGTCACGCATGCCCAGCGTCGCCATGCGATCCACACTGGTCTGGAAGAACTCATCGGGCTTGCCATTGCTGAACTGCTTGGCGATATCGCGCCCCTGCTGCTGGCTGCAACCGCTGGCACAGAGCATTAACACGGCCGCCAGCAACAAGGGCTGGCGCATCCGTCGAAGGTTGAAACAAGGAAACGTGCGATCCATCGGCACCCGATCTGGCTCATCTGCCCACGCGGGGATCGGCGGGGCTGGGACAAGGATAGAGCGGAGAAATCCAGAAAAGTGCAATGGCGGTGGGGAGATAGTTGTAAGCAGAAGCCGCCGGGGCGGTGAAAAAGCGCAGCCGCCACGAATATTTTGCAGGGTCTATACTGTTTGTAACAGTTGCGTGTGTTGTCGGCGATCCAGGGTGGCAGTTCAACCTTTGAGGGGCTGACGCGGTTGTCTCCATCACCGACGGCATACCCATCAGCAGCTGTAATTGAGGGAGACGGCAATGAAACATCCAATTCGAGCACAAATGGTTGTTCAGGTGATTTGCCTGCTTTCGGTGGCGCAGCTGTTTTGCTGAGCTGAGTATCACTGCCTTAACACCCAACCGCAGGCGCGGTAGTGGAAGGTATTGCCCGTGATAAACCGGCAACCTGGCCCGACATCCCAATGCCGGGCCAGAACGTGCAGCTACAGCAAGACCGTGGCGAGCATGCCCAAGGCGCCCAGGCAAAAGCCGATCAACGCGCCCCGCCCGGGGACCTCATGGAACAGTGCCCAAATCACCACAGGCTCCAGCAGCAATAACGATGTGATGGACACCACCGTGACCACCCAAATATCACCGACCGCCAGATACCCCAGCCAGTAAGCCCCCAACAGACAAAGCCCGGCAAAGCACATCACCACCACCGGCATGATGAACCCTTGCCACGAACCATCGCCTGCCTGAGCCAGCCTGGCGGTAACTACCTCACTGTAGATCGCACAAAACTCACCGATTACCATCAACCCTAGAGCAGAAACTCCGAGTAATTCTTTGGACATATCAAAAACTCCTTCGTATTCAACGCACTGTTTTTCAACTCCCAGCGGGCAATGCTGCTGCCGAGGGTTTCGTTGCAGAGATACGAAGCAGCCTTGAACAGGCCTGAGTTACCGAAGTGCTTTTGCATGCTCATGTCCTTTTTGGGGGTGAGGCTTGGCGACCAGGCAGGTCGCTCGTTGCGATCATACGTTTCGTCAGCGGCCTTGCACAACCAAGGCCCGGCTGGCGAACACGCCATAAAAAATAGGCCGCGCCCTCGCCGCCGCTCCTCATGATCGGGCTATGATCGACCCATACGAACCGGACGCCTGATGCCCCATGCCCGTCGACTTGCAAGCCCTTTATCCCAAACTGATCCACCTGATGCTGGATACAGTCTTCGTCGTCGACAGCGATAACGTGATTGTCTTCGTCAGCGATGCCTGTGAGGCACTGCTCGGCTACCGTGCCGAAGAGCTGACGGGCACGCAGATCACCCACTACATGCACCCGCAAGACCTGGCGCGCACCCGAGCCTCCATTGTCCGGGTCATGAATGGCCAACCCCACGTCGACTTTCGCAATCGCTACATCCGCAAGGATGGCAGCGTCGTGCACATCCTATGGGCGGCCTTCTGGTCCGAAGAGGTGGGGGCACGAATCGGAGTCGCGCGGGACGTCACTGCGCTCACCCAGGCCGAGGAGGAGCTGCGCTTCCTCGCCCATCATGACCCGCTGACCGCCCTCACCAACCGATCACTGTTCAACGATCGGTTGGACCAGGCCCTGCAAGCCGCACGCAGTCACAACCACACCCTCGCGTTACTGTTTCTGGACATCAATGACTTCAAGGGCATCAACGACGTGCACGGCCATGCCATGGGTGATCGCGTGCTGTGTGTGATTGCACGACGACTGGAGCGCTGCGTGCGCGACACCGACCTGGTGGCCCGGATGGGCGGTGACGAATTCACGGTGCTGATCACCGATATCCAGTCGCCGGACGCGGTTGCCGGCAAGGTGGCGCAGATACTCGCGGCCATGGCCGAGCCGCTGGGCGCTGAATTTGGCGGGGTGAAGATGCCGTCCTGCAGTGTTGGTGTGGCGTTTTACCCGGGGGATGGGGAGGATGCGGATACGCTGTTGAGTCATGCGGATGGCGAGATGTATCGGGTGAAACGCTTGCGGGTTGCAAGCGAGCGATGAGACGCGCATAAAACGGCCACTTTATCCAAGCGGCCACTTCATACAAAAAAAGCAGTATCACTCTTTATTTTTAAATACCGTTGAAAACATTGGCGCCAACAATGCAGCACCTCGCAGATTCAAATGATCATCATCGTAATAGATGGGCAATCCCCCATTTGAACCATGACATGCACGCTCTTCGCACAGAAATGGCAGAGGGTCGAGAACCTTAACGCCACATGCGGCCACCGCTGCATCCTGCGCCTCCCAAACAAACGCATTACGCTTTTTGTATTCCTCCATGGAAACGGAAATATCTCGCTCTACCCCGAATAGTAACGCTCGGCCGGTGAATTTCGGCACATTGATACGTTGCTCTGGTATGGGCCTGACTAAATACACTTCCCGGTCTGCTTTGAATGCACACGCCGTGTCTATAATTCCAGCACGCATTTTTTCCAGATGCTCTGGCAGCCCATGGGAATCGGGCGATTCAAAATACATGGGTGCTAGCAGTCGCTTAAGGATATCATCGGACTCGTTGGGTCCAAACGCATACAGTGAAGTCCTATTCACAATGATCAGGGGTACGTTTTTCGGTAATACTTTCTGTTGCTCTAACGCCCAGGCGACAAACTTACCACACTCGTCAAGCCCATCCGTCGTTTTACTCGACAGTACCGTAGGGCACGCATCCAGCGTCCATTGCAAGACATGATCGTTTTTACTCGGCAGCGCAAACTCCACGGCTTTTACCAGCGCCCCAGCATGGCTATCACCTATTGTGATCGCTGCCAAGTGTTCGCCTCCAAAAGTGCAACCCGTGATGGAGGCCGCGTCGTATATTTTAGAATGATCGAAATGCTTACACAGCTCATGTCGGGCATCCACATTATTCGCTTGCTCGAACGCGGCATTCGCTCGAGGCGGAATCCTGCCTTCAACATTCGCACCGACAAAGCTAACAAAAAGACCTACACCCGCGAAAACGGCAGAAAGAATCACAAAGACGATCAACGTCACCAGGGACGAAAAACGGCTGAACAGGAACAGCTTGCTTTTCTCAATCATTGAATAGGACAGGCTGCCCAAAACGAATGTGCCTAACAATCCTAAACCGATAGCGACTGCGGAACTCTGATATTCGGTATAGACCAGCGCTACTACGATGGGCCAGTGCCACAAATAGATAGAATAAGAACGACTCCCCAACCATTGAGCGATTGCAGTCGATGTCAATATCGAACGTTCCCTGGAAGCAATCAAAACCATCATTGTTCCAAGCACAGGAATCAATGCGAGCGAACCGGGCCATACATCAGTGACATCCAGCATCGCCACCGAAACAACTATCAGGCTAAACCCAATTAGCTCAATACATTGACGCATCCTCTGAGGGAGGTCGCATTTTTCCGCCGTTAGATAAACCAAGCCGCCTGCTGCCATCTCCCACCCTCTCGTGGGCAATAGATAAAACGCGGCTGACGGGTAAGAGATGGAAAAAATCACTGAAATACAGAGTGACATAACAAACAATGTAGCCAGACCGAACGTCATCACTGCTTTACTGGGCCTGAGCTTCCAGAGCACAGCCATGAATAATGGAAGTAAAATATAAAATTGCCACTCTACCGAAAGAGACCAGGTATGAAGCAACCATTTGTCGTAAGACTCAGCATCAAAATACCGGGCCTCACTCAAAAACTGAAAATTAGAATAAAACCCCAACGCACTCGCGACATGCTTGCCTAACACACCATAATCAACAGCGGGCAAATAAAACCATCCTGCAATCAGAAGTGCTATACACACCGCTAACAAGGCAGGAATTATTCTGCGAGCCCGGGCCAAATAAAAGTTGATAAAGGAAAACTGAGAGCCTCCCGGAGCGCTCAATGCTCTGTATATAATCCCCGTCATCAAAAATCCGGAAATGACAAAGAACACATCAACGCCGATGAATCCACCTCTAAAACCGAAAACGGAAAAATGGTAGAGTACAACGGTAAGGACAGCCCAAGCGCGAAGCCCATTGATATCCTTTCTAAACGCTTGCTGCTTTTTTGGTAACATTCCAAGGCTCACGATTTAATATCGACTCAATACTTCTTTCACACTTAAGAAAGATCAACAATACAGAGCAACGATGACTTAAAGCACTGGTAACCGAGACACGATGTGCACCCGATCAAACAATTTTCACCTATAGCAGCGCCTAAAAATGACTTTAACTGCCTGCCCGTCACCTCAATAACTCGCCCTTGCCGCGACCAAAATAGAAAATGCAATTACATGGCTATCGAAAAGCTGCGAAGAATGAACTACCACCTGTACGCCTGTCAATTTGATACCAGAAGAATTGCGTGATTTACCGTATTTTTAGTACAGACACTGCACAGTCTTTCTCGACCCTTGCTTTTTTTGGAAACCACGACGCTGTCAACCCATTTTTTGGGCATCGGCTATTCCACTTATGGATTCAGGTGCTTCTTCCTTGGGGGCTACGCCGCTCACTTTTTTGCATGGAGCACAGCATGCCCCTTGCAGGATTATTCGTGAGAAGTGGTCTCTGACGGTATGATGCGTGATTCAATGAGTGGGCGCCTTGACTTAAGTGCGAAAACTTCTTTCGCGTAACCCTGACTGGCTGGCAAGGTATTCACTCCTTGGCTACCGGCATCGATTGTGCACCAAGGATTGATCGCGCTGAGCACCTACAACCGTACGTGCCCCCCTATCAACGCACTGATTGCTACCTAAGGTTGCTCATTTCTGATGAGAAGGCTATCGATGTAAAGCTTACTGCCATGTTTTGAAAGATGGTCAAAATCATTTAGCAGTAACTTTCTATCTTTAAATAGCGAGCATTTTCCGCTTGGGCAGAAGCAAGGTTCAGGGTCAAAAACCACAAGATCAGGATGGTTTCTCTTTAGCACTCCAATAAACTTAATACACTAAATTGCTCATTTTTGTCGGAGGAGGCAGCGCGTCACTGCGGGTCTCAACCTACGCAAGGCACTGCCTCGCGTTTCAACACCGAAGGTCCAACCAGCGTTGACATGGTTATTGGGTGTACGTCGAGACGTCGCGTCGCACATACGTCGGTTGGCCGGATGTTTCGCAAACCTTAGGCATAAATGTACATAAGCCTGCAGTTTTCGCCACGCTTCGACTCAACCCCAGAAACACCAAAGCTGCGCAATTCTGGCTGTGTGAAAACGCAGTCCGCGCCGGCTCAAAGTAAAGGCCCCGACTAGTCGGGGCCTTTACTTTCGCGGTCTTGTATAAATAAAGCGCGCTTTCCCGCCGAACGAGTGAAAACTATTTGCTGAATGCCGCATGAAACGAGCATTTCACCAGACATAGATGCCATATTCAGAGCTTCGTTGACGCGTAAAGACGCACCCTGACGCGGAATACTTACTTGGCTTGGCGAAGCACCAGCTCCGACAGACGAGTCTTGACGCGGAAGCAGAACTCACGAATTTGGAATTGATAGGCGGGCATTACCATGTAGTTTAGATCGGGACCCAACGAGTCTTTGACTTCCATGTATTTGGCAGTCTTGACAGCAATGGTCTGGTATTCCGCTTCGTATTTGGCATAAGACGCTTTGTTGTAGAGCCTCAAGACATCCAGCTCTTTACGGCATTGCTCAGCGCGATTCTGGTTCAGGCCTGTCTCTGATTCCGCCGGAGCGGCTTTGGGATAGGTAGCGATTGGGACGTCAGCACTGGCGTTAGCAGGGACGGCCTCATAGCCCTCAGGCGATTTTGCGGGTGTCGAAGGTGCGACTTCAGAGGGTGCTTGCTGGACGACGGCAGGAGGGGGAGCCACTTTAGGTTTTTCTGGAGTTTTAGTAACGCATCCCGAGAGAGCAAGGCCTACCACTACAACGACGCCACACATTTTATCCATCGGTTTCACCAAGAGGTCTTTATGGTTGGCTGAGTCGTTAGGTTCTGGGTAAAAGTCATGACACCGTCAATGATCAAGTGTGAATTTTCTACCAGTCTCAAGGCGCTCAGCCTCTCTTCCTTGAGTTCGCAGATGGACGATAATAGTAAAAAAACAATGAGATGACGAGAAAAAGCTCGTCAGAAAAGTCACAAAATTGATGGGGTAATGACCGTGGGATCGCGCTGCGCATGCGCCCTGATTGTGTTGCGCTTGCGCCGGGACAAGGCATCAAGATAGGAAAGTTCTGGAACACCTCAAGCGTTATGGACGCCCAATGGAAAGCCGTCGAACCCCACCCAAACCCCAGAAACACAAAAGCCCCGCTTTCGCGGGGCTTTCGTTTGAATCTTGGCGGGAAACCAGGGATTCGAACCCTGGAGACGCTCTTAACGTCCGCCGGTTTTCAAGACTGGCGATTATTTCATATTTAACAACAGCTTAGCCTGCAATAGTTTCCGCACTTGAGAAAATGTGAGCGAGCTGAAAGCCGCGCAGATCAAGGAGTGCGTATCAGGTTGCGGAAATGATTACCCCCCTCTCCCGGCGTCCTGCCGACGAACACCACTCCCAAATCTGCAACACCTCGATTACTGTACGCACATACAGTATATGAGTTTCGAAATATGAACGTTGACATGGATACCGATGACTGGCTTGGCTGCCCCACGCCCCTGGAAATGTACCAACACCAGTGCGCCCTGCTCGAGGACGAGCTCATCCAGACCGAGGCGATACTGCGAAAGGCCCGGGCCAATGTGGCCGGCCTGGTGCAGATGAATGACCTGCTCGCCACGGGCAAAGCCGCGGCAGAGACCCGGTTGAGGGATGCCCTTGAACGCATATCGGCATTGAGCGGCGAGGCACCTGACAACGTGAGCTTTCGACCGATCGACCTGGTCACAGGTCAGCGCGACCACCTTCTCAGAGAGAACCAGCGACTGCTGGGCGAGCTGCGTCGGCTTTCCGAAAAAAAAAGCGAATCTGATATAGACTAACCCGCTAAAGATCTGTGCAGCCGGCACGGCGCAAAAACTAGGCAGATCATGGACTAATTGAGAGGCACCTCATGGCAAGAGAAAATAATGATATAGGCTTCAACGATTCAGAGCCTGGACCGACGACTAAAAAGGCCCTCCCCGGCCTGATCATCCTGCTTCTATCAGTGGTAGCTATTGTCGCAATATCTCACCATTACGGGTTTACAACCTTCAATCCGTTCAACCGTTACCCGTAAATCTCACTCCAAAGGCCAGTTCCTGCATAGCCTTTATGCCAGGACCTTTTTCGCGCGCTCCCACAGTTGCACGCGATCTTCCAAGCCGTTGAGTCCGCCATTTATGCGGCGGGTGATCTTCTGGAAATCCCCCTGATCAGCCAACGTGTTCAGGCCTTTCATAGACCAAAACCAGGCCGCCGACATCGCGGCATGCTGTGGCAGTTCGAGCAGATCAGGGTGGTTTACTAGATCCAGGCCCAGAGCCTCCCCGCACGCCGCATAGTTTGCACGTCCGGTGATCTGGAGCAGGCCACGGCCGCGATACTTGGAACCGTCGCCCTTGACCGTGTTTCCCAGATCATCGCGCCCCTCGTACCCGACTTGCTGCGCCGTGGGCCCCCATATCTCGCGAACCCAGAGCAACTGGCCGGACTCATGCCCAACTTGGGCAATGAACGCCGCAGCACGGGCCGCCCCAACAATGCCATAGCGATTCATGGCGGTATTTATAGCAGGAACAAAAACGCCGGCATTGCGGCCGGCGCTAGGGAGTATCTGCAGCAACTGCTGCTGGGTTATCGGCATGACTTCCTCCAATCGGAAAAGCGGCGCGAGGTGACGCTGGCATGAGCCAAAGGTCAGGTGGGGGACGACGGCCATTCGATAATTTCAGGAAACCCTGCCTGCTGATCGATGCGATTCAGTGCAACCCGGTATTGCTTCCACTTCTTTAGGTTGGCTTGGTCAGCAGGTGTGGCATCCCCCAACTCTACTGCATCCTGAAGAGGCGCTATTCGTATGGCTGCTGTCACTAACAACCTGTCCCGCTCCAAGAGCGCAGATTCGCGAGCCTCTTCGGCGGTAGGTGGAAGTGATATCGGTTTAGGCGGCGGCCCTTCTTCAAATGGAAGATATGTTTCAATCGAGTAATCAGGGTATGTTGCCCCTTCAGGATCCCCTTCTTTTGGGTGCGGGCCTTGCACCATCCTGTTGTATGACAAATCAACGCTTACCGCATATCCGCTCATAGGTTTTCCTCCCACCCCATCAAATACAGTGCTGGGATTCCAGCTGTTCCAGAGTTAGCTCCCCAATAAACAGATGCCGTAATTGGCGCAAGCTGTAGAGTAAATTCAGAACTATTGCCGCTTACGGATTGTGTGTATTGATAAACGTAGTCTGGGGAGTTTGATAACCATCCCGCAGCTTGTTGAGCATGTATTATTTTTAAAACAACAAGTGCAGCCCCAGGCGGGGCATAACCTTGCCAACCAACGGCAGATGGGAACGCTACCACTCCAGTGGCAATCTGTGGTGGCGCGGTTAAATTTGTGGCCGGCTTAGGAACGTAACTAAAACGACGCCCGGACTGAATAAACGGGAGGGGAAATCTGTTAGCAGTAGAATCTGTTCGAACCGGTCCTACGCGGGCTTTGAATGTGTAACCAGCTGGCATTACTGGCAAGTTACCATAGGCGCAAAACAATGCCCCAACGGTAGTCCCGTTGGAAATAACCCATCGGTCATAAAAGCTACTGGGTTGCACCGTTCCGGTATCAAGTCCATTTAGTCCGTTCGCATTCGCAAAGGACGGAGAAAGGTTTACGTTACGGACGGTCATATATGAGCCTGCCGGCGACTCAAGAACGAGCTCATCAGCAGTAATAGTGGATACGGCACTGAGACCAGTAGCTCCTCCTTTTAGATTAGTGAAAGATCCTTGAACTCCTACCAAACTTAACGACGGTAGCTGATCCATCAAAACCCAATCGACCCCGTCGTAAATCACGTCAGATATCTGATCAGCCGCAAACGCTGCAGAAATCTTCGCTCCGCCAGCATCGTATTGTTTTAGATTCTTGGCCCCTTTATCGGAAACGTTAATCGTAGGGTTTAAGCCCGAACTAACGGGGAACTTCACTGCGAACCGCTGGTTCAGCGCGTATGCAGAGATCGCCGGGCTCGGCGTTAAGGTAAGCGCCGTGGAAGTACCGCCAGCCGTAAAGGCTGCGTGAACCTGCACCTGACTGGCGGTGGCCAGCTTCTTCGGCGTCACAGCCGTTGCGTCGTCTGTACCAGCCACAACCTGGGTCTGGGCAGCAATTTTAAGCCAACCGAAAGCACTTTCTGTGGCCTGAGCAACCACCTTGGCGATTGCTTGAAACACGCGCAGAGGGCTCATCGCTTTTGTGCTTGATTCACCAGCTTCCGCTTCAGGTTGAGTAGCGAATACCACCGCCCCTTCAGTTATCTTTTGATCGATCGCGGCATTCAACTGCGTGTTGTCGTCTTCGTCCGGCTCGAGCCCGGCTTCCTGAATTACTTTGAGGATTTCCTGGGTTACAGCATTGCCCCAGGCGGATGGAATCAGCGAGCCGGGCGTGCCGGCGACTGCATCCTCATCAATAAATTTGCCATCTACCAACCCAACGCTGGGCACACTTTTCGGAAAATCCACGGTTTTACCCCTCAGTCGTAATTGATGTGCACAACGGTGTGTGCCGGCGCTGGCCGCCGGATTAGGCATTCCAGGGCATTGCCCGGATTGGTGCCGAAACGCTCGCCCCAATAGCTGACACCGAAGCGTCGGCCCTGCCGCTGCCGGCCTCCGGTGTTCAGCGTCCACATAAACTGGGCGTTCCAGGTACCGAAATGAGCGGAGCCAAAACGAGAACGCCCCATACGGGGCGCTCTGTGCTCGGTGATATTTGCGTTTGGATAACCCTGGCTCACCGCAATCTCAATGAAGTAGGCGCGGCTCTGCCCGCCAACCTCCACCAATCTTCGGCGAACCGCCAGGCGTCGATCCTCAAACGCTGGGTTCGGGCCGAGGCAGGTGTCCGGCAGGCCCATAATCGACTCCCAATCTGGAACGAGCTCGCTCACCCCTGCCGGGTCCATTTCGTTCAGCAGCGCCACGGCGCGCGCATCCACGCGTGAGAACTCCAGAGCCACGCCGGATAGCACCAGCGCGACTTCTGGCACAAGCTCAGGATCCCAGGCAGGGCCGGGCGGGAGCAGCCCCTGAAGCTGCACCCGATACTCTTCCGCCGTTCTAATCACAGCCATGTGATACCCCCGAAGGTCAGAAGATGGTTGGCAGCGGGCACAACGTTTGCAGACGGCGCGATGAGCTGGTGATCAGTCTCGCCTGCAGACCCACTGATAGCCTCGGCTATATGGGTGAGCAGGAGCGTTTCGCCGAGCCCCGCTTCACGCTCGTGAAGGTCCACAAGCTGAGCCTGGATAGCGGCGCGTACTGCTGACGTGTCGGGTACGGCGTGGATCTGGTAGACCACCGGCACTTCGACTGGAGCTAGCACATAAAGCTCAGCAGTAACTGGCCGTAGTGGCTCGATATAGGCTTTCACCTCAGCTAGCTGGGTTGGATTCGGCACTGGTTCAACGTCGCCATCACGCATCACGAACAAACCAACGGTGCCTGGCCCAAGGTAATTGCCACGGCACCATGCTCGAGTGACACCGGGCACCTCAAGTGCCCAGGTTTCGTAGTCATCTTTTGAACCGCCATGCGGGATCACGCGGTAGGACCGAACAACGCGCGCGCGGAGCGATTCAACGCTCTCTTGAGCAATTCCCCCAGTGAGCCCTGGAGCGAGCACGGTGAAGGTATTCACCACGCCCTCCACTGGCTGGATCAACTTCAACGTCAGGCCTGCGTCGGCATTTCCGAGAACACCCGCATCAACGGCAGCTATGGTGGTGGTGTTTACCCCTGCCGCGGTCGTTAACCCGGCAGTGACCTTGTAGGTTCGGCCGTCATCGGCCTGGAGTACCACGTCGACATCGAGCACCGCCAGCGCGGCAGCAGTGAATCCGACCGAGCCTTCGGCGGGCTGCGCCGGATTGCGAGGCTGGCTCAGTCTAAGGATCGCTATGCGCTCGAGCGTTTCCTCGTCAGCGCGGTCTGGCAGGATCTGGTCAACGATCCAGTCGAGGTATCCGTACAGCCCGTACGCGGTGCCGCTCAGGGTCCTGGCCAGCACCTGGGCGTCAGATCGGCGTAGCACATCACTGGCAAGGTCGCTTTGGGTGCGGCTTATGAGTACCGGCAGAGACGGCGTTTCAAACGGCATAGATCACCTGCCATGAAGAAGAGGGTTTGATTTCGAGCCGAGCGCCGCCAAGAATCGTCAGGATCACTACCAGGTTCAGACGGTTAATTCCGGCCTTCTCACTGCTGATATCGATACCCACCACCTGCTCATCAGTGAGCAACCAGCGCAGCGCCTCGTCGGCGTAAAACTCGGCATCGCGCTGAGTGGCCTCGGTGAGCTTTACCCGGCGCAGCAGCCACAGGCGGGAGCCGATCTTGTCGTCAGCGGTCGCTGGATAGCTGTCACCCCACCAGCCATAGCGCTCCTCGTCATCGACCAGGTCATCCGTCGCCGCGCGGCGCCAGGTGAAAAGGCTGATCATCACCGCACGCGTGAGACCGGCCTCCACTGTGTTTGAAATAATCATTCAGCCTCCGGCACAGCTGGACCACTTTGTCCGTTGCCGGGCATCACCCCGCTATGGGGGTGGTTAATTTGGCTGATACCGCCTGCCACCTGGTCTCCCTCGGAAACGATCCGCCCGGTCTGCGTGATCAACGGGGTGTCAAAATTCACGGACGCACCGGCCTTGATGTTCAGCGTTTGGGTTTCGATGTCGATGACCTGGCCGCGCTTGAAGTGGATCTTGTCCCCTTCATCCGTGAAGATGACCACCTCACCTGGGGCGACTTCGCTGATGCGGTAGCGGCGGTCAGAAGCGACCACAACAACCGCGTGGGAGCGATCACCACCCAGGAACGCAGTCAGCACCTCGGCGCCCGCCAGCGGATTGCTTGTGAAGCCGTAGGGTTCGAAATGCTCGACACCGTCTTTCAGCTCGCCTGCCGTCAGGCGAATTTGCAGCGACTGCATCTTCTTCCCGGCGTTTGCGAGCACGACGGTGCCGCGGGCCAGCATGCTTTTCAGGCTCATTGTTTTGGCTCGTAGTCTGCTGGGATGAGGTATTCGAAGTTGTCGCCCTTCCCGCCCTTTTTCAGCTTGCGGTTTTTCAGCGAGTCATTCGGTTCCGGCTCGTAACTGTCAGGTGGGCCGACTTCCATTTTTGTGACCATGCCGCCCTCGCCCAGGATGTATGTCACCCGGGCTATGAGCATCCAACGGTCGTATCCGATGATCGGGTCGATGACCCGGACCAGCATGTTGTGCTTCCAGAGTTGGCCGTTTGTTTGCCTCCACCCCTGAACCTCATACGTGGTGGTCAGCGCCTTGCCCATGCGCGTGACGCTTTCCCAGTGCGCCCTTGCCTGGGCCAGCTCAGTCGTAAGCTGGCCGGACTGCTGAATCACCATCACCCGCCGACGGGCAACCCGGGGATCAGTGACCGTTGCCGAAACCTCGGCAGCCGCGGCGCCGAACTCATCATCGGTTCCGCTCTTCTGCCCGAGCACTCGGTACTCAGAAAACACCGCAGAGAAGTCGAGCCCGGCACTGCCGGTCTTGATGTTCTTGCCCACCTCAAGCGCGTCGAACGCCCGCTCCTCGCTTCCGGGCCTGGCCAGCACCACCATGCCGGTGGCGTCGTCAGTAGAGAAAACCCTGAACAGAGTGAGCAGTCGATCGATGGATTCGAAGACTGTCTCGCCAGGCTCGATGGTGTGATCAGAGAGCTTTGCGCCTTCAGGAATCTCGCTGCGCACCTTCAACCCATACGGAGCCGCAAGCGCTGAAACGATTGACAAGACGCTCTGATTGTTCCACTGGCCCGGCTCATTGATTGCCGCGCAATCGACCAGGTCGGCGGTCAGCGACCTCCCGCTGATGGACATGGTGATTTGTTTGTCGTCGTAATCGATCGGCGAGGCGAACACCCATCCAGTAAGCACCAGGTCATCCCCGATTCGAATTTGGCACTTGTCACCCTCTTTGATCGGCCTCCCTATGGTCTGCCCTGGCCACTTCCATGTGATGCTCAAATTGAACGAGCGGGCCTGATCCTCGAGGCCTGGGGCAATTTCAACCGATTTCCAGCCAGAGTAATCCGAACCGTTGACGCTGAGCGTCACGGTGTTTTCATCTTCGTCCACGGGTTACCTCTGGGCTATTTTGATCGGCCGTGCGGGCACAAACCCTGGGTGGTGAATGCGGTTTCGCTCCACGACCTCGGACTCACGCGTAGCGTCGCCGAAGCGCCGGTACGCCAGGACCAGGGCAGAAAGGGTTTCCGGCGGGGTAATTTCCACCAGGCGAACGCCGGAAGCAGCGACCGCCGTCAGGTGCTTGACGATTGTCTGCCGCAGGGCATTGAGCACCAGGTAATGAGCCGAGTCGGCTTTAAGTGATGCCTCAAGCATCGCCTCGTTCAATCCGTCGCGCAGCTCGAGCACATCATCTGCCACCGGCACCTCAGGCCTTTCGAAGGGCTGCACGGCCTGTTGATCAGCAGATGGCGTTGTGTCTGTGGACACAGGCTGCGAGGCGATCGGCATTTCGCTGACGATCAGGGCAATCTGAACGAGCAGTGCGTCCTGCACCAGATCGGCCGTGGCCTTCGATGCAGCGGCCGAGTCGACACCGCCGATCGTGCTGACGGTATTAATGCTGCTCACCGCTTCGGCCTGCTGGCTTGCTGTGGCTACGGTGTTGCGATAGCTGGAGTCGTTGCCCAGGTAATCCTGAACTGAAAAATCGCTGAAATAGCTGGAGAACAGTGCCGACAGCGAGCCGGGAGCATTCATGATCGACTGCGCCAACCCGGTCAGGTTTGTGAAGACGGCCACGAACGGTGCGAACTGGCGCTGGATTACGGTGTACACCGCAGACAGGTTGTTGCGCAGCCGGGCCAGACCCAGGCGTGCTTGGTCAACCTTGGCCATCGCAGCCTTGTATCGCGCCAGCGCCGATTCCCACATGCTCTCCGAAGCCTTCACCACCTGCTGCTGGGTATTGACCCTGGCCACGGGAAACTTGAGCGGCGTATCCGGATAGAACGTGACCAGCATGCTGACCATGCCGCCCTGCTGGTAGTCGTGGGTCAGCTCGGCTTCGCCAGCCTTGACCTGCATTCGACCCAGCCAAGGGTGAACCAGCTCGCCCGCCCCTGGCGTTTGAATTGCCTCGAGGAACTTGTCACGCCGCTCGAAACAATCGTCGCCGATGATCCAAATCGTGAGCCGGTGGACCTGGGACTGCTTGCCCAACTGCTCGAAGTAAGGCTCATCCCTTTGAGGGAATTCGTGCAACTGGCCTTTCATGCCCACCGGCACCGTGGCCTGGGGGATCAAGAAACTGATCCCCCGGAACGAGGCCGGCAGCAGTTCATCACGCCACGTTCTTTCTGCCATTTACTGCGCCCTCATCACGCCAACGGTTCGCGTACCGACGTTGGGCTTTATTTTCAAACCGGTTTGGCTGGCCTGCGGCTGATCTACGGTCGTGCCGGGCGGCGCGCCTTTGATATTTACGTTTATCTCGCCATTGACCTTCTGCGCCTGGGTAGCGGCGGTTTGCTGCAGCAGGCTGCCAGAAGGCGGCAATTGCCCCGGCCGGCTCAGCAGTCGGTTGTTGTCGATGCCAAAGGCTTCATTGTTGGCCGCGCGACGCGACTGAGCGGCCAACGCTGCATCGGACTGGAGAAACTCACCTGTGCCTCCGCCTGCGCCGGCATTCCGTTTCTGCTGGGCCTCGGTGAAAGCGTTCACCTTGTTGGTCGCGGTCTGGATAATCCCGTCCCCCCCATCCCCACCGCCGAACCATTTCATGATCGGCTCAATGATTGGCTTGAGCTTTGCCCACAACGATTGGAACCAGGCGGTGATGGGTTCCCAGTGCTTGACGATCAAGCCCAGGGGGCTCCAGTCGAAGATCAACTTCAAGAAGTCCATGGCGGGAACGGACAGAGCTTCCAGCAGATCCCACAGCGCACCGAAGAACTTCGTCAGCGGCTCCCAGTTCGCCGTGATCAGCGCGAGCGGCGTGTACTCGGCGAACTTCTTGAACCACTCCCAGGCCTGCATCACAGGCCCTCCTATTTTTGCCCACACCGCTTCGAAGAACGGTGCGACCTTCGACCAGTTCGCGATGAGCAGGCCGGCAGCCAGGGCGATCCCCCTGATAACCAAGCCGACAATCGACTTCTTGGTCACGGCATTGAAGAGTGTCATCGCCATGGTGGTGGCTATCACAGCCACGCGCAGCACGCCGTAGGCCAATGCTGCTGCGACGATGCCTTTGATCAAACCCGGGTGCTGAGCAGCCAGGGTGGCAAGCTTGGATACCAGCGGGCCGATGATCGTCAGGAAGTCGTTAAACGGTGGCAGCAGTGCACTACCCACCTCAACACCCAGCCGTGTCACTTTGTTCTGCAGCAGCTGCATCGCGTTGGCCGTGGTGGCCGAACGCGCGGCATATTCCTTTTGCATGGATCCGGCGTAGCCTGACCCCTCGGCTACATCCCGGAAGCTCTTCTTCAGAAGATCAAGGTTTGTCAGCAGCGGAGCGATCGCGGTGACCGACTCCGACCCAAACAACTGAGTCAAGAGGCCGGCCTGCTTCTCCGGCGCGACCATCGCGATGCGAGCGAGCACATCCTCGATAGTGCCCTGTGCATCCTTCTGCATGCTCTTGGCAACCTTCGTCACGTCGAGTCGCAGAGATTTGAAGGCCTGGGCCTGCTGCTTCGTTGCTGCACTTCCCTTGGTCAGGGCCAGCATGAAGTTCTTCATGCCGGTTGCAGCAACCTCGCTCGGCACGCCCACGCCCGCCAGGGTCGCGCCCATCGCAGCGATCTGGCCTGAAGCCAGGCCAGCGATTGCGCCAAGTGGGCCGATGCGCGTGACGATGTCGGAGATCTGCGCGGCCGAAGACGGGCCAACGTTACTCAGGTAGTTGATTTGGTCCGCCAGCTTGACCACTTCGGGCTGGGTCAGTTTGAACGAGGTGCGCCACTTGGCCATCATGTCGCCCGACTGCTCGGCGGTCTGATCAAAGGCAACGCCCATCTTTACGGCGTCTTCGGCAAACTGCTTCAACTCACCACGAGCAAAGCCCGCCTGGCCGCCGGCGGCGACGATTGCGGCAATGCCGCTTGCCGCCATCGGCATGTTTTCCGACAGGTCGAGTACGTCCTGCCCCATCTGCTTGAACTGCTGCGGGGTGTCGAAGTCCACCACCTTCTTCACGTCCGCCATGGCGGTTTCGAACTCAATGGCCGCCCGGGCGCCAGCAATAAACGGGGCCGCCAGGGCGCCGCCCTGCAAAGCTTCCTTGAACCCGATCTTGCCAAGGCCCGAGTTGTTCATCTGCTTGGTGAAGCCCGCAACGTTCTTCCGGATCCCCGCCAGCGTCGGCGACAGCTTGTCGACGCCGGTGATCAACGCCTTGAGCTGGAACTTGTCCGCCATCACTACACCTGCTGGGATTGGTTAATGCGCTGGGCGTGCTCCAGAGATTCAAGGAGCACGTCCAGTGGCCGGGCCATCAATAGCTCTGGATCAACTTTCCAGAACCACGCCAGGTCATACGCGACCTCAATCAGCTGCTCGGTTGTGCTGATGCCGCGCTCATGAAAAAACCGGCCACCTGCCAGCTCAGCGTGTTTAGGTCCGCCAGATCGAGCTGGTTGACCGACGACGGAGGGATGCCTGCGCACACCGCGATGTATTTCGCGGCGACGTCCATGTCGAGGCTGACCTCTTCGTTTTTGTCGATCTTGTACGGCAAGGCCTTGATGGCCCGAACTTCCTGCACGGTCGGGCGGCGCAGGTTCAGTTCGGTCAGGGGCTCGCCATGCGCTTCAATAGGCGCCTGCAGCTTTACGGAATCACTCATTGCCAACTCCCTTTGATGCCGTCGAATTGCAGCTCTACCGTGCCGTCGTCAGCCTTGAACGATGGCTCATCGACCAGGTAGGCACCCGAAAGCACGTAGACGCGACCGTTGTTGAATTCGCACGTGACCGTCATGTCGCGGCCATTCGCCAGCGTCTTGATCGGAAAGCCCGCCTCCACGATGGCTGTCATCTTCAAGTAGGGCGCCAGTTCTTCTTCCTTGAAGAAGCCCGGATAAACCGTCTCCCGCTTCACTTCCATCAACGGGGCTTCCGCGCCGCCGGTGATAGTGAGCTGCGTGCCGTCCACTTTTACGTAGGCGGTACCCGCTACTTTTTGACCCATGGTCTTTTCCTCTGGAATGAAAAAGCCCGCTCAAGGCGGGCCGGGTGATCAGGGTCAGCGTTACGCCGCGGCGTCGTACTGAAGACGGAATTGGTTGAGCATCGCGAAGATGCGCAGACCGTTGATGTAGTCCGGCGGGAACAACACGTTGACCCGGCTCGGGTCCTGGGTATCACGCTCCACCACCAGGTGCTCAGCGAACAGATCAGCGTTCTCGACGTGACCTTCCAGCTCGAGCTTCGCGTACTGGGCAATCAGCTCCCCGCGAATGGTGCTCGGCGTGACAATCGGCTGGCCAGCGCCGAAGCGGGTGCCATCGTTGGCCAGCTTGTGGCGGCCGTACTTGCTAGTGATGACGCTTTGCATGCGGCGGATGATGTACGCCGACTGGTGCATGGTCTCGCTGTCCAGGTAGGAGTTATCCGCCTGGCCGTAGGCGTTCTTTTGATAGGTGGTGATCGAGCGCTGAATGCGCACGTAACCGCCCTCGTAGTACGCCGTGGCCAAGCCGTAGTTCAACAGAGACTGACGCTCGGTCAGTGTGAAACGGTCGCTCGCAGGGGCCGGATCAAGGCCTGGCATGCTGCCGCTTTGGGTTGGACGGCTGGCATCGGCAGAGATAAAGACGGCGGTACGCGCGGCCAAAGCGGCGGCCTGCACCCACACTGGCTGAGGAACACCAACTTCCACCGCCTGGATGGTCATGTGCTGATCGTCACGGGCCTGGCCAGCAGCGACCAAAGTGCCGATCGTTCCGCGCTTCGCGCTGTAGACGTGTCCGAACAGCTGCTTGGCCCAGCTCCAGCGACCGACGTTGTCGTCCATCGCATCCTTCCAGGCATTCAGCGAAGTCGTGTCGGTCCACGGCTGGCACAGGAACTCGAAGGGTTCATCACCCAGTGCGGCGATTGCGTCCACCTGGTCTGGAGTGCCGACGCCTGCGGTCATTTGCGTGACCGCAACGGTCATACCGGCCGGCGTCATTTCGCCATTGGACTTGCCCAGGCGATTAAGCGCGATGCTGATGTCGTTGCCGCTTTCGCCGGTCCATTTGCAGGTCAAAGTAACCACGCCCGCCACTGCGGCCGCTGTCACCGGCAGATCTGGTGAGGCGTTGATCTTTACCGCAAGGGCGGCGGCCGCAGCCGTAGGTGTTGCAGCGGACGGCACCACGGATTGCACTCGCACACCGCCGACATACAGGTTCAGCAAGCCAGCTTCGGTGGAAGTGCCGGTGATGGTGATAGTCGCAGAGGCGACCTCGCCGGTTTCGTTTTGCAGCGGCAGGCACCAGATCTCGCCGATCGGGTCAGTCTTGCGCCAGGCTTCGTACATTGCGGCGAGCATGGAGCCCTGCCCGCCAATTTCCTTAGCCAGGGCCAGACTGGTTACCAGCACCAGTTTGCCGATGCTTTCACCGACGGCACTGTCGTTCACCTGGCCGACGATCAGCCGGCGCATGGCCGACGAGGCGCTGTTAGCTGCCGAGTTATCCATCTCCGCATAGAACAGCGGCACACGGATATCGGCCGGGATGTTGCTGAATCCGATAGGCATTATTTGGCGACCTCGGTTTTCGCCGCGACTGCAGCTTTGGTGGTAGTGGGTTCAACGTCTTTCAACTTGACGTCGCCGTCAGCTTGGCGGCGGCGCCACCAGACGTTGTCGGGTACGTCCCGGCCTTCAACAGGCAACAGGTCGCCAGCCTCCGGATCGGGCACAGAGCGGCCTTTGGCCGGCACCACAGTGATGCGCTTGGTCATGGTGTTACGTCTCCTGAGAAATGCGCTTCGATACGCCCATCCGGGCCGGGTGATTGCAGGTTTGGATCTGCTGGGTCGATGCAGTCCATTTGGAATTCGACACCGGTAAACCCGGCGAGCCCGTCGAGCTCAAGCTCTTGCCAGGTCTCGGCCGGCTGGTCAGGACGATTACGCCCAACCTGGAATTCTGAGAAGAAGGTGAACTGGTAAACCACCCGGGCGCGACTGATGTGCAGCAAGGCGCCCTTGCCATACTCGATGGGCGTGTATTCCGGTGATGGGATGTACCCCAGCAAGGCGCGCCATAGCTCGGCGCGTATATCGTGCAGCTGGTCATTCGCGGCTTGGCCACGCTCGTCCGTCGTATCCAGCACTATCACCACGTTGAACTGATCAGTGATGTCCTGAATGATCATGTTTTGGGCTTTGGTCGGGGTCGCAGCATCCGCGGTTGCAATCACGTACGCGGCGGGCAAAGCCAACTGAGCGCTCTCGACGACAGCATCCCAGTCGATGCCGCCGGCTACTCGACCAGCAAAGGACGGGCAAGCCAGCCGCAAGTGCGCGACAAGCGGGTTCAGCTTCATGTGTTTGTCCGGTGTTGTGGCGATCAGCCCAGGGCAGCGGCGAATGCAGCGGAAAGGATGGATTGGACTTGCGATGCCGAGTCCTGCAGGGCGTCGGCCATGTAGTTGTCACGCGGCTTTATGCGCCACTCACCGGCGGCACGTTCAGCGATTGCCGCAGCGCGAACACCTATGGCTCGCCGATTCGATTTACCTTTGCCCATTCCGGGGGCCAGCTTTCCAAGCTTGCGGCCCTTCTTCACGCCGTAGTGCAGATAGGCCGGATAGAACTCTTCCATGGCCGATGTTTTCGTTGGGGATATGCGGACCAGAAATCCAGCGCGGGAAACCTTGAAGGTCACCGACTCGACGGTCGCGCCTGTGCGGTTCACAGGGTACCCGTCCTGGCCCTTGCCCAACACCAGGTTCATCTGGGCGCGCTGCGTGATAAGCAAACCGACCTTGCGCATCCCCTTGCGAATTTCCTTTTTGTCGAAGGCGTCACGCTCCCAGTTGTCGAACCCTTCAACGTGAAGGTAGCCGTCAATCGATGCGGAATTAGACATAGATCCCTGCTCCAGATTGCGACGGGCTTAACTCTTCGACCTCCAGCAGCGTAAACCGACGGGAGCCATTCATATCTGCGGAGCGCTTCACGCGATAAATTGGCGTTTCAGGTACTACCTCGTAGACGCCTGGCAACCCCGGAGTCTGCGTTACATGCACAATTTCATGCGTGTCGGTAACGCCTTTGACGATCCTGAACCAGATGCGGTGTGTGACCTTAACCTCAGTTTGTACGCCTTCGGCATACACGGCTGTACCCACCGGTTGAATCTTTCCCCACCGAGCGGTCAGCGCAGAGAAGACCGAATCCAATCCCATGTCGCCAGCTGGCAGATCGGTTCTGCGGCGGATCGCCAGTCGGTGATTTAACTCACCGGCGCCGGGTTCACGATAGGCAGCCATGGCAATTCCTCAAAAACGCTTTCGGTACCAGAGCAACCGCTCATAAGCGAGCGGCACCTCCGACGCGGAGACACCGTTCGAGCCAATCATTACAGCCTCGCGATTGGAGTACCAATGACCGACCAACAGCAGCACGGCTTGGATGACATCCTTGGTCAGAGCCATTTGCTCGGGCAGGACCGGGATACCCTCCACCAGCTCGCGATCGCAATGTTGCTCGACGTGAGCGAGAGCGCCGTCGATATACCCCTGGATCAGGCCATCCTCATCATCGTGATCGACGCGCAAATGCTGCTTCACCAGGGATAGTTCGATCATCATTTGGTCTCTTTCGCGGCAGCCTTGTCAGCAGCGGCCTTATCAGCCAGTGCTTTGTCGGCAGCTTCCTTATCGGCTGCTGCTTTATCCGCTGCGGCTTTGGCGGCGGCAGCCTTGTCAGCAGCGGCCTTATCCTCCTTTGGAGCAGCGGTTTTATTTTCCTCGGGATTTGCCACTCGATGCTTGCCATTGGAGTCGAGCTCGACAGCAAGCCCTTTGCCGATCAAGGCATGGGCATATTCATCTTCGACGTTGTCGAACACCTGCCCAGCCTTTACCGCAGTCGTCGCGGAACCCAACAGCAATGCATTGCCGACAAAACCCCAAACTACTTTGATCTTCATATTGCCTCCCGAAACGTAAAGGCCGGCGCAGGGGCCGGCCTTCGAATGATGCGAGTGTTAGGCCGCGACGGCGAAGCGCCCTTTGACCAGACCTTCACGGCGGCGCACACCCAGGCCGAGACGCTCTTCCACCAGCAGCGCGCGCTCGTTCTTGATGAACTGATCGTTGATCAGGCCCATCTTGAACAGGAACGACATGCGATCGAACAGCACCGAGGACCGAGCAAAGTTCGCTACCAAGAATTCGCCGCCGGTATCCTCGTCACCCTCGTCGACACTGTCGGAGGTGACGACCGGCCGGCCCCAGAGGACCGGTGTGACCAGGCCCTGCAAGTTGGCGAAGAGATAGCGGTTCTCTCCGTCCTTCTGCAGCTCGATGTTCATCCAGTCAAGCTCGGTCATCACAATCCCGTCGGCGGACAGCATCGACTGCTTGCGAACCTGGTAGATCGCCCGACGCACCAGGTCGATGGCCGTATCACCTGCCTTCGTCAGTGCCGTGTCGTACACGGTGGCCTGGGTCATCAGGCCGTTCAGGTTCTCACCGGTGCCATCGCCCTTCAGGATCTGGCGCTCTTCTTCGAGCTTCAGGTCGTAGCGCAGCAGCTCCTGCAGGTAGGCCATCAGCTGAGGAACGTCGTCCAGCGCCTCATCCGTCACGGGCATCCAGACGGCAATCTTCTTGACCCGGTCGGTTTGGGTCGTGAAAGTCACGTTGCTGGTGGGTTTCAAGCCGCCTTCAGCAACCGGTGCCGCGCCGCGGGTGTGCAGGTTTTCTTTGAAGAAGGTGTATTGCTGGCCCGTTACCGGAACGGTGGTCAGCAGATCGCGGATGCGCAGCTCCTGGCGGATCCCCGGCTGAATTACCGGGTCATAATTCGGGGCAACGATGCCGGCGCTGGTGACCTTCATTTCCTTCATGGTGGCCATGTCGGACTTGGTCACTTCGATATCGGCCAAGGAAACGCTCTTCGCCTGCAACGATTTATAGGCATCGTCATTTTTCACCAAGTCGATGAAGCTCTTGGCCTCACCCGGCTGGCTACGCAGCTTGATGCCCTTCTCTTCAAGCTTCTGGACCTGCTCGATGACCCGCTCGATCTCGCCCTTCTGGGTTTCGATCTGCGACTTCATTTCGCCGGTGACCTTGTTGCCCTTCTGCAGCTCATCGGCAACGTTGTCGTATTTTTTCTGCAAACCACTGAAGCCTTCCTTCAGCTGGTTCTCGAGAGAGCTTTTTACTTCTTGGATTGGATCGGTCATGGCGACACCTTAAAAAATTGGTCAAAAGTGTTGGAGAGTGTTTTCAGCTCTTCCACGATCGCCGTGGCCTCGCTTCCGCCGTCACGGCGGAGCGCGGGATAGCCGAGCGAAGCGACTGCTGCCGCTTCCTTCTGGGAAAGCCCCATGCGTTCACGCAGAGCGTTCTCGAAAAGTCGAATGTCAGATTTCACAGTGAGTACTTGAGCCGCTGGATTCATGCCGAACGGCACGAAGGACGCTTCCCAGAGCTCGGCTTCCTTGATGATCCGGATGCGGCGGCCGGCACGCTCTTCGAAGTCCGCCTTGATAGTGTTGAACCCGATCGACATGCTGTCGAGGATCTCCGCCTTCATCAGCTCGTAGGCGTCGCGCGCGTAGCTGACCGCCAGGTTCACTCGGCCCTTCAGCAGCAACCCGTGATCGTCCTGCGTGTAATCGGCTGAGCCCACTAAGCGCGTCAGGTCGTGGTAGAGGGCGAGCTTCAGCTTTCCACCGCGGGTGGTTTTCACTTTGGTGAAAGCCCCAGGCAGGATCACGTCGTCGCCGAGGTCAACGTTATTGAACACCGCGGCATAGCCTTCAAAGTTGCCGGCGTCATCGACCGCCTTGAGTTCAAACGGTACTTCAAGCTTTGACATTTGATTGCATCTCCCACCGGGTGACCCGGCTGTACTCTTCGCCCGTCAGGCGCGGCAGGTTTTCCTTGTCACGAACCTCGTTGATGCACATCCAGCCCGAGCCGCCCGAACCGCCGAGCGCCGCCTGGTAGTAAGTGGCCCGGCCGGCGCTATCAGCTCGCAGCAAACCCTCCACGACAAACTCCACAAATTGCGGCTTGTCGCGAAAAAGCTTGTCGTTGATTTCGTCCTCGATGGCATCGAGGTATGGCTTGAGCCCGAACGTGACGAAGCCGCTGGTTTGCTGCTCCAGGTTCGAACCCATGATTGAGGTCTTCCCGGCGCGATTGGCCAGGTAAAGCGGAACGCCATAGCAGCCAGCGAGCGCTTCTTCTTGAAACTGCTGCGACTCGATGAACTGGCTGTCCTTCTGGCTCAGCCCGGCGGGCACGATCTTTGGCCCCCCCTGCAGGATGCCCATCGAGCCAATATCATTGACGTCGCCTTTGCGCACATCCGGGAATTTTTCCATGATCTGCGCTTGCTGGGTCTTGGTCAGGAACTGGTCGTAGATAACATAGCCACCGGTGAACCCGCCCTTGCGCATGAACATTGCGGACCAGTTTTGTGCCGTCTTCGCCAAGCCCATGGACTCGGCCATGTACTCGACAGGCGATAGGCCGATGATCCCGTCGCCGCTGAACAGTTTAAAATGCAGCATGTTTTCAGGTGAGACCGGAAAACGTTTACCGCCTACCGTTGCCCAGTAGATCAAATCGTCCGAGGTATCGACCTCTACGTTGTCAGCACTTACCGGGATGAGCCCGATCCAATCGCCGTTATCAGCCCTCTCAATGATGTTGTATCCGTTTCCCCGCAACGCCATGTTCACCACGGCGCACTTGAGAAAGTTCAGCCTGGTCATGTAGGGGTTTGGCTTCCGCAACACTCGGGCCTGCCGAGTTTTGGTATCAGCCAGCACCCGGCCTGTCGGGGTATCTTCGAAGATTTTCAGCGGTAGTCCGGCAGCGGATTCGCTCAGGATCTTCACACAGGACCAAACGATCGGAATCGTTAGGGCTGTCTTGGGTGTGATGGTTACTCCGGACTTCGTGCGCTTTCCACCGGCCAACATTTCTACTTCGACATATTCTCCGGTCGCAGGGTCGTTGTAGCCGAACATGCGCCATGTCAGCGGGTTGTACCAACGAGATGCCATATTCAACCTATGAGTTCGAGCCGATGAGTCCGAAGAATCCGTCGGAGAGGTAATTGTCGAGGCCGCCTTGGGGCTGCGGGTTCAGCGAGATAAGCGATACGGCGTTGAAGGTGGCCATCAGCGGGTCAATTTTGGCGAAGCCCGATGCTTGTTTGGTGATGAGGATCGAGTTGCCGCGGGGCTCCACTCGAGCATTACCACAGCACCAGTTCATCAGCGGTTGACCGCCGTGGACCAACCCTCCCTCCGCCAGTCTGCGCTCGGTCGTCTTGATGGCACCGCCCAGCTTCCAACCTTGAGAAATGCCAATGACCTTTTCCTCCGGCACTTCTGCGGCGACCAGTGCGTCGAGGATCGCCCCGACGCCCGCCGGGTCGACACCGACCTTGTCCAGCAGCCCCGCCATTTCGACGCGGGCGACCAACTCCGCCACCTCAGTTACGTCATCACCGATAGCCTTCACCAGTGTCAGATGCCCATCGCGAGCGAAGTCGTGGAACCTGGCTGCCTCGCTTTTGCGGCGAATCAGCACCGATGGGTGTGCCCAGGCATGGGTCCACAACAACCACTCCCTCGTATCGCGGTCACGGCCGATCGCGGCAAAGCCGAGCAAGTCATCAAGCCCGCCGCCATCGATTCCCACATCAATGACTTCGCTGCGGTCGATCAGGTATTCAAAGCTGACTCCAGCGGGGCGCGCTTGCGCTTCCCAGAACTCGGCGCCGGCCCAGCGATCCGAGCGCAGAGCCAAACCGATCTCAACGTTCAGGTGCTTCGCAAGGAAGCCCCGCATTGATTCCTCGCCGTCCTCATTCGCCTTCTGAAACTCACGAAGCAGGAACTCGGTGTCGACCGAAGCACCCATGTTGGGGTTGGTGACAAAGAAGTTCGCAGGGTCCCGGTGTTTGTTGGCTTTAATCATCTCTTCCGGAAATTCATAAATCACCGGAAGAAAGCGCTTGTCGTTGATGCGCCCATCCCGAACGCCGCGGGCATAGTTCAGCTTCTGCCGAAATACGCCAGCGGGAGGTTCGTCGGATTGGGTGGAGAGAAAGATTGTAAAGCCTTCAGGCCGTGAGGCCAGGCCGCCGCAGGCTTCGCGCAGCATGTTCTCGGCGTTGGGCCGCTTGCCGAACAACCACAACTCGTCAATCAGAACGCCGGTGGCTTTCTTGCCGCCAACCGTGTCGCTGTCGGCGGCCACTACTTTCAATGTGGCGCCGGTCAGGCGGTGAGTGATGGTCCGTGTGTGGTCCTGCACTTGGAGCAATTCCGACAGTTCGTCGTCGCTGTTCACCATGTCGCGGGCAGGGAAGAAACTGTTGTTGGCGATCTCGATCGTCGGCGCCAGGATCAGAAACTCTGCCGAGTGACGCCAGTTGCGGATCAGCGCAGTGAGCATGATGCCGGCGGCGGTCGTCGACTTGGTGTTCTTCTTCGAAATCAGAAGGAAGAACTCAGTGATCAGACGTCGACCCTGCTCCGGATCATACGAGCCGAACACTGAACCAACAAAATCGATGATCCAGTCGCGGGAGACTTCGCCCATCGTTGGCTTGCCGGCCATGTCAGCCACACGAAGCTGTTTGAAAACCTCCATCGCTTCTGTGCGCTCTGTAGGGAACAGTGGAACAACTGGCACCAGCGACTCGCTCGCCAAAATGCGCTTTTCCCAATCAGGGCAAGCTGTTGTCCATTCCATATCACTTCACCGCGCGTAGCGGTGGCGCACCGGTGCCGAAGCGACCGCTACCGGCCTGCTTCGCGGCGTCCTGCTTGTCCTGTTTTTTCCCAGCATCGCCCTTGCGCTGGTGAACGAAAGGCATCAGTGCCTTTGCCGCATCGACTCGAAGCTTGGCGGCGCTGCCGAAGTCGTTCATTACGGCGAGCAAAAAGTCTTTTGGGTCACTGTGTCGCATCGCCTGGGCGAGATCAAAACCGGCCTCGGTAGCTTCTTCGAACGCTTCGCCGGCGTCGGAGGCTGGCGCAGACCGAGGTGAGCGGGCTTTAACAATTTTGTTAACGCCTGACGCTGCAAGGGCAGCCATGACGTTTGGATGTTTGGCCAATCTTGAACCGGCGACCGATGCGCTGTCGACCGCGTATCCCGCGGCGATGGCTGCATTTTTATTGGACGCACCTTCCCTAACAGCATTCACAAATGCCTGCTGTTTGGGTGTTAATGCCATTAACAAAAAACCTATGAGAGGAAAAAAATCTGTCCGTGCGGGGGCGAGTGGTCTAGAAGCTTTCGACTTCTCAAAAATTTACCCCCCCCGGGTCGGGGCACTGACGTGCCGCACCAGTTCGGTGCGGGATTCGGGGAGTTGGCGTGCAACACACTGACGAGCGGTCAATCAACAGCCAGTCGTCATGACCGAGGCATACGCGCCTCTTCCCGCTTCTTCACAATGTCGTGGCAAGGCTTGCACAGCGATTGCCAGTTAGATCGATCCCAGAACAGCACCATATCGCCGCGAT
>Ga0247730_1000499_pt1 | contig 28481 bp, 25 predicted proteins | sample UWRJL073202C2_FD_180959 | JGI IMG/M metagenome (GOLD analysis project Ga0247730, IMG submission 180959) | Plant litter microbial communities from Arlington Agricultural Research Station in Wisconsin, United States - UWRJ-L073-202C-2 | ecosystem: Environmental > Terrestrial > Plant litter >... | reverse complement strand
CCACCGCACCCTGGTGATGCGGCAACATCCCTTTAGCGAACGCCACATCCGGGTCATTGCTCATGACGCCGGAATGCATGTCGTCCTTCATCCCGCCCATCGACTGCATGTAATCCTTGTGCATCTGGTCGATGTTGCTGTCATCGGCGGCCATGATCAACGGGGAGGTGAGGGCAACAGCGAGGGTGGTGAGTGCCAGGATCTTCTTCATGGGGATTCATCTCATTTGCGTAGAGGTAGAAATGGGCACGTTAATCCCTGCCATTGGGGGAAGGTCAATGGGGAGCGTCATCATCGACTGCATGGGCTTTCTGCCCGAAGGTTTCAAAATCGCGCAGCCTCAATGCCGCCGTACCGAGCCTGCGTGTAGATCGTGTAAGGCAACAGCACAGTGTCAGCAATACCCGAAGCCGCCATGTCCAGAACAACGAGGCCCGCGCTCGGATAACCATTTTTCGAGCTTTTCAGCGTCCGGGGTTCCGCGTGCAGCGCGCAAAAGTCGATAGAGACGCCGCTGTAAACGCGGGGCACGCCGTCGCAATGAGATTTCCAGCGGGTGAGTTGGTTGGCGGCGACGGTGTCGCTGCGAAAGACCGTGTTGACGGTGCCGCAGCCGGTGATTAGGAGTGAGAGGAGTAGGGGGAAAAGGAGTTTCATTGGGCGTCCTTGCTGGGGTTGGGATAGGGCATCTTGCGCAGGATGGTGCCAATCACCAAATACCTTCGATTGCCTTGGCTTCTGCCCGGGGGGCGTAGGAGTTTGGCTTGCCGACGATGGGGTGTAAAGCCGCCCCAGGATCTCGCCTCTGCCGCCACGGACAGCGCGTTCGCTCTCTCGCGTTTGCCCCAAAGGTTTCAGAATCGGGCAGCCTCAATGCTGCCGCGGCGGTCCTGAGCAAAAATGGTGTATGGCAATAAAATGGTATCGAGAATCCCGGACGCCGCCATATCGAGCAGGACCAGACTCAATCCTGCATGACCCCATTTGTCCGACTTAATGCTGGAGCGAGGTTCAGCGTGCAGAGAGCAGAAGTCGAGGGCAACTCCGCCGTAGATTCGCGGCACAGCCTCGCAGTGAGACTTCCAGCGCTTGAGCTGGTTGGCTGCCACAGTGTCATTGCGAAGGGAATCGCGCCGCGACCCGTTTAAGGCCGAAAGAAGCACGCGAATCCCCATGCCCTCAGCTTCGGGTTTCAACCCCGGCCAACGACCGATCAACGGCATCTCTTGCCATCTCAACCAGATGAAACACCGAGAATGCTAAATCTCTATCCGAGCCTCTCAAGCGGTCCCCGCTTTCGTAAGCACTCGCGGCCGCGCAGCGCAGCAGTTCTGACGCTTTGACCAGTTCGGTTTCAAGTGTTGATGGATCAGTGGATGCTGGCAAGCAGCGCGAGGTAGGTCGGGATGGTGGATCGAATTCGGCCATGGTGTTTCTCCAATCGAAAAAATCTGAGGCCGCTCGCCTTCGCTACTAAACGAAAGGGTGGCGGCTGTGCGCAGGTTAGTAGACCGGTAGATTGGGAAACCGGCGCATTCGAAAATGCCCTGACACAGCCACCATAAAACAGGCGTTAAGACACGCCTGAGGTATTGGTGTAACCGTGTGCCAATCCAATCGGGCTACTAAACCCGGTCGCTGTATATCCAGCGACGGCGAAGATTAGAGGCTCGAATTTGCTGGCACAAGGGCTCGGGATTCTCTCGGAAATTTCGCTCATAAGAAAGGGAGGGCGCTTACGGACGAGCCTTTAACAACGTAGGAAACGTCGCTATATGATGTCGTCGTAGGTGATCGCGTTCAGATGATTAGGGCGTCGCCAAACCCCAGACAACAAAGAGCCGGCGATCAACGGGGGCTTTTTGCAGGATTTGGTGGCCGGGGTAATCTGAACTGATATTTTAATTTATTGATTTCAATAAGTTTTTTAATCTATAAAATTTCTCTGGAATACCTTTTGGAATACCGTTTCTAGCAGTGTGGAGGGAAAAGTGTGTCTAACGGCTAGATTTCAAGTTTTCAGCCAGGTAGTCCCCAGATTCTGCTTCTGCCGTGATTAGTCGCTCCAACACCTGAGCTCGTTTCAAGCTGTGCTTCTCGCTTAGCTCATCCAGTAGATGGATGACTTTTTTGGAGAGCATGACGTTGCACTGCTTTTTGTCCGCTGCACGCTCGTCGAACTGTTTGCGACTCCATCGGTTCTTGATTTTCTGAACGATGTATTTTCGTTCCTGGGGGCCGTGCCCTACTTTATCGAAGTAAATGAGCAAATCGTCGTAGCTGGTGATAGCGGCCCGTCCTTTGAACATGGACTTATCATTCTTTTCCAGCCACTCCCAAGCACATTTGCAGCGCTCAGTGGTCTCTTTCTTATCTTTAAACCACTCAAAATCGCGATCGCGCGCTTCATGCTCCAGCCAATCGGCGCGCATATGGCCGATTGCGATGACTTTATCGGCGACATCGAGCTTCCAGAGGTCAAGCATTGCGATTAATCGGTTCTTCCCGGTGAGTCGGACCAGCCCTCGCGGAAACCCTTCTGCGGGTCCCTGGTCGGTGACCGGCTCAATCTGTCTCAGGAGCCATTGAGACTGTCGCTCATTACCATCAATCCATCTCAAACAGCTATCGGGCACCAAAAATTGGTCCTTTTCCGAGTTAACACTCTCGAGGATGCCAGATCTTTCGCTCAGGTAGTTGGCGAGAGTTTCTCTCATCGTAATGCCGTTGCACGTGACAGAGTCGAAATGGGCATCGTGGTATTGGTTCAGCCACAGCCACAGCCAGATGTCGTGACGAGCGTCATAACGTGGATCGTTGAGCAATCGGCTCAGCTCATCCGCCTCGCTGCTATCAATGGTCAGGGCCATCGAGGGTTCCTTTCATGTGTGGTTTTACTATTAGCATTCTATGTCAAATCTATAAGAAATCTATAAATGTTCTATAAGGGTTCTATTGTGAATCTATGAGTATTCTATGAATTTTATTTAACCTAGATTGCAGTGTTCACTGGGCTTCTACGGCTTTTTTTGGTTTTTTCATGCCTGATCGTGCTGCGCAGCATTTGTTCCGCAATGGTGAGAGGCTGGTGGGCGCTATGATTGGAGCTAGATAAGCCCTACTTCATGTGTAACTGGGTCCGTTGGGTCGGCTCGTGCGGTGCTATAGACGTTGCTGATAAATAGAAGAGCGAGGGCCGTAGTTTTTTACCCGTTCTGCCAATCCTCTGAACGAACAGAGGAGCCCCGTTCATGAGGATCATTCGCCTGAAAGACGTCATCGACTCAACCGGTCTGGGTCGCTCTACCATTTATAAGTACATCGCCGAAGGAGCCATCCCCAAGCCGGTCTCACTGGGAGAGCGCAGCGTTGGTTGGGTGGAGGAGGAGGTACACGAGTGGATTTTGGCTCGGATCGAAGAGCGCGACACGGCCGAATGAGTTGCGTGAAAGAGTTGCCATATCGGCATAAACGCCATGACTGGCAGCGAGCCAGTCATGGCGTTTATGCCGGATGGTGAGCAGGCGGTTCTCAGCTAACTCCCACATATGGCCGTTTGGTCGATCTCCTGCTTGGCTTGGCAATAGTCTGCTATTGGTTCATCTGGAGCGGGCACGTTCACCAGGGGACGAAGCTGTATCTAGTTATATAGCTCATAGGTATTCAATAAGCAGTCATCAAGTCATCAGTAAGCAAGCGAACAGAAAGTAATCAATCTCTTTTCCAGTGATCACGGCTTGCTGGGAATAGCTCGCCAGTTAAAAAATGCATGGACGGTATTTGGTATGGGAACAACCACCAGGTACGCAACCATGACCAGCAGCAATGCCTACGCCCCTCTCTCGCAATCCGATATCGCCATCCAGATTGAGCGACTCGTTAAGGCCATCGAACAACACGACATTCCAGCATTCCGATTCAAGGGTGCACGGTCAGATCCCGAGCAGACGATGCCGACCAGGCTGTCCCGGTACTTCGCTGGCATCCAGCAAATGATCGACCTGTTTGATGATCGCTGCGAATATCTTTACAACGAGCACCTGAAAGCTTTCTGGGAAGCCTGCCAGCATGTTGGACTAGAGCGTAGCGCTGCCGGCCCTGTCTGCATGAATGCCGAGAGAACGACCTATCTGGATCATCATCACAGCATGAATCTACTCGTCGTGCAGATTCGTCAGTTGACTCGGGAGCAATGGTATCGGCGCAAGAAAAGTGACCGTCGTTATCAGGCCAGGGATCAGGAAAGAAGGGTCACTGAATACACGGACTCCGTGCTGGACCGTTACGCTCGCACTGTCGTAGTCAGGGTAAATCTGTATTACCACAAGCTTTCTCAAGCTAGGCAGCGTGTTGAGCAGGTATTTGATGATCTGGACAGGTTAGTCGCCGCGCGTGAGCGCAATCCGATTTTTGAGTATGAGACCGGCTACATCTGTGCGGTGGAGCAGGGAGAGGATCGCGGTTATCACATCCATGCAGCGTTCTTCTTCAACGGTGCTCAGGTGTGGAAGGATATCTACAAGGCTCAGCAGGTTGGTAAATTGTGGGGGAGTCTCACGCAGGGGCACGGCTATTTCGACAGCTGTAATCAGGACAAAAGCAGGTACAGGGAAAGGCTGGGAATCGGCGTTATTCATCGCAATGACATAGAGATCCGCTCACATGTCCACTACGCGATGCGTTACCTAGTCAAGGATGATCAGCAACTGCGGCTGAAACCTTTAGGGGCTAGATGCCTGCGAATAGGGTGTATTAGTAGATAGGTGAGAGGGCTGGGTCAGGCTGACCGGCCTCCCACGTCATTCGCGAAGAAGCTTGCCAAAACCCGCATTCGCCGCTTGCATCACCCCGCGCGTAGCTCGGGCAATCTTAAGCATATGTGCTCCTAGGCTAGTCCTCTCTCGGTAGGACATCATTGTTATCTTGGCAGTGGCCATTTGCTCTGCTGTGCTACGATCTGATCGTTTTCCGGTGGGGTCTTCCTAGATCGCTGCTTGTTTGTGGATTCAACGTTCAGCGGAGGAACGGTCGTGGCGGCGATATTTATTCATCTCTCAGATATTCATTTTGGCCAAGAGAAGGATGGTGGGTGGGTCAAGACGAATACCGATGCTAAAGAAAGGCTTATGAATGATGCTCAGTCCGAGCTGAGAGCGAGAGGGGTTAGAGCATCGGGGATAATCGTTACTGGTGACATTGCATATTCCGCTAAACCCGAGGAGTACGCTGCTGCCGGGGCTTGGCTCGATCAACTCGCTGAGCGTGTCGGCTGTGACCGAGATAGTATTCAGATGGTTCCAGGGAATCATGACATAGACCGGGCAGCAATCACGCCAGCCCTTGCCTGGAAAATCGAGTCAATCCGCAAAGAGGGTGACACCCTGCTGGATGCTTTCCTCGATGAGGAGAACGATCGCGAGTCGTTGTTCACCCGATTTGCCGCATATCGCGATTTTGCTGAAGGCTATGGATGCGATTTGGATTCTCGGGGTGAGTTTTCGGCAGACCATGCCGTGGAATTGGCGCCAGGTAGGTCACTACGCTTCATCCGTTTGAACTCCGCTCTGATATGTTCAAAGAGGGATGAGGAAGGCAGCCTGATACTTGGAGCTCGTCAGCGGGTCATTCCCGAAGTGGGTGGGGAAGAAGTCGTCGTACTTATGCATCATCCCTTGCATTGGTTCATGGACACTGTTGAGGCCCGGAAGTACATCGAAAACAGGGCCAGGGTTGTAATCTCTGGTCATGAGCACTTTCCGTCCCTCCACGTCTCAAATGTCGAAGCGGATTGCGACCTGATGATGCTCGCTGCAGGAGCAACAGCACCCGATAATGTCGACGAAAAGTACACATACAAGTACAACATTCTGGAGTTTGATTGGGATCAGCATTCAGATGCCCTGGCTGTGACCATCAATCCCCGAACATGGGACGACGACCACAAACGATTTTCCAAAGATATTGAGTTCCTCGAAGGCGGACAAGGTCGGCACACTCTGGCATCACCAAACTTTAGAAGAGGTCGTCGCCCTGTTTTTGGGGAGATCAAGCCAAACAGAGAAGCACCAAAGGTCAATGCCATCGTCAACCCAATTTCTGGCACTGGAAAAGCTGAGATCGACATAAACGCAAGGGATCGTGCTTTGCGTCTGCGGTTCTTCCGAGATTTGAATGAAGTGCAACGCTTAGAAATTTTAATCGATCTAGCCGATCTACCTCCGGACGTAAGTCGGAAACTCGACCACACATTAGAGCGAGCATTTTTCGCGCGGATTCTAACCAAAGGTCGCGGCGATGAGCTGACCGCGGCGATCGAAATGGCACTATCGAAAGCTGGGGGAACAAGATGAGCTTGATGGCTAAACATTCGCGAATTTTCTGGCCTGAGCCTCAGGACGATCAAGTCAGACGATTAAATCAGGCAGTGAATGAAGTTCAGATATGGATGCAAACACTTAGCCCAGTTGGGGGCGCGATTGAACTCGCAGCAACCATCGCCAGAGCTTTTGAGCGGGGGGCACCAGACGACAAGCTTTCGATTGTCGTGGAAAAAGCAATTGTTGCCAGCGGCAGTGATGCGTTCGTACGTGAAGGTAATGACCTTCAGATTACGGTCGTTGCGGTTGCCGCAGCCCTCGACTTGGTACGTAAAAGTTCGATTGATGACGATGGCTGGGGAGCGGTTGATGCCTTCGCTGCAGCATGCTGGTCAGCGCTCTCTTTTCAACGCGCTGTTGAAAAAGAGAACCTCGAAGTACTTCGTATCGAGCTGCTTAAGGCGGCTCAAGAGCGAACGTGTGAAGTTGCTGAAAAATCTCGGTTACGCACAGCTGTTCCAGAGGTAGGGCTTCTCAGCATTACTGAAAATGCTCCCACAGGTGCGCGCGCCAAGACAGCATTTAGAACCGCTGTGGAACCACTCGTAAAAGCCCTTCGCGAAAACGCCGAGCTTGATCGCGAGGAGATTGATTTTTTATGGTGGCGACTTGGGGATTGGAGCGCAATCCTTGGGAAACCATTCTCGACGCTTTCTGATATCAACCGAGCTGTAGTGGCAGGTTTGGAATGTGGGGCGCTTCTGAAGCGCGTCCCCTCTTCCGGTCATCGAAATGTTGTCCTGCAAGGCGTATCAGGTGACAAATCCTTTAACCTAGAGCAGTTGGTCGAGCAGTTGCAACCTGACAAGGCTGGACTTTTGAAGTCTTTTGATGAGGCCGATTTCTCCTCATCTGTTGAGGTTTTTCCGCTGCTACATTCCATTTCAACTGACAATGTGGGTGCTAACGGATCCGAGATTTCCAGGAGTACGAGAGACTGGGGAAGCCGTGCGCTACTTGAAGCAAGTGTGCTCCAGTTGAATAGGCGGAAAGGATCCTGAATATGCGCCAATGCTCCTTTGACAGCTGTACGTTCAGCATCACCGGACGCTGCATTCAAGGCCTCTCTGAGTCTGAATGTCCTCACATTGATGAGGTTGCGGAACAAGGAGAAATATCTGCCCAGGAATCAGTGGAGGGTGTTTGGTCGCGCGCGGGCGCTCAGTGGCAGGGAGATAGCGAGGAGGGTGCGGGGCAGGCTGTACTGGAACCAACGCAGGAGATGCCACGTCTTCCGCCAAGCATGACGCTAGGTAGTGAAGAAGCCGAAAATCTCATGTGTAGTGAGTATACGACGATGGTAGGTATCGTAGGGCTCCCAGCTTCAGGGAAAACCGCATGCCTTGTCAGCGCCTACTTGCTACTTTCGAGAGGACAGTTTGAAGGCTACGCCTATGCCGACAGTCGTAGCTTGATGGCATTTGAGCAAATATCGCGCGGAAGCAGGCAGTGGGCAACCGCCGAAACTCCACGTCAGCTGACAGTGCGAACCGAGCTCGCGGATGATCGGCAGCCAGGCTTTCTTCATTTTAAATTGCGCCGAAAAGCTGATAACCGCTTCTTCAACATTTTGCTCCCAGATCTACCTGGAGAATGGTCAAGAACCCTGATCGACAGAGCTGATTCAACTCGTTTTGAATTCATAAAATCCGCAACTGTGATCTGGATAATGGTGGATGGACGTGAGTTTGTAGACCCTATACAACGAAATTACGCAACCTATCGCACGGAGCTGCTGATCACACGCTTGGCCGAAGTTCTTCACTCTCCTACACCTCGTATCATCCTGGTGCCCAGTTGGAAGGACATAGGCGAGTTCCCTAAGGCCACCTTTGATCTAATTCAAGCTGCGGGTAGAGATGCGGGATTTAACATCACACTTGCACCAATCGCATCCTTCTCTGAGAACGTCGATGTTGAGCCCGGTGAAGGCGTAGCCAACCTGCTGAACATCACTCTCAACCACGACCGCGTATGCCCCGACTTCTGGCCAGATGACCACGAAAGCAAGCTTCGCAACCTGTCAGCTTTTAGGAGCGCATAGTGGCATCAAGATCGATTGTTCTCATTGGCGGGCCTGACTCTGGCAAGACAAACTACCTGGCTCGCTTATGGCCTTCGTTTCAACGAAAAAAAGGCGAGCTGCGTGCAGATCGGATCCCCGACGATATCAGCTACGTAGACGGTGCGGTCGAGCATCTGATGAAGGGGGAGTTTGCTCCTCGCTCGGACAGAAACCTCGAGGTAGGACGTGCAGACTTCTCCATTGATGTCAGAGCCGGTCACGGGGCAGGAGATCTGAGGACATTAATGGTTCCCGATATTTCTGGAGAACTATGGACAAAAGCCGTTTCAACATCCGAGATCTCCGTCGAGTGGTTATCCGTTTTGCAGCAGGCAGAAGGGGCTATCTTGTTTGTTAGGCACGCTTCAGACCAGACAGTGCAGCCGATGGACTGGGTAACCGCCCGATCAGTTCTCAATTTGTTCAACGGTGACGAGAAGGTTCTTGGAGCAAGTGAAAACTTGCAGGCGCAGCCTGAAACGAATGATGGTGGGCATACGGCACCTGAAGCGATTGAGAGTGCTCAAGAACCGGTCGAAGGACAGGCCGATGATGGCTTGGAGAACTCCGGACATCACCAAGAGGATATTCCCACGCAGGTCCTGCTTTGCGAGCTTTTGCGCTACCTTAACCTGTTGCTTGCAGATAGCGCTGATGGCAGTGCTCCCAGGGTGTCGATTGTTGTCGCCGCCTGGGACTTGGTTGATCCGGAACTCAGAGCCGAAGGCCCAATGAGGTATTTAGAGCGTGAGTTTCCTCTATTTGCGGGTCGTCTGTCTTGCGAGAACCGCCTTGAGGTTAAGGTGTTTGGGGTATCAATTGTTGGGGGCGATTTGGGTGATGATCCCGATTTTAAAGCACAGTATCTTGAGAGGCACATCTCAGATCAGGGCTATGTGATAGTCCAGGAAGCTGACAGCGTTCAGACTTTCGCGGATGTCACCTTGCCAATTGCCTGGGCTGTGGGGGAGTAGCTTGGAAGCTCTAGACGAACAACTCCATGGATATCGGCAGGGACACCAGCTACTGTCTAGCACGATCCGTTTAGAAAAAGATGACCAAGACTTGGTTGATCGTCTCTCCGACATTGCTGGGCCGCTAGGACCCAACGAACGTTTCGTGCCCTACATTACCTGCTACCCGCTTCCTAGTAGATCGCATTATGTGGTTGCTCGAACGTGGCAAGACCTCGATGCGCCACGCGCAGGCTGTGTACGAACTCGTAGCCTTCTAGTACCTATGCCGATCTGGGAGGAACTAGAGAGCGTCATCGGTTTAGTCGACCTTGTTTCCCAGGGTGGCAGGTCAGAGCCGGCAAAAAAGCGCGTTTTAGTGGATGTCGGTCTCGTATCTCTAGCAGAGATAGACCCGCGCCAAGGTATCGAGCTCGTGGAGGCATTGTTCCTTGAGGATCGAGCGCCCATCGTTGTCTTCGATGCTGAATTTCCCGAACTTCTAACGTTGCGAATATTGACTGCACTTTGGCCAAGCTTCCGTAGGAACTTCGCCGTATCGACCTTCTGTCGCTCACCTAGAACTCTTGGGCGCCGTAGCTTCGATTTGGTTTTTTCTCCCAAAGACGCACGCTCAAGATTCGGCGATTGGCCCGGCAGACGAGTAGATGGACGAAAAAGAGAGCCCGTTCGACATCCGTGGTCAAAATCGATAGTTGAACGCGTCTTGGTTGCACCCTACCCCTCACTCAAAATGCTTGACGCTATCGGGGAGATGTCATCTGACGGAAATGGTTCTGAGACCGCTTTAAGGGTTTCCTTGCTTTGGGAAGACCTGAAGAGAAAATCCAGCACATCGCCTAATGCTGCCCTTGGTTTGCTGGACATCGCCAACACCCGCTCAGAGCGCAACATCAATATCATTCGATCTCTGGAGCCCGTGCTACTTAATTCAGCGCGCATGGCGGTCGAGCAGATGGCAGCCTCTGAGGCATGGCGTTTCCTGAGGGCACTTGTTTCAAAGCTTGATAACGAATCTTTCTCCACAGAGTTCGCTCACTCGATAAGTCAATCCGCCACGCGCCTTGCATCCATAGAACCTGAAGAAGCATTGAGTTTTGCGGAATCTCATTTGCTTGAGCCTAGCGTTTCTGATCCATTGATCGAAGGGGTAGGTGCTGGCATCGCCATATCCTTTAGTCAGCAAATCGTTGATAAGCTCTCCAAACTCGAAGACTCAAATCTGCTAAAATTAACTTTGAATAGCCCTCAGCTTTTGAGGAAAGTGGTTCAAACAGGCAGCGCACTTACGGCTAGACTGGCCACGGCCCTGTCAAATATTGGGTGTTCACTTTCTCCGTCGTTGCGCAAAATGGTGCTGCCACTACTTGTGCTAGACGCTCATGCGCCCCTTGCAAGACTGCTATTTTCTCAGGGAACGGCAACTGAACTGAAAGAGCATCTGATGCATCTCTCTCGAACAAACGGTTTGGAGTCAGAAGAGATGCGAGGTGTGCTGATAGAGTGTGCCTTCAAGCTTGGGGTCACTGAAAACCTGCGCCAGCTGGTTTCGGAGATGAGGTCTAGTAAGCAAGTAGATTCCATGCTTGAGGGGCTGATAGGCCAAGAGGTAAGCGACCTAGAATGGATACTAACGAGCAATAACCTTGATCGGGATCGTCGTCAGGCGCTTCTGTATCTAATGCTATCGAAGGCCTCGCATAGTGATCTGAAACGCTTGATTTCATCTGTCGATCAAGCGAAGCATGTGTTCGCCATTTTGGATATTAAGTCCCCTTCACATGTAAAATTGCTTAGCTCTATCCTACGAGAGCTTGAGGTTCCAGCTGTCGAAGTTCTCAGATTCATATTGGTACTACTGCCTTATCTAAATAGCAGCGATGGGGTGGAGTGGGCGCAAAAAGCAATTGATATCTCTCTGAATTTAAGTGCGAGCGACATTAGCTCGAAGAAACTGGCTCAGTTGCTTACCAAGGTGGCTGATGACCTGTCTGGCAGTCGAGTCTTCGCGATTGGGCTACGTCCTGGTCTTTCGGTGAAAAGTGCTGCTCGTAATGTTGAGGCACTGAAGCAGTGCAAGGGAGGTGCTCGTCGACGACTTTTAGAGGCTGTCGATGAAATGGCAACCCAGATATCTCGTCGAGGCTCACTGGATTTGTCCTTAGAGACATCTGAAACACTTGCAGAAATTTTATGGGAGTCAGATCAGTCCCACAGAAAGGTGCTGATAAAGGCTTCAGTCAAGCTACTTCCTTACCTTTTGAACCAACCAAATGTGTCAGCCTCTCCATTGATAGCAGCGGTTTTTCCGGTGGTTTATCGCGAACTTGCGGCAGAAAACTCACCAGACTTTTTGTCAATAGTGTTCCGCTTTGGAGACTGGGACAAATGCAAAACTGCACGTCGGAGCCTAGTTCAAGCATTCATGCGTTCAAATTGGCGCATTTTAGATCTTGCGATTGCGGCCGCCCGCTCGGCTGATACCACGCGGATTCTAGAGATCGTTGCAAAAGAGCCTAACGGGTATAAATTTCTTGAGTCCCTGAACTCAGAAATTGAGATGGTCCCCCCAAAAAACAAAAATGCGGTGAAGCACGCCCTTTTTGACATTCTTCATAACGACTGACTACTGTGTGGCAAGCTTGGATAATTGCATCGCCCGTTCGACTCTGGCGCAATAGGTAGGCAATGACTGCGTACAACTCCAACGCAAGCGTCTGCCGAAGTCACCTTGCGTGACTCAGGCAGGTCCCCACGTACCTACCGTTCCCTGCTGAAAAGATCATCGATGTCCACGGTTTCGAGATTGCTCTGCTCAGCTCGGGGCGACACGTAATTCTGATTTTCTTCCCGGAAATAATTTTTCATGCGGTAAGGAATGTCGTAGGCGTCAACAATCTCATCGACCATCGCGTTGGTGGAGGAGACCTGCCAGCTCGTGAACTTTTCATCAATCATGCCGAGAAGGTTTTTGTTGGCCGCATACAAATCCTCACCATCGCTGAATACAATGCTTTCTTCAAACATCTGGTCAAGTGAGTCGCTCATACATTGATGAGCCAGCCTTGTGAATGGTTTCGTAGCTTCGTGGACGTTACTCATTTCAAGTAAGCCTATCAAATCGCCCAAGGCCGGCAGATCTTTTTCGTCGATCCCGGAATTGATTATATCCAGCACAAATTTTGCAACGGCAGTGGGCGTAGCAATTTCCTCGTTCACCGTATCTGCCAGAGTTACTAGGCAGTTCTCGTAATTCCTCGTGATTGGATTGTTCAGGATAACATTGGTAACATGTTTAAGGCGCCTCTTTAATTCGGCTCCGCTAAGGCCTCTCTGGGTGCCTATATAAAGTTTGGCGAGGTATTCCGGAGGGCTACCCTCAAAGCCCAGACTTTCTTCATGCTCGAAAAGTGATCTGAATATTCCTATTGTCGTCTCGCTAGAAATGATTCCGTTTCTTGTCATGTCCTTGAGCATTTTAATGGTGGTAAGGCTACGTAAGCACTTAAACAAAGTTCCGAGCAGTGACGAATCCTTCGCGTAGCGATGCAGCAAGAAGTCGCCAACGGAAGGGTTGAATAACTTGTAGTAATGCTTGTCGCCCACCATTACGCGAGTTAATAGTGAGTTTGAGAGGTGTCGGGCTGCGACGGCAAACTCCCGCTTGCCTTTAAAGTTGGCATTTTCAGGCATGCGTACACCCACAGCGTAGGCCTTAGCCAGATCTTGCTCAAGTATCTTGTCCCCGTTAAACGCGACTAGAAGAACCAGGAATCGACCGAAATCATCCAGCTGAATATCGTAGGGGTGTTGCCAGATTTTCGTTGGGTTATCAAGAAGCTCAGTAATATGCTCCCAATACCCTTCGGTAGAGACATCTGCCAAACGCTGCGGGTCAGTGATGAATTGTATGATTCGTGGGTTGAAGTTTCGGTGACGAATAACCTTATGGTAACGCTTCTTCACGTAAAACGACTCTACATACTCAGGGCTCAGGCTCGAATGCCATATATGGTTGTAAAGGATATGGGCTTTGTCGAGATCTGAAAGCGATTGGAGCTTGATCTCCATTTCGTTCCGGTTGACGTTGCCATTCTCAAAAGCATCGTTCAGGATCAGGCCCTGGTTAAGGATCGTCGATCGAGACGTCAGAACGAATTTTTTAGTCGCTCGATCACGATAGATTCTTTTGATGAAGTGAACGATCTGACTACCTTGGTTCCCAGTGAGCGCTTCGAGGTAGTTTTGCCCTAAAAAGTCGTCGAAATAAAACAGCTGGGGCCTATCAGGCATATAAGCTTGTTCGGCCTCATGAACGTCATGGCTGATGGAGAGAAATTCGAAGCCATTTTTGGCGTAGAGCAAGATGAGCTGTTCGGCGAGTGTGGTTTTTCCGATCCCAGCTTGACCAGTTATGATGACTGTCCCGAGCTGATTGAGCTTATCTACAGCCCATTCGAAATTACGGGTTGGAACAAAAATTTTCGACTTTTCGAAGATTTCGCTCATCATCGCATTGCTACGACCAATGATGGCATTGTTGAGCAAGTGGACAAGCACGGTAGCACTGCTGATCCAGAGCTTGAAGTGCCTTTGCTCAATCCTTGGATGCCTGGCAAGCAAATCATTCAGATCCTCCTTGCCGTAGACGCTAACAGGGCAGGAAGCGCCAAGAGCCTTTATCAGCTCTTCCTTGTTCAACCTCGAAAGGGGATGTGAAACCACCAGCATGTAGCGCTCAGGCTTAAGCGCAGCGACCTTGGATGCCTCCGAAGACCGCAAGTGGGTGACAAGCTGGGGGAAGGGGGTAGCGGCCCAGTGCTTGGCCTGAAGTATCCACTCACCACCATTCGGACTGAAATAACGGCCATCCACGCCACCATCTCGACCGGCTTTGAAGCGCTCAAAACGAACGTCTTCTTCGGCGCCGATGAGGTCAGCACACAGCACTTCGAACTCTTTGTCGTTGAGACGCGAAAAATCGTAGTCGTTCACTCGGGCATCCACTCCATTACAGGAGGCTACGATAGCATTTAGCTACGGCAGGTGAGGGTGGCGGACTGAGATCAGCAGCTGGAAAGCAGCCAGAGATGGGGTCCAGAGCCTTTGAGTATAAATGTGCTCTTTTGGATTTAAGCCTAGCGGTAGTGAGCGCGCTGAGCAGAGAGGATGAGCGGCGCCGCCGCTCAGGCGCGGTCAAGGCACCCTGAGCGCGGGGTTGCCCAGGAAGCAGATCAACAGATCGTCCAGAACCATGGCTTCCTCATCGTTCAGCTTGAAAGGCTCGCAGCCCTCGATGAAGTAAGTACGAGATACATTTGCGACGTCCAGCATCGCGCTATGAATCTGCTTACCAGCTTTGAAGTAGACTCTCCCTCGAGATGAAGGGTGCAATTCGGCTAGTAAATTGTCTAGATCCCGCTCAGACAATCTGAAGGTCTGCTCGTCAATCTTGAAATTTAGAAGACTCATTTTCCAACGAAACTGTGTGAAACGGTCTCGCCGGGCACTGCAGACAGTGAAGGGGCGAAGAATTTCGTTTGCTTTTTTGAAGCGCTGATGGAGTTCTGGAAGTGATGGGAGATCTCTTACATCTGCATGGATGATGCTATTGCGATAGTCTTTGAGCTCTTTCGCTTCTTCGACAAAGCTATCCCAGAACTCAGGGAATTCAGGATGCTGAGGATAATCCGCAAGAACGTTACGGATCAGCTTTCCCAGCGAATCGGTTGTTTTTTTGCCAGTCGCGCGCTCGATGTAGAATTTCACATATTTGTCGAAATTGATGGCTTCTGCTCGCAGCTCATCAATCGTGGGTTTGTAGCTTCCAGGGATATCTTGGAAGTGGTTTGAGGGGAGGTATCGGCGAGACAGTCGAAATAGGCGGGTGATCCATTGCAGCATCTGAACTCCTTATGTTGATGAAAGACGGCACCTTGGCCTCAGCGGGTGATGCTTTACGTATCGGCATATTTTTTAAATCTTTTAGCGAAATTCCATAAACATAGCTATGCCAGCATTAGGCGCGCCGTAATCAAAGAGGCAGTCGATCGCTCGCGACGCAGCTGTTTGGACTGCCCCTGCACCTCAGCATCTCCAGTCTATGCTAGCGGCTAAAGGCCAGCGTGACCGAATCACCCCCAGATGCCTTGTATCACACGGTATGTGCTTTAATAATTATCAAAGAAAGGGCTATTCGAGATTCTGTTGAAATAATAGTCACTAATAAAGAATTCTCTGTTATTTAATGCAAATTAAGGCCACGATTAGAATCATGACTCAACTGCTACCAAAAAAATAAACTTTTGAGCCTTCCTCAGCTTTGCTAAGGAAGGCGTAAAGGCGATTTGTGCTGGGTAGAGTTTCTATTTCTTGTAGGTGATGGCTAGCGTAGTCGGATAAAGTTTAGCTATTTCGTAGTCTGGATTGTAAGTTGCAATGTTGTGAGCTGCAATTGTAAGTCCGGCTGCTACTCCACCAATGATAGTAAGTGCGCCGACTCCAAGGGCAGCTATGCGTCCTGCGGTATACACTCGACATGTGAATCCTTGGGACTCAATTAGCTTTTCTATAGTTTCCACGGTGTCACCAAAAAAATCAGATTCGATTTCTTTTATTTTGAAAGACTTTTTTCTACAATCATTGAGGAAATTTCCTCGTTAGATATTTCGCTGGCTGAATAAACACTGATGTCCATTTTATTTCCAATTGTTAGTGATATTCATAAGTTTAAAAAAGGTCTTTGTTGAGTCCCAAGAGCATCATGTTCTTGTCGTAGCAAAGCGGTACTGAGTCACAGTTGCCACCTTTTTTCTTTGCATCTTTTTTATCCACCAGCGGAAGATATTTTGGTAAATCCTGATCTTCGATGTCTTGCCCATTGATCGAACAGTTAAAAGCCGCTGTTGCCATGCACACAACGTCCATTTTGTTTATATCTGCCGAGCGCGATGATGTCTTCTTCTCAGACTGCGGTTTGTACTGCTGTCCTCCATATCCAGGACCAGTACCCTCTTTATAAGCCACGACACCGCCTGAAGTATCTGTGCCCAAGTACCATCCAGTAGTAACGCCGTAGAGTCCAGCGGGTGCATTTCCCATGAACTCGCCTTGATGTGCGCATGTTCCTGCGCTATCGCAACTGGTAAGTCGAAATCCGGGAACAGCTTTAATGAAGCGATTTCCATTTTGATCCACGTAAGACCGGTTCACCGATTGATATACGGAGTTTGGAAGAGAACAGTTGAAATGTTTGATCGATAATATCGGGGCGGGGGTCGGTGTCTTATCGCATACACGAACGTCCACATCCGCAGCAGCTGTGATAGCTATACCTGCCTGTAAAACGACTATTAGCATTGCGTTAATTAGTGAGGTTTTAATGTTCATCTTAATGCTCGGTTTTTCTGATTGGGGGTTGGGTTTGCATAGCGCCCAAAAACTACGCTTTAGGGCAGTGTTCGGACTGGTAGGCCCGGCGATATGCTGTTCGGTGGTGCAGCGTGGGGGCTGTGGAACACGGTTTTCTTCTGCGAGGCTGGGCTGTCATGCACGGTGAGCTCCTTGTTTCGGCATAAATAGCTGGATGTAGGCGTATTATGTCGAGTATCGACATGTGACGCTATTCCTGTCCAGTGGGCAATGCCCAACCATTCCGCTCCAATTGGAGGGCGGTATGTCGGGCACTGAAGAAAGACAACTGGCAGTGGTCGTGGGACGGGCCATTGCCAAGCAACGCAAACGCTGCGGCTTAACTCAAAATGAGGTCGCGGAAAAATTGGGGGTGAGCTTCGACGTTGTGTCGCGTACGGAACGCGGTATCGTCATGCCTGGCATTGCGCGACTGATGCAGCTCGCCGCGATTTTTGACTGCGAGACAGCGGAGTTACTGACCGAAACCAGTACACGCTCTACGGATCAGGCCAGTCGCATGGCTGATTTGATCAGTGATCTCAACCACGCTGAGCGGTTGCTTATCATGAGCATGGTTGAGCAGTTAGTTGCGTACATGAAGCAGAAGTAGCTTGATTGAGATCAGGATTGGGCAGTTGCAGTTAATTCGATCCCTGCTTCTGTCGTGATTAGCTCGAATAGCAAACCCGTCAGCAGCACTGCAATCAGGATTGGCCAGGAGCGAGCCATGAGAACTGCTAGTGCTACTGCCAACAGGCAGCTGGCCAGAATGCCGAAAAACATGAAAAGCAGACCGACAAAGCGTATGAAATTCATCGTATTTTCCTTCAGACGGAAAAAAGCCTGAGCGTTGATCGCTCAGGCATGTTGGCGAAAACAACTTTATGCAACTAGTCGTAGAGCCGAGTCGAGTGCTCGTTGCTTGATTTGTGCTCCTTGCCCGAACCAAGCTGAGTCCATCCGGTACTCTGAACTCCTGGCACGACGCTCGTGATCGACATACTCAGTTACTGCGTTTAGCAGGCCCCACGCGGTGCCGCGAGCGGACTCCATGTCTGATCCGCGACCTTTGCCTTCGTACAAGTTTTGAACCTTCTCTAGCGCTCGTTTGTTGGGTAGTACGTCGGGAATGGGATCATGGGCGTAGGTCTCACATAGCACCTCCATAAAAAAGCTCATCGCCTCAGGCCACTGAATTTTGCGTTCGGAGAGCACGCGCATCCGGTACATGAATTCGTCCCATTGCGAGACGGCGATACCGAGTTGCTTTTTCACCGACTGAGGATTGAATCGCGTGTTATGTGGAACCTTGATTGCATGGGGGATACCATCCAAAGCCATGCTCAACGTGTTGTTGCAAACCACGCGAACGGTGGTCGGCGTGGCTGTGGTCGCGAGGGTGCCGTCACACGAGGTCGCCAGCAACAAGTAGCCATTAACCTGATCGTTGCCCTTCAAGATGGCGTTTTGCCCGGTTCGCGCTAATGCCCAAAACTTACGCCCTCCCTTCAGAACACCTGCCGTTTCCAGCTCATAGCCGGACACTTCAGTCAGGTCACGGTAAAACTCCATAACCTCACGAGGCTGAACAATTTGATAGCGGTTGGAAACCACCGACAGTGGTGCTTTGGTGTCGGAGCGGTACAGCACCTTTTGTTCCGGGAATGAGTGGATGCTGCCCATGTGGCCGATAGCATCGGCCTTAAAGTGAACCGGGCTTTCCTGGATTTGCCAGTCCATACCGGCTTCACGCTGCCAGATTTCAATAGGTTGTTTTTGCGTCAGTTGACTGCCGAGGCCATGCCACGGAGTCGCACCAACGTAAGCCATTTGCTCGATTTGATGAGCCATGATTATGATTCCTTAGGGTGCAAGCCGGCCTAAAGGCCACGCATCGCGTGGCCCTGTTCGGTCGTATTTATCGAGGGAAGTGGAAACGGTTTAAGCAGGGAGGTTGAAGCTGTGCCCACAGATCAGACAGAGGTTGTGGGCGAGTACATGGCGGTCAATTTTGTCGCCAAGCTGAGCGCCTAGTACACAGCCGCCAGCGCCGCCAACAAGGCCGCCGAGGATGGCGCCAGAAACGGCTCCGAGGGTAACTCCCAGCGGGCCGGTAATGGCGCCGACGAGCGCCCCTGCCTGACTGCCAGCAAGTGCGGCGCTGGCGCCACGAGCAGCGCCGCCTAGGGTGCCAATGGTCGCGCCGATTTTCATTGCGTGATGGAAAGAAGCGACTTTAAGGGAATGACAGCGAGGGCACTGCAATGACATGGTTGAAGCTCCATAGTGGGATGTCAAAGCAGTGATGTGTGATTGAAATTTGTTCGAATCGAATAAGCGTGGATCATTCGTCCGGTACAGCAGTAAACGACTCAGTGCGGTATATGGTCACTAACGGTACTACTGCATTGGCATTGCGTTTTCAGCCATGTAACTGACAGGTAGTCAATCTCGTTGAGAAAGCTTTCGAGAAAAATGCGTGTGGGCTGTAGGTGTGTGCTCTCCGGGAGTGACTGGGCGAACCTGAAACCGAGCATAAAAACCCGGCTTCTTGTTTTTCCTCCTCTTTTGAGGGAAAATAAACGGAAGTCCACTCCATGAGTAAACGCTTATGCAGGCTTGTCAGATATTCAGTGATCCGACAGATGTAACCACACGCCTTGATCAGTTGAGCTTGTCTCATGAGGCTGTTCGTGAAGCTGTCTATCAAGGCCATTTGCATCGTGTGAGGTTGACTAGAAATCATCCGTCGATTTTTCCAGGTATGGAAATGTGGGGCTGGATCGTCGGGTCATTCCGCGACCAAACACGCGCTTTAGGCTGGGCTGCCTATGAAAAAACCAACTATCCATTGACGGTCCATTCAGACCTCAAACTCGCGGTCTCGGTGGCGTCGGGTGACGCAAACGTGGGCAATCCCTACGGTACTCCCACCAATCGCTCTAAAAAGGGAAGAAGCACCGTAGAGGCGATTCAGCACAATTCCCAGCTGGATATGTTCGCCGACTTGATTCCTCAGCAGACTGAGTTCTCTGGGCTTGAGGGCTTTGAAACTTGGATGCTGCTACACCACACTGATACCGCGAAGAATGAAATCAGGTTTGAGCTTTCGCGGCCATCGAGCATCGACCACGGTGGCAAAATCACTGAGTGGTCTGAGCGAATCCTGCTCGGCGCTATCGACTTGGATGAAAGCTTCGCTCAAATTACCGGTCCAAGTGGCCCAGATATTGATATTGAAATTCGTCGTAAGAACGCATGACCTTTTATGTTTAATTCACAACGGTTCGCGCTGGCCAGACGCAGACGCGGGATGAAAAAGCGCGAGCTCGCGGGCCTTATCGGGGTGACCGAACGGTCCGTGTCGAGTTATGAAAGCGGTACGCAGGAGCCTGAAGCTGGGACCTTGGCCAGAATTGCGAGTGCGCTTCGATTTCCAGAAGCTTTCTTTTTTGGGGATGATCCGGAAGTCCCTACGCCTGATGTCGCAAGCTTCCGTTCACTTTCGAAAATGACGGCGTCTCTAAGAGACAGTGCTTTAGGGGCTGGCGCAATAGCTCTGCTGTTAAACGAATGGTTGGAGTGCCGGTTTGATCTTCCGCAACCCGATGTTCCGGACCTGGGTAGCGAGCGAGGGGCGCTTACATCATCGGAAGAAGCTTTCAATCAACTGACTTCTTCTCAGCAAGGTCCTGAGGTTGTAGCGGAGACTCTGCGTGCTCAGTGGGGGCTTGGCGAACAGCCGATCAAGAATATGATCCTTCTGCTTGAGTCCAGGGGCATTCGTGTCTACTCGCTCGCCATTGACGCCAAGGATGTCGATGCATTTTCGATGTGGAGTGGTGGGCGACCGTTCATGTTTCTCAACACTTTCAAATCAGCAGAGCGCTGCCGCTTTGATGCTGCACATGAGTTAGGACATCTGGTGATGCATCAGCATGCTCATCCTCAAGGACCAGATCTTGAGCGGGAGGCTAACGCCTTCGCTTCGGCGTTTCTGATGCCGAGGGCAAGCGTTTTGGCGATGGCTCCGCGTTCAGTAAGCCTAAATAGCTTGATCAAGTTCAAAAAATTGTGGGCGGTTTCCGTTGCAGCTTTGAATTACCGGTTACACAGCCTGGGGCTTACAACTGACTGGACTTACCGGACTTTGTGCATTCAGATTGCGCAAGAGGGGTATCGGGTGAATGAGCCTGCTCCTATCAATCACGAACGCTCTGTAGTGTTGGAAAAGATATTTGCTGCGCTTCGAGCTGAAGGAATCACGAAAACGAATGTGGCGGAACAATTGGCAATCTCGCCCGAAGAGATCAATGAGCTGACATTTGGTCTCATGCTAAATGTGCTCAGAGGGGATGGAGGTGAGGGCGCAACGGGTAAAAATCCGCCCCCTCCAAAACTGCGTCTTGTTAAAAGCTAGCGGATCCTGGGGTTCGAGATCGAGCCAGGTTTTCTACAGAGAAACGTCCTGATTGCCATCATTCAGATTGCTCAGGGTCGCTACCTGATCCGTCGTCATCCTCGGGCTTAGGAAGCTGCTCAGCGACAATAGAAAGATGTATAGAGGCGAACTGGTGTGCCGTTATTCTCGCTGGCTCTCCATCCTGATAGTACTGCGGGGCGTCCAGCTCGGCGCCGTAGCGGGTGCGGAGGTTATCAAAAACGTAGTTCGGTGAAATTATTGACGCGATACTGTTGTAGCTCTCGCGCCTTAGGTCAGACCTAACCGGCAGGCCGCTTTCCACTTCCCATCCTTCTCCAATGTAGGTGTCGAGGAAGTCATCCAGCTTCGCTGGGTCTTTATCAAAAACCTCGCGCAAGCGCGTTTCGATCTCTTCTCGATTTCTTCCGTGCTGCCAGTACCAGTAAAGATTTGGTGCGTCTCTTCCAGCCTGCATAAACAACGGTTCAACATCGTCCGCGTCACGGATGCGAACAGCGAACAAATGGTAAAGGGCGTCGTCCGCTCCATCAGGAAGAACTCGGCGCTCTTCTGGTCTGTCCGCTGAGTGTGTGAGCCAGCGGGCGCACTCCATTCCCATTGCCAATGGAAACGCCGCTCCAAGTACTGCCTCAGCAGCTGACTGCCTGTCTGATAAGGGGATTCGCCTGATAAGTTGAGAAATTAGTATTCCCGCGTACATTATCGTGCCGCCGATTACGAGAGCTCCGCGTTCGCGCGGAAGAAGATCTCCATTCCTCGCGACGGCGATTGCGATCGCTAACGCTGAAACTTCATCCAGAGAGTCCGCTCGATTCCGAAGTGCTTGGATCAATTGCGGCATGACGCGTTTTGAATACGAGCTCAACACGCTGCGCTGCGAATCGGTATCTGCTGTGACGAGGGTGTCTATCAAGTTTGTTAAATGATTATCCGATATGTCTCCTTCAGGCACCCCGTAAACGAAGTAGCGTTTGAAATAACGGCTCGAACAAATTCTTCGCTCGTTCCCCCACCGCTCCTCCCAATCTCCCCCGTACATCATATTGCTGACTCGCGGAAAAAGAGGTTTCAAAAGTCGCTCTCGCATCTGGCCTCGCTCTTCTGAAGCAGAACCCGGCATTGCGGTTTCGAGGAGTCGATCAATGGCCGACGGAGACTTTTCCAAACCTCGCAAAGCTTCGCGGGGCTCCCCTTGTAAAAACAAATCTGCGTTGTCGCGAATTGCGGCATGGAGCTTCGGGTACAACACCCTCAGTCCTTCAACAAGCATGAACTCAGCGATGTTGACTTCCCCCTTGACGAGTGGAAGTGCAAACATGAGTGCGTTCGTGTACAGCTTTGCGACTCGTGGAGTTTCAAGCTTCGGCTCAAGGCCATCTACAAAATGGCGAGTGAATACGTCGATCTGACGCTGGTCAAGGACAATCCCTGCTTGATTAAGAGCATGTTCGACGCCCTCAAAAGCGATTTCTCGCAGGCTCATTTGATCAGCAGGGGGTAGATGCAAGGGCACCTGAATGATTTTTTCGAGAAACGCGCGGCCCGCTTCTTGTCCACCGGCGCCGTAACGCTCGCCCAATGCAGCAGCGACTACCTCGTCATCGAAAGCCAGAACGTAGCAGGTGTACTTGAAGCTTGCCGAGAGCTTTACCAGCTTGAAAATGGCGTGGGTTTCTTGTCTATCCAACCGGTCAATATCATCGATAAGGATGACCAATCTTTTCCCGCTTTGGCCCAGAAGAGCGTCAATTTGATCCTTAAGCTTATCGAGACTGACTTTGGATAATGACTCTCCGATCTGCTTCGCCGCTTCCCCTGGATTGATTTCTACACCCGGCAGAGCGACAGAGATGACAGACAGGATCCCCCCGTAGGACTCAAGCAGCGCTGCCGCTTTTTCTTTGAATGCTGGCTCCTTACCCAAGGCTTCAGCCAGGGTCGCAAAGAAGCCGCGCAAAAGCGCGTCCTCGGAAGGAAAGTGCCAAGGATTGAATCGTATTGTGACAACCTGTCCGTGTTGATCTAGCGACTCCTCCATCATCTTGAGAACTGAAGTTTTTCCATCTCCCCACGGGCCAAACAGGCCGATGACGATGCTTGAGGGGTCGAGGCGCCTGGCGATTGTCTCAGCGATACGCGCTGCGTAAGGCGCTCGCCCGAACCGATCTTGATGTTTTGAGGTGATTGGCTCGTCCGAGAAGTACTGATCGCTGTCATCGTCGCTTTCTCGATCTTTACCAACAAGCTCTTCTGCCGGAGCATCCGACGAGGCTGCTGAGCCTTCAGTGCCCTTACCAAAAATCTTGCGAATCCACTTCATGACTCTCTCCTTGATGTCTCATTAGTTTTTACGCGCTGATGCTCTTGCTTCGCTATGCGCAACCCTGCTTGATCGAGTCAGGTCTAGGCACCTTTGGGCAATACTCTCCGATCCGATGCCATGTCCTCATTGAAGCCATCTGGCACAGGCTTGAAACCTGAGGCTGGCGAGCGGTGGCTGGACTGGAACTGGCGCAGGCTCAGTACGTCGATTTCACCTGTAATGCAGTAGTCGTGGTTACCTCCCTTGACTCGCAATATGTCGCGCTTCCAGCGGTCTTTATAAGGTGCGCGGATACGACTATCACCGAAGCGGCGATTGTTGCATTGGATGATGTAGGCATGAATATCAAGGGCGGCAGACTCCACCAGTGCGTTGAATGTGTCGGTGTCGCTGTTCCACTCTGGAACAAATAGAGCATCGACCTGGCCGCGTAGGTCTGCGCGGTAACGAATATTGGTTAGCTCACTGCAGATCATGATGGCAAAGCGGAAATCACCATGCTGGATGACTGGAGGCTTTTGCCACTGTTGCTCTTGAGTGGGCTGCATCTGCAGGCCTGCTAGGCGAAAGAGTTCTTTCTCCTCATGAAATGCTGGACGCTGTTTATCCTGGCGATAGAGCATCAGCGAAGGGAACCCAAGACCGTCGTGGGTTAGCGAAGCCCAAACCTGGTGGCGCACATGCTTTCTCGGTGCATGGAGGTACTCCACCCCGGTGATCAAAGATATGCCACGGCCCTTGAGCTTGTCGGCGATACGCATAAACCATTGGGGTGGTAAAGACACTTCCGGGAGGATCAAGTAACCAGCGCCGTCAGGCCGAGAGATCAATTCGTTAATTAGGCGATTGATGCGTTGGTAACGGTGCAGGCCGTCCGGATCGGGCCACCCCATGATGGCGGCGGTAAAGCTTTCATCTTTGGTTTCCAAACTGGCCACAGCGATGGTCTGTTTTGCTTTGGGTTCTCCGTCCGGGATATGCAAAACCTGTTTTTTGTCGAGGTGGGGCATCTTGTGCTCGGTCAGCTCAAAACCGCGCAGGGCTTGCACCACCAACCCCAGTGTCTTGCGGCTGGAGGCGGCAAAAGGGGTGGGGGCTATGAGGTAGAGCTCATTGAGACTGAATGGGCGAGTGGCAAAGGTTAGACCAGACGGGGTGCCGCGTTTAAGCCTGAGCCAGTTCGCCAGTGTAGCGATGCCGTCGGTCATCTCGTCAGGCAATAGATCTTCTGCGTCAAAAGTAGCGAGGTTTTTACGGAGTGGAATACCGCGCTGGCTGACCATTTCCTGAGGCAGGCCTGTAAAGCGCAAGGGGATATGGGCGAGATCGAAGCTGAACAGCCGAGCTTGAAGCTTCTGTATGTGCTGGGTGGTGATGTTCATTGGCCTGTCCAGGAAGTTACTCCAGATGACGAAGGCAAGGCTCTCCATATGACCGGTCATCTGGTTTTTCCAGGCGGTAGCCCCCGATTTGCTTAGGCGGGGAGGAAACGCAGAGACGATGCTCTGCGTTGTTACTTCCCAGATGGATCGCTTCCATAAATGTCGGGCCTCGGCTGGCACGTTAGCAGCGGCTAGGCTTTTGATCGCTAAAGTGCAGTCGTTCTCTACTTTAACGATCAGGCCACCAAGTGCATTGATGATCTTGTCTAGGTATTCAAAGTCTTCGCAGGCGGTAGCCATGCGGATGATGCGCGGGAGGTATTGAGCCAGTTCGAAGAACTTAATCGGGGTGAGCAGATGCTCTATGACTGCGGCGAAAAAGGCATGGCGGTGTTTTTGCCAATCCTCCGGGGGGATATCGCGTTCGAAGGCTTCGTAGTTGCGAAGGCTGAGGGCAAAACCGGCGCGGTGCAGCGTTAGTGCATCGGTCTTTCGCAGATTGTCTGCTTGCTCTCCGGCAAGGTTGGTAGCTTTGAGCAGGTCCGTAGCCACGGTGTTGGGCGAATTCGGCAGGTCGGGTAACGCGCGCCATTCGCTTGCACGTTGGTTGATCTGTTCGGAAATGGCGTTGACCAGAGCGGTACCTGCAGACCCCGCAAGGATGAACAGCTTGTTTTTGCTGTTTTCAAAAGCGATGCGGTCTTCTTTGAGATAGCCAGGTTTAAACAGAATGCTGCCGTTATTTTTTTTAAGCAGGTCCTTGCCGCCGTCGCGACTGAAGATCCACTCCCAAAACTGCTCAGTTGTTTTGATGTCGCTGGCGTTTTCCATGACCAGCAGAATGTCGTCCACATAACGGCCGTAATACAGTGGCACTACTTGTTGCTCGATGAACTGGTCGAGCCCGATTAGTGCCGCGTTTGCGACCACTGCAGACGCAGGCAACCCTACGGGTAAACCTTTTCCTAGTGGTGTTTCTTGTGCCCAGGCCAACAAGGCGGAAATGAACAGGCGGTTCAGTTTTGACTGCGATTCGCTCAGTTCAATTTTGGCTAATTTGAGGAAGCCGTCGTCGAGCATAAAGCCGGGGCTTAGCTCATGATAGAAACTGCTTACATCGGCTGTCAGTGCCAATACCTTTTTCTTCTCGCTCAGGGCTGTGCGCATCGCCTTGATGCCACCGTCGCGCCATTCACGGAAGGGTCTGAGATAGGGTTTGAATGATCCAAGGGCCCATGTGCTGATCTCATCGTGCCGGTTACGGCGCAGGCGGCTGCCAAAGACGTTGCTGCTTAGCTGTCTGTCGAAGAGATCGCCGACTTCCATCATCCATAGCGATGACAGCACGTGAAAGTCGATGCTGCAGCGGGCCATGAGGCGGAATACGGCGGTAGGGTGGTTGTCGGCCTCAGTCGCACTTGCCCACTCTGCTTCCGGTGAGGCGAAGATTAGGCTTGGATCCTGCTTTCCTTTGGTAATCTGGATTTCTTTGGGGGCCAGCGTCCAAGTGCCGAGAAATGCAGGATCTTTCACCCAGTCCTCGTTCATGGCTTCGATCTGCTCTTTCAGGCGAGCGAGATTTTTGCTCAGGTCATCTTCATAGTTGGCAATGTCGAACAGCGAGGGGTTGGTTGAGTAGTAGAGATCAACCTTGGCCTTGCGATAGGCGAGGCCAAGATCGTGCAGCGATACCGACATCGGAATGACACTCATTTCTAAACCTTCGGCAATCCTGAGATATCCCGGATATTACCGAAAGCAAGCATGAGCGGGCTAAAGCATTGCAAGGCGCTCTATCTCTACTCACTGATTGTCATGAGTGGATTACTGAACGTGAACGGTCCGCTTTGGCTGTTAGCCTTCGGTCACTGGCTGCTGCTTAGGGGCGATCGCTGCCCTCAGTAAAGGACAGCGTTGGGGTCGAGGTCGTCTTAGGGTCATCGTATCGAAACGACCTTTTTATCTCGATTTTCTCTGATAGCTGATACAGACAGGTTTCCGGTTGCCGCTTCCTGGATATGGTTGCTCCACCAAGCCATCATCGGGCGTCGGCGCTCGATGTAATCCGCCCGGTTATAGGCGCTGCGAACCTCGTCTTTATCGACGTGGGCAAGCGCTACCTCGATCAGCTCTGGCTCCCAGCCGTGTTCGTTGAGGATAGTACTGGCTATGGAGCGCAAACCGTGACTCACCAATCTACCGTCAAATCCCATACGTTTCAGGGCCATATTTGCCGTCTGACTATTGGAATGATCCCGTGGGTTTCTGTCGGCTGGAAACACGTATTCTCTGTGGCCGCTGTAGGGCTTTATTGTCTCCAGCAGAGCGAGTGCGTGTTCTGTCAGTGGTATGACGTGCGCACGTCGCTTCTTCATACGCGCCGCTGGGATCGTCCAGATTTTCTTTTCTAGATCGATGTCAGCCCAAGATGTCGTAGCGGCTTCCGTGGGGCGAGTCATCGTGTGAAGTTGCCATTCGATCATGCAGCGCGTTGTTCTTTTTATGCTGGCGTTGGCGATGGCGACCATCAGTTCTGGCAGTTCTTCAGGGCGGAGGGCTGCCATATTCTGCTTTTTCGGTTTCTTGAAAACGGCCCGAATGCCGGTGAGTGGATTAGCAAAGATCATTCCCGAGTTCACGCCGTAGGTCATGATCTCGTTGAGTCGTTGGGTCAGTCGCTTCACTGTCTCCAGGCTACCTTTGGTTTCCAAAGGGCGCAGCAGCTCGATAACTCTCGGGGCATTGACCTGCGAGATGGGTGTAGTGCCAAGCGATGGAAAGACATGCAGCGTAAGTGAGCGCCAGATGTCCTCGGCATAGGCCGGGGTGACCGAATCTTTTTTCAGCTCAAACCAGGCCAGCGCCACGTTCTCGAATGTGTGCTCGGTTGCCTGCCTTTTTGTCTGCTCCAACTCGCTACGTTGTTCTTTCGGGTCGATGCCCTGGGCGAGAAGCTCTCTGGCCTCGACCGTTTTCTTCCTGGCTTGCGCGAGTGAGAGTTCTGGGTAGGTGCCGAGGCCCATATTGATGCGGTTTTTGGTGATCGGCTGCCGGTAGTTGAAGTTCCATAGCGTAGAGCCATTGACCCTAACGCGCAGCTGTAAACCGTCTCCATCGCTGAGGACGTAGTCCTTGTCTTTCGGCTTTACCGCTTTGAGCTGACGATCGGAGAGGCGGGTGGCTTGGGCGCACATGAGGTGTTCCATGACATCAATTGGTATTCCAAAAATTACCACTGAAGGGCTTGGAATACCACTTGGAATACCCGATGTCATAGATTGTGCGGGACGTCTGTGGACGCCATTAGACCATAAAGCCTTGATTTTGCTGGGTTTTAGGCACAAAAAAAGACGTCCGTGGACGTCTTTAGATGTAAATTTGGTGGAGCCGGGGGGATTTGAACCCCCGTCCGCCAGTACTCCGCTTTCGGGACTACATGCTTAGCCAGATCTATTAAGTTAACCCTCTGCGACCCGATTGGCAGGGTGCGTTGGGCGAGCTGT
>Ga0247730_1000497_pt1 | contig 28535 bp, 25 predicted proteins | sample UWRJL073202C2_FD_180959 | JGI IMG/M metagenome (GOLD analysis project Ga0247730, IMG submission 180959) | Plant litter microbial communities from Arlington Agricultural Research Station in Wisconsin, United States - UWRJ-L073-202C-2 | ecosystem: Environmental > Terrestrial > Plant litter >... | reverse complement strand
TTCGAGGCCTTCAAGGAGGTCAACGACCGGCGGCTGGACGAGATCGAGCAGAAGTTTTCGGCCGATGTCGTCACCGGCGACAAGATGGAGCGGATCAACCGCGCCATGGACGAGCAGAAGAAGGTGCTGGACCAGCTGGTGCTGAAGAAGGCGCGGCCGCCGCTTGGGCGCTCCGAGGGCAAAACCGTCGAGGCGGGCGAGCACAAGGCTGCCTTCGAGGCCTATATTCGCCGCGGCGACGAGGCGGGGCTGCGCGAGCTTGAGGAAAAGGCGCTGTCGGTGGGCATCGGCAGTGACGGCGGTTATCTGGTGCCACCGGAGACCGATACCGAGATCGGCCGGCGGCTGTCGGTGGTGTCGCCGATCCGCAGCCTGGCCACGGTGCGCCAGGTCTCGGCCTCGGTGCTGAAGAAACCCTTTGCCACCGCCGGGCTGACGGCCGGCTGGGTGGCCGAAACCGGCGCGCGGGCACAGACGGCGACGCCGCAGCTGGCGGAGCTGACCTTTCCGACCATGGAACTCTACGCCATGCCGGCCGCCACCCAGAGCCTGCTCGACGATGCGGCGGTGGATATCGAGGCGTGGATTTCCGGCGAGGTCGACATCGTCTTTGCCGAGCAGGAGGGCACGGCGTTCGTGTCCGGCGACGGCATCAACAAGCCGCGCGGGTTTTTGAATTATCCGACGGTGGCAGACAGCGCCTGGAGCTGGGGCAATCTCGGCACCATTGCCACCGGCGTGGCCGGCGCCTTCAAGGCGGCTGGACCCTCCGACACGCTGATCGACACGATCTATGCGCTGAAGGCGGGGTATCGCCAGAACGCCCATTTCGTCATGAACCGCAAGGTGCAGGCGGAAATCCGCAAATTCAAGGATGCCGACGGCAACTATCTCTGGCGCCCGCCGGCCACGGCTGGCCAGGCGGCCTCGCTGATGGGTTTTGCGATTACCGAGGCCGAGGACATGCCGGATATTGCCGCAAGTTCGCTGTCGATCGCCTTTGGCGATTTCCGCGCGGGCTATCTGGTGGTCGACCGGATGGGGGTGCGGACGTTGCGCGATCCGTATTCGGCCAAGCCCTATGTGCTGTTCTACACCACCAAGCGGGTCGGCGGCGGCGTGCAGAATTTCGAGGCGATCAAGCTGGTGAAGTTCGCGGTGGCGTGAGCTTTTCTTTCTGGCTGGCCGCGGTGTCTATGGCTTCGCCCTTACCCTAACCCTCCCCGCAGGCGGCAGGGCTATCGCATTTGAAATCAAGACCCCTCCCAACCCTCCCCACAAGGGGGAGGGCTTAACCCGGCCCGCACCTCGGTGGATGGATCTGTGCCGTTTCCGCGTGTCTTCTCCCCCCTTGTGGGAGAGATGGCCGACAGGCCAGAGGGGTTTTCTCCCATATCCGATAGTCCTGCCGCAGGCGGGGAGAGGGGATCTTCCGCGGGTTGGGTGGCTCCCGAGCTCCAACGTCGTGGGTCGGAAAATGGTGCCGCGAATTCCGTCTCCCCGCAGGCGGGGAGAAAGTGGCCCGAAGGGCCGGATGAGGGGGAGCCGCGGGCTCAAAGTTCGCCACACCACCCCCTCATCTGCCCTGTCGGGCATCTTCTCCCCGCGGGGGAGAAGAGGTTTGCCGCACCTTCGCGGCCGAAACGCAATTCATTGCAAATCTGGAGCTCCCAAAATGACCTATGCCCTGATCAATCCGCCTTCCGCGGAGCCGTTGACGCTTGCCGAGGTCAAGGCGCATTTGCGGTTGGAGGAGGATGCCGAGGATGCGTTGCTCATCGGGCTGGTTAAGGTGGCACGTGAGCATCTGGAGCATGAGACCGGGCTCAGTCTGATGATCCAGGGCTGGCGGCTCTATCGCGACGACTGGCCGGCGAGTGGGGTGATTCCGATCGGCAGGGGGCCGGTGCAAGCGGTTGAAAGCGTGACGGTTTATGATGCGGACGGGGTTCCGAAAACCGTGTCGCTGGCCGATCATCTGCTTGACGGGGTGGCGCGGCCGGCGCGGCTGTGGCTGCGCGATCCGCTACCGCCGGGGCGGGCGATCAATGGCATCGAGATCGATTTTACCGCCGGCTTCGGCGAGGCGGCCACCGAAGTGCCGGACACGCTGAAACGGGCGATGCTGCTGCATGTGGCGCATATGTTTGCCTTTCGCGGCGAGGTGGCGCTCGACTTGCAGCCGGCCGGCGTACCGCCCGGCTACGAGCGGCTGATCGCGCCGTTCCAGCGGCGGGGGCTGTAAAAGATGCCGGTTCTGTTTCTCGATGCCGGCCAGCTGACGGCGCGGCTGGAGCTGGAGGCGCCGGTCGCGGTGTCCGACGGGCAGGGCGGTGCCATCGTCGGCTATCAGACGCGGGCCTCGCTCTGGGCGCGGATCGAGCCGGTGACGCAGGTGGTGGCCGAGCAGGCGGGCGCCGAGGTGTTTGCGGTGACGCACCGGGTCTGGCTCAGGTTTCGCGACGATCTGGCGGCCGGGATGCGGCTGCGCAAGGGCGGGCGGATCTTTGCCATACGCGCCTGGAGCGATCCGGACGAGACGCGGCGCTTTCTGGTCTGCCGCTGCGAGGAGGAGAAGGCATGATGGCGGCCAATCTGCTGTTGCAGGCGATTTTCGCGCGGTTGAGCGGGTCGGAGGAGCTGACGGCGCTGATCGGTGCCGACGCGGTGTTCGACCGGCTGATCGCGGGCGCAAAACTGCCGTGCCTGATGCTCGGCGAACTCGACAGCCGCGACTTTTCCACCGCCACGGAAACAGCGCAAGAGCATTTTCTGACGATCGAGGTCTGGTCGGATTTTTCCGGGCGACGGCAAGCGCTGGAGATTGCCGGGCTGGTGGCCGGGTCGCTGCAGGACGCGGCGCTGGACCTGGCCGAGCCCAGTGCGGTGCTGGTCAACCTGGAGCATCGCGGCACCCGCAGCCGGCGCGAGACGAAGACGAAACTGTTTGTGGCGGAGGTGCGGGTGCGGGCGGTGACGGAGTAGGGAAAGTTCTTGTGTCGGGTGGCTGGCCGGATGCGCTTTGCTCACGGCTCACGGCTCACGGCTTACCGTACACTCAAAGTCGAGTTGTCTATGCGCCCTCATAGCGATGCCATTGGCTCTGCCCTGGAGAAGATGTCCTAGGCTGCCGGCGCGAGCGCGCGGGCCTTGCGGATGGTGACCGCAAGCATCAGGATGAAGCCGACCGAGATTGTTGCAAGGGTGGCGCACAGCACCAGCAGCGGAAAAACGCCGGCCCGGTCGAGGATGGCGGTGAACAGCACCGGGGCTGCGGCGCTCGCGAGGTTTTGCGGCAGCGACAGGCGGGCCGACTGCAGGCCGTAGTCCTGGCGGGAAAACACGGTGAGCGGCAGCAGGGCGCGGGCGACCGTTAGAATGCCGGAACCGAAACCGTAGCAGATCACAAACACGACCAGCACCGCCGGCGACTGGCCATGAGCGATCAGCAGCACGAAGCCGGCGAGCAGGAAGCCGACGCCAAGGATGGCGCTCAGCAGCGGATTGCCGCGCCGGCCGAGCAGCATGTCAAGGAAACGGGCCGAGATGCCCATCACGCCGCGCAGTGAGCCGAGCTGCAGCGCGAGCGCAGGGGCTGCGCCGAACAGGCCGAAAATCTGCAGCAGCGATGGCGTCAGGCCGTAGGTGACGAAGGTGGCCAATGTGGTGGAGGCGGCAATGCAGAGGAAGGCGCGCTGGCGGCTGGCGGCATCGAGCGGCACCGGCGCGGGCAGGTCGCCCTGCGCCACGGCCTGCAGCGAGGTCAGCGGTTTCGGCAGGGCAAACAGGTAGAGCGGCAGGCAGATCAGCAGATGCGCGCCGGCGCTGGCGGCAAAGGTCCGGCGCCAGCCGATCAGATCCTGCACCTGATCGAGCAGTGGCCAGAAGATCGCGCTCGACAGGCCGGTAAACAGCATCAGGATGGCGATCACGCGGCTGGCATTGGCGCCTTCGCGTTCGACGACGGCCGTATAGGCCGGTGCCGACAGGCCGAGCGCGCCGCCGACGCCGATGATGCACCAGGCGAGCATGTAGAGGACGATGCCGTCGGCGACAGACAGCAGCAGCAGGCCAGCGGCAAATGCCAGCGAGCCGGCGGCCAGCAGGCGGGCGGCACCAAACCGTTTCAGCATCCGGCCGATGGTCGGGCCGGCGAGCGCGCTGACGACCATCATCACCGACAGTCCGAAAAAGATGATTTCGTTGGCGAGATGCAGGTCCGGCGCGATGATCCGGCCCATGACACCGAGCATGTCGAACGTCGTGCCCCAGCCGATCAGCTGGGTGACCGCGAGGATGGCGATGGTGGCGACGGTGCGGGATTTGGGCGTGGCGGGCATCAAAGTGTTTCGCGGGCGGCGGGTTCGACCGGCTTAGCATGGGCGTCCGGGTGGTCAAACCGAAAGTTGTGAGGATGGGTCGGGCGCGGCTTGGGGCCGCCCCGTGGTTTGGAGAGGGCGGAACGATGGTGGCGCAAAAGGGCAGGGATCTGCTGTTGAAAATCCATGATGGCGGGGTGTTCGTGACCGTGGCGGGTCTCAGATCGCGAAAACTGGCGTTCAATGCCGAGACGGTCGATATCACCGATGCCGAAAGCGTCGGGCGCTGGCGCGAGCTTCTGGCCGGGGCCGGCGTGCAGCGGGCCTCGCTGACGGGCGCCGGCATATTCAAGGACCAGGCGTCTGACGAGCTGGTGCGGGCGGCGTTTTTTGCCGGCGCCCTGCTCAGCTGGCAGATCGTCGTGCCGGATTTCGGTGCGGTCAGCGGGCCGTTCCAGGTGACTGCGCTGGAATATTCCGGCGGCCATGCCGGCGAGGTGCAGTTCGAACTGGCGCTGGAATCGGCCGGCGCCATCGGTTTCGGCGCGCTGTGATGGCGGCGCGGTTTGGCGGCCGGGCCAATCGCCGGCGCGGCGAGGTCGAGGCGGAGATTGATGGCGAGCGGCGGATCCTCTGTCTGACATTGGGGGCACTGGCCGAGCTGGAGACGGCGTTTTGCGCCGACGACTTGAGCGGACTGGCGGCCCGGTTTGCCGATGGCCGGCTGAAGGCGGCCGACCTGATCCGCATTCTCGGCGCCGGCCTGCGCGGCGGCGGCAATGTGTTTTCCGACGAGGAGGTGGCGGCGGTCAGTATCGACGGCGGGGTGCTGGGCTTTGCCACGGTCGTCGGCGAGCTGCTGGCAGCGACTTTTTCAGGGCCGGGCGGTGATGCGGCGGCGGGCGGCGGTGGCGCGGCTGGTGCCGCAGGTGTGAAAAATGCGTTCGGCGCGCCGGACATCGCAGGAACGGCGGTGGCGGCGGACCCTTTGATGCCGCAGCGGGCAGGCGGGATGTGACACCGTTTCCCTGGGGGGCGGTGATACATGCCGGGCTTTGCCTGCTGCGGCTCAGTCCGCCGGATTTCTGGGCGATGACGCCGGTGGAGTTTTTTGCCATGACCGGCGGGATGCGGGCAACGAAGGCGGGGCTCGACCGGACGGGGCTGGAGGGGTTGATGCGGCGGTTTCCGGATCGGCGGTGAGGTTGGGCGGTAGTGCTGGGCAAAAAGCCCCTCATCCGGCCTGTCGGCCACCTTCTCCCCACAAGGGGGAGAAGGGACTTGCGGCGGGTTCTTCTGCCGAATTTGCGTGAGAGGTCAGGGTTGCCCGGTGCACGAAAATGTCCCCTCTCCCTGCTTGCGGGGAGAGGGCCAGGGTGAGGGGCGCCAGTTTCAATCGGAGAGGTTTCGATGGATGAGGACGATATTGCCGGCACGCTGGGCTATGCGGAAAACCTGCGGCAGGTGCTGGGGGATCTGGAGCAGCGTTCGGCGCGGTTCGGGACGGCGCTGGGCGGGGCGTTGAAATCGGCGGTGGCGGGCGGCAAGGGGCTCGACGACGTGTTGCGCGGGCTTGGCAACCGGATGACGGATATCGCGCTGTCGGCCGGGCTGAAGCCGCTGGAAAACCTGCTGGCCGGCAAGCTCGCGGATCTGACCCGGGCGGCCTCGGGTGCACTGGGTGCCTTTGGCGACGCGCCGGGATCGGTGACGGCTTTTGCCAAGGGCGGCGTGCCGGGGCAGGTGTCAGCCTTTGCCGCCGGCGGCGTGGTGTCGACACCCAGTTATTTTCCGATCGGCGGCGATCTCGGGCTGATGGGCGAGGCCGGCAGCGAGGCGATCTTGCCGTTGAAACGGGGGGCGGACGGGGCGCTCGGGGTCGGGACGGATGGCGGCGGCGGCGGAACGCAGGTGGTGTTCAATGTCACGGCCACCGATGCGGCCAGCTTTCGCAAGTCCGAGGGGCAGATCACGGCGATGCTGGCGCGCAGCGTCGGCCGCGGGCGGCGCGGCCTGTGAGGCCGCGCGAAGGCCTGTGGTTCGGTGACCGATCGACAATCGTGCTGAAGCATATGCGGGAGGAGCGGGCATGGGCGTGGGATTTCACGAGATAGGTTTTCCGTTGCGGCTGGCGCTGTCAACCAGCGGCGGGCCGGTCAGGCGTACCGATATCGTCAACCTGTCGAACGGTCGCGAAAGCCGCAACCAGCGCTGGCGGGATTCGCGCCGCAGCTATGATGTCGGCTCGGGCATCCGCTCGGTCGATGACCTCTATGCGGTGCTGGAATTTTTCGAGGCACGCGGCGGTGCGCTTTATGGCTTTCGCTTTCGCGATCCGGTCGACTGGAAATCGTGCCGGCCGGACCAGCTGGTCTCCGCCAGCGACCAGCCGATCGGCTTTGGCGACGGCGTGACGGCGCATTTCCCGCTGACAAAAACCTATGCCGATGCCGGCGGCGGCTGGACGCGAACAATCGCCAAGCCAGTGGCCGGCACGGTGCGGGTATCGGTGGCCGGTGTTTCGCTGCCGCTGTCGGATTTCGGCTGCGATCCGGCGACCGGCCTCGTCAGCTTTGCGGCCGGCAAAATTCCGGCCGCAGGAGTTGCGGTGCGGGCCGGCTATGAATTCGACGTGCCGGTGCGGTTCGATATCGACCGGATCGACATCAACCTGAAAAATGTCCAGGCCGGGCGCATTCCGACCATTCCGCTGACGGAGATCCTGCCATGAAGAGGCTGCCTGCGGATTTGTCCGTGCATCTGGCCGGCGATGCCACCACCACCTGCCAGTGCTGGCGGCTCACGCGCCGCGACGGGCCGGTGTTCGGCTTTACCGAGCATGACCATGATCTCGGCTTCGACGGCACGGTGTTTCTGGCGGCGAGCGGTTTTTCCGCCAGCGAAACGGAGGCTGCGGCAGGCATTGCCGCCAATGCCAGCGAGGTGACCGGCGGGTTTTCCAGCGACTGCATCACCGAAGCCGATCTTTCCGCCGGGCTGTTCGACGGCGCGCGGGTCGAGGTGTTTCTGGTCAACTGGCGGCTGCCCGAACAGCGTGTGCTGCAGATGGTGCGGGAGATCGGCGAGGTGGCGCGCGATGGCAGCCGGTTTCGGGCCGAGTTGCGCAGCCTGGCGCATCGGCTGAGCCAGCCGCAAGGGCGGATTTATAACCGGCGCTGCGACGCGGTGCTGGGGGATGCGCGCTGCGGCGTCGATCTGGTCGGCGGCGGGTTTTCGGCATCCGGTCAGGTGGTGGCGGTGATCGATGCGGCGCGGGTGAAGGTGTCGGGGCTGGACGGGTTTGAAGACGGGTTCTTTCGCTTCGGGCGACTGGTGTTTGCCGATGGGCTGCTGGCCGGCACGGGTACCGATGTCGAGACGCAGGTACGGCGGGATACGGGCACGGAACTGGGCTTCTGGCTGCCGCCGGAACGCCTGCCGGTGGTCGGGGACGGGTTTTCGATCACCGCCGGCTGCGACAAGGCGTTTGCCACCTGCGCGCAGAAATTCGCCAATATCTTGAATTTTCGCGGCTGCCCGCACATGCCCGGCGCGGATTTTGCCTATTCCTATGTGGACGGCGAAACCACGCATGATGGCCGGCCGCTGTTTGCATGAGCGCCCTCAACGACAGGGTTTTGGCACTGGCGGTGAGCTGGATCGGCACGCCGTATCGGCACCAGGCGTCGCTAAGGGACGTCGGCTGCGACTGCATCGGCCTGATCCGCGGCATCTGGCGCGAACTCTATGGCACGGAGCCGGAGCCAGTGACGGCCTATGCGCCGGACTGGGCCGAGCGAGGGGGCGCCGACCGACTGGTCGAGGCGGCGCTTCGGCATTTCGGGCCGGCGCTGCTAATGGCCGAGGCAAGGCCCGGCGACGTGCTGCTGTTTCGCTGGCGGCCGGACTGTGCGGCCAAGCATGCGGGCATCCTGGCCGGGGCGGGGCATTTCATCCATGCCTACGAGCAGGCAGCCGTGATCCGTTCGGCGCTGGTGCCCTCCTGGCGGCGGCGGATCGTAGCGGTGCACCGGTTTCCGGAGCGGGGTGGGTTTTGAGTGGGCTCGGCGGCTAAACTTGAACAATACCGGGGATGCCGTATGGCGCTGGCGTTCATGCAGGGTGTTAGCTCCATCTGCAGTCTGGCTACTTTGTGAAGAATTGCATCCGGCCGGCTACGACCAGCCCATCCGGGTTTTTGCACAGTCAGCTTGACGCTTATCGGTGTCAACCGCATCTCATCACCTCCATGCTCGAGAGCAAAGCCTTTGCCGTGGTCGGTGCGGCCGTCCTCATCCATGCGTCGGCCGGTACGACGTGCTGCTTTTGGCTCTCGAGTGTTGGATGATAGCGCACACGGCGGCCCAGTTTAAAATCCAGGCTTGGCAATTGCCACGTCGCCCTTTGACTTTTCGGGGTACGTTGTGCCGGCTTGAAAAAAATGGGCTGTCGATGTAGATTTATGGAGTGGTGAGTGAGGGGCGAACCTCACTCACCTGTTGCTTACCTGAATACGACCCGGACGGCGATCGACCAGCCCGTCCGGGTTTTCCTCACGGTAAGCGTGACGCTTATCGGTGTTAACCGCATCACATCACCTCCATGCTCGAGAGCAGGGCCCTTGCCTGGGTCGGTGCGGCCTGTCCTCACCGATGCGCCGGCTGGCGCGACGTGCTGCTTTGGCTCTCGGGCGAAACAATCATAATGCAATTTTGACGCGTGTTGAAGCGTGCTGCCGGGAGGTGGCGCGCGGTTTCTTCGCGTTTTGGCGTCGGGCGATCCGGCAAACAGGGTGGGGCGATGGCGACGGTTTTGCTGCAGGCGGCGGGTGCCGCGCTGGGTGGGGTGTTCGGGCCGGTGGGGGCGGTGCTCGGGCGGGCGGCGGGGGCGCTGGCGGGAAGCGTGGTCGACCGGGCGCTGATCAACGGATCGTCGACGGTGACTGGTGCGCGGCTGTCGATGGCGCGCTATCCCGGCGCCGATGACGGCACGGCGGTTACCCGGGTCTACGGCACGGCGCGGGTCGGCGGCACGCTGATCTGGGCGACGCGGTTCGAGGAGGAGACGACGGTGGAACGCTCCGGCTCCAAGGGAAGCGGGGCGAAAACCAAGAGTTTCAGCTATTTCGGCAATTTTGCTTTCGGGTTGTGCGAGGGGCCGATCGCCTGCGTTCGGCGGGTGTGGGCCGATGGAAGGGAGATCGACCTGACCGGGATTTCGCTGCGGGTCTATCCCGGCGACGAGACGCAGATGCCGGATCCGCTGATCGAGGCCAAGCAGGGGGCGGGCAAGGCGCCGGCCTATCGCGGGCTGGCCTATGTGGTGTTCGAGCGGCTGCCGCTCGACGGTTTCGGCAATCGCATTCCGCTGCTGCAGTTCGAGGTGGTGCGGCCGGTCGGCCGGCTTGAGCGGCAGATCCGGGCGGTGACCCTCATTCCGGGATCGACGGAATATGGCTATGCCGGCGACGTGGTGACGGAACGAACCGGCGACGGCAGCGCGCGAAAACTCAACCGCAACACGCTGACGGCGTCGTCCGACTGGGAGGCGTCGCTCAACGAATTGACGGCGGTTTGCCCCGATCTGCAGAGTGTGGCGCTGGTGGTGTCGTGGTTCGGCACGGACCTGCGGGCCGGGCATTGCCGGATCCTGCCGGGGGTCGAAGTGCTGGATCGAAAGCGCGAAAGTACCGAATGGTCGGTGTCAGGGATTGCGCGGAAAGACGCCTATCTGGTCAGCCAGCATGACGGCGGGCCGGCCTATGGCGGCACGCCGAGCGACGGAAGCGTGCGCCAGGCAATTGCCGATCTGAAAGCGCGCGGGCTGAAGGTCTATCTGTATCCGTTCGTGATGATGGATGTGGCGCACGCCAACGGCTTGCCGGACCCTTATGGCGCGGCGGAGCAGGCGAGCTATCCCTGGCGGGGGAGGATTACCTGTTTTCCGGCGGTGGGGCGGACGGGGACGACGGACCGGACGGCGGTGGTGCGGGCCGAGATTTCTGCGTTTTGTGGCGGGGCGGAGGTAGGGGATTTTTATGTCGACGACGGCGATGTTGTTTTTGGCGGTGAGGGCGACGAGGCCGGTTATCGGCGGATGATTTTGCATTATGCGCATCTGGCGGCGGCCAATGGCGGGGTGGATGGGTTCATCATCGGCTCGGAGCTGCGCGGGCTGACGCAGTTGCGCGACGACAACGGGGCTTTCCCCTTCGTACATGAACTGGTGCAGCTGGCGGAGGATGTGCGCGGCATTCTGGGCCCAGGCGCGAAGATGACCTACGGCGCCGACTGGAGCGAGTATTTTGGCTATCACCCGACCGATGGCAGCGGCGACGTGTTTTTCAACCTCGATCCGCTCTGGGCCTCGCCGGCGATCGATGCGGTCGGGATCGACAATTACCTGCCGCTGACCGACTGGCGCGACGAGGATCTGGCAGGCGTCAATCCGGACGGGGCGTTGCTGGCCGACGATCCTGCGGCGATGACGGCGGCGATTTTTGGCGGCGAGAACTATCACTGGTACTATGCCAGCGATGCCGATCGTCGCAACCGGGTGCGTTCGCCGATCACCGATGGCATGGCGGGGAAGCATTGGCTATTTCGCGCCAAGGATATCTTTGGCTGGTGGTCGAACCCGCATCACGCGCGGGTGGGCGGGGTCGAGCAGGCGGCGGCAACCGCCTGGGTGCCGGGGATGAAGCCGGTGTGGATGACCGAACTCGGCTGCCCGGCGATCGACAAGGGCGCCAACCAGCCGAACGTGTTCGTCGATCCGAAGTCGGCGGAAAGCGCCGTGCCGTATTTTTCCAGCCGGGCGCGCAGCGACAGCATGCAGCGGCGGTTCCTGGAGGCACATCATGGGTTTTGGCAGGGCGGTGCAGCGCCGGCAGGAATGGTCGATCCAGACAATGTGTTCGTCTGGACCTGGGATGCGCGGCCGTTTCCGGCCTTTCCGCTGGATACGGCGCTCTGGAGCGACGGCGATAACTGGCGCACAGGGCACTGGTTGAACGGCCGGCTAGGGGCGGGGACGCTGGCGGATGTGATTGCCGCGGTGCTGATCGATCAAGGGTTTCTGGAGTTTGACGTCAGCGCGGTTAGTGGTGATCTCATCGGCTATGTGCAGGGCGATGTCGGTTCGGCCCGCAGCCTGCTGGAGCCGCTGATGGATATGTTTCAGGTGGATGCGATCGAGGATGGCGGACGGCTGCGGTTTCGCTCGCGCGGGCTGGCCAGCTTGCCGGCGACGACCTTCGATGTGCTGGCGGATCTGGCCGACGAGCCGCTTTGGACCGAAACGCGCGGGCATGACAGCGATTTTGCCGGTGAGGTTATCGTCAATTTCACCAATCCGGCGCTCGACTACGAGCAGGCGAGCGTGCGCTCGCGGCGGCTGCAGCCGGCGTCGGCGCGGGTGCTGGGTTTCGATCTGGCCGGCGTGCTGGCCGAGGAGACGGCGGTGCCGCTGGCGGAAAGCCTGCTGCGCGATCATCGGATCGCTCGGCGGACGCTGGGTTTTTCGCTGTCGCCGGCCGAGGTCGGGATCGAGCCGGGGGATGTGCTGCGGCTGCAGGACGGGCCCGCCGGGCAGTTTCTGGTGACGCGAATCGAGGACGGGGCGGTGCTGCGGCTGGAGGCACGCGAATTTGCCGCCGCCGCCGTTGCGGCGCCCGTGGCCGCCAATCTCTCACCGAAAACGGCCAGTGCGGGGCGGGCGTCGGCGGGGTTTGCGCCGGTGCTGCATCTGCTCGATCTGCCGCGCTATGGAAGCGGCGAGGCCGCCGATTTCGCCCGGGTGGCGGCGCTGGCAAAGCCTTGGCGGCGGATAGTCCTGTCGTCGTCGGCCGGCGCGGACGGTTTTGTCACCCGCACCGTGCTAGATCGGCCGGCGCGGGTAGGGAACTTGGCGGCGGCGCTCGGTGCCGGCGTCAGTGGGCGCTTTGACCGGGTCAACGCGATATTGGTCGATCTGTCTTTTGGCGGGCTGTCGTCGGTGCCGGACGGCCAGGCCGTGAACGGCAGCAACCTGCTTGCCGTGCAGGCGGCGAACGGCGTCTGGGAGGTGATCGGTTTTGCCGCTGCCGAAGAGGTGGCGCCGGGGCGCTGGCGGCTCAAAAATCTGTTGCGCGGACTGGCCGGCACCGAGGATGCGATGGCGGCGGGCGCTGCCGTAAGGGCCGCCGTGGTGGTCATCGATGAGGCGGTCAGGCCGTTGGGGCTTGGCAGCGGCGAGCGCGGGCTGCGACTGAACTGGATGGCCGAGGCGATCGGCGTGCCGGGTGGGCGCGAGGGACCGATGGCGTTCGAGGGCGGTGTGCGGGCGGAAACGCCGCTGGCGCCGGTGCATCTGCGGGGTGCGCGCAGAACCGATGGTTCGATCGCCCTCAGTTGGGTGCGGCGGGGGCGGATCGATGCCGACGACTGGCAGGCGGCCGATATTCCGGCCGACGAGATGGAGGAGCGTTATCGGCTGGTTATTCTGCGGGATGATGCCGAAGCGCGGACGGTCGAGGTGGTTTCGCCAAGCTGGGTCTATTCCGTCGTTGACGAGCTTGCGGATTTTGGCGTGGCGCAGACGGTGCTGACGATAAAGATCTGCCAGATGGGCAGGGTGGTGCCGCTCGGGCTTTGGGCGTGGGCGACGGTTTTGCTGTGATCGACAACCAAGGGAGATAGGCGATGGATGACGTGAAGATGTGGTATAAGTCGAAGACGGTTTGGGGTTCGCTGATCGCGATCCTCGCCTCGGTGCTGCAGGCGGCGGGGGTTGAGCTTGGGCTCGACGACCAGAATCAGCTGGCCGACGCGGCGGTGACGCTGGCCGGCACGTTTGGCGGCCTGCTGGCGCTTTATGGCCGGCTTTCGGCCAGCAGCGTGATCGCGACGCGCTGATACAGGCAAAAATGGCAGGGAAAAAACCACATTTCCTGCCATTCATTTGCCATTCAGGCGTCTTCCATTACATACTCAACATATCCTTTCGTTTGTGGAAGTTTCTGCCAATGACATCACACTTGATCATCGCGATGCTGGCGGCTGGTTTGACCAGCTTTGCACAGCCGGAGGCCAGCCTCCGCTACCCCGTGGTGATGACTGCGGGCAATTGCGGTGCGGCGGCGGCAAAAGCTGTCGAGCAGACCGGGGGGCAGCTGCTGTCGGCACAGCCTTCTTCCGACGGACAGAGCTGCATCGTCACCGTGCTGGTGCAGGGCAATGGCGAGCGGCCGCGCAAGGTGACGATGCGCATTCCGATGTAGGCTTGTTTTTTGAAGAGACGGCCGGCCCAAATCGGCCGCTGAATAATGGCTCCAGCACATGGGGTTTTCGGAATTGGGGACGGTTTTTATATGCGCATTCTGGTGGTCGAGGACGACGTCAATCTGAACCGGCAGCTGGCGGACGCCCTGAAAGAGCAGGGCTATGTCGTCGATCAGGCGTTCGATGGCGAGGAGGGCCATTTTCTCGGCGATACCGAACCCTATGACGCGGTGATTCTGGATGTCGGCCTGCCGGAGATGGACGGGATTACCGTGGTCGAGAAATGGCGCACGGCCGGCAAGGTGATGCCGGTGCTGATTCTGACCGCCCGCGATCGCTGGAGCGACAAGGTGTCGGGCATCGATGCCGGCGCCGACGATTACGTGACCAAGCCGTTTCATGTCGAGGAAGTGTTGGCCCGGATCAGGGCGCTGATCCGGCGTGCGGCCGGTCATGCGTCATCGGAAATTGCCTGCGGGCCGGTGCGGCTCGATACCAAGGCGTCGAAGGCGAGCGTTGGCGGCAAGGCGCTGAAACTGACGTCGCATGAGTTCCGGCTGCTCTCCTATCTGATGCATCATATGGGCGAAGTCGTATCGCGCACGGAACTGGTCGAGCATATGTACGACCAGGATTTCGATCGCGATTCCAACACGATCGAGGTATTCGTGGGACGTCTGCGCAAAAAACTGGGTGTCGACATGATCGAGACGGTGCGTGGGCTCGGCTATCGGATGCAAGCGCCGACCGATGTTCATTAAGTCGCTCACCGTCCGGGTATTGCTGATGGCGACGCTTTGGTCGGCATTGGCACTGGTGGCGATCGCGCTGGTGATTTCGACTCTCTATCGCCAGAGTGCCGAGCGGGGTTTTAGCGACCTGCTGCGGGCGCAGCTTTATAACGTCATCAATTCGGTGGCGATCGGCGAGGATCATTCGTTTTCGGGCAGTCCGCAGCTTGGCGATCTCCGGTTTTCGCAGCCGGAGCGCGGCTGGTACTGGATCGTCGAGCCCCTCGGCACGTTCAATACCGCACCGCTGGTGTCATCCTCGCTCGGCGTCTCCAATCTCCCCGTTCCCTCGATTCTCGATGTGCCGTTCGACAACCGCTATGAGCGGTTTTATCCGCTGGAGGATCCGTTCGGCAATTCGGTGCAGGTGGCCGAGACGGAAGTGGTGCTTGACGGCGAGGGGCGGGCGGCGCGGTTTCGGGTAATCGGCAATCTCAATGTGGTGGAAGAAGATATCACTTCGTTCTCGCAGCGGCTGTATCTGGCGCTTGCGGTTTTTGGCGTCGGCAGTCTGGTGGTCAATGGTCTGGCGATTTTGTTCGGGCTGAAGCCGCTCGATCAGGCCCGCGCCGCCCTGGAAAAGGTTCGTGGCGGCGAGGCGGAGCGGCTGGAGGGGCAGTTTCCACGCGAGATCCAGCCGCTGGCGAGCGAGGTGAATGCCTTGATCGACAGCAACCGGCGGATCGTCGAGCGGGCGCGGATGCAGGTCGGCAATCTCGCGCATTCGCTGAAAACGCCAATTGCCGTGCTTTTGAATGAATCGCGGGTGATCGACGAGCCGCATGGCGAGCTGGTCAAGGGCCAGGCCGAGGCGATGCAGGGGCAGGTGCAGTCCTATCTCAACCGCGCCCGGATTGCCGCCCAGCGCGAATCGGTGCTTTCGCGCACCGACGTGGAAATGGTCGTGGACCGGCTTCTCAGGGTGATGCGGCGGCTAAACGATGACAAGATTTTCGAGCTGCGGATTTTGCAGCCGGGACTGGCGCTGGCGATGGAGCAGCAGGATATCGAGGAGACGCTCGGCAACCTGCTGGAAAATGCCGCGCGCTTTGCCGAGACCGCCGTGGGATTGACGGTGATGCCGCTGGCGCATCCGGTCGAGGGCATCACCTCCTCGCGAAAGCACTGGATCGAGATCGTCGTCGAGGACAACGGCCCTGGGTTGGAGCCGGAGCAGATCCGCGAGGCGCTGAAGCGCGGACGCAGGCTGGACGAAAGCAAACCGGGCACCGGTCTCGGGCTGTCGATCGTCAGCGAAATCGTGACTGAATATCAGGGGCTGATGCAGCTTTCGCGGGCTGAGAGCGGCGGGCTGAAGGTACGGCTGGTGCTGCCGGGGGTGGCCTGAGCTGCAAACTGTTGCGCGAGCGGGCAAAAAGTGAAGCGCATCAGTGTGATACCGGTCGACAAGTAGCCAGTGTCCGGAATAGATCATTGACAGAAGTTTTTGCAACACCCGGTTTGATTCCATGCTTATGCCCGTTGCCCGTCGTGCGTGTTCCTTTATCCTGCTGGCCCTGATGCTGGCCGGCTGTACGACAAGTGGTGCCGGTCGCCAGGTCGGGGGGCTTTTGAGCCGCTCGCCGCCGGCCTCCGCCCCTTATATTGCGGCGCTGCAGGGGGGCATCGTTGCCCGAAGCGGCATAGAGATGGGCAAGAACGATCAGCAGCGGGCGCTCGAGGCCGAATACCGGGCGCTGGAAGCAGCGCCGGGCGGCCAGCCGGTGTTGTGGAAGGGCAGCGGCGTCAGCGGCCAGGTGGTTGCCTCTGCGCCTTATCAGGTCGGTTCGCAGAACTGCCGGCAGTATACACATACGGTAACGACGGAAGAGCGCGAGGCCAAGGCCCGTGGGGCGGCATGCCGGAACGAGAACGGGACCTGGACGCCGTTGTCGTAATTCGGTTGGTTGAGGCAAAATAGGAAAGCTTCGCGGGCATACGCCTCAAATTCACGTCATCCCCTGTTTGCCAGTTGGAATGCCCCGCAGCTTGCAGTAGTGAGCATGGATGCTGTTCTGGATCATCATTGCCGTGCTGACGGCCGGGCTTGCCGCCATCTTGCTTTTTCCGTTGTTGCGTGGTGCAACCGGCGAGCTCACGGATCGCGCTGGCGAGGCGGCGGTCTATCGTGACCAGATGAAGGAACTGGAGCGGGATCGGGCGAGCGGCCTGATCGGCTCGGAAGAGGCGGATTACGCGCGGGCCGAAATCGGGCGGCGGTTGCTGGCGGTGTCGGCCAAGGCCGGTGTGGCCGTGGCGGCAGGCTCCAAGCCGGAATTGCGCGGGCGCGGGCATGCGTTGGCAACGGCCTTTATCATTCTCATCCTGCCTGCGATCGGGCTCTGTCTTTACATCAGGACCGGCAGCCCCGGTCTGCCGTCGCAGCCGCTGCAGGCGCGACTCGAAAACCCCGGCAACAATCTCGATCTGCTGGTGGCCAAGGCCGAGCGGCATCTGGCGCAAAATCCCGATGATGGCGCCGGCTGGGATCTTCTGGCGCCGATCTATCTGCGCGGCAATCGGGTGGGCGACGCGGATCTCGCGTTTCGCAATGCAATCCGGCTGTTGGGCGAGACGTCGGAGCGGTTGTCGGGTCTCGGCGAGACGATCATTGCGGAAAGCGATGGCGTGGTGACCGAGGATGCGCGCACGGTTTTTGCGCGTTCGGTGGCGCTGCAGCCCGATAATCCTCGGGCGAAATTCTATCTGGCGCTGGCCTTGGAGCAGGCTGGCAAGAGCGAGGACGCGCGCGCTGCGTTTGAAACGCTGGCGCAGGAATCGCCGCCGGGGGCGCCTTGGCTGGGGTTGGTCGGCGAGCATATTGTCAAGAATGGCGGCGCGCCTGCGGCGGCTGCTGGTACCGGGCCATTGGCTGCGACCGGTGCGGGTGCCAACACGCCTGCGCCACTTCCGGGTCCGACCCAGGGCGACATTGCCGCGGCGCAAAATCTGTCGGCCGGCGATCAGCAGCAGATGATCCGCGGCATGGTCGAAAGCCTCGATGCGAAACTGCGCGAAGACCCTAACAATTTGCCGGGGTGGTTGCGGCTGGTGCGCTCCTATATGGTGCTGAACGACAAGGTCAAGGCGGCTGAAGCTGTGCAGGCGGGATTGAAGACATTTCCGGCGACAGGCGCGGACGGTCAGCAGCTGGTGGCGCTCGCCGGCGAACTCGGACTGCCCTTGCAAGGAGAGGTCAATTGACCCGCAAGCAGAAACGCCTGACGATCATCGCCGGCGGCATGAGCTTTATCATGGCCGCGGTGTTGCTGGTGATGTTTGCGCTCGGCCAGGGGATCGCCTATTTTTACATGCCGGGCGACCTGGCCAAGACGCCGGTGCCGCCCGGCACCCGCATCCGGCTGGGCGGGCTGGTGGCCGAAGGCTCGATCCAGCGCGGCAATGGCTCGACCGTGACCTTTGCGGTGACCGATGGTACGGATACGGTGCCGGTCAGCTATACCGGCCTGCTGCCAGACCTGTTTCGCGAGGGGCAGGGGGTGGTGACCGAAGGGAAATTTGAGGCGGGTATCAGCACTTTTGAGGCCGACACGGTGCTGGCCAAGCATGACGAGACCTATATGCCCAAGGAAGTGGCCGACCGGCTGAAGGACAAGGGCGTCTGGAAGGGCGGGGAGGCTACCCAATGATCATCGAGCTTGGACATTACGCGCTGGTGCTGGCGCTTGCGGTCTCGCTGGTGGTTGCCATCCTGCCGCTAATCGGTGCGCGGCGCGGCGATCTGGCACTGATGGAGCTGGCGACACGCGGTTCGGTGGCGCTGTTTGGGCTGGTGACGTTTTCGTTTGGCGTACTGACCTGGGCCTATGTCGTCTCGGATTTTTCACTGAAAAATGTCTGGGAGAATTCGCATTCGGCGATGCCGCTGATCTACCGCTGGACCGGCGTCTGGGGCAATCACGAGGGCTCTATGCTGCTCTGGTTGCTGATCCTTGTGTTTTTCAGCGCCATGGTGGCGTTGTTCGGGCGTAATCTGCCGCCAACCCTGAAGGCCAATGTGCTGGGGGTGCAGGCCTGGATCTCGTCGGCCTTCCTGCTGTTCATCCTGCTGACCTCCAATCCGTTCACCCGCCTCAATCCGGCGCCGGCCGAAGGCCAGGATCTCAATCCGGTGCTGCAGGACATGGGGCTGGCGATCCATCCGCCGCTGCTCTATCTCGGCTATGTCGGCTTTTCCGTGTGTTTCTCGTTTGCCATCGCTGCGCTGATGGAAGGGCGGATCGATGCGGCCTGGGCGCGCTGGGTGCGACCGTGGACGCTGGCCGCCTGGATGTTTTTGACCGCCGGCATCGCCATGGGGTCCTACTGGGCCTATTACGAGCTTGGCTGGGGCGGCTGGTGGTTCTGGGATCCGGTGGAAAATGCCTCGTTCATGCCGTGGCTGGCCGGCACAGCGCTCTTGCATTCGGCGCTGGTGATGGAAAAGCGCGAGGCGCTGAAAATCTGGACGGTATTGCTCGCGATCATGACCTTTTCGCTGTCGCTGCTCGGCACCTTTCTGGTGCGTTCCGGGGTGCTCACCTCCGTGCATGCCTTTGCCACCGACCCGACCCGCGGCATTTTTATTCTGGCGATTCTCAGCGTGTTCATCGGCGGCGCGTTTGCGCTGTTTGCCTGGCGGGCGCCGCTGTTGACGGCCGGCGGGCTGTTTGCACCGATTTCGCGCGAGGGCGCGCTGGTGCTCAACAACCTGATCCTGACGGTGGCAACGGCAACGGTGCTGACCGGCACGCTTTATCCGCTGGTGCTGGAAACGCTGACCGGCGACAAGATTTCCGTCGGCGCGCCGTTCTTCAACCTCACCTTCGGGCTGCTGATGATCCCGCTGATCGCCGCCGTGCCGTTCGGGCCGATGCTGGCCTGGAAGCGCGGCGACCTGCTGGGGGCGTTTCAACGGCTGTATGTGGCGGCCGGGCTGGCACTGCTGGCGGCGCTGACGCTCTATTACGCCGAACATGGCGGGCCGGTGCTGGCGGTACTTGGCATGGCGGCCGGGTTCTTCGTCATCTTTGGCGCGGTTGCCGACCTGTTTTATCGCGCGGCCTTCAACAAGGTGTCGGTCGGGACCGGCTGGCGGCGGCTGAAGGGTCTGCCGCGCTCGGCCTTTGGCGGGGCGCTGGCGCATGCGGGGTTTGGCGTGACCGTGCTTGGGGTTGTTGCGGTCACCACCTTTGCCACCGAGAAGGTGGTCGAGATGAAGCAGGGCATGACCACCGAGGCCGGCGGCTACAGCCTGACCTTTGACGGCATGCAGGCCGGCGCAGGCCCGAATTATACCGAGGACCGCGGCCATTTTTCCATCAGCCGCGGCGGGGTTCGCGTTGCCGACACCTGGTCGTCGAAGCGGCTCTATACCGCGCGGCGGCAGCCGACGACGGAGGCCGGGATTGTCACCTTCGGGCTCAGCCAGCTGTATGTCTCGCTTGGCGACGCGATGGATTCGGGTGGGATCGTCGTCAGAATCTGGTGGAAGCCGACCATTCTGTGCATCTGGTTCGGGGCGGTGATCATGGCGATCGGGGGGCTTGTGTCGCTCAGCGACCGGCGGCTGCGGGTGGGCGCGCCGAAGCGCAAGGCGCGGCCGGTGGCAGCACCGGTGCCGGGACTTGAGGCGGCGGAATGATCCGGCGGCTCGTTCTCGCACTACTGCTGTCGCTGGCAGCGCTGCCGGCGCTGGCGGTCAATCCCGACGAGATTCTTTCCGATCCGAAGCTGGAGGACCGGGCAAAAAACCTGTCGCTGCAGCTGCGCTGCATGGTCTGCCAGAACCAGTCGATCGAGGATTCCAATGCCGAGCTGGCGCGCGACCTGCGGCTGCTGGTGCGCGAGCGGATCACCGATGGCGACAGCGACGCGCAGGTGATCGCCTATGTCGTGTCGCGCTACGGCGAGTTCGTGCTGCTGAAACCCAGGTTGAGCGCCAAAACGGTATTTTTGTGGGGTACGCCGATCGTGCTGTTTGTTGCTGGTACCACGGTGATGTTCATCAATGGACGCCGGCGCGGGCGAAAATCGGCCGGGGAGAAGCTGACGGCCGACGAGCAGGCGCGGATCAACCGCATTCTCGGCGAATGAGGACATGAGGGTTGCCGTCTGCGACAGCGACATCCGATGAAAACAACCGGAGCCGGCCAAGCTGCGCATTGAAGCATCGACGGTGCGAGGCGACAGGCGGCAAGCGGGCTTAGATCCTGCGGAGTCTGGCCTATGGATTCGGCCCTGCCGACTGCACCTTTTCGGAAAATCGGACATCGCCTTTTGGACCTGCCGGCCCCGTCGGCAGGTTGGGGTTGGCCAGCTCGACTTCCACGCCCGAAAAGGAGAGCTTTCCCAGGTAAGGCAGCACGATGCCCAGAACGATCATAATCGCGCTGGTCGTTGCCAGCACGAGCTGTACGGCATCAGGGATCATGAACCGGGGTTGCGGCTGTAGCCAGAACAGCAGGGGCGATCTCGTTGTCTGCCACCAGGAGTACCACAACAGAACAAGTTGCACGGCCCATGCGGCCGTGATGATCCATCCGGCAACCTTGATCTGCCGATAGGGCTGGCGTTCGGAAAGCTTCAGTTTCACGACATTGGCATTGTCCAGTGCCGACAGCCGGACCTGCATGGATGTCTCGTCGGTGCACTGCCTGACGCAGCGCTCGAAAGCCGCCTGTGCCGGTCGCCAGTCGCCTTTCTTGTAAAGAATTACGCCTTCAAGGAACGTGACGTCGGGCAGGCTGCCGCGTGGGTTGGCAAGGCGAACCTGGTCAAGGGCGTCCTTGAGACAGGATACGTTCCTTGTTTCGTCGAACCGACGGCAGAGGATCCGCGCCAATGCCGAACGAACGGCGGGTTCGTACGTCTTTTTCAATGCACTCAAACCGTTTCTGATGGTTGCCTCTGCCTTGGAGACCTGGTCCAGCTCGGCCAAGGCTCCGGCAAATCCGATCAGGCATGGTGCGTGTTGCCCATTCAGCCTCAACCCGCGTTGAAAATAGTCTGCGGCCTGTAGGGGCACGCCAATTTCTCCAAAAAGTTCGCCGCCTGAAGCCCAAAGCGAGAAAGCGCCGGGTTTGAGGTCAAGGCCTCGAGCGAGCACGCGTTTTGCGTCGTCGAAACGACCGAGATAGGTATAAAGACGGACGAGATCCTCATGCGACCCGAGACGGTCGTTCAACTCGATCGATAGTGCCAGATAGTGTTCAGCCGATTCCGTATCACCGCTCTTGAAAGCCGTATTCCCCAGACAGTTGTAGGCTTGCGGCGCGAGCTTTGTTTGCAGCAGGGGTCGGCAGAGTTCGCGCACCCGTTCGAGATTGGCAGGTCCGCCAAGGTCTTTTAGGCAATAAGCCCAATGAAGCCGGTGGTCATCTGTGGCGCTGTCACTCCGACACAGTGTTTCGAAAAACTCGGCGGCCTCTTTAGGATCCTTCTCTGCCAGTGCTATCCAGGCGCTTTCCGTCAGCAGGCCAGGAGCGTTTTGAACTGCGGGAGGGGCATTGTGGATGACCGATTTTGCTTTCGCCAGGTCGCCCAGTTCACGCAGGGATGCGACCTGACCCTGGATTGCAATATCGAAATCCGGTGCTGCGATCAGAGCGTGTTCAAAAAATGCGAGAGCCCGATCAAAGTTTCGGCGGTAGAAACTGATCCAACCCCGCTCGGTGTAAAGCCTGGCGTTCTCGCCGAAGTGCTGGAGCGCATCAATAACGGTGTGTTCTGCCCTGTCGTAGCGCCTTGCTTCCCGCCATTGCTGCGCCGCCCATAAAAAGTGTTCGACGCTCTTAGGCTCCATTTGGGCGGCGCTCTCGAAAGCGCCAGCGGCGTTCTCCTTCGCGGCCACGAATGTGTCGGAGGAGGCCGACTCGCTGCGCTCAGTCCAAAGCCAGCCTTGCTCGCACCGTAAACCGGGACTATCTACATTGCGCTGTTTTGCCGTATCGAGGACCTTCTGCGCCTCGTCGAGCTGCCCAAGCTTGCGAAACGATGCCGCCATTCCCTGCAATGTCTCGAGCCTCAGTCCTTTTGGGGTATTGCCTCTGAGCATGCGTTCGGCGGATTGGAAAAGAGCAAGACTTTCCTCGTAGTCGGCCTTTCCGTGAAAGAAATCCCACGCCTGCTCGACAATATCCTTGAGTTCAGCGGTAGAGCCCATGCCAACTCCGTTCGGGGAAGTGACTTCAGTGCATCCGGAATTGTGAAATTATATGGTCCGTTAAGCCGCGATCCTCTGGACGCAGGCGCAGCGCTACAGATGGCTCGGTCTTACTGTTGCAGCCACCGTAGCGAAGACGTGAAGTCATATAGAGAACAAATCGCGCCAGTTATCATGTAGAATAATGTGACTATATATTAGTATATTTTCCGGAAAATTCAACCGGGTGTGTTGGTCGTCTCGCCCACATCGCCTGCTGGCTTTATCGGGCATGCCGCTTCCGGCAACTGTATTCTGGCCGTCGCCGATCCTAATTCTGTGCGGCATGTGCGGATTGGATTTTTCCGGCCCGCTGTCATCCCGGTCCCATTCCCACAACATCTGCTCAAGTGCGCGCTCGCATCGCTGCAGACTTCGTCGGCAGAGCAAAAATTGGCACCTGGCCACCGGCCAATTTGCGGCTTCCAACATTACCAAATTTTCATGTCGCAGACACGTGTCAGTAAGGTGTGGCCCCCTATATCTTTGTCATCCACCGCCGATGCCGACGACCGGCCGTCCGGTCCGACGAAGAAAAAAAGGTAACATCGATGCTCAACAGCAAATTAGGTCGCTCCTCCGTTAAAACAGCTTTGAAGAGTTCTGCAGTTGCGGGCCTCGCCGCCGTCATGCTGTCGACCGGTCTTCCCGCCTATATCACGCCTTCCTATGCCCAGGCCGTCAAGATCGATGCGCCGCAGGTGGCAAGTTTTGCCGATGTGGTTGCCGCTGTGTCGCCTGCGGTCGTGTCCGTACGTGTCGAATCCACCGTCAAGCCGGTGGCCGAAGAGAATAATTCGTTTGGTTTCGGCCGCGGCTTCGACGATCTTCCCGATGATCATCCGCTCAAGCGTTTCTTCAAGGAATTCGGCAACCAGGACCAGCATGCCGAGCGTGGTCCGAAGGGTCGTCCTCCGGGAGCGCCGGGTGCTCCGGAAGGCAAGGGTCGCCTGCGTCCGACATCGCAGGGTTCGGGCTTCTTCATTTCCAAGGACGGTTATATCGTCACCAACAACCATGTGGTCGATGATGGCTCGGCCTTTGTCGTCGTCATGAACGACGGCACCGAGCTTGATGCAAAACTGATCGGCAAGGACAGCCGCACCGATCTCGCCGTGCTCAAGGTCGACGTCAAGCGTGACTTTCAGTACGTGTCGTTTGCCGATGACAGCAAGGTGCGGGTCGGCGACTGGGTGGTGGCCGTCGGCAATCCGTTCGGCCTCGGCGGCACCGTGACTGCCGGCATCGTTTCGGCCCGTGGCCGTGATATCGGCTCCGGTCCCTATGATGATTACCTGCAGATCGATGCGGCGGTGAACCGCGGCAATTCCGGTGGTCCGAGCTTCAACCTCAACGGCGAAGTGGTCGGCATCAACACCGCGATCTTCTCGCAGTCCGGCGGCAATGTCGGCATCGCCTTCGCCATCCCGGCGTCGACCGCCAAGGACGTGATTGCCGACCTGATGAAGGACGGCAAGGTCGATCGCGGCTGGCTTGGCGTGCAGATCCAGCCAGTGACCAAGGACATCGCCGACTCGCTCGGTCTGGCCGAAGCCAGCGGTGCGCTGGTCGTGGCTCCGCAGGACGGTTCGCCGGGTGGCAAGGCCGGCATCAAGCAGGGTGACGTGATCACCGCCGTCAATGGCGAGACCGTCAAGGGGCCGCGCGAGCTGGCCAAGCGTATCGCGCTGTTCCCGCCCAACACCAAGGTGGAAATCTCGCTGTGGCGTGAGAACAAGGCCCAGTCGGTGACTGTCGAGCTTGGCACGCTGCCGGCCGAAGCCAAGGCCAAGACCGAAGAGGATGCCGCACCGCAGACGCCGGCACCGTCCAGCGAAAAGGCACTCGATGATATCGGCGTGACCGTGATCCCGGCCGAAGACGGCAAGGGTCTGGCGATCACCGAAGTCGATCCGGACTCCGAGGCTGCCGCGCGCGGCGTCAAGGAAGGCGAAAAGATCACCTCGGTCAACAACCAGCAGGTCAAGACGGCCGACGAGGTGACCAAGGTTCTGGCCCAGGCGGCCAAGGACGGACGCACCAAGGCGCTGTTCCAGATTGAATCCGAACAGGGCAGTCGTTTCGTGGCCCTGCCGCTCTCCAGCAAGGGCTGATCGGCTTTTTCGCCAACCTGCCATCACCAAGGGGTGCCGCGCGACCAGACGGGATCGCGGCACCCTTTTTTCGTTACGGAGGCGCTGCAATGACCCACTTTTCCGAGGATTCTGTGAAGCCTGGCGATTCCAGTTGTGCGCAAATGCCGACCGACGCTATTGTCTCGCACATGAAGATACTGGTGATTGAAGACGATCTGGAGGCCGCCGCCTACATGACGAAGGCGTTTCGCGAGGCGGGCATTGTGGCCGATCACGCCAGCGATGGCGACAGCGGCCTGTTCATGGGCACAGAAAATGCTTACGACGTGATGGTGATCGACCGTATGCTGCCGCGCCGCGACGGGCTGTCGGTGATCAGCGAATTGCGCAAGCGCTCGGTCAACACGCCGGTGCTGATCCTCTCGGCGCTGGGGCAGGTCGATGACCGGGTGACGGGCCTGCGCGCCGGCGGTGACGATTATCTGCCAAAGCCCTATGCCTTTAGCGAGCTTCTTGCCCGCGTCGAGGTTTTGGGACGGCGCAAGGGGACGCCTGAGCAGGACATGAGCTATCGGGTCGGCGACCTGGAGCTGGATCGGCTGTCTCATGAGGTGCGCCGCGGCGGCAAGGAAGTGCTGTTGCAGCCGCGCGAATTCCGGCTGCTGGAATATCTGATGAAGAATGCCGGCCAGGTGGTGACCCGCACCATGCTGCTCGAAAATGTCTGGGATTATCATTTCGATCCGCAGACCAACGTCATCGACGTGCATGTGTCGCGGCTGCGGGCAAAGATCGAGACCGATGCCGAGCGGCCGCTGCTGAAAACCATCCGCGGCGCCGGCTACATGATCAAGGACGAGGTATAATACCGTCCATGACCCGGTTCGGCGTCCTCTTCAAATCCACCGCGGTGCGTCTGTCGGCGCTCTACATCCTGCTGTTTGCGATCTGCGCGGCCTTCCTGGTGTTTTACGTGACGGCGCTCTCGGAACGGCTGCTGAGCCAGCAGACGCGCGACACGCTGCAGCAGGAGGTGACAGAGGTTCAGGGCGCCTTCAATCGCGGCGGGATGAACTTGCTGTTGCGGACGATGGACCGGCGCGCGCGACAGCCGGGCGCCAATCTTTATGTGATCGCCGGCCCTTCCGGCGAGATTTTGGCCGGCAATGTCGCCTCGGTGCAGCCGGGGGTTCTCGACATGGAGGGCTGGACGCAGACGCCGTTCCGCTATGAACGCTACTCCGAAAGTGGCAACGCGGTCCGGCATCTGGCAGCCGCCCACGTCTTCATTCTCGACAATGGCCTACGCATCATGATCGGCCGCGACCTCGGCGAGCCGGAGCGGCTGCGTTATCTCGTGCGCAACGCGCTGATGGTGGCGCTGGGGATCATGGGTGTAGGCGCACTGATCATCTGGTTCGGCATCGGCCGCAACGCGCTGAAGCGGATCGACCGGATGTCGGCGGCGAGCACGAAAATCATGGCTGGCGACCTGTCGCAGCGGCTGCCAATCGGCGGGTCCGGCGACGAGTTCGACCGGCTGTCGGAATCGCTAAATTCCATGCTGGGGCGGATCGAGAAGCTGAACGAGGGGCTGCGGCAGGTCTCCGACAACATTGCCCATGACCTGAAGACGCCGCTGACGCGGCTGCGCAACAAGGCGGCCGATGCACTGGGTGAGAACCGCGAGGACGTGCGGCGGGCGGCGCTGGAGGGGATTATCGGCGAATCCGACCAACTGATCCGCACCTTCAATGCGCTCTTGATGATCTCACGGGTCGAGGCGGGATCGATGGCGGCGGAACTGAGTGATGTCGATTTTTCGGCGATTGCCGAGGACAGCGCCGAGCTTTACGAGCCGGTGGCGGAGGAGGCGGGGCTGACGCTGACGGCGCAGATTGAGCCCGGCATCGGCGTCAAGGGCAATCGCGAGCTGATCGGCCAGGCGATGACCAACCTTTTGGACAACGCCATCAAATATGCCGCCGAGCAGCGGCTCAAGCCTGAGATCCGCGTGACACTTATGCGGGGCGTCGGGGGCATCCGGCTGTCGGTGGCCGACAACGGGCCGGGCGTGCCGGCCGACAAGCGCGAGGAAGTGCTGAAACGGTTTGTGCGGCTGGATGAAAGCCGTTCCAAGCCGGGCACCGGTTTGGGCCTGTCGCTGGTCGAGGCGGTGATGGAGCTGCATGGCGGGCGACTGGAGCTTTCGGATACCAATGAAGCCGAGGCGCCCGGGCGTGGTTTGACGGTGACCATGGTATTTCCGGAGCCGAAAGGCTAATCTCACTTTCAAGCCGGAATTGATCGACTCCCTCCGATTTTGGAAGGAATGCCGTGATCTCGGTGCGGAGGAGGCCGTGAGATGACGCAAACAGCCGCAAAAAGGCTCGATCAGCTGCGATCTGGTGCCATCCGGCCTTTGAGCCAAACCGAGCTGAAATCGGCTCTTTCCACTCTCAAGGATATCGGCAAGAGCCATGCGGCCGTTGCCGAAATGCTGGCAAGCGACACGCCGCTCCGGGATTTTGTCGCTGCGGCCTTTACGCTTTCCCCCTATTTGCGCGATCTGGCCGCCATCGATGGCGACGTGCTGTCGCTGGCGATCACCGATGCACTCGAGCCGCAACTGCAGCGGATTGTCGAGGATGCGAGAGACTGCTGGCGACCTGATGCGGCGGGCAAAGCGCCTTCGGAAAACGAAGTAATGGCACGGCTGCGGGTTGCCAAGCGCAGGCTGTCGTTCCTGGTGGCGATGGCGGATCTGGCGCGGGTTTTTGACGGGCGGGAGACGACGGCCTGGCTGAGTGCGCTGGCGGATGCGGCGGTGTCGGCGGCGGTGGATCATCTGCTGTTGTCGGCGCACCAGGGCGGCAAGGTTCGGCTTGAAGATTTAGCCGCGCCGTCCAAGGGATCGGGGCTGATCGTGCTCGGCATGGGCAAGCTCGGGGCGCATGAGCTGAATTATTCCTCCGATATCGACATCGTCGTGTTTTTCGAGATCGATGCCGGGATCGTGCCTGACCCGCAGGATTCGCTGGAAGTGTTCGGGCGGATGATGCGGCGGCTGGTGCGCATCCTGCAGGAACGCACCGCCGATGGCTATGTGTTCCGCACCGACCTCAGGCTGCGGCCGGACCCCGGCTCGACGCCGCTGGCAATCCCGGTCGAGGCCGCGCTGACTTATTACGAGGGGCGCGGCCAGAACTGGGAGCGGGCGGCGTTTATCAAGGCGCGGGCAGTGGCTGGCGATCTGGCGGCGGGCAAAAACTTTCTGCGCGAACTGACGCCGTTCATCTTCCGAAAATATCTCGATTACGCGGCGATTGCCGATATCCATTCGATCAAGCGGCAGATCCACGACCACAAGGGATTTGGGGCAATCGCCATCAAGGGGCACAATGTCAAGCTGGGGCGTGGTGGCATTCGCGAGATCGAGTTTTTTGCCCAGACGCAGCAGCTGATTGCCGGCGGACGGATGTCGGCGCTCAGGGTGCGGCCGACCGAGGAGGCGCTGCAGGCGCTGACGCAGGCGCGCTGGATCGATGAGGAGACACGCGCCGAGCTAGTGGATGCCTACTGGTTCTTGCGCGATGTCGAGCATCGCATCCAGATGGTGCGCGACGAGCAGACACATCTGTTGCCGGACACGGAAAGCGAGTTGAAGCGAATTGCGCTGATGCTTGGTTTTTCCGGGACGGGGGACTTTTCCGGGCGGCTGGAGGCGGTGCTGAAAAGCGTCGAAAAACGCTATGCGCGGCTGTTCGAGCAGGAGACAAAATTGTCCTCGGCGGGTGGCAATCTGGTGTTTACCGGGCAGAATGACGATCCGGAAACCTTGGAGACGCTGGCCGGGCTGGGATTTG
>Ga0247730_1000496_pt1 | contig 28551 bp, 23 predicted proteins | sample UWRJL073202C2_FD_180959 | JGI IMG/M metagenome (GOLD analysis project Ga0247730, IMG submission 180959) | Plant litter microbial communities from Arlington Agricultural Research Station in Wisconsin, United States - UWRJ-L073-202C-2 | ecosystem: Environmental > Terrestrial > Plant litter >... | reverse complement strand
ATCGCCCACTGCGAAGCCGGGATGGGCATCTGGTCCTGGGCAGGAACAGAAGAAGAGGGTTTTGATCCCGACGTGGTGATGGCCTGCGCTGGCGACGTGCCGACGATGGAGACGCTGGCCGCCGTCGATCTGCTTCGCCAGGCACTGCCGAACCTCAGAATCCGTGTCGTCAACGTTGTCGATCTGATGGCTCTGCAGTCTCATGAAACCCATCCGCACGGGTTCCTCGAGCCGGAGTTCGACAAACTTTTCACCACCGACCGGCCGGTCGTGTTTGCCTACCACGGCTACCCAACGCTGATACACCGGCTGACCTACAAGCGAACCAATCACCGCAACATCCATGTGCGCGGTTTCATCGACGAGGGGACAACGACGACGCCATTCGACATGGCCGTGATCAACCAGCTCGACCGCTTCCATCTGGCCATCGAGGCGATCGAGCGCGTGCCCGGATTGAAAAGCAAGGCAGCGGACGCGATCCTGAAATTTCGCGGCAAGCTCGAAGATCATAAACGCTATGTCTGCGAGTTCGGAGAGGACATGCCGGAGATCAATGACTGGGTATGGCCTTACTGAGAGTGTCGATTTAAAAATCTTGCTCGATCTTTGCAGCAGTGCCGAGTTCCAAGACCATCCTGAGGTGTTCGTGATAAATAGTCATTAGTCACATCGATTTTGAAAGAACACATGATGCTGGTGCAGCAAGGAATCGCCCGCAACGAACGCATCGATCTGAATCTCGCATGCACGCTTGCAGGCATTGCCGGTGCGCTGAATGCATCGGCATTTTACTCCGTCGGGTTCTTCGCCGCCAACATGACCGGCAATGTGTCTGTGCTCTCGGACCACATCGCCATCGGTCAATGGTCTTCAGGCCTGTTTTACCTGACCATCGTGATCGCCTTCATCCTCGGCGCCGGTGTCTCGACGCTGCTGATCAATGCCGGACGACGGCGCAGCATCCATGGCATCTATGCCTATAGTATTCTCACCGAAGCCATTCTGCTGACAGCGCTTGGCATTGCCGATCTCTGGCTTCTCGGCACGTGGCGGGTGCCCGTGCTCGTGCTGGGTCTGGCTTTCCTGATGGGATTGCAGAACGCTGTCGTCACCAGGATTTCAGACGCCCGTGTTAGAACCACACACGTCTCCGGCATGGCGACCGATATCGGCATTGACCTCGGTATCGCTTTCGACATCTTGCGCGGCCGGGACCACGAAAGCGACGCAGCACACAACCGCTCGAAATTGCGTCTTCACCTCTTCACTATTTCCGCATTCTTGCTTGGTGGTATTGTCGGTGTTGTTTTCTATCGGGCAATCGGGGGCTGGTTGTTGATCGCCGCGGCCATGATGCTCTTGATCATCGCAGTATTGGGAATTTCTCGTGCACGCCGTGCGGCGCTTGGGGCCGGCCATCGCCAAGAGAACGCCATAGACCATTCTATCGGCCTGTGATTCACGGAGGCCTCGACACAGCAAATCGAATAAGTGGTATCCATGCGAGGACGGAAAGCCCGATCTACGCATGAGTCCAGATCAGGCGCCTTGAAGGGAGTCGAACCGTCGGCATACTGGCCCTGATTCAGATAAGCTGTTCATTTTTATTACGTGTTCGTCTTCCACTTTAACGCGGAAATTCTGTTTAGAAGCTTGATCGAGGGTCCAAAGCATCTCTCAAGGCGTCGCCAAGCGTATTGGTAGCGAGAATTGTCGAGGCAATTGCCAATCCAGGGAAGAATGAGGCGTACCAGGATAGCATCAGGTACTGCTGGCCATCGGATATCATCCCGCCCCACGTCGGCGTCGGCGGCTGAATGCCTATTCCGAGAAAACTCAGTGTCGCCTCGATCAGGATCATTTTCGACAGCTCGAAGGTGCTGAAGACGATAAAAGGCGAGAGAATGTTGGGGATGATATGACGTGCGACAATGTGGGAGGGGCGGGCGCCGATTGCCCGCGCGGCGTCGACGAAGTCCAGTGAATTGATCTGGCGGACCTGGCTGCGGACAACCCGGGCAAAGCCGGGCGCACTCGCCAGGCCCATGATGCAGATCAAGGCAAAAACGGAATTCCCGACGACTGTGACCAACGCTATGACGAGAAGGATGATAGGGAAAGCGAGCACCATGTCGATGACGCGCAGGATGATGGCATCCACAATCCCTCCGAGATAGCCTGCAGCAAGACCCATTGCGGCACCCAGACTTGCAGCAACGAGAACTGCGCCGAAGCTGACAATCATTGTCATGCGAGCGCCATGCACAATTCGCGACAGCGTATCACGGCCAAGCGGATCGGCCCCTAGGAGAAAGGCATTCGGCCGCGCAGAGACGAATGACGGCGCTGCCAGCCGATTCAGGAGACCCTGTTTATAGGGATCGAGTGGCGCGATTAGTCCCGGCGCGACAGCGCAGGCGATGACGAGACAAGCGACGATCAGACTGAGCGCGACAAGAGGCCGGCGCAGTTGCCTGAAAATGGCCAGGGCAGTTCGATTACGCAATAAAGGCGTGGAACTGGTCGCTTGAACGGCTGTGTGATTCATGAAAGGCGCACTCTGGGATCGAGGAAGGCCGAGAGCAGGTCGGCCAGCAAATTCACGAGGACAAACACGACGGCAAAGAAGATCACCACGACCTGGACCACAGGATAGTCACGGGAGTAGATCGCCTGGATCGCAAGGCGACCGACGCCCGGCCAGGCGAAGACCGTTTCCGTGACGACGACGCCGCCGATCAGGACACCGCATTGAAGCGCAAGCACCGTCACCAGCGGGATCACCGCGTTGCGGCCGGCATGGCGCCAAACAACAAACCATTCCGAAACGCCCTTGGCCCGTGCTGTGCGGACATAGTCCTGGCTCAGGACATCGAGCATACAGGATCGCATCATCCGCAGGATCAGTGCGATGATGGTCGATGCGAGCGTCACTGCGGGCAATATCAGGTGCGCGACCGTGCCCCGGCCGGCGGTAGGCAGCCATCCGAGCCAGACGGAAAAGACGATGATACCCAGAATTCCCCAATAGAAAGTGGGAACGGCTTGAGCAATCGCTGCAATCGATTGCAGGATGGAATCGGTCGGAGACCGCGACCAGTAGGCCGCGGCCACGCCAGCCGGCACGCCGATACCGATCGCGATCAGAAGCGTCGCTCCCGCAAGTTCGAAAGTTGCCCCCAGCCGCTCGGCCAGAAGCTTGGAAACAGGCTCCGAAAAGCGCAGTGAATTGCCAAAATCACCAACGACGGCCCGGCTGACGAACTGGTAGAATTGCTCCCAGTATGACCGGTCGAGACCCAATTTCGCCCGCAGTGCCGCCCGCGCTTCATCTGTTGCATCAATCGGCAGGAGAAGGCTGGTCGGATCTCCAGACAGACGCGTCACGACAAAGATGATGAGCATCACCCCGAACAGGGAGACAAGGGTCAGGACCAGTCGTTGAAATAGATATCTCAGCAAATTCTCTGCTCCAAATGCCTGTGCATCACCGGTTCAAATTCATGACGACGCTGCCAAACTGGTCGATCGACACGGTCGCCGATGGTCCTACGACGGTTGTGCATTCGCGTTCTTCGATGATCGCGGGCCCATCGAAGATCTGGCCAGGGGAGAGGCTGGTCCGATCGTAGACCGGCGTATCCAGGTCGCCGACCTCCGGAAAATAGACCGACCGCCGCGCTTTCTGCACGGGTTGAGAGCGGTCTGTTGTGGCAAGAGCCGGGAGCGGAATGGTCGCAGCGCGGCCATGCACCGTGACCCGGCATGTCACCAGCTCAACGGGAATGGTTGTATGCGCATGACCGAAACGCTGGCGGTGCGCTTCATAGAATGCCGTCGCCATGGCTTCGAGAACAGCCGGCGTTATCTCTCCGTCTGGGACGGACACGGTCAGCTGGTAGCCCTGACCGGAATGGCGAAGATCCATGAACCGCTCGACACCGACGTCCTGGGACTGAACGTTCGCCTCGATCATGGTCCGCGCGCCTTCCGCCGTCATCGCATCGAAGGGAACCGTCAGTTCCTTAGGATCAGCGCGATCCAGCCGAACCATGAACGACTGGGCGAAGTCGAACGACACCGGCGTTGTCACGAGACCCATCGCTGAGGTCGCGCCCGCGCCGAGCGGAACGATCACACCCTTCATGTGGAGGGCGCGCGCAAGCTCATAGGCATGCGCTGGGCCAGCACCACCGAAGGCAAACAGGTAGAGACGGCGCGGATCGGCGCCGCGTTCGGCAATATGAATCTTGCTGGCCGCAAGCATGTTCTCGTTGACGATCGAGGCGACGACACGGGCAGCGCCTTCAACGGTTTCACCAAGAGGCTTGGCAAGCTTGGTGTCGATCGCCGCTCGCGCGGCGCTGAGGTCGAGCTTCATTTCGCCACCGAGGAAGTTGTCCGGGTTGAGGTAGCCCAGCACCAGATTCGCATCGGTGACGGTCGGATTTTGTCCCCCGCGCCCGTAGCACGCCGGACCCGGCGAGGCGCCGGCGCTTTCCGGACCCACGTCGATCAGGCCAAGCGCGTTGGTCTTCGCAATCGAACCGCCGCCTGCCCCGATCTCAATCAGTTCGACCATCGGAATTCGCACCGGCAGGCCGCTGCCCTTCTGGAAGCGCGCGACACGACCGACCTCGAACGTATTCGATTTCTGCGCCTTGTAATCACTGATGAGGCCGATCTTGGCGGTCGTTCCGCCCATATCGAATGTCACGAGATCGCCGATCCCGAATTGGCGACCGTAATACAGCGCGGCCATCACGCCTGCAGTCGGGCCGGACTCCAGCAAGCGGATCGGCAGGGCCTTGGCGACTTCGGCACTGGCAATCCCGCCGGACGAGACCATGACGTAGAGCGGATTCTTGTAACCGCTGTCTGCAAGTCCCTGCAGCGCGCGGTCGATATAGCGCGGCGTCAGTGTCTGCACATAAGCGTTGGCCGCTGTCGTCACCGTGCGCTCGTATTCGCGGATTTCCGGCGATACCGTCGATGACAGGCTGATCAGCACATCCGGCATTTCTTCGCGCAGAATTTCTGCAGCGCGGCGCTCGTGCGTCGCGTTGCGAAACGCATGTAGGAACACCACTGCAACAGTCTCGATACCGTCAGCCAGCATGCTTCGCGCCGCACCGCGCACGGCCTCCTCGTCGAGAGGCGCGAGGATATTCCCGTCGCGATCCAGTCGTTCGGGGATATCGAAACGGTGACGGCGCGGGACGAGCGGTTCCGGCATCGCCAGCGAGATCGCATAGTTATCGTAACGCAGTTCCGTGGCCATCTCGAGGATGTCGCGAAACCCCTGTGTCGTCAGAAGGGCTGTCTTTGCACCTTTGCGTTCAATGAGGGCATTTGTGATCATCGTCGTGGCGTGGATGGCTGTCTCGACGTCAGCGCCCGTCAGTTTGAGCCGCTCAAACAGGGGTGCAATCCCGTTGCGGACGCCGACGCTCGGGTCGTGGGGAGTCGAAAGGCTCTTTCCGATATGTGTCTCGCCGGTGATCGCGTCGACAAGGACGATGTCGGTGAACGTGCCGCCGATATCGAAGCCGAGGCGCCAAGAAGGTCGAGATTTTGTAAAAGCATTCATTTTAAAGCCCGCCATAGAGTGTGTCTGCGACTTCGGAGGTCACGAAGCCCTGCTGGATGTCATGGGCCAGTTTTGCCTTGTCCCGTTTCTTCGGATCGCCATACCCGCCTCCCCCCGGCAGGTGCAGGGACAGTTCGTCGCCCGGGCCGAGGATAAACGGATCGAGAGGAAATGGTTGGCCGTTCAGACGGACGGTGCCTGCCCCTCCGGGCAGTCCGCCGGCCAGGCCGGTCGGTGGGTATGTCACCTTGTCGGCGCGCAGCGTGACCCGTGTGCTGGCTTGCCCAAGCGTCCGGATGCGGATTGTCTGGCCAAGTCCACCCCTGCTTGTGCCGGCGCCACCGGAATCCTCACGCAGCGACCGCTCGGTCACAAGGATCGGCCCGCGGTTTTCAATGATTTCGGCCGGCGTGATCGTTCCCTGGCCGGGAAACGACATTGTCGGCTGGCCATCGCTCGACATCACCGCTCCGGTGCCACCGTTTGGGAGCACGTGCACGGCAAACGCTTCGCCCTCGTCGTCCCTGCCGGTCATAGCCATAACCCAGAACGACCCGGCTGCCGCCTGGACCCGATCCGGCATGACGCTGACAAGGGCACCAAAAACGGCAGTGTGCAGATGGAAACTCGTCATCGAGCGCGCTTTGACAGGGGCCGGGAAGCGCGCGTTCAGGATTGAGCCGAGAGGCGCGACCGTCTCGATGGGCATATACAGCCCTTCGTTGTTCGGCAGGTCGGGAAGAAACGCGCATTTCAGCGCGAAGATCGAGTGCGCATGGGTGACGTTGAAGACGCAGTTGATGGAGGCGCCTTCCCGCTGCTGGCTGGAGCCGGTGAAATCCATCTTCAGCGTGTCACCGGCGATCGTCAGAGCCAGCGAGATGCTGACCGGTTCGCCAAAACCGTCGCAGGCGACGGTCTGGGCGTAGGTTCCGTCAGGCACTGCGGCAATGGCATTGCGCATCGCGGTTTCCGAACGCGTCAGAATCTCTGCGCCGACGATGTCGATCGAGTTGGCGCCGTAGTCGGAGATAAACTCCTGACATCTTGCCGCGACAAGATGGCCTGCGCCAACCATTGCCCCGACGTCACCGACTACCAGACGCGGGTGGCGCACGTTCGCTTCGATGATGCGGATCAACTGGTCGTTCGGCTTACCTGCCTCATAGAGCTTGCTTGGCGGGACGCGCAAACCCTCCTCGTACACATCCCGGGCAATCAGCTCATCCAGACGGCCACCAATGTCCGACATGTGGGCTGCGGCCGCATAGTAGGCCGCGATCTGACCGTCATGAAAGATGGGAATGATGACGTAGAAGTCGGGAAGGTGCCCATGGCATATCCACGGATCGTTGGTGATGAGCACGTCACCCTGCTTCAGCGTCGCGGGCGGAAACATTTCGAGCATCGTGCGCGCCGCGACCGGAAGCGAGGTGGTGAATGCCGGGACGCAGACCTTGGCTTGAGCGATGGCGCGGGCATGACTGTCGAGCAGGATCACGGCATAGTCACGCGAATCCGAAACGATCGTCGAAAACGCCGATTGCAGCATCGCGACATCTGCCTCGTCCATGATCGAGACGAGGCGACTCCACTGGATTTGCAGGTCGAGAGAGTTGAGGGCGCTCGTCATAGGAGGGGATTCCATTGCTATTCCTTATCCTTCAAGTCGGTCATTCCGCTGCAAGCGGCAGTGAAATCGGCAACGCGTTTAAAGTGATCCGCGAAAGTTCAGCCTGGAGCATGTGTTTGAAAGAACGGCTCGCGGGCGTCCCGCGGGCCGTTGATGCGATTGTGCCGAGCTGAAAGGTCGGTGGGTCGGAGATTGGTTGGATATTGTAGAGGTGCTGGTCGGGATCGGCGGCAAAGACGAACGCAGGCAGTATCGCCTGCCATCCGCCTTTCGCGACAAGCCCGAGTGTTCCGGCGATCGAGTTGAATTCGAGAATCTGTTTGGGATGGGTGCCGTGACGGGACAAGAAATTGTCGACGACGGTTCGGTCCGGGCTGCCGCGCTGGGGGACGATCAGGCGCGCGCCATCCAGATCGGCGGGATGAGCAGCTTCCCGACGGACCGTGGACCCCGGGTTGCCTCCGGGTGACACGAGAACACCCTCCGTCATGGAAAGGCATGTCTCGACATCCCCGCGATCGAGCGAGGAGACGATTGCCAGCGCCAACCCGCCGGCGCTGATCTGCTCACGCAGCGAGTGGCAATCTCCCTCCGTGACGGTGACCGAGACATTGGGATTCTGCTCGAAGAATTTGTCCAGCACGTTCGGCATGACATGCCGGGACATCCAGGCCGGCACCCCGACAGCGACCTCTCCCTCTATTCCCCGGAAACGCTGCAGCTCTACCATCGCATCGCGATGGCGGGTAATCAGCTCGACGCAATGGTCATAGTAGGCGTGCCCTGCCGGTGTCGGCTCCACCTTTTGGTTCGAACGATTGAAAAGACGAACGGCAAGTACGTCTTCCAGTTTTCGAATTCTCTGGGACACCGCAGACTGCGTGGCATGTTCACGCCTGGCCGCGACAGAAAAGGACCGTTCTTCATAGACCGCAACGAACACGCGGAACTCACGTAAATAGCACATAGCGCCTCCAATCAGGATGACGCTTCCATGCAATGCATGTGCCATACGTATACCAACGGTCGATCGTTGGGCCGATATGAAGCCCCCTGTGCCGGGCTTCATATCCTGCAGGGTTCCGTAAAGCATCATGCTCAGGCAATGCTGATGCCCGAGAGCAGGTATCGTTGATCGCCACGGGGAGAGAAGCCCGCGACCTTTGGCGACGCGCCATAAAAGTCGACGCCCTGGTACAGGTAGAGCGCGTATGCCTCTTCCCGCATCATCTGCCCGATTTTCTTGTAGGTTTCCGCGCGTTTTGCTGGATCGATCTCGCTAGCGCCTGCGTCGATCAGCATATCGAGCTCGGGGTTCTGGATGTAGGAATAGCGCCAGGTTGAGCGGAATTGCGCCACCATCGCATCCGGATCGTCTGCCGGAGCCGTTCCCATCATGCCCAGTGGCCCAAGCTTTTTGGTATCCAGCTGCTTCAGGAATTCGCCGGCTTCCAGCGCGACCATCTTGCACCGGACGCCGACCTCGGACAGCATGCCGGAGACCGCTTCTGCAACTTCACGGTCCTGAGCATAGCGGCCGGACGGAAACTTGAACTGGATTTCGAAGCCATCAGCGTATCCAGCTTCTTTCAGCAGTGCCTTGGCTTTGTCCACATCATAGGCATAGTCGGTCAGGCTCGAATCGTAACCGATCTGCTGCGGCCTCAGGACCTGGCCGTTCAGGACCTTTGCCTGCCCACCAAACAGCGCGTCGACGATTGCCTGCTTGTCGACAGCATAATTGAGAGCTTGGCGGACGCGCTTGTCATGCAATGGGCCGGGTTCATCGGGCAGCATCGAGAATGTCAGCATGTAAATGCGGAAGCTTGGCACCGCGATGACCTGAAGGCCGGCTGATTTCAGCGCCGGGGCGGACGAGATCGGCAGGTTGGTGCCGATGCTGTATTCACCCGCCTGAAGCCCGGCGGCACGAGACATATCGGTCGGAATCGGTCGCCAGACGAGTTCAGAAATGCCCTTCGGTGCCCCGCCCCAGTATCCGGCATTCGGGGTCATCACCAGCCGGCTGTCACGCACCCATTCTTTAAGCACATAAGGCCCCGTACCGATCGGCGCGGTCCTGAAGCCGTCCACCCCGGCCGCCGCCCAGTATTTCGGCGGCGTGATATAGACCTGGGCGAGAAGCAACCCGATCGCCGGGTATGGCTTCTTGGTGGTCATCTCCACCGTCATTGCATCGATTTTCGTAATCTTGTCGATCACGCTGCCGAAGAAACCGTAGGCCGGCGCCTGCTTAACGTCCGCGAATACGGCCAGAGAATTGACGACCGCATCGGCGTCCAAAGGCTCGCCATTTGTGAATTTGATGCCTGGCCGAACCTTCATAACGACCTTTGTGGGTTCGGTCTGCTCAAAACTTTCCAGCAGGATTGGCTTTATCTGGCCGGATTGCGGATCCCCCCAGCAAAGTGACTCTGTGATGGCATTCGCAACGTTGAGCATTTCCTGAGCCGTGAAATCGTTCGGCCACAGCGAACGGGGGTCATAACTCTGCGCAATGGTCAGGGTCCCGGTTTCTGCTGCAAAACTCATTTTTGGAAAACCGAGACCAACTGCTGCAGCTGTCGCCGCGGCACCGGCCAGAATTTCGCGTCTTGAAACCGTGGTCATCTGCAAGTCCTTGCTATTGGGAGGAAGGTGGACATTGGAATATCAGCAGGCAAAAACGTGTCATGGACCGCTCTCAACCTTCGAGCACGCCTCCGGCAAAACCGCTGCCCAGCAAATGGAGCGCGGTCGCCAGTTCCGCAGGAGCTGGGTTTCGAAGATGGAAAGATCGAACAAACTCGGTAGTTGAGCCATCGAAGGCGCCACTTCGGCAGCCGGACAGTCATGGGTAATTTTCAACACCCAAACAATGTACAGATCCTGAAGAAACAGCTTCTGAAGGCGTATTCTAAGCAGAACCTGCGTCACGCGTCGAACATGGTCAAATTAAAAATTCTACTGACTGCCATTAGATGCGCTACTGCACCCCAACGGGTATTCCAACATTATCTCAAAGCACGGTCAGATTGGCTTCAAATTCGGCAGACTCCGGCAGATATTTATCAAAATTCTGAAAACCTTGGAAAATCCTACCTATTGACAAAGAGGAGCGGCCGGAACAATCTGAAATGACCGGAAAACTCCAGATGCTTTTCGTCCATGTATAAAACGGAATTTATTTGAATCTTGGAAGGGTATGCATTGAACTTGGCAATTTTTATGAGTTTTAAATTAAATATACTGAATGCGTACGATCTGAATCAATAGAAGTTCCATGAGTGAGGCTCGGTTGATAAGCATGGGAAGCACAGATGGGGCCGCTGAAAAATTGATGCCCCCCGACACACAGCCACCCATTCTTTCCGTTCGGAACCTTCAGGTGGCCTTCGGGCAAATGCGCGTGGTCAAAGATCTGTCATTCGATGTCATGCCTGGCCGCACCCTTGCGATAGTCGGGGAGTCGGGATCGGGGAAATCCGTTACGGCCTTGTCGATTTTACGCCTGACTGATTTTACTGCTGGCGCCGTAGTCTCGGGAGAAGTCTTGCTACGACGCCGCAACGGCAGCGTCACCAATCTGATGCAGCTTTCCAGCCATGCGCTGAGACAGGTCCGCGGCGGTGAGGTCGGCATGGTGTTCCAGGAACCGATGACCTCCCTCAACCCTGTCATCCCGGTCGGCGATCAAATCGCCGAGGCGCTCAGGCTCCATTCGGCCCTCGTTGGTAACCAGGTCGCCTCGAGAAGCAAGGAGCTGCTGAAGTTGGTCCGGCTGCCCGATGCGGATCGTCTGATGAAAAACTACCCTCACCAGCTTTCCGGTGGAATGCGGCAGCGGGTGATGATCGCCATGGCGCTTGCCTCTTCGCCACGTCTGATCATTGCCGACGAGCCGACGACTGCCCTAGATGTGACCATTCAAGCCCAAATTCTCACCATCATGAAAGACCTGCAGACGGAAACGGACGCTTCCGTCGTCTTTATCACGCACGACATGGGCGTAGTGGCGCAGATTGCCGATGACGTCATGGTCATGTGGCGCGGTGAAAAGGTTGAGCAAAACAGTGTTGGCGAGATTTTCGACCACCCGCGACATCCCTACACCAAGGCAATGCTCTCGTCCGTGCCGCGACTGGGAGATGGAGCGAACCGCAGATTGCCCCTGAGACTGCCGTTCTTTGTCATGACAGGGGATACGCCGCGCCTGGTCGGAGAGCACCGCGAACAGGATACAGCAGATTACTCCAAGCCGATTGTCGAGGTTGAGAACCTCACCACCCGTTTCGATGTCGCGAAAACGCTTTTTGGGAAAGTGACGCACAGGGTTCACGCTGTCGAAAATATTTCATTCTCGATCTATCCAGGCGATACGCTTGCACTAGTAGGAGAGTCCGGATCCGGAAAGTCGACAGTCGGGCGCACGCTTCAACAGCTTGTCAAGCCGACCTCCGGCTCGATTCGCTTTCGTGGCCAGGACCTTCAAGACATGACGCCCGCAGAACAGCGGACCCTGCGCGGCAAGATCCAATACATTTTCCAGGATCCGTTCTCCTCGCTCGATCCGCGGTTGACGGTCGGTTACTCGGTTGCCGAACCCATTCTCGTACACCGCCTCATCCGTGAACCTTCGGCCATTCAGGAACGGGTCGCCGAGCTGTTGGAGCAAGTGGGCCTATCACCAGCTGCGATCAATCGTTACCCTCATGAATTTTCGGGCGGCCAACGGCAAAGAATATGTATCGCGCGCGCTCTGGCTTCAAAGCCTGAACTGATCATAGCAGACGAGTCCGTTTCCGCTCTGGATGTTTCGATTCAGGCTCAAATACTGGACCTTTTCATGGAAATCCAGGAAAAGAGCAAAGTGGCTTACCTGTTTGTGACGCACGATATGGCGGTGGTTGAAAAGATCGCCCATCGAGTAGCCGTCATGTATCTCGGCCAGATCGTCGAAATCGGGCCGCGACAGAGCATTTTCGAGTCACCACAGCATCCCTATACACGACGCTTGCTATCCGCTGTGCCGGTTGCGGATCCTTCACAGCGTTGCTCGACCATCCGTCTGGAAGGTGAAATTCCAAGCCCTGTAAGGCGCGTCGGTCACGACCCAATAACGAGCGAAATGGTGGAGGTTGCCCCATGGCATTTCGTGGCTAGGTCTGAGGCTGTTTTTGTTTGACCTTTTGCGTTCGGCGGAGGGTGGCCAAGTCAGATTTACGGTCTTGACCCGAATCGAACCTTGGTCCCCTAAAACCACGTTAGCTTTCCGGTCATGCTTTTGGAGAAGCCGTCGTGTGCCGAACGCGTAGCGTAGTGGGAAGCACGATGTTGTTGGGAGGACCGTCCGGTCTTCCTATTCGCTCGAGGATCAGCCTACCCGCTGTCCTTCCGAGATCCCGTTTGGGCTGGTCGACCGTCGTTATGCCTTCTATTTTAAGTGGATAGTGCCCATCAATTTGCATGGCGAATGCATCGTCAAAGCCGGTCACAGACATATCTTGTGGAACACTTAAACCTTGCTGCTGCAGATATTCGATCACGCCGATCGCGACAAAATCGTTGGCAGAAATTATAGCTGTTGGCCGTGGTTCGAGTCTCGAAAGAATTGCCGCTGCTGCACGTCCACTTTCGATATTGTAATTGCCGCCAACAATCATGCGCTCATCAAGCAGAAGTCCTCGTTCAGCCATCCCCAAGCGATAATTGGCGAGACGTTCCTGGGCAGTCGAAGATGAAACAGGGCCTGCAATATAGGCGATGCGTTTATGCCCTAGGCCGCATAGGTGATCCAGCAATAACCGAATTCCCTGTGCATTATCAGGTCCCACGTAGTCAAGTACAGGATTAGGCGGCTTACGGTTGATAAACACGCAGGGAGGGCCATTCTCGAGCAGTGTCAAAAATTCTTTTGTCAGCATTTGGGAGACAAGGATCAGGCCATCGACATTGCGATCGAGAAGCGATCGAATGATTGCCTGCTGCTTTTGCGAGTCCTCATCCGTGTTACACAAGAATATCGTTTGATCATCTGCTGCCACAACCTCATCGATACCTTTCACGATTTGAGGAAAGATCGGGTTGGTAATATCCGCAATCAAAACGCCTATCGACGCGGTTTTCTGAGTCCGAAGCGCCCTTGCAATCGTCGACGTGCGATACCCCAGACGGGATGCAGTTTCCTGTATCAGTCTGCGGCGCTCCTCGTCGACATAGCCTTTTCCTGACAGCGCTCGCGCGACCGTCGCTCGGGAAAGTCCGCATTCGAGCGCTATATCGATGAGCGTCGGACGCCTCGACGGATAGATTGGAACTGTATGTTCCGCCATAACTGCGACCTCTCTCGCGACAATTGTAGCTACTCCAAACACGCTTTTGTTGGTTGATGCAATAAGCACGGTTGACAGTCCACGGACAATGTGGGATCGATATCACATGAGATCGATCCCACACGAGATCGAGAGGCGGCGTTGATATCTGGGAGGATGGAAGCGCGTCACCTTACGGGAGGAGCTATCGTGGTACGACAATCCAAACGCGCGTCCCTGTCGGACGCCGCCCAAACGGTCAAGAACGGCCACCGCATCGCGCTGGGCGGTTTTGCGATCTACCAGAGACCGATGGCATTTGTCCGGGAACTGATCCGCCAGGGTCGCCGTGATCTGGTCATTGTTGGCGTCGTGAATTCGATCGAATCCGATCTGCTGATTGGCGCAGGCTGCGTTTCCCGCATCGAAACCTCCTATGTCGGGCTGGAGAAATTTGGGTTGGCACGCAATTTCCGGCGCGCCGTCGAGGCGGGCCTTGTCGACGCGGTCGATTATCCCGAGTTGATTGCCTGGGACCGGTTTCGGGCATCCCAGGAAGGATTGCCTTTTTGGCCCTGCACCTTTCTCGGTGGCAGCGGCATCGTCGAATACAATGCCGATATTGTTGCGTTCGATTGCCCGGTGACCGGCGTCAAGCTCTGGGCAGTGCCGCCGGCCGCCCCCGATGTCGTGGTGGTTCACGCCGCGATCGGTGACGAGTACGGCAACGTCGCATTTCATCCCCGCAAGCTGTTGCCGCAGACCGTCGACATCACCCAAACCCGCTCCAGTGATACTGTCATTGTGACCGTCGAAAAAATCGTCTCGCAAAAGGAGATGAAGCGACGTCCGGATCTGGTTGAAATTCCGGCATTTCGCACGACCCATATCGTCGAAGTGCCATTCGGCGCCCACCCGACATCCCTGCTCGGCATCTACGACTGCGACGACGACGCGTTCGAGAGCTACGCACAGTCATCGGCCTCCACAGAGGCATTTTCGGCCTATCTTGATCGCACCGTTCACGCAATCCCCGATCATGACGCCTATCTCGAACAGGTGGGCCTGAAATGTCTTTTAGCACTGCGTAACGTGGAGTTGCCGGCATGATCGCATCGAACTTCACCATCGAGGAATTGATAACGGTCACGCTCGCCAAAAGCTTCAAGGACGGCGAGGTCGGATTTACCGGACTCGCAACCGGAGGCGCCGCAGCCCTCTACATCACCGGCATGCCGCTGGCCGCGATGGAATTTGCCCGCCGCACGCATGCCCCCAATCTGACCATCCTGCTTGCAGGCTGGTCTATCAATCCGGACTTCTCCGAAATCCGGGAACTTCCGTCGGCCGAGTTCGACAGCAAGCTGCAGAGCCTGCCTTGCGAGGCACAGATGCAAAGTTACCCCGGTCACTATGCCGTGCGCCGGGGAGACGTCGATTTCGGCTTCGGATCCGGCGTCCAGGTTGATCAGCAGGGCAATATCAACAGCACATGCGTCGGCGACTACCGCAAGCCCAAGGTGCGGCTAGTGGGATCTATTCTCCTGCCCGAGCACATGACCTGTTTTGGCCGAGAATACCTGATGATGCCGCATCATGAAGCACGCAGCTTTGTGAAGCGCGTCGATTATGTGTCCGGTGTTGGCTATCCCGGCGGCAATGCCGGCCGCGAAGGCCTCGGATTAAAATCGGGTGGTCCGAAATGGATCGTCACGCCCAAATGCATCTTCGAATTCGACACGCAGGCCGGCAAAGCACGGCTGCGCAGCATCCATCCCGGCGTCGACCGGGAAGAACTTGTGCGTTCGACCGGCTTTCCGGTCTCAACAGCCGATGTTCCGATCACCGAGGCCCCCACGGCAGAGGAAATCCAGATTCTTCGCCGTGAGGTCGATCCACACAACGTCCTCGTCCCGCACGGCGACCACTGATCACTCAGGAGGAGATCCTTTTATGTCCAATGCAGAGCTTAGCAGCAAGGCGGCGCCCACAGCGCCGGCCGCACCCACGGCGACAACTGCCAAACGTGTAGGCATGTTCCTGCTGAACTACAGTCACGTCATCACCTTTCTGGTCCTTATCATCGCAGCAAGTGTTGCGTCGCCGAACTTTCTGAGCACGGTCAATCTTCTTAACGTGGTCCGCGGCGCTAGCATGGTGGGCGTCGTTGCGATCGGCATGACGGTCGTAATCCTGTGCCGCGGCATCGATCTGTCAGCCGGCTCTCTCGTCGGCGTCGCAGCGGTCGGCGCAGCAGCGCTTGCCGGTCAAGGCTCGGCGGTTGCATGGACTGGCGCGCTCGTGCTGACCACCATGCTAGGCGTGATAAACGGCGTGATCATCACAAAGCTGAAACTCCAGCCTTTCATCGCAACATTGGCGATGATGATCTTTGCGCGCGGGTCGATCTTCTTATTTTCGGACGGCGGCGACACCTATGCCCAAGGTGCGGATGCGGCGTTCAAATGGCTCGGCTCGGGCTATATTTTCGGGATCCCTGTCCCTGTCGTGCTGTTCCTCGCCCTGTGGCTGATCCTCGCCTATGTTATGAAGCACACCCGCTGGGGCCGCCACGTCTATGCCGTTGGCGCCAACGAGGAGGCCGCGCGTGTCTACGGCATTCCGGTCGATCGCATCAAGATCCAAGTCTACGCGCTGGCCGGTCTGATGGCGGGTATCGCCGGGCTCATCCTTGTCAGCCGCGTCAGCGTTGCCGAGCCGAATTCCGGCAATCTGTTCGAACTGGACGCAATCGCCGCCACATTGATTGGAGGAACGTCCTTCGATGGCGGTGTCGGCGCCGTCTCCGGCACCATCCTGGGTGTGCTGATCCTCGCGATTATCACAAATCTGCTCAATCTGCTCGGCGTCTCGGCCTTCGTCCAGATGCTCGCCATGGGCCTGATCATCGTGGTCGCCGTGGTCATCAGCGACCAGCGAAACCGGCAACGATAGAAGCTTACAAATTTTTCGGTCAAAAAGAGGAGGAGATCTAAATGACCAACTTTAAGACGCTTACGGAGGCCCTTGCCATCAACCGCCGCACCATGCTCAAGGCCAGTCTCGGCGCTGCAGCCTTCGGTGTTCTCACTTCACCCTATGTCATCACCAGCGCACGCGCGCAGCAGCCGCTCGCCGGCAAAAAGATCGGGTTCTCCCAGTCTTACGCGACGGACGAATGGCTGAAGACCCAGCGTCAGGATCTGCTGGCACAGGCGGCAAAGCACGGCATGGAGGTGTCGGTGACCGATGCCCGTGAAAGCCCGGCGCAGGAAATTCGTAATCTTGAGGATCTGGCCGTCCGCGGCGTCGATGCTGTCGTGATGATCACCTATTACGCCGAGGCCGTGCAGCCCGGCATTCAGGCGCTCAATGATGCAGGCATACCGATTATTGTAATGAGTTCGGCGCTCGCCAAGAACAATGAATTCACCGCCCACCTGGCCGCCGACACGCTGGGAACTGCCCGCCAGGCCGGCGAGTATTACGTCAAGGCGCTGAACGGCAGTGGCAAGGTCGCCCAGATCGAAGGCCGTCCGGGCTCGCTCGTCAACCAGGCCCGCGGCAACGGCTGGCATGAGGTCATCGACCAGAACAAGGGCATCGAAGTGGTTGCCCGCGGCATCGCCAACTACAGCCGTACCGAGGCCCTGACGATGATGCAGGATTTCCTGCAGGCCCACAAGAAGATCGATGCTGTCTATTGCCACAATGACAACATGGCCAAGGGCGCGTTGCAGGCCATCGAAGAAGCCGGCCGCGGCAAGGAAATGTGGCTGACTGGTTTCGACGGGATCACCGTCGAAACCTTCGAAATGATTGCGGCCGATCGCCTGCGCGGCTCCTTCGTTTATCCCACCTTCGGCGCCGAGGCGATCGAAGTCGCCGCCGCTGTGCTGGAAAAGAAGGATGTCAAAAAGGAGATCGTCTTCGCCTCGCCGATGGTGACCAAGGAAAACCTGTCGCAGTTTTTCGACGCCTCCAAGAAGGAGCGCGTCGTACCGCCTGTCGACATGAAGGCCCTGGGTCTCTGATTTGTGACTCTGGCAGGAAGCGGAACCGCCGCTTCCTGCCATCTCAAGATTTGCTGGAGGATTACGGCATGACCGTACAAGAGCTGGCGCGCAACACCGCGTTTTCCCCAAATTCCGAAGTGCCACTGATATCTATCAGGGGTTTGACAAAACAGTATGGCGGGCATGTCGCCAACAACAACATCGATCTCGACATCTACCGCAATGAAGTCATGGCGCTAGTGGGCGACAACGGCGCTGGCAAGTCGACCTTCATTAAGATGATCTCCGGCGTGGTTTCGCCGACGACCGGCACCATCAGTGTCAATGGCAAGCCGATCGTCATGACCAATCCGGCCATGGCGCGCGAGGCCGGCATCGAGACGCTTCACCAGAACCTTGCCTTGGTGGATGTGTTCACGCCGCAGGAAAACATCTTCATGGGCCGGGAGCTGCAACGCCGCATATTCGGCGCAGTACCATCTCTCAATCACGCGGAAATGCGCCGCCAGACGATCTCCCTGTTCCAGGAGCTGGGCCTCAAAACCCCGGATCTCAACAAGATGGTGCGCGCCTTGTCAGGCGGTCAGCGCCAAGCGATTGGCATTGCCCGGTTGCTTCTCGACCGCAATGTCAAGCTGATCATCATGGATGAGCCTATGGCAGCACTCGGTGTCGAGGAATCACGTCTCGTCCTCGAACTGATCGAACGCCTGCGCGACAAGGGCTACGCGGTCTTCATCATCAGCCACAATCTGGAACATGTGTTCCAGATTGCCGACCGTATCGCCGTTCTGAAGACCGGCCGGATGGTCGGCGTGGTGCGGCGCGACGACGTCGAGCACGACGAGCTCGTTTCCATGATCGTAGGCGGGCGCATGCCCCCGCGCACCCCGAAAATCTGAGACATCGGACACATCCCATGAAATCGAAACTGACAACTCTTACAGAGGCCGCTTCACGCGTGACCTCCGGTTCCACCGTGGCGATTGGCGGCTCGCTTCTTCGCCGCCAGCCGATGGCCATGGTCCACGAAATGATCCGCCAGGGTGTCACCGATCTGACGCTCCTGACTTGGGCGACCACGCTAGCCACCGACATGCTGGCGGCAGCAGGCGCCATTAAGCGTTGGGAGGGCATCTATGCCGGCTTCTTCCGCCACGGGCTTGCGCCGAATTTCCGCCGCGCCGTGGAGGCAGGCACGATAGAAACCCACGATTATTCCGAGTCGGCGTTTGTCGCCCGCTTTCGTGCAGCCGGCATGGGCCTGAGCTTTCTGCCCTCAAAGGCGTTGCTTGGCACCGGAATGCCAGGAAAGAGCCCCGACGAGATCAAGCCGATCACCTGCCCGTTCACCGGCGACCAATATCTCGCACTCAAGGCGGCCGAATCCGATTTCACTGTGCTGCATGGCTATACCGCCGATGAATACGGCAATGTCCAGTGGCCGATCGTGCGCGACAGCGACGACATTGATCAGATGATGGCGTCAGCCTCCAAGCGCCTGATTGTCACCGTTGAAAAGATCATTACCCACGCGGAGGTATGCAAGCGACCGGCCCTTACCTACATCCCCCACACGCTGGTCGAAGCGGTGATCGAAGCCCCCTACGGCGCGCACCCGACCGCAACCGACGGATTTTATGACGAGGACGAAGCATCGTTGACCGCATATCTGGCCGCCGCAAAACAACCGGGCGGAACGGCCGCCTACATCCGCGACCATATCATCGAGACCGGCGACCGCGACGGCTATCTCGATAAATTCGGATCGATATCGGCGCTTCGTGCTTTCGACGTCGCACGGGAGGTTTGAGCCATGACCACTCTCCACTACACAACCGAAGAGCTGATGATTTCCGCAATCGCTAGCGAACTCAAGGACGATGAACTGGGCTTTGTTGGCTTGGGCACCGCGGCGCGGGCCTTCACGCTCGCCGTGGGCATTCCGATTGCGGCTGCCCGCCTTGCGCAGATCAAGCATGCACCCGGCTTCTCCATCTACTGGGGCAATCTGCTCACCCCGGCACTTGACGCCATTCCCGATGCCCTGTTGCAGGATGCCTATACGCGCTGGCCGGCCGCCGCCTCGCCTGCCGATGTCGGCTACAAGATCGACATGGTGACGCGCGGTCGCTTTGACGTCTCGTTTGAGTCCGCGCCGCAGGTCGATCAGTTCGGCAACCTCAACATCACCGAGATCGGCGCCAGCCAACCGCCCAAGACCCGGCTTGTCGGTTGCCTGGCGCAGACGGAACATCTGGCTTTCATCAAGCGCCCGATTATCGTCACCGACCTCAGCAAGCGCGGTTTCGTTCCCAAGGTCGATTTCATCACCAGCCTTGGCTATCTCGACGGCGGCGACAGCCGTGCAACACTGGGCCTTCCCGGCCCAGGCCCCAGCCTGTGCGTCACCGACAAGGCGATTTTCGATTTCCATCCGGTGTCCAAGAAGATGCGGCTGCGCTCGATCCACCCGGGCGTGACGCTGGACGAGGTACTGGGCACCATGGGCTTCGAGCCCGTCATTGAAGGGCAGCCGCAGCAAACGCCACCACCGACCACCGAAGACGTTCGCCTCATCCGCGAGGTGATCGACCCGAACGGCACGCTTTTTTCGGCAAGGACTTAAAACAATGACTGCTCCTCTCCAAGGCATAAAGGTTCTCGATCTCACGCGCTTCATCGCCGGACCCCACTGCGGCATGATTCTCGGCGACATGGGCGCCGACGTCATCAAGATTGAAAAGAAGGGATCTGGCGACGACAGCCGCCATTTTCCTCCCTTCCAGGGCGGCGAGAGCCTTTACGGCATGGCGCTGAACCGCAACAAGCGCTCGATGACGCTAAATTTCCGCGATCCGAAAGCGCAGGACATTCTCAAGGAAATGGTCAAACAGGCCGACATTTTGCTGGAAAATTTCCGTCCGGGCACGATGGAGCAGATGGGGTGCGGCTGGAAAGAGTTGCATGCGATCAACCCGCGACTGATCATGACGCGGCTTTCAGGCTTCGGGCAGGATGGTCCCTATAGCCAGCGGCCCGGGTTTGACGGCATTGCACAAGCCATGAGCGGCCTGATGGGGCTGACGGGCTCGCCGGACGGCCAACCCTTTCTCGCTGGCACCTTCTATATCGACTATATGAGCGCGATGTACGGGGCGACGGCAACCCTTGGCGCACTTAACGCGCGCCACATCACCGGCAAGGGCCAGATGATCGACGTCGCACTGCTCGACAGTGCTGTTTCCCTCCTGACTACGGCCATTCCAACCCAAATCAACAGAGGAACGACGCTCAACCGGACCGGCAATCGCGATCGGTATTCGTCGCCGGCAAATGTCTTCAAGACCGCCACCGACGATTACATCCTGCTGTTATCCGGCACCAACCCGCTCTTCCGTCGCATGGCTGAGCTGATGGGCAAGCCTGAGCTGATGCAGGATCCGCGGTTCAGTGCGGTCGACAAGCGGCTCGAAAATGCCGAGGCCATCGAGGCCATCGTCCAGGCTTGGATCGGCACGCAAAATACCGAGGATGCTCTGGCCGCTATACAGGGCGCAGGCATTCCCTGCACCAAGGTCGCGACCATGGACGAAGTCGTCACCAACCCCCAGCTGCTGCATCGCCAGCAGATCGTTGAAATCGATCATCCGGTGGCGGGCAAGGTCAACACTGCCGGTGTGACGATGAAGCTGTCTGACACGCCGCTGACTATCCGGCGCCCGCCCCCGACCCTTGGTCAGCATACGACCGAGATCCTCGACGAGTGGCTCGGCGCCTCCGGCGCGAAAATTCAGGAACTGATGGACGAAGGCGTCGTCTGACGGCTGCCCTTATCGCAGCCCCGAGCCCTACCACGGGCAATACCCCAATCAATGGAGATACCAATGACACAAGGCAACCTGAGCGGCGCACATGTGATGGCGCAGGCGTTAGCAAGACACGGCGTAGAAGTGATTTTCGGCCAGTCGATCCCCGCAGCACTTTTTCTAGCCGCGCCCGAGTATGGCATCCGCCAGATCGGGTACCGAACCGAAAATGCCGGGGCGGTCATGGCGGATGCTTATGCTCGGGTATCTCATAAAGTCGCGGTGGTCACTGCTCAGAATGGTCCCGCGGCGACGCTTCTGGTCGCTGGCCTCGCAGAAGCCTATAAGGCATCGATCCCTGTGGTGGCCATTGTCCAGGACGTCGCCCGCCCGTTTGCCGACAAGAATGCCTTCCAGGAGCTCGATCATCTAGACCTGTTCAAGGGCGTCGCAAAGTGGATCCGCCGTGTGGCAGACGTAAATCGGATTGACGACTATATCGATATGGCGTTCACGGCAGCAGCCTCGGGGCGTCCCGGTCCGGCGGTGTTGATTGCCCCTATCGACATGTTTGCAGAAACGGCGGAAAGCCGCAACGAGGCGCGCACCGCATCGCTTGGAACTTTTCCGCTCGACCGCTCAGGTCCGGACCCCGAGCGGGTCGCTGCAGCCGCAAAACTTTTGGCGGAGGCCGAGCGTCCGCTGATCATTGCCGGCGGCGGCATTCATGTGTCCGACGCGGCGCAGGAGTTGGCAGCGTTGCAGGAACAGTTCGGCCTGCCGGTGGCCACCACCCTGATGGGGAAGGGCTCGACCGACGAACATCACCCGCTTTCGGTCGGCATTGTCGGCTACTTTATGGCAAATGGTAGCCGGAGCAAGCACCTGCGCTCGCTAGTCACTGAAGCGGACGTCATTCTACTCGTCGGCAACAGGACCAACCAGAACGGCACCGATAGCTGGTCGCTGTTTCCGAAGGGCGCGACCTATATCCATCTGGATGTCGACGGCCAGGAGATTGGTCGCAATTATGAGGCATTGCGGCTGGTCGGTGACGCCAAACTCGGCCTGGCGGCATTGTCCGAGGCCCTGGCCAAACAGGATGTCACCAAGCGACAGTCAGGGCGTCCCGCTCTTGAAGCGCAGATCTTCGAGGGATTGGCTAAGGGACGCGCGGATGCCGAACCGATGGAAATGTCGACGGCAAGCCCGATGCGTCCGGAGCGGCTTATGCGCGACCTCGACAGCATCCTGACCCCTGACCATATCGTAGTGTCCGATGCGAGCTATTCGTCGATCTGGGTCGGAAATTTTCTCACGTCGCAAAAGCCAGGCATGCGCTTCCTCACACCACGCGGTCTGGCAGGTTTGGGATGGGGTCTCCCTTACGCGCTCGGCGCCAAGGTCGCCAAGCCGGATGCAAAGGTGTTTGCGCTGGTCGGCGATGGCGGCTTTGCCCATGTGTGGTCCGAACTCGAGACTGCACGGCGCATGAACCTGCCGGTGGTCATTGCCGTCCTCAACAATTCGATCCTCGGTTACGAGAAACACGCCGAGAAAGTGATCTTTAACGCCTATTCCGATGCCTGCGACTTCACGCCGGTCGACCATGCGGCCATCGCACGGGCATCGGGCTGCGACGGCGTGCGCATCGAGGCGGCGGCTGATTTCCTGCCGGCACTTAAGGCAGCCTTCGCATCGGGGCGCACCACAGTTCTAGACATCATTACGGATGAGCGCGCCTATCCTCCGATCACCTTCTTCAACGACAACCCGCTGTTGCAGTACTGAGCCTCGGAAAAGAGGAGATTTGATCTATGAAAAAACTCATGAACGACCCCGTTGATTTCGTTGACGAGATGCTGGAAGGGCTGACGGCTGCGCATCCGTCCTTGGCACGCGCAGGCGAGACCGGCCGGGTCATCCACCGCTCGTCCGGCGCGCGACATGGCAAGGTCGGTGTCGTCTCGGGCGGCGGCTCGGGGCATCTGCCACTGTTTACCGGCTATGTCGGCACCGGCCTGCTTGACACCTGCTCGATCGGGAATGTGTTTGAGGGACCGACCGTCGGCTCTTGCATGGAGGCGATCCAGCTGGCCGATGGTGGCCGCGGCGTGTTGCGGCTCTACGGAAACTACGGCGGCGACCGGATGAACTTCGACATGGCCGGCGAGATGCTGGAAGGCGAGATCGAAACGACAACAGTGCTGGGCACCGACGATATTGCTAGCGCCGGTCCGGACGAACGCCAGAAGCGTCGCGGCGTTGCGGGCATCATCTTTGCCTATAAGGCTGCAGGTGCTGCCGCCGAGCAGGGTCTGGATCTTGCTGCGGTGACAGCGATCGCGCAAAGGACGGTTGACCTGACCAGGACGATCGGCGTGGCGCTATCGCCGTGCCAAGTGCCGGGCTCCGACCGTCCCTCATTCGTGCTCGGTGAAAACGAGATCGAAATGGGTATGGGCATCCACGGAGAACCGGGTATCTGGCGCGACCAGTTGAAACCCGCCGACGCCATTGCCGACGAGATGATCGACCGGTTGCTGGCGGATCGGCCGCCCAACGGTGGCAACCGCGTCAGCCTGCTCGTCAACAGTCTTGGCGCGACACCGCTGGAGGAATTGTACATTCTCCACCGGCGCGCCCAACACAGACTCAAGGACGGAGGCATCGACGTGGTCAATCCGCTGGTCGGGCACTATGCGACATCGATGGAGATGGCCGGCGCGTCCATCTCGCTGCTGTTCCTTGACGACGAGATCGAGGCGCTACTAGCCGCGCCTTGCGACTGCCCGTTCTGGACGGTGACGGCATGAGCGGCGGCGGCGGCACCATCACGACCTCCGGCATCGCCGCTACCGTGCAGGCTGCACACGCAGCCATGGCGGGCCTTGAACAGAGCCTGAATGCGGCCGATGCGCTGCTCGGTGACGGCGACACCGGCGGCATGCTCGCGCGCGTGATCGGCAAGATGGCCGAGGTGGATCTCTCAAGTGCCGCCGATCCGGGCGCCGCCTTAATGCAGCTGGCCCGCGCCGCGACACTTGCAACCGGCTCCAGCCTTGGCACGCTTCTGGCGACCGGGCTGCTGGCCATCGGCAAACGGATCAAGGGGCAGCCGGACATCGAAGCCGGAATGCTTTCCGGCCTGATCGCCGAGGCGCGCGATGCCATGATGGCTCGCGGCGGGGCATCACTGGGAGACAAGACCGTGCTCGACAGCCTTGACGCAATCGCCGTCGCGCTTGAGGGAACGATGACGACCGCATCTGCTGCGTCCACAGCCGCGGATGCAGCACGTGAAGCCCTCGATTGCTACCGTGAAAAGCCCAACCGTATCGGCAGGGCACGCATGTTCGGGGACAAGACTATCGGTTACGACGATCCAGGCATGCTTGCCGTGGCGGAACTCGCCAAGGCCATTCGGGGTTGATCGTCGAGAATTGTGATGCCGTGGATTGATGGCGATTGCCTTCGCTCTCGACCGCGGCATTCTTGATCTAAAAATACATTTTTTAAAGGATCCCAGAATGAGCAGCTGGAGCGCGTTTCTTCGCGACAAGATTTTCATTGATGGCATGTGGATCGACGCCGACAGCGGCAGTACCATCTCCGTCACCGATCCGGCGACCGGCGACCGTCTTGGCACGATCCCAAACGCAGGTGCCGCCGAAACCCGGCGGGCTATAGAGGCGGCCGGACGGGCCTTCAAGACGTTCAGCGCTCTTACGGCCCATGAACGCGCCACCATGCTGCGCGACCTTGCCACAGCGATCATGGACAACGAGGCAGCGCTTGCGGAACTGCTGACGCGCGAGCAGGGCAAACCGCTGGCGGAATCCAGAGGTGAGGTTGCAATGAGCGCTGCTTATATCCAGTGGTTCGCTGAGGAAGCCCGCCGAGTCTATGGCGACACGATTCCTTCGCCATGGCGGGACCGTCGGATCATGGTGACCAAGCAGCCGATCGGCGTCGTCGGCGCCATCACGCCGTGGAACTTCCCATCCTCGATGCTCGCCCGCAAGATAGGACCTGCGCTTGCGGCCGGCTGTACCGTCGTGGCCAAGCCTGCAAGCCAGACACCTTATTCGGCACTCGCGTGGGGTATCCTCGCCGAACAGGTCGGAATTCCCAACGGCGTCCTCAATATCGTCACCGGCGACGCTCGCGCAGTTGGCGGCGAGCTGACATCCAATCCGGAGGTCAAGAAGATAACCTTCACGGGCTCGACGGCGGTCGGCAAGATCCTGATGAAGCAGGCAGCCGATACGGTCAAGAAGGTTTCGATGGAACTTGGCGGCAACGCGCCGTTCATCGTTTTCGACGACGCCGATATCGAAAGGGCGGTGGACGGCGCGATGGCGGCAAAGTTCCGCAATGCCGGCCAGACTTGCGTTTGCACCAATCGCATCTACGCACAGTCAGGTATCCACGACCGTTTTGTAGAAGCTTTATGCGAGGCGACCCGAAAGCTGGTCGTCGGATCGGGACTCGAACCGGGCATCTCGACGGGCCCGCTCATTGACGAGAACGCTGTTGCGAAGGTCGAGCAATTCCTGGACGACGCGATCGCAAAAGGTGGAAATGTGGTTGTCGGTGGCAAGAGACATGCCCTCGGCGGTCTTTTCTTCGAACCGACCGTCATCACCGGCGCAACTGCGCAAATGGAGTTTGCCCGCGACGAAATCTTTGGTCCACTTGCCCCTGTGTTCCGCTTCGACACTGAGAAGGATGTCATCGCGCTTGCAAACGACACTGAGTTCGGCCTTGCCGCCTATTTCTACACGAAGGATCTCGGGCGGGCATTCCGTGTCTCAGAAGCCCTAGAATACGGGATTGTTGGCATCAATGAGGGAATCGTCACCACTGAGGTTGCCCCCTTCGGCGGGTTCAAGGAGTCGGGAACGGGTCGGGAGGGGTCAAAATACGGGCTGACGGACTATCTTGAAGAAAAATACGTTTGCATAGGTGGGCTGGGTAATCCTGATTAAACCAGCTCAAATAAATGTCTTTCGCTCATCGCCAATATTCAGAATGGTCCCTCAGGCTCCACGCCACTTCCAAAAAAGCGAACCCACCGCCAAGCAAAATGCCGACGTTAGTTCCTTCGCCTTGATGGAATCCTGCACCTATCGATAAGCGAAACTATTTCCGCTTCGACCCTCTTCGTCCGACGCCTTGATAGGATCTGAACCGGCAACCCTCCGTCCGGAGGAGATTTTCAGTTGGAATTCTGCGTTCTCATTTTCGGCTTATCCTGGGTACCCAAGGCCAAACATACCGCACGAGTGGAGGCCCGGTTTCGGCGAGTTTCGTCCCTCTCCTCAGCAAATGCATCGCCACGGCCCGCCGTCAAGCTGCCCCCGAGCCGCGATTAGCCCGCCTTGACCGGTCTGGCGTGAGCTCACGCCGCCGCCGCCTCAACCGTACCCATCAGTACATCCTGGCCGACGGCATCGACTAGGAAATCCAAAACAGCGCGGACACGCAGCGGAAGATTGCGGCGTGAGGCGTAGACGACCGTGATCGGCAACCGCACGGGCGGAAAGGCCGGCATCACTTTGACCAAGCGCCCCGCAGCGATGTCTTCACATGCAAGAATATGCGACAGAACTGCCAGTCCACCGCCGGCGAGCACGGCGCGATGCACCGCTCCGGTATTGTTAAAGATCATCCTCGGGGCGACCTTGACCCTTTCAATGTCGGCGCCATTCAAAAAACTCCACGACCGCCCCTCGCCTCCACGATTGTAGCAGATGCAATCGTGGTCGGGGATCTCAAGCAGATGGTTGGGCATACCCCGCCTCTGGATATAACTGGGTGCGGCAACAAGGAAGGCTGTCGTCCAGCCGATCCGGCGACAGATCAGACTGCTATCGGCCACCTCTCCGAGACGGACTTCGAGATCAATCCCGTCGCCGACCAGGTCCGACGCCTGTTCGCAAAAGACGATATCGACGGACAGACCGGGACAGCTCGCCAGGAAGGCAGGAAGCCGGTCGCTGATGTAGAGACCGAGCGCTGCCGGCAGGCTAATCCTGACTTTTCCGGAAGCCATGCCATCAGCCGACGCGGCTTCGCCCAGAGCATCCACCGCATCGATAACTGTCTGCGCCATCGAAATCATCTGCTCGCCCTCGACGGTCAGGGAGAGGGCGTTGGTGGAGCGATGGAACAGCCGCGTGCTATAGTGCTCTTCAAGCGATGAGACCTGCCGAGACACTGCCGGCTGGGTCAGCCCGAGATCCAAGGCAGCAGCAGAAAAGGAACCTGTCTCGGCCACGCGCAAGAATGTCCTCAGCGCTGAAACGACGTCCATCCTGCTCCCCTCTGCCCATACCATTTAGAATAAGCGTTATGCCGGAAGCTTAGGCCGGTTTTGGTTGCCTGTCCAGCAATTACGGATATTAGATATCCATAAGGATATTATATGTCCTTATTAACGGAGAAAGCAATGACACAGCGCCTCAACTACGCAGCCCAGTCCCCCGAATTTTTCAAGAAGATATCCGAGCTCAGCATGTCGCTGAAAGACAGCGTCATCGAACAGTCGATCCGCGATCTCGTCAATATCCGCGCGTCGCAGATCAATGGCTGCGCCTTCTGCCTCGACATGCATGTGAAGGAAGCCAAGATCCACGGCGAGAGCGAACTTCGCCTCTATCATGTTTCGATCTGGCGGGAATCCAACCTGTTCGCTCCGCGCGAACGCGCAGCCCTTGCCTGGACGGAAGCCGTTACCGAACTGCCCGAAGGCGGCATTCCGGACGAGCTTTACGAGCGTGTCCGTGGCCAGCTCTCGGAGAAGGAAGTCTCCGACCTCACCTTCTCGATCATGACCATCAATGCCTGGAACCGCGTCAGCATCGCCTTCAAGTCCGTGCCCGGCTCGGCAGACAAGCTCTACGGTCTCGACAAGGCCGGCCTCAGCTGAGGCCCAAAAGACAACCGCATTTCACCGACAACCACACGATGTCAGCACGGCTGACGGAGGAACGACCATGAAAATCGTCATCATCGGCGGAACCGGCCTAATAGGTTCGAAGACCACCGAACGCCTTCGGGCAAAAGGCCTTGAGGTGATCGCCGCATCTCCCAATTCCGGCGTCAACACGATCACCGGCGAGGGGCTGGCCGAGGCGCTGGCGGGAGCGGATGTGGTTCTCGATCTCGCCAATTCTCCGTCCTT
>Ga0247730_1000495_pt1 | contig 28588 bp, 23 predicted proteins | sample UWRJL073202C2_FD_180959 | JGI IMG/M metagenome (GOLD analysis project Ga0247730, IMG submission 180959) | Plant litter microbial communities from Arlington Agricultural Research Station in Wisconsin, United States - UWRJ-L073-202C-2 | ecosystem: Environmental > Terrestrial > Plant litter >... | reverse complement strand
GAGGTCCCTTTTCTGAAACTGAAATGGGATCTCGTCAATTATCCCAATGTGTACCGGGAAGGAGTAGAAATTCTCTGTATAAATAGTGATTTGGTTATCATCGCCATTGCTTAACCGTTCTGGTAAGTTTCTCCTTAAAAACATACCCCGTTCCGTCCGGTATAGCAGAACAAGGTCTGCAATAACCAGCAATGCCAGTACCCCAAAAAAGATATACGGCAAATCCCCAAGCCAGGGCAGGAAAAAAGAAAATAGAAATAAACTTGCGCATATTCCGATCCCGGTAAAGAGCCTTTTGCCAAGGAACAAATTAGTATAGTACTTTTTAAATAAGGTTTTCAATATTGCTGCAGGTTACCTTGGTATCTCAATCTTCTGGATAATTTGTGCGATGATATCACTCGTTGTCAATCCCTCCATTTCTTTATCAGGAGTAAGCATGATCCGGTGCGCCAGCACTGGGACGGCGACTTTAATGATATCTTCAGGAGTAATAAAATCCCTTCCCTGCATTGCAGCTATTGCTTTAGCACTGTTGATCATTGCTAACGAAGCACGGGGGGAAGCGCCGAGGTAAATAGATTTATTATTTCGGGTCTCATGAACAATTTTCGCTACGTATTCTATCAGTTTAGGCTCTACATGTAACGCTTTAATGATAGCGCGGCAGGTCTTGATCTGTTCTGTACTCAATACCGCTTTCACCATGTTTAGTTCAGCACCAAGATTTTGCTGATGCTGGTTTTGCAGGATTATTATTTCTTCCTCCAGTGTTGGGTACTTAATCTCTATCTTAAACAAAAAGCGGTCGAGCTGTGCTTCTGGTAACCGGTAAGTCCCTTCATGCTCTATCGGGTTTTGTGTAGCCAGCACCATAAATGGCTCGTCCATTTGATAGGTATGCCCATCAACAGTAATCTGCCTTTCTTCCATTACTTCAAACAAAGCAGATTGTGTTTTTGCGGGGGCACGGTTAATCTCATCGATCAGGATGATGTTTCCGAAGATCGGGCCTTTCCTATATTCGAAGGAGGCCGATCGCGGATCAAAAACCGAAGTCCCCAGTACATCAGATGGCATCAGGTCTGGTGTAAATTGTATACGTGAAAAAGCGGCATCGATACTTTTGGCGACGAGTTTTGTGCTTAATGTTTTAGCTACTCCGGGAACTCCTTCTAATAAGATATGGCCATCTGCTAATAATCCTGCAATAAGAAAGTCTATAGTTTCCTTTTGGCCCACGATAATGCTGCCCAGCGATTGCCTGATTTGTTCTACTGCAGTATTTAGCGCTTCCAGATCGGTCCTTTGATTAAATATTTCCGGTTCCATAATTTTATTGGACTTGTTTATAAAATTTTTCTATTACTTTATTCAAACTGATCAGCTGTTCATCAGTAACCTTATGCTGATTATTTATTTTATGAATGCTATCAAATATCCCCTTTACAGTTTCTTCTGCAGCTCCAGATTTTAAGACTAGTGCTGTTGCCAGTTCATCATCTATAGTAGTGGTTTTAAGGCGGTAGGCGGTCCGTACATATTCGAGGAAATAACTAATTTTCTTTTCAGTAATATCCCGGTTATCGCGTTGCTGATAATAAACCTGACCTACAACTTTAACAAAATCAACTGACGAGTTTTTTAGCGGATCGATAATCGGGATAATCCGCTGCCTGCGCTTTATTTCAAAAAAGATAAATAACAATAAGCCAGTAAGTGCAAGTGTGTAAGCCCAGGCCAGAGGTTGGTGTGCAAAGATCACTCTTAATATGGAGTTGTCAGTAATATTGCCCCGGGTATTGCTTTCATCAACAATTACCGTCTTTGAAAGCGGCAAATATGAAAGGGATGTTGATGCATATTTTGCTCCTGCAGGGTTCAGAAGATTGTAATTAGTTAACAATTGCGGATTTGGTAAGATGTATAATGCACCTGCACCAAAAGTATATTTAACAAAATTTGTATTGCCATTTGCGTCTTTTCCCAAAGCAGTTGCACGGGAAGTATCCAGCTGGCCAAAAAATTGATTGCCCAGCTCTTTGTCCAGGTAATATTTATGCGCTGGTTTTAATGCCGGATTTACAAAGCTGACTGCCGTCTTATTTGTTTTATTGAATTTTGAGTAGCTTTTAATAGAAATCTTTAATTGATCACTGAGCACTTTTCCAGCATCATAAGTAGCGATAAATACATGGTTGCCGGCTTTCATAAACCTAACGAGTTCTTTGTAGTCTAGCGCATCGCACTTTAAACTTCCGGCGATAAAAATATAACTGGTATTTTTAAAATTTTTACCATTTAATGTGTTATAGACAGGTAATCTTGACGTTTTTACCGTTGCACCGGGAAATATACGTGGTAATTCCTGATCCAGAATATATAAACCATAAGGTATTTTATCTTCCTTTAAATACGTTGGTGTCCAATCCGTCTGCTTTGGTTTATGGTATTGGGCAACCAGGTAAACAACCAGCAGGATACTACTAACAATCAGATATGTTTTTAAGCCTTTCATCTTTTTCCAGGGTTAAACTGGTCAAAATTGCTTTTTATACCTATAAAGTTTTCCTGATCAATAAAAAATTCGCCATACCAGATATATTCAAACTGCCTGGTAAGGAGGCTGAATTGTTTTTTTGTAATAGGGTCTTCAATCTCACCAATATAAGTCTGATTGGTTTTTTCGGGCTGCCAGCTGATCAGTGATTGATCGCTTAATTTTTTTAAGGAACTTAAATAGCATAACCTAACAGCAAGTCGGTAATTACCAGCATTTATAGCGAGTTGTAGCTGTTCGCTAAAATCAATCTCATGGATGTTATCATGGGTTTCACTGAACGGAATTTGTACCTGCTTAGATCTTCCAAGAACTATCCGAAGGTCAAGCCCCGCTGTTTTAATGATTACAAAAATAATCAGTGCCGCTAAAACAAAAATAACCACATACTTAATTAAACTTCCGGATGTGCCGCTTTTTATGATACTGTTTACCAAGTTCCAGAACCATTTCCAGAATTTATCCCATAAGTTTTCTGCGGGTGCATTATCATCATACTTGAAGTCGGCCTGACTGCGATAGGATTTTAATTGCTGCTGATCGAAATTCCTAACGCTTACTTTACTACTATCATTTTTAATCAAACGGGATTTTTCTACTATAGCAGGCTTGGTTACAGCAAGTTTTTGTACCGCAGCATAGCCAGACAGCGTAAAAACCGTAAACAATATGATGATAAGGGACCTGAGCATTTTAATATTCTTCCGTACTGTTAAAGTCGGCCTTTTTTTCGCCCAAATCGTTAATCCTGCCCATTAAGCCAGAATTCTCATGACGTTCAACCAGGTTAAAATAACAGATAGCTACACATACGGTTGGCACGATAAAGAAAACCTGGAATAGTGACTGTAATAAGACCACAAAGAAAACCAATACATGGTTTACTCCTTTTCCACCGGATATAAAGGTGCCCGCAACATTCAACACGATTGTTGGGATAGAACCTATCAGCATGGTGGCATAAGTAATAATCCAGATGATGAATATTGCCCCTGCGGTTAAGCCCCAGTTTTCTTTTACTAATTTAAAACATCGTCCAAAAGAATAGGAGAAGCTGCCATTCTCAAATATCATAATAGGTAGAAAGATTGACATCATAGGGAACACATAAATAAATGGAATCCCGCAGGGTATGGCGCATACGATCATAAATAGCGTAATTACGATGCTGCTGGCAAATGTGCGAAAGAAGTAATATTTGAAATAACCCCATACTTCTTCAATAGTAGGTATAACTTTTCCTTTCTCTATATAGATAGCGATATAGCTTAGTACTACTACGCTAATTGCGTTATAATTTGCGAAAGTAAGAAATAGGGCAAGAAAATATTGAAAATTGAATACTGTGCTCCTGGTACGGATCCTGCCGCTAGCAAGATTTTGTACATTGTTTAACGTATCAATTTGCTGCAAGACATTACCTATCATTGCTGCAAGCAGGAAAATACCACATATGTAGATGAACACTGTAAGAAGGGGTTTAAGATTCTGCCTGATGAAGGTAAAAGTGTCATTAATGATCTCTCCGAAATCGCGGATTTTTTTAAATTCTAATTTATTAAACATTTGTTTTAGTTTGTTGATTGCGTTTTGATAGTTGATATGGATAGAGGATCACATACCAGATAATGAAAAATAGTGAGCCCCCTAAAATGCCAATGCTAAGCCATAGTGGCATCCCTGTATGGCGGGTAATGAAACCTTCCAGAAAAGCAGCTACAATTAATATAGGTACAATACCTACTGCAATCTTAGTTCCATCTTTAGCACTGTTTTTAAAAGCCTGGAGGCGTGTATATGTTTTAGGGAAAAGTATGCCATGCCCTAGCACCAATCCGGCACCCCCGGCAATAATAATGGCCGAAATTTCTAACGTACCGTGAATCCAGATCACAAGAACCGATTCCATTCCCACTCCTTTACTGAAAAAGTAATACTCAAAAGAACCGAGCATCACACCGTTTTTTAACATGAAGAAAACCGGACCCATAGAAAATATGATGCCGCTAATAAAGGCTATGAAAGATACATATATATTATTCGCCGCAATCATAAAGAACATTTCTACTTCGCCCGACTTCTTATAGACGCCAAAGGGGTCGCCCTTAGCAATATTATCAGTGGTCATATTTACATAACTATCACCCAAAATCAGTCTTACAAATGTTTCATCATACTTGGCAGAAAGGACCCCAATTGCTGCAGAAATCAAGAAGAAAAAAAAGGAATAGCGCAATTGTTTACGGTAGGTATAGAATAACACAGGAAGCTCGTATTTCCAAAATTTAGTGAAACGGTTAGTTTCTTCCTTTTTGTTTTTATAGATAGATTGATGTAAGGTTGCCGCCAGGCCATTTAAGTACGCTGTCGTTTTAGATTCCGGATAAAATGTTTTTGCATAAGCGAGGTCGTTCGTGATATCGATAAACCGGTCTGCAAGCTCATCGGGATGTGTGGAATGCAACTGTTCATACGCTTTCCATTTCCCTGAATTTTGTTTAACGAACAAAGCCTCTCTCATAGATCGCGTAATCAGATTTTTCTGTAAAATAGTAACAAAAATTAATTTTACAACAATTTATTAAACATCAGTATTATATTTGAGCTGTATGGAAACAGTAAGCGTAAACACCAGTCAGCATGTAGATATTGATTACCCAGTTGCAGGTTTAGGAGAAAGGGTGGCAGCAAGACTGATTGATCTTAGTATTTTCCTGGGTTTATACATCTTGTTTCTGATCGTTACTGTAAATATAAAAAGCAGTAGTTCTATGGTCGTGCTGACAATGATTGTTGTTTTTGGGGCTGCCTACGTATTCTATAACTTGATTTGCGAGATCTTAATGGGCGGTCAGAGTGTTGGGAAACGGGTTATGAAGATTAAAGTAATTAGCCTGGATGGCAGGCAGCCCAGCTTAGGCCAGTATTTTATCCGCTGGATATTCAGACTGGTAGATTTTATCTTGAGCGGACAAGTAGGAGGGCTGATTTGTATTATCGTGACCGAGAAGAAACAGCGGATTGGTGATATCGTAGCGGGAACAACATTGATTAAGACAATTCCGCGTACCGCTTTTGATCATATAGCATTTCATCCTGTCGAAGAAGGTTATGTGCCATTATTTCCTAATGTCCATCAACTGAGCGACCGCGATGTAGAGTTGCTGCACGAAGTGGTACATACTTTTTACAAAACGGCAAACTTTGAACTCCTTCATGCGATGTCTGCTAAGGTTGCAAAACTGATCGGTTCTCCTATGCCGCGGTATGAAGATGAACTTGATTATTTAAATACCGTTATAAAAGACTATAACCATGTAACGTCACTATCGGAATAAAATGGATTGTTTTAAAACAATAAAGCCTCTCAGTATCTACTGAAAGGCTTTATTTTTTGGTGGGAGATACTGGGTTCGAACCAGTGACCCCCTGCTTGTAAGGCAGGTGCTCTGAACCAGCTGAGCTAATCTCCCTTTAGGTTCTTCCAGGTAGGTAATTATTGCCGGCCCTGGATGCCGTTGAGTTAAATAAAAACCCCTCAAATGTATCTGAAGGGCTTATTTAGTGGGAGATACTGGGTTCGAACCAGTGACCCCCTGCTTGTAAGGCAGGTGCTCTGAACCAGCTGAGCTAATCTCCCCTTGATTCTACTCTTTTTACAATTAAGCCAGCTGAGTAAGCCGTTCCCCGTTGTTGGGAGTGCAAATATACACCTCTAAATTAAAACTCCAAAACTTTTCTCATTTTTTTATGATAACACTTCTTCAAGGATCTGGTGAGACTTTATTTCTCCAAAAGAAGAGGTGTGTAAGGTGTAGTAAACCAGTATTTTATCTAAAATTAGTCTTCTTGTCGTATTGTCTATTTTTATTTCTGCTAATTTTTCAAATGGCGTAGTAAATAGCTCAATAAACAAGGATGCTGCTGTTTTTTCTATAAAATAAGGGTGTAATGGAGGCAGAGATTTAAATTCACCTTCCTGTAAATCAAAATAACTATAGTCGCTCTTTGTTTCTGTGCTTGGGGCAAAACCTAAGAAACGTGATAACTTTAATAAAAATGCAAGATGGAAGTTTGCGCTTGCTAACTCCGTTTCATCAAACCATAACACCGCGTTAAATATATAATCGAAGATATTTTCATCTGCGTTTTGCTGGCGAATACTTTTATAGAGTACTTCATTCAAAAACAAAATGATTGTACTTTTTAAAATATCGTAAGGAATAGTTCTGAATACTGGGGTGGGCCTAAGTTCTGAAATGCGCTGAATGCTGGAATTAGGTTTATGATAAACGACCATATCTACCAAATGCAATGGCTGCAGCATATTCATCCTAATCTTGGCTTTTGGTCTTTTTACGCCATTGATCATATAAGATTGGATTCCAAATTTATCAGTGAATATCTGTGCCACTACGCTACTTTCGCTATACAGTGTTGTTTTTAAAACAATTCCCCGTGTTTTATGCAACATGGTCAGATAAATTTAGGGAGAAATATGATTGCTCCAATACACACAGAGATTACAGCAGCTACCAATACGGCTCCTGCTGCAACATCCTTAACCTTCCCTGCCTGCACGTTAAATTCCGGTGAAACCAAATCTACTAATAGCTCAATAGCAGTATTTAGTAACTCTGCTACCAGTACCAATCCTATCGCCAGAATGATCCAGAGCCATTCGGATGAATTTAATTGAATATACCATCCGGTGAACAATACAGCTATAATCGCTGTAATATGAATCTTAAAGTTCATTTGCGTTTTTACCGTATAACTTATTCCAGTTAACGCGTACCCAAAACTTTTAATTAACCTTCGCATATCAATTGTTTATTGCCCCAAACCTATAAATTAAAACTAATATCTGGGTTTAAAACATGGTATCCCCACATTTTTACCTAACCCACACAATTATTTGTCAAGTAAACAGTTTATTTGCTTGTTATATACAATCGAAATTAATAGCCGCAGCAAATATTTTATAACCAGATACATTAATTCAATATGGAAGCCAGTACCCCCGTCAAAAAAAACAGTTCAGTTATTCCGCTTATCACCATGACCCTTCTTTTCTTCATGTGGGGATTTATAACCTGCATGAACGACATCTTAATACCGCATCTTAAAGTATTGTTTAATTTATCATTCCTGCAGTCGATGCTGGTTCAATTTGCCTTTTTTGGTGCTTATTTTATCGGTTCGCTCATCTATTTTCTGACCTCCTATTACCAGGGAGACCCAATTAACAAGGTCGGATATAAAAAAGGAATTATTGCAGGGGTGCTGCTTTCTGCAGTAGGCTGCTGTCTTTTCTATCCTGCTGCAAGTTTATCTATTTACGGGGTATTTCTAGGTGCATTATTTGTGCTGGGTTTAGGCTTTACTATCCTTCAGATCACCGCAAATGCTTATGTCACTTTATTGGGATCAGAAGAAAGTGCATCCAGCCGTTTAAACTTAACACAAGCATTTAATTCTTTCGGAACTACGATCGCTCCTGTATTGGGAGGGCACCTTATTTTTACACTTTTTTTGGTAGATGGTAAGGTTACTGCAGATTCCACACGTATTCCATACTTAATTTTTGCTGGCATCCTTGTGGTGTTAGCACTGATCATCAGCCGAATTAAATTACCTTCTTTTACGTCAGAAGAATCGGGCGAACGTGGATTAGGTGCCTTGAAATTCCCACAGCTAAAATTGGGTGTTTTCGGTATTTTCTGCTACGTAGGGGCCGAGGTAGGTATCGGAAGCCTGCTGATTGGCTTTATGGAACAGAAGGATATTATGAACCTTCCAGAGGTAATCAGTAAAAACTACCTGGCCCTTTACTGGGGCGGCGCAATGATCGGAAGATTTTTAGGGGCAATATCTCTAAGCAGTCTTGATCAAACTAAAAAGTTAATTTACATGATACTTACCGCTGCTGCGGTTTACTTGCTTGTATTTAGTATTGTCGATCTTACGTTTGCACAGACCAGCTTTTTCATCGTATTTATCGTACTCAATATTATTGCATTCGTGATTGGTAAGTCGGCACCTGCAAGAACACTTGTCTTATTTGCGGGAATAAATATCGCCTTGTTGCTGATCTCTATTTTCAGTAAAGGCAGTATGGCTTTATATCCAATACTAGGCATCGGTCTTTTTAATTCCATCATGTTCTCCAATATCTATACCCTCGCAATTTCTGGTTTGGGAAAATATGTGAGCCAGGGTTCTTCACTATTAGTCATGGCAATCTTAGGTGGTGCACTGCTGCCCCTGATACAAGGTGGATTGGCGGATGCACAGGGTATCCAGCATTCTTTTATTTTACCTGCAGCATGTTACCTGTACATCCTGATTTTTGGTCTGTATTGTATGAGAAAGGTCAAGTTAACGGAAGATGATAAGCAGGTAAGAAGTAATCATTAAAAAAAATAAACTTTTATCAGGTTCTGCCGTTTTATATATGTTCTAACATATAAATAATGGTGCGGAACCTGATATGGGTTTCTTAATATTAATAATTATTAACAATGAAAAGTTTAGCAAGTAAAGTCGCAATAGTAACAGGGGCAAGTTCAGGAATTGGCGAAGCGATAGCCATCACATTTGCAGCAGCTGGAGCCAAAGTTGTTGTCTCTGATATCAATGAAGAAGGTGGAAATAGTGTAGTGGAAAAAATCAAAAGCAATGGGGGAGAAGCAATTTTTATTAAAGCGGATACTTCAAAAGCCGATGAGAATGAAAAACTGGTAACAGCAACCGTTAAACATTTTGGCGGATTGGATATTGCTGTAAACAATGCAGGGATAGGCGGGCCTGCAGCATTTACAGGAGATTACGCTGTTGAAGATTGGGATAAGGTGATTGGTGTTAATTTGTCGGGTGTGTTTTATGGTCTTCGTTACCAAATCCCTGCAATTATTGCAAACGGTGGTGGTAATATCATCAATATGGCTTCTGTTTTAGGCCAGGTGGGAACTAAATTTTCTCCAGCTTATGTTGCAGCAAAACATGGTGTAGTGGGTCTGACAAAAGCGGCTGCGATAGAATATGCCGATCAGAAAGTAAGGATCAATTCTGTTGGTCCCGGTTATGTCAAAACCCCACTGCTAGTTAAACATTTGAGTGAAGATCAGATGGATGCCCTGGTAAAACAACATCCAATCGGCAGGTTAGGTGAATCGCAAGAAATTGCAGAACTGGTACTTTGGTTAGCTTCAGATAAGGCTTCTTTTGTTACCGGAACTTATTACGCTGCCGACGGTGGCTTTCTTGCCCAGTAAACTCTTTTGCTTAAATGATACGATTAACGCTTACCTTTGAGGTAAGCGTTAACTTATGTCTGTTGAAAAACAAATCCTCCATCCAAGAAATCTACATCGTTCAAGATATGATTTCCCCCAATTAATTGAAAGCTGTCCGGCACTTAAACCTTTTGTTTTCATTAATCCTTACGGCGACCAATCTGTAGATTTTTCTAATCCTGAAGCTGTTAAAACCCTAAATAAAGCTTTATTGATCCATTTTTATGGGATCACCAGCTGGGACATTCCAGCAAACTATCTTTGTCCGCCTATACCGGGAAGAGCCGACTATGTTCATTATCTGGCAGATTTACTGGGTTCAGTTAACCAGGGTGAAATCCCCACAGGAGAATCAGTAAAAGTCCTGGACATTGGTGTTGGTGCGAATTGTATTTATCCCATTATTGGTCATCAGGCTTATGGATGGCAATTTGTTGGATCTGACGTAGATAAACGAGCAGTGAGCTCTGCTACAAACATCGCAGCGATGAATCCTGCCTTGTCGCCATATTTAACATTCCGGTTGCAACAAAGTTCATCTCTAATTTTTAGGGGGGTCGTAAAACCAGGAGAACTATTTGATATCACACTTTGCAATCCCCCGTTTCACGCCTCGGCCGAAGAAGCCCGCATGGGTTCGCAGCGAAAAGTTAGAAACCTCGGTAAGCAAAAAGGAAAAGAAACCGTATTGAACTTTGGTGGGCAGCAGGCAGAATTATGGTGCGAAGGCGGGGAAGTTGGCTTTATCCAGAAGATGATACAAGAAAGTATCCAGATCGGTCAGCAATGCTGCTGGTTTACCAGCCTTGTTTCCAAAAGTGCACACCTTTCTATGGTCTATTATGCTTTGGAGAGAGCAGGAGCCATGCAAGTACGCACAGTGGAAATGGCACAAGGACAAAAGCAAAGCCGTTTCGTGGCCTGGACCTTCCTTTCACCTGCTGAACAGTCTGCCTGGAGTAAAAAAAGATGGAGTAAGCAGGGCGCCCGCTAAATATTTTGCCGGGCAAAAGGAATATCTTAACTTTAAGCCATGATCTATACAACCACTTACCAGGCGGCGCGATTAATAGCTCCAGATCTTGAAGCTATTTTTGCAAGGCACCTCGCTACTGCCCAGGAAAATGGCGAGGAAGATCTTGCGCCTTTACCTTCTGCGGCTATTATAGAGGCTATTATTGATGCCACGTTCTGGGCAAGCATCCGTAAAGAAGAAGGACATTCGATAAAAATATCACTTGCTTTTCTTCCGCCAGAACAGGCAGGAAATCCATTGCTTTTTAAGCAGCGGCTCCCACTAAGCCCATCTACACTAGTTAAGATTGCCCCTGGTATAGAGCGTGCCGGGATCCATCTTGGCGTATGGCAGGAAGATGGGGAACTTTACCTCTGGGGAACTACCACTAGCATACCTAACTTCTGTTTTGTACTGGATGTTTCTGAACCTGCTTTACTGGTTATTAAACACCGCCGTATTTATGGATTTGGTAAATTCACGAATATTGCGGTACTAAAGGGAGATCAGATTAAGATTGTAGATGTGAACACCGCAAAACTACCTGATTGCCCGCCAATGCTGCTTTCATTACTAGATCTCACGGCGCCATCCTATTGGAACGATACTGTAAACGTGCTGATACAACTGGCAGTTTCTATGCGTTCCCATCAGCGCGGCGGTACATTGCTTGTTGTACCTAATGGAAAAGGAAATTGGCTGCAGTCAATTATCAAACCGATCCAGTATGCTGTACAGCCAGCCTTTGTAGGCCTTTCTAATTTATTAAGACAAGACCGTAAGGAAGCCAGCCAAATCTTTTGGCAGACGGCTTTAAAAAGGGAAGTTGAGCATCTTGCAGGTTTAACCGCGGTAGACGGGGCTACGGTGATTAGTGATGAATATGAATTGCTGGCATTTGGCGCAAAAATCGGACGTGCAAAGGGGAAGGACCTGATAGAAGAGCTTTCTTTTGTAGAACCTATTGCAGGCGGCGGAGCAATCGTTGTACATCCTGCAAAAGTTGGGGGTACGCGGCACCTTTCTGCTGCACAATTTATACATGATCAGAATGATGCGATCGCATTAGTGGCTTCTCAGGATGGGCACTTTACGATTTATTCGTGGGCACCCTCTCAGAACCGTGTACAAGCTCACCGTATTGATACCTTATTGTTGTAATCAGCTCGATACCCAAGAATTAGCAAATATAAAGACAAAAAAAAGCGTCCGGTTTATAAAACCAGACGCTCCAAAAATTAATATATTTATTTAAGTTCTTTTGTGTGTTTAAGAGAAAATTAATGCACCTGCAATAACACTAATAAATAGTGCAGCCATAACTATCCTGTCAATATTAATCCAATTTTTCTTGGTTAATACTCGTTCTCGCCTCACTCGCTCCTGCCTAGCAAAAGCTGGTAATATTGGATTCAGTTTGATTAACATAAGTAGATGCTTTAGGTATACCAGGTTAATTACAAACCTTGCGCCAAAAAAATACATTTTGTAAGGTTGAACTGATTTATTTCTTCAGGATGACGAAATTAACACTGTTTTAACGAATGGTACTCATTATTAGTCATTTGACACCATAGGGTAAATGCCAGTGTACTATTTAAACGACGATTTCCGCAACACACTGTTCTTTTTTCCGTAACAGAAATAGATTACTAACCCTATTGCCAGCCAGATGATTAGTCGCAGCCAGGTTTCCCATGGCATAAAAACCATCATGCCTAAACAGGTAAGTATGCCCAGTATAGGGATTAGCGGTACAAGTGGTACTTTAAAAGGGCGTTCTGCATCAGGATCTGTTTTTCTAAGGATAAGAATACCTGCACAAACCATTAGAAATGCGAGTAATGTTCCAATGCTTGTCATCTCACCAACAACCGTAATGGGGACAAATGCAGCAAACAGTGCAATAAATCCACAAAGCAATATATTTGACTTGTATGGGGTCTTGAATTTTGGGTGAATGTCTGAGAATACCTTGGGCAGCAACCCATCGCGGCTAATCGAATAGAACATTCTTGATTGCGCCATAAGGTCTATCAGGATCACAGAAGTATAACCGATCAGGATTGCAAGAATGATGGCCTGACTTAACCAGGCATACGGGGTTTTCTCAATCGCAATGGCTACGGGGGCACCACTATTGGCAAATTCTTTATAGTTCGCCAGGCCTGTCATCACATGCCCGAACAGCCCGAATAGTACTGTACAAACTAATAATGAGCCAAGGATACCAATTGGCAGGTCGCGGGAAGGTTTTTTCGTTTCCTGTGCCGAGGCTGCTACAGCATCAAAGCCGATAAAGACAAAGAATACCAAAGCTGCGCCACGCAATACGCCGCTCCAGCCAAAATGGCCAAATTCTCCTGTGTTCTGCGGGATATAGGGTTTATAATTGGCAGGATCGATATACTGCCATCCAAGGGCGATAAAGACGAGTACCACACCCACTTTAAGAAAAACAATGATACCGTTCACAATGGCAGATCCTTTTGTTCCGCGGATCACTACCAGTGTCATTAATACAACGATCAGCGCACCAGGAATATTGATCCATCCATGTACAATCGTACCGTCACTAAGTTTGGCTGTTTCGAAAGGAGAGAGGGTCAGCTGCGCAGGCAGGTAAATATGAAAAGAAGCTAAAAACCGGGTGAGGTATTGTGACCAGCTAATGGCTACTGTAGCGCAGCCCACAGAATATTCCAACACAAGGTCCCACCCAATTATCCATGCAAAAAATTCGCCCATGGTAGCATAAGAATAAGTGTATGCACTGCCGGCAACAGGAATCATGGACGCAAATTCTGCATAGCATAAGGCTGCAAACCCACAGCCCAAAGCGGCAATGATAAAGGATAATGTAACCGCCGGACCAGCATAATTGGCTGCGGCAAGACCGGTTATTGAAAACAGCCCGGCGCCAAGGGTTAATCCCACGCCAATCAGTATTAAGTTTAGCGGCCCTAATGTTCTTTTCAAAGAATCACTGGAGTTCTCTGCTGCTTCAAGCTTAATCAGCTCGATAGATTTTTTTAACATAAAATCTTATTTTTCTTAGTCTGCAAAATTAGAATATTGTTTCGGATAAGTGCTCCTGAAATTGTAGGATTAAAATAATATTTGGTTGCCTAAATATACCTGTGTTCTTCTTCATTTTAATAATTATTAAGATTCAATGAACTGATTGTAAAATTAATATAACTGATATACAGCGTGTTGTGATTTAATACAGTACTATGTATTGCATATTACTATACAAAACACATAACTTTGTTTTATGATAGCAGAAAATACACAAACGCAAATGCGAAAGGGCATACTGGAATATTGTGTGCTCCTAATTATATCAAGAGGAGAAATATATGCCTCGGATATCATCGCCGAATTAAAGTCGGCCAAACTACTGGTCGTAGAAGGAACGCTGTACCCGCTGCTTACCAGGTTAAAAAACAACGGGCTGCTTAGTTACAACTGGGTAGAATCTACCTCCGGGCCTCCCCGTAAGTACTATACATTAACACCCGAAGGCACATCTATACTCACCCAGTTAGATGGTACATGGCAGGAGCTGTCATTTGCGATCACACAGTCAAAAAACCAAACTAAAAAACCATAAGACCAGGGTTACATTAACTGGTGCACAAACATCACCCTTTAAAAATTACGCTAAATGAAGAAGACACTTAATATAAATATTGGCAACTCAATCATACACATTGAAGAGGATGCTTATGAATTGTTGACCGGTTACCTGGTTGAAGTAAAACAGCATTTTGGAAAGAGTGCCGACGACTTTGAGATTGTGAGCGACATCGAAAACAGGATTGCAGAGATGTTCCTCGAGATATTGCAATCTCAGCAAAAGCCGGTTATCGAATTGGAAGATGTTCAAGTAGTGGTTGGACTGATGGGCTCGGTAAAAGATTTTAATAATGAACAAGAGGAGGAGCCCACAGCAAACACCACCAATCCTGGTGCTGCGCCATTCGTTGAAAAGAAACTTTACAGAGATACCGAAGAAGCAATGGTTGCCGGTGTATGTTCCGGTTTAAGCCATTACCTTAAGATTGATGTCAGCGTATTAAGGGTTATTACCGTGCTCACTGTATTTCTGGGCGGATCGGGCTTACTTGCTTACCTGATCTTGTGGATCACTATTCCAAAAGCAATATCAAGATCGGAGAAGATGGCGATGAAAGGAGAGGCAATAAATCTGCAGGGCTTTAAGCGCAATTTCGAAGAAGAATTAGCTATGCTTAAGGATAACTTGCAACAGGCAGGTGATCATTTCGAGCCTTTTGTAAAACGATCGGGCAGTTTCATCACTGAATTTGGAGAAGTTTTAGGTAGTTTTTTGCAAGGGGCAGGTAAAACCATCTTTAAGATTATTGCGATTGCGATCATAGTTTGTGCTTCCATGATGTTCCTGGCTGCTTTTATATCACTGGCTGCTATATTTGGTTTCTGGGATTCTAGTACCAACGATCTGTTTCCATTCAATATCATCAATGAATCATATTTTAAAACATTCATATTAGCGGCATTCATCACGATTATTGTTCCTACGCTTGCGCTGATTTTGTTCTCCATCCGTGTAGCTTTTAATACTAGGTCAATAAACAAAACTTTCGCTTATAGTTTATTACTCATCTGGCTGGCAGGGCTATCTGTAAGTATTTTCTTTATAGCTAAGATTACTTACGAGTTTAAAGAAGAGGCAGAGTTTAGCCAATCTGTACAATTGAAGCCTTTTGCTGCATATAAAATAGATTTAGACGAATCCCGGTTTTTTACAAAGGAAGATAGCTTGCGGTATAAGCTGAATGCGGCAGATTATGTAGGTAAGATTATCCAGCATGACAATGATGACCGACCATTTACTTCTCCAAGAAATGTTAGTTTAAGAATTGAGAAGAGTGATAATAATACACCAACATTAACGGAAAGCTACCGTTCGCAAGGAGTTAATTTTGAAGTGGCTCTAAACCATGCGAAGAACATTCAATATGGTTTCAGCCAGGTAGATTCGGTATTAAGTTTTGGCCGTGCTATTCATTTGAAGAAAAATACAAATTGGCGTGATCAGCGGGTAGAATTGGTTTTAAGATTACCTGTGGGCACTAAGCTGAAAATTAACAGCGATCTTAACCGTTATCTCCAAGGCTTTTCGCTATGGACCTGCAGCGATGCCAATTATAAAGATGATATGTACGATATTATCATGACAGCCGATGGGCTAAAGTGCCAGTATGAAGATTAATATAACCCGGCAGTAATAGCAACTGCTGCCGGGTTATATTTGTTATTTTACGCTATAACGCAGCACTGTTCGTGCAACGTTACCATTAGTATCTATTCCTTCAACAACTGCTTTGTAAGTTCCTTTACCGTCGGCGTTATAGAATTCAACAACCGTATCGCCTGCAGCATTGGTAACTATTTTAGGGTTCCAATAAATAGTGCTCCTTAAGTCATTACCAGTATAAGAGCTGGTTTGGGTTACATATTTAGGCGAATAAAAGTCTTTTACTTTAGTATAACCTTTTGGAGAAAGTTTAAGCATATTGTTTTGCGGCATCATCTTTTTTAGGTCGGCAAGGCTGATGTTCGATTTCGGTGTTTTTTTAGTATTGATGACCATCACACCGTTACATTGATAGTTTTTAAAAACCAGGCCAAGCTGATCTTGTAAAAAGATCTCTACAGATTCTACATCGCTTGGCAGAATGCTGCTCAAGGCGAAAGCATCAACCGCATTTCCGTTAATAAATAACTGCACTGGTGTTCTGTCACCCTGGTTATAAGACCGGGTAACGTAAAATTTATCTACATCATAAGTAAGCCCTGTTGCCGTTGTCTTTAAGCACATTAACAAGTCGTTGCAACCCGTTAAACGATCGCCTGGAATTTCGTGATCAGCCATCATACTCAAACCAGTCAATGCAGAGTGGTCGGCATGGCTTGGTTTTTTAACAGCAGCAGAAACAATCTTAACTTCTTTAAGTGTTCTCAGGTTACTGTATTGCTTTTTACTGTTATCCAGGTAATTTGATAAAGCACTGTCAATATTTATAACTTCAGTTGCAATAGTAGGATTTGTAGTGATTTCTGGTAATACCGGGCTATCTACCATAATCATCATATTATTGCCCGCAGCATTATATTTTGCGTTGATCAGCAATTCTGCACCATCTTCAAATACAAGGTTAGGGAAGGTGAAAACCCCCATATTAGTTGTCAGTGCTTCTGAAGATAACATCCGGCCCGGGCTAGTTAAGCGGAGTGCCCCTCTTTTTACTGGCATGCCTGTGCGGTCCCTCAAGGTTCCGGTAACAGTAATACCTTGCTCCGGCAGGAAACTGGTAACAGGGAATTTGTTTGCCAGGATCTCTTTATAAGAGAAATGGCGATATCCTTGTGTTAGCATAAGTATATCAAGCTCATTGCGTTTTTTTTCATCTGTTTTAACAAAATAGTAATTCGGCTGTTCCACAAACCCTTTAAGATCTGAAGTTAACAGCAGCGAACTTACGATAGTTGTTTCTGTATTCTCATCTACCGGCACTTTCTGCTGATCCGTTACGCTGAGCGAAAAATTTCCGGCCAGTCGTTGCGTAGAATCTTTTGCAGAAATCGTCATCCTTACTTTTTGCCTCGTCTTATAAGCAGGAAGGTCGGTTTTTAATCCAATGTTCATGGCGTTCTTGTGTAAAACAAATACCAGCCTTTCGCTAATTGGCTCCCCAGTAGAAGAGAATAAACTCATTTGTATGATTCCTGAAGGAAACTTGTTGGTTGGTATTTTTGCTGCAGTAACCTGCGTCTGTAATTTTGATTGTGCTGCATAATAAACCTGACCGCCATTTTGGGCTACTATATAGAGGTTTTTGCCTTGATTTTGCTGGAAATAAGCATCATTTGCCACCATTTTAAAACTGATCAAATCAGGGTTTGTCGTTGTTGCCTGTATGGATATACCAGATTCTACTGCAGTTGGCAGGTCGATACTTTTCTTCGTACCGTCTTTAAATGTGATATTGGCTTTATAGGTTTTACCACTTTCAGAATTGAGGTAAAAAGAACCCATACCCAGATGGGAAGATGCGATTGTTGTAATCTGGTTACCATCGTTATCGTTAATTGTTCCGGTAAGGTCTATGCCCAGTCCGTTTGGCTTGATAGCTTTAAAGGCTACTTGCGTAGGTATCCCTTTAATCAGCTCTCCGCCTTCAGGAAAAAACTGGATGTCGTTATTTCCAACCTTCGGCTTTAGGGTAAATGAAGTAGTAAATATGTCTTCTTTAGTGCTCACCAGCTCTGTAACCAAGTCCCCCTTGGTGATAAACTGACTTTTACGCGGACTTATACTTATTTTCAGGACCCCGTTTTTATCGGTAATCCCTTTACCTTTGCTCACCACTTCATAGTTCGAGGTAACGCTCCAGTTTACTGTTTTACCGGCCATAACGATTTTATCTAAGTTTTTATACTGGATTTCCGCTTCGATCGTTTGCTCTTTATCTGTTTGCTTGGTGTTGTAAGACAAGTGGGTGATCATCTTTTTATCAATCGCTTCGCCAATAGGGATAGTTTTTGTGAAAAAGTAATCCGGGCTTGAGTTCAGCATCCATAATGTATAGGCCCTTACGTAATAATTTCCTTGTTTAAAATTGGTCATATCTATCTCAAAATTTCCATAGGCCACGCTGTTGGTTACAGGTAGCTTGATAGACTTAACGAGAGAATCCTGACTATTCATCAGATCTACATAGACTACTTTACTCAATGGCGAAGGGATATTCTGCTCAAAAGTAAGATAGGCTTTAAAAAATACGGTATCTGCAACGCTATAGTAAGGCTTATCAAAATGCAAATAAACCTTTTCTGTAGGGTACTGATCGGCAATAATCTTTGATTTATTGAGGATGTTGCTTAAGATAGTGGTATCCTGTTGGGCAGATGCACTAATATTTATGGAAAAACAGAGTATAAATACTGCAAATGATAATTTTAAGTAGTTCATGAATATTTGATAATACTAATACACGATTAATCTCGCTAATATATTGATTTAACCGCTTTGCTTAACCATAATCAATAAACCTTTAACATATTTTGACATTTTAAACGAAATTACAAAATCAAGCAAATAAAAAAGGCCAGATAAATCTGGCCCCTTAAAAGTAATATTTAAGTTTAGTTATATTCGATAACGAACTCTGCAGCCGGTGTGCGGACTTTTTTCAGGTTAACTAACCAATCACCGCTATCTGCTCTATACCCTAATGGCAATAATGTTACACTACGTAGACCTCTTTCTCTTAATCCCAATAAAGCATCAAGTTCGTCAGGGTTAAAACCTTCCATCGGTGTTGCATCAACTTTAAGTAATGCCGCTTCAGCGATTGCCATACCTAAGCCAATATAAGCTTGTCTTACTGCATGATTAAAGTTTACATCGATGGTTTTTGATGTATAGTTGCCCGTTAGCTGAATTTCATAATCCGAAGGCGCTTCATCTGGAAGGCCACGTTCTTTAGCCGCGTGAGAAAAAACACTTCTTATTCTTTCTTCTGTATAATTGTCCCAAGCCGCAAAAATCAGCAAGTGCGAAGCGGCAGTAATTTGGGCCTGACCGAATGCAATTGGTAAAATTTTCTCTTTTAGGGCCGGATTAGTTACAACAATTACCCTAAATGGCTGCAGGCCAGATGAAGTAGGTGCTAAGTGTGCAGCTTGAATAATTTGATCAACCTTTTCTTGAGGGACCGGTTCTCCATTCATTTTCTTTGTGGCATATCGCCATTTAAGCGCATCTAATAAACTCATACTATATATCCAATTTTAAATAAGACTGTTGTAACATTCAATTAATAACAGTGTTAACAAATATATGTATGTTATGTTAAGGAGAGAAAACACTATTACGATTTTACTTTAAAATGATAAGTCGGCCGACAGAAAATAAAAAAATTGCAATAAGATTTGGATTAAGCGTTTTTATTCTGTAAAATCGTTAGTTGTTATGCAAGCATAGGATTTATATTACTCAACTTCAGTTAGATGCACGCTGAAGTGATAGTTGAGCAAATAAATAGAGTAATGGAAATCTTTGAGTGTAACAGTTACCAACTAATTCTAACCAAGTATGAAAAAGATCTTACTAAGCATTGTATTGGCTTTGCCAATTCTGGGTTATTCCCAGTCCTTTCAGGTTAACCTGCAGGGGCAAAAACAAATAGCCATGGCGGGGGCAGGTACAGGGGTTGCGCTCGATGAGGCCTCAGTATTCTTTAACCCTGGTGCAGTCTCATTTTTAAAGAACAACGGCGTACAAGCAGGTATAAGTCCGCTTTATCTTAAAACTGCCTTCCGCGAAAACGGCTCAAACATTACTGAATACAATAAAGACAAATGGGCAACACCTGTACAGGGATATGCTGTATTTGGTAATCCAGCAAACAGGCTTCGTTTCGGTGTTGGTATATACACCCCATTTGGTGGTGCTATGCATTGGGAAGAAAACTGGACTGGTAAATACACGGTAACGTCTTTAGATTTGCATGCAATTTATTTCCAGCCTACTTTAAGTTACCGGATAACCGATCAAATCGGTATTGGTGGTGGGTTTGTCTATTCAATGGGAAAGGTAGATCTGCAAAGAGCAGTGCCTGTTACGTTAAACAATGGACAATCATCTACAGCACAGCTTAAAGGTGATGCCCACGATTTTGGGTGGAATGCGGGTATTTACATAAAAACCATATCAGGTGTTTCTATTGGTATTACACACCGTTCGCAAGTAACGGCAAATGTTAAAGATGGTGATGCGATATTTAATGTGCCTGATGCACTAAAAAGCTCATTTCCTACTAAATTTACCGCCGCATTGCCTTTACCGGCAACCTCTTCTATCGGGCTGGGTTTTTATCCATCAGAAAAAACAATTATTGCTGTTGATGCAAATTGGGTTCGATGGAGCAAATACAAAGAACTTGCATTTGACTATGATAATAATGCAAGGATCCCGGATACTGAATCTCCAAGAAATTACCATGATGCCGCTGCATTACGTGTGGGTATCCAAAACCAGACTACAGATAGGTTAGTACTTCGCGCAGGTGTTGGTTATGCCTTTACACCAGTTAGTGAAGGATATGTAACACCTGAAGTGCCTGATGCCAACCGTTGGCTGCTAAGCGCTGGTGTAGGTTATAGAGCATCTGATAGATTTAATGTTGATCTTTCGTTCTTATATGAAAATGTAAAGGCCAGAAATGAGACCAATATTGAAACCGGTTTAAGTGGCGAATTTAAAACTCTTGCTTTTATACCTGGTATTTCTTTAACGTATAAATGGTAGTTAAACATTTCTGAAACCTACATGAGCTTTACCACTCACCAAATGAATTGAGTACACGCTCATGTAAGCTTCATAACCGATAAAAGACGAATATCATCTAATGAAATCTGCATAAGGTTATATCTTACAAAAAGTAATGAAAATCTTATGCAAGCTTCATGACAATTAAAAATCAATTATGTACTGATGAAAAACATTATGAATACTCAATTTATATTTAAAAGCATTCTTGCAGTTGCCGTTGTTGCAATGGCATCTTGCAAACCAGAGCTCAAAGACGTTACCCCCTCAGCGGGAACGGCCAATTTTTCACGTTATATTGCTGTCGGAAACTCATTGACAGCTGGTTTTGCAGATGGCGGATTATACCTGGAAGGGCAGCAGAACTCTTATCCGGAAATGATCGCAGCACAAATGAAATCTGTAGGTGGCGGTGCTTTTACCAGTCCCTTTTTCAATGCCAGTCAGGCGGATGGATCGGGATATCTGGTACTCAAATCATTTACTGCTGCAGGTACACCAGTTACAGCTACACAAGCTACAAATTCTGCCGTACGTGCACAGGCTACAATCCCGGGAGTTGGAACGGTCAACTTTCTAACTAAATATACTGGGGAGCTAAACAATTATGGTGTTCCGGGGATTAAACTTGCACTGATTACTTTTCCGCAATACGGAAATTTAAACCCTTATTATGAGCGATTACTTGCAGGTAATTATGGAACAAATACTACTGCCTATCTGGATTTTGTAACGGCAAAACCATGGACGTTTTTTAGTATGTGGCTAGGGAACAATGATATTTTAGGTTATGCAACTACAGGTGGTGCTTCTGCCGCAGATGCACCTACACCAAAAGCAACTTTTACTGCGTTGTATAATCAGGCAGCTACTGCTTTAACTAAAGATAATGCTAAAGGTGTAGTGGCAACTATACCAGATGTTTTAACTACGCCATTCTTTAGAACGGTAACCCTGGCATCATTATTAGCTGCTGTTCGTGTAGCAGCTCCAACGGTAACGGCAATTCAAATCCAGACTGGCACAGGTTCAGTAAGAGCGGCGACAGCAGCAGATTATTTTTTACTTACACTTAGCTCGGCTAACTTAATTGGTGTACCCAATGCATCAAATCAGCCATATGGTTTAGACCCAAGAAACCCTGTTGAGAGTAAATGGGTATTGGACCAGGCCGAAGCTGCAGTTGTAGCGGACTATACCAATGCTTACAACGCTACAATTAAATCTGTAGCTGCTGCAAAAGGATTAGCGGTTGTAGATGCTTATGCGCTACTGCAGGAATATGGTGCGGGTAAGGTGGTAAATGGTGTGGCGGTAAGTTCAGCATTTATTACAGGAAACCTATTCTCTTTAGATGGTATCCACTTAACACCACTGGGTTATTCTATTATTGCAAATGAGTTTATCAAATCTATCAATTCGAAATATGGTTCCAGTATTCCAATTGTAGATGTAACAAAATATAGGGGAGTTAAGTTTCCTTAAATTTTAAGGTTCCGTAACCTGTTGCAGGATGCGAATTTGTTTGCAGGTCAGTAAATATACTTGTAATAAATAGCCCTGCTAATTCGTAACAAATAAAATGGCCTATCCAGTTGTCGCCGGAAAGGCCATTTTATTTTAAACTTTTTAATAGATCGGCTATCTTTTTAAGCCGGTTCTTTTACCAGGATCTTTTTGTAGGGAACTGATCTACGCGGTGCTGGCGGCCCCCCAGCATTTCCAGAACCAGCTACTTGTTCTTTTTTACCCTTTTTCTTCTTTTTAAACTTCTTGCCATACCAGATGATAAATCCGGTAATAGGTAAACTTGCAGATGTTAAACTGGCAAAGAATGCAACAATTTTACTGGGGATACCGAAGATGGCCCCTATATGCAGATCATAATTCATCCGTCTTAATTTATCGGCAAAACTAGCATCTTCATATTTTCCAGAAAATGGAGAACCATCGGTTACTGGCTTCAGGGTGAACTGATCAAAAATATAATTGTTCTGCTTGTACAGTGTACCTGCTTTAAGGTAAACAGTAAAACTAATTGCATCTGCAGCTTTTACAGGTATAGAGATAAACATTCCCTCTGCTTTATCAGTAGCCATAATCCTGCTATATAACTTATCTATATTTGCTTGCTGGAAGGTTAGAGTAGATGTAGAATCTGATAGCGTTCGGTTAAACGGCTTCATTTTTTTACCACCAGAAGTAACCCAGTAAAGGGATTTGCTATACCAGGTATAGCTATATACCAACCCTGTCAGCGAAATTAACAGTAAGAACAGCATCACATAAAATCCAAGGACGTTATGCAGATCATAATTTTTTCTTTTAAAACTTGCATTCCACTTAATCTTAAAGCTTTTATCACGGATTGACTTAATCCATTTTTTTGGCCACCACATAATGATCCCGGAAATCAATAAAAACACAAAAGTAAGTACTCCCGCACCAACTACCTGTTTACCAATCTCCCTTGGCAGCCATAACCCACGATGTCCGTTTAAGATAAACCTAAAAAAGTCTGAATTACTTTTCCTGCTTTTCTTCTCTGCGTAAATCACTTTCGCTGTATATGGATTCAAATAAACGATTGTACTGGTGCCTGCTTTCCTATTAAAATTGCTGACCATTGCAGATTCATCTTTTAGTCCATATCGGATAGAGTTTGGTGTTAATCCTCCTAGTTCTGCCGATGCTCCTTTGATCAGCTGTGTAGGTTTCAAAAATGGCTGATCTTGTTTTTCTACAAACAGCCATGGCTCATAAAAGCCCCTGATCTCGTTTTCGAAAACATAAATACATCCTGTGATACTTACTATAAACACAATTAGGCCCGAACCAAGTCCGAGCCATAAGTGTAAAAAAGCATTAATTTTTTTAAAAGTCATTATTTGAATCTGTAAGTCACAGTAACTCTTGCATTTCTAGGCATATCATAGATATAAGTGTAGTAATTTTCACCACCTAGTGCAGCTGTTGCTGCATTAACTGTAGTATAAGAACCTTGTGTAAATAACCTGCGGTCTAATACATTGTTAACTAAAGCTGAAATCGTGAATTTGCCTTTTTCATAAGATGCACCAACATCATACCGGATATAATCAACAAAATTTGATTCTCTGGAATTTGATCCCACTACACGTCCGAATTGGAACTGGTAACCACCAGTTAATCCAAAACCATCTAAAACTGAACCTTGTTTTTTAAAACGGTAAGATAACCAGCCGTTAGTGATATGTTTAACAGAGTTAGCTAAATACGATCCCACAAGATTTCTTGTTGGGTCTACTGTTAAATCTTTGGTTACTTTAGCATCTGTATATGCATAGTTTAAGATTAGGTTTAATCCTTGGGCCAGTTCACCAGCGATATCAATTTCAATACCTTTAGACTGGATCTCACCTAACTGCACTCTCCAGTTAGCAGCTGGATCAGGGTGATCAAGATCTGGAGTCAACACATTTTTCTTAGTAATCTGGTAGATTGCAAATGTTGAATTCCATTTTCCATCAAACCAGTCTTTTTTCAAACCAAATTCAATATTGTTTCCTCTAACGGGTTTGAAAATGTTACCGTTAAAATCAGTACCTGCTTGCGGTAAGAAACTTTGGTCATATAAAGTATAAGCAGAGAAGTTCTTAGTAATTGAATAACTTAAACCTACTCTTGGGCTAAATACATTATCAGATATCTGTGTTGCATTTGTTTTACCTACGGTTAATGAATGTGTAAACCTACCTGCAAGCGTTAAGCGTAATTTTTCATCAAAGAAACGTAGCTCATCTTGTAAATAAACACCAGTGTATGTTAGGTTAGTTGCATAAACATTATTACCTGAACGTGTTTGAAGGCTTTTAGTTCTATCGAAAATAGGAATATTTGCCGCAGGTATACCATATATAGGATTGTAGATGTTAAATAAAGGCGATGGATTATTGGATGTCAATACTAATTCATTTGAAGGTTTTGTCGGAGTAAAATCTCCCCATGTTTTTAAATTACCCATGTCCACACCACCCATAATGCGTTGTACTAACCCTGGGGTTCTCACTTCACCTTGAATGCTTAACTGTGCATTTTTATTAACAGCCAACTCATCGCTGATATTAACATATCTGCTCATGTCACCGTTTTTTTTCACAAAATTTAACCATACGGAATTACCTTCTAATCCTGATTTAACGTAAGCAATCTGTGCATTTACCGTCCAGTCTTTGTTTAGTTTGTGGTTAAAATATAAGGTTACGTTATGATCAGTTAATTTACTTGGATCTAACGAAGGGTCCCCTAAAAAGAAGCTTGGATCAGTATCGCCGTATCCTTTTGGAGAGAAACCATAGTTACCTAAAGCTTGTGCTTCTACATGTTGAGTAGTATATTCTAAGGTAACTAAAGTAGCACTGTCAACCTGATAACTTACGACTGGTGCAATTACATATTTATCATTGTAATTGTACTTGTTAAAACTGCCTTTACTTTGTGCTGCCAAATTTAAACGGTACAATAATTTACCATCTTTAGAAAGTTTACCATCTAAATCAAGTGCAGCACGGCCTAAGTTATAACCACCACCGCTTAAGCTTACAGAGCTATTGTTTTGTCCTGTCGGTTTTTTAGTAACGATATTGTAAATACCACCTGGTTCACCATTCGCCATCATAAAACCTGATGGGCCTTTTACAAATTCTACGCGTTCAATCGTAGCAGCATCATCTGCTAATGGGCCCCATGGCATTTTCATGTTCATACCATTACGGAATGCAGGGATAGTTGTACCACGGGTCGAGATATTTGCGTACTGATTGTCCCAGTGACCTGTTCTGATCGTACCACTCACATTTCGTGTTAATCCGTCTACCACGTCAAATACTTGCTGATCTGCAATTAATTGACTAGTTACTACCTTAATGTTCTGAGGAATCTCTAATAAAGGACTCTGCAAACGTAAAGAAGTAGACACTTTGTCGACCTTAAATTTCTTTTTGTTACCCGAGATCTGAACATCTTGCAATTGTGACTGGTTCTCATTCAAAGAGAAATCAGTAATTACATTTGTTCTGCCATTTACGGTAATTTGTTTTTCTTTTGGATAAAGACCTATTGCACTTACCACTAGTGTATAACTGCCTGCAGGAACTTTACGGATATGGTATTCTCCATCTTCATTGGAAATGGCACCAAAGTCGGTACCTTTTAATTTAACAGTTACGCCTTCGGCAACAGTGCCGTCAGATGTAGTTATCCGTCCTCTCACACTCCCGGTCTGCTGGGCTAGTGCTGTAGTACTTGTTAGTACGAATAAAAATAGATAAAGTAGAAATTTTTGCATGTTTATTTAGAATGATTAAATATAGTGGGCGCAAAGTAAATCAATTCATTGCATTAATCCAAGCTTTATCGAGAATCAGTATAAATAACTTTTTTATTTGGGAAAATTTGTGCGGAAATGGTTATTTATTAGTTTAAACAGCAATTTGTTATTGCCAACCATTAAATACATAAAAAAGCATCCAATTATTGCAAGAAAAAGCAATAACTAGATGCTAGAAAAAAAGATTAGAAAAAAATACTAGTGTTTCAGCTTCGATTTAAACACTTTTTCGAGTTTTTCCATTTTAGGCAAAATGACCAGCCTGCAATATGGTGCGTTGGCATTTTTGTTAAAGTAATCCTGATGGTAACTCTCCGCAACATAGAAAGGCTGGGCCTTCGCAATTTCAGTAACCACAGGTTTTCCCAGTGCATTAGTTTTGTTCAGCGCTGCTTTATAACGTTCAGCTTGTAATTTTTGCTCAGGTGTACTGTAAAAAATTACTGATCGGTATTGTGTGCCTACATCAGCACCCTGACGGTTTAATGTTGTTGGATCATGGTTTTTCCAGAAAACTTCTAGTAATTCGTCGTAAGAAATTTTTGCCGGGTCATAAGTCAGTTGTATAACTTCTGCATGCCCCGTTGTCCCTGTACATACATCTTCGTAAGAAGGGTTTGCCACTTCGCCGCCCTCATAACCTGACTTTACAGCTGTTACACCATCTATCCGTTGAAAAATAGCTTCTGAACACCAGAAACATCCCATCCCAAAAGTAGCTTTTTGCAATTTCTTTTGCTGCGCATCTGCGCTGTTAACGGATAGAAGAATTAAAATAATGAATGATAGGTATTTCATTTGATAGTTATTTAGTACGCGTAAAATTGATTTGAACAAATCAGTATTTTCATATGTTGTTATACAAATTTACTTGATTTGATGCTATTTATACGCATTTGTGACGGCAGCAGATTTTACAAAATAGTGAATGCAGACTAAATTGACAGTGCTCTGATAAAGGACATTTTAGGAACTTAAGTGTTAATAACTTAAATTGTTGTTAATTAAATATTTATATTTATAATGATTGTTTTTAACAAGTTTATTAACAATTGTTTTATAATTTCGGTACAATTCAAACTTTAATAAAATACTATGTCTACACCTTATATTCCTACCCTGGATTTGGGATCATATATTAATGGAACAGAACATGACCGTAAGAAATTTTCAGATGAACTGGGAAGAGCTTTTAATGATTCTGGTTTTGTAACTATTACTAACCACGGGTTGAGCCAGGAATTAATTGACCAATTATACCAAAACATACAAGCTGTATTTGGTTTGCCAGCAGACCAAAAAGCAAAGTATGAAAAACCTGAACTTGCCGGGCAGCGTGGTTATACCAGTCCGGGCAAAGAAACGGCGAAAGGAGCTAAAACAGCAGACCTTAAAGAATTCTGGCAAATTGGCCAAACCGTAACTGATGGTGATCCGATTAAATATCAATATCCAGACAATGAGTTTCTGGAAGAGCTGCCGCAGTTTAACGAGGTAACGAATGAAGTTTATCAGAAATTGGAAAGTAATGGCAAGCATTTGTTAAGAGCAATTGCTACGTATTTAGAACTACCGATTGATTATTTTGATGCACATGTACATAACGGTAATTCTATATTACGCGGCATACATTATTTTCCAATTGAAAATCCGGATGCTTTACCCGATGACGCCGTCCGTGCAGGTGCACATGAAGACATTAACTTGATTACTTTACTGATCGGTGCTAGCGCAGATGGATTAGAGGTACTTACCCGTACTAACGAATGGTTGCCAATCAAAGCCCATCATTCTGATATTGTGGTAAATGTTGGTGATATGCTGCAGCGTTTAACAAATAACAAATTGCGTTCTACTACCCACAGGGTGGTTAACCCGCCAAGAGAGCTGATGAAAACTTCACGTTTTTCAGTTCCTTTCTTTCTTCATCCGCGTTCAGATATGGACTTAACAAGTTTAGCAT
>Ga0247730_1000494_pt1 | contig 28776 bp, 23 predicted proteins | sample UWRJL073202C2_FD_180959 | JGI IMG/M metagenome (GOLD analysis project Ga0247730, IMG submission 180959) | Plant litter microbial communities from Arlington Agricultural Research Station in Wisconsin, United States - UWRJ-L073-202C-2 | ecosystem: Environmental > Terrestrial > Plant litter >... | reverse complement strand
CCCCTAAAAAGGGGCTCCGCTAAAACTGGTTGCGGGGGCTGGATTTGAACCAACGACCTTCGGGTTATGAGCCCGACGAGCTACCAGACTGCTCCACCCCGCGACAAAGCTGGGGCGGAAGTATACGGCTGATCCCTTTCAGGGTCAATCGAACATCCACCTACAAGAAAGCCCGCTAATGCGGGCTGCCCTGATAATTGGTACCGAGAAGGGGACTCGAACCCCTACACCCATTGGGCACAACCACCTCAAGGTTGCGTGTCTACCAATTCCACCACCTCGGCAATACAGCGTTGACAGCCTCAAACATCACTGCCTGTTGAAACCTTACTTCTTCTCGGGAGCTTGAGGTATGTCAGCTGGAACTACCGCTGGCTTTTGCCCTTCGAGAACCGGAACATCATCTGCTGCCGGTTTTTGCTTCACTTCCATCACCGCTGGATCTGGCAAACCTACTTGAGTCAGCCCTTGAGCTTTCTCTTTAGCAAAGTAACCTAACCCCAAGCTGGTTATGAAAAAAGCTGCGGCGAGTATAGCAGTAAACTTACTAAGAAAGGTAGAGGAACCTTGGCTTCCGAATACAGTATTTGACGCACCTGCTCCGAATGACGCGCCTGCGTCCGCACCTTTACCCTGCTGCAGCAATACCAGGGCGACAACACCCAGAGCGCCCAACAGATGAAAAACGACTACGACTGTTTCCAGCATTTTTTCAGTTTCCCGCGGCGCGACAGATCGCACCGAACTCATCTGCATTCAGGGACGCTCCACCAATGAGCCCCCCATCGATATCCGGCATGCTGAACAGTTCGACCGCATTGGCCGCCTTCACGCTGCCGCCATAAAGAAGTCGCACGCCTTGTGCGACCTCAGCATTCTCTTTCGCCAGTTGCGCACGAATAGCGGCGTGCACATCCTGCGCCTGTTGAGGCGAAGCAGTCAGCCCGGTGCCAATGGCCCAGACCGGCTCGTAAGCAATTACCGCATTGACCAGAACTTCAATACCCAGCGCTTCGATGACACTGCCAAGCTGCTGCCCAACAACTGCAAGCGTTTCGCCAGCTTCGCGCTCTTCGCGGGTTTCGCCAATGCACAGCACGGGCGTAAGGCCACTTGCCTGAGCCGCAGCGAACTTGCGAATCAGAACCTCATTGCTTTCGCCCATAATCTGGCGACGCTCCGAATGCCCTACAAGTACCAGACTGCAACCTGCATCAGCCAGCTGACTCGGCGATACTTCACCGGTCAACGCACCCTGCCCTGCTTCATGGGCGCAATTCTGCGCACCAACAGGAATCGACTTGCCTTGCAAACCATCAATCACCAGATTGATGTGCAGGCTCGACGGAAATACCGCGACATCAACACCGCCAGGGAGAGCCTGTGCAGCAAGGCCCTCGATCAGCTCAGCGACGCTGGCGCGGGTACCGTGCATCTTCCAGTTACCAGCTACCATAGGGCGACGCATGCTGTACCTCGTCGGTCAAAGTGGGCGCAGATGTTACCCAACAGTTTCAACACTGGCAAGCCGAAATCAGGCGCAAACTTCTGCGACCAGCTTTGCAAGCTCGTCGGCATAGGCACGAACCTGAGCTTCATCCTCACCTTCAACCATCACGCGAACCAGCGGCTCGGTGCCAGACTTGCGCAGCAGCACGCGACCACGGCCAGCCATCGCGTCAGTTACACGCTGGCAAGCTTCCTTGACCGCCGGATGCTCTACCGGGTCCACGCCGCCTTCAAAGCGTACGTTGAGCAGCACTTGCGGACATTTGCGCAATGCCTGGCGAGCCTCGGCCAGACTCTGATTACTGCGACGCAGGGCCAGAAGCACTTGCAACGCAGCGATAATTGCATCGCCGGTCGTCGTGTGCTGGAAGCAGACGATGTGACCGGAGTTTTCACCACCTACTTGCCAGTTACGCTCTTGCAGCTCGGCGATGACGTAACGATCGCCGACGTTCGCCCGCACGAACGGGATGTTCAGCTCACCCAGGGCCAACTCAAGCCCCAGGTTGCTCATCAGAGTGCCAACCACGCCACCCTGAAGGCGACCGCGCTCGTGCAGATCACGGGCAATAATGAACAGCAAATCATCGCCATCGACGATGGCACCGGTGTGATCAACCATCAGGACACGGTCGCCGTCACCGTCAAAACCGATCCCCAGATCAGCATGCTCAGCGAGCACCGCAGCCTGAAGCGCACCCATATGGGTAGAACCGCAATCCTTGTTGATATTCAGCCCGTCAGGCTGTGCCGACAGAACGGTCACCTGGGCGCCCAGCTCGCGAAACACATTGGGCGCAACTTTATAGGTTGCGCCGTGGGCACAATCGATAACCAGCTTGAGCCCGGCAAAGTCGGTGCTTGAGGGCACGCTGCTTTTGCAAAATTCGATGTAGCGACCCGCAGCGTCATTGATACGCGACACCTTGCCGAGCTTCTCCGACTCGACGACAGTCATGGGCGTATCCAGCAACTCTTCGATCATCATCTCGATCTCGTCAGGCAGCTTGGTGCCTTGGCCCGAGAAAAACTTGATGCCGTTGTCGTAATGCGGATTATGCGAGGCGCTGATCACGATACCCGCTTCAGCGTGAAAGGTACGCGTCAGATAGGCGATCGCTGGCGTAGGCATTGGCCCAAGCAGCATTACATCTGCGCCAGCAGCCGAAAGGCCCGCTTCCAGCGCCGATTCAAACATGTAGCCGGAAATTCTGGTGTCTTTGCCCACCAGGATTCGACAGGCGCCAAGGCGGCGAAACGCCATACCGGCAGCCCAACCCAGTCGCAGCATGAAATCGGGGGTAATCGGAAACTGCCCCACCCGGCCACGAATGCCGTCCGTTCCAAAATATTTCTTGGTAGTCATTGCCGCTCCATCATTCTTATTCGGCCGCTTCTACAGCGGCGATCATGCGCACCACATCTACCGTCTCGGCGACATCATGCACACGTAAAATTCTTGCGCCTTTGGTCATGGCCAACGCTGCCAGCGCCAGACCACCGAAAAGCCGCTCACCCACAGGCCGAGCCAGCGCACCGCCTATCATGCTCTTGCGTGAGACACCAACCAACAGCGGACGTCCCAACGCATGCAGCTCTTGCATGTGCTTAAAGAGACTCAGGTTGTGGTCGAGGCTTTTCGCGAAGCCGAAGCCCGGATCAAGAATGATCCGCTCGTTCGGTATGCCGACAGATACGCACTGGGCCATACGCTCCAGCAGGAACGCACTGACCTCACCCACCAGATCGTCATAATGCGGATTGTCCTGCATGTCGCCGGGCTCGCCGCGCATATGCATCAGACAAACGGGAAGGCCGGTCGCAGCGGCAGCATCAAGCGCTCCCTCGCGACGCAACGAACGCACATCATTGATAAGTCCTGCACCGAGGCGCGCCGTCTCGCGGATTACCGCAGGCGTGGACGTGTCTACGGAAATAATGACATCCAGCTCGCGATGCAGCGCCTCGACGACCGGAGCGACCCGCTCAAGCTCTTCAAGGGGAGACACGGAGCGTGCGCCGGGCCGCGTAGACTCGCCGCCGACGTCGATAAGTGTCGCGCCAGCCGCAACCATTGCCTCGGCATGACGTAATGCGGCGTCCAGACGGTTGTAGCGACCGCCGTCCGAAAACGAATCAGGGGTAGCGTTCAGGATTCCCATCACATGCGTATGGGCCAAATCAAGAACCCGGTTGCCACAAGGCAACCGGGTCGGGTACAGCACAGAAGTCATGTCAGACCTTAGTGTTCAGCAGCTGGACCGCCGATTGGAGTTTCCGGACGGATGTCCGGAGGCGTTACCGGCGCACTTGGCGTACCCGAACCACCTTCCCAATCGCGCGGCTCGCGTGGAGCGCGGCCAGCCATGATGTCGTCGATTTGCTCGGCATCAATCGTTTCGTACTTCATCAATGCATCAGCCATCGCATCCAGCTTGTCGCGATTATCCGTAAGGATCTGCTTGGCCGTGCCGTAGCACTGGTCAATGATGCTGCGCACTTCGGAGTCGATCAAACGAGCGGTTTCAGCCGACAAACCACTGCTTGGACCACCACCCCCGCGACCCAGGTAACCTTCGTTCTCGTCTTCGCCATACAGCAGCGGACCGAGTTTTTCCGAAAGACCCCACTTGGTCACCATGTTCCGGGCAATCTGGCTTGCACGCATGATGTCGTTGGAAGCGCCGGTGGTCACACCGTCAAAACCCAGCGTCATCTCTTCAGCGATACGACCGCCATACAACGAACAGATCTGGCTGATCAAGGCGCGCTTGGACAGGCTGTAACGATCTTCCTCAGGAAGGAACATGGTTACACCCAGCGCACGACCACGCGGAATGATCGAAACCTTGTAGACCGGATCGTGCTCAGGCACTACTCGACCGACAATAGCGTGACCGGCTTCGTGATAAGCGGTGTTCTGCTTCTCTTTCTCGGACATGACCATGGATTTGCGCTCGGCGCCCATCATGATCTTGTCTTTGGCCAGTTCGAATTCCTTCATCTCGACAATGCGCTTACCGGTACGGGCAGCGAACAACGAAGCCTCGTTGACCAGGTTGGCAAGATCGGCACCGGAGAAGCCAGGCGTACCACGAGCGATTACGCCCGGGTTAACGTCTTCGCCCATTGGCACTTTACGCATGTGGACTTTGAGGATTTGCTCGCGACCACGGATATCCGGCAAACCGACCACAACCTGACGGTCGAAACGACCCGGACGCAGCAAGGCTGGATCGAGTACGTCAGGACGGTTGGTAGCAGCAATGACGATGATGCCATCGTTCATTTCGAAGCCGTCCATCTCCACCAGCAACTGGTTGAGTGTCTGCTCACGCTCGTCGTGACCACCACCCATGCCGGCGCCACGATGGCGACCCACGGCATCGATTTCGTCGATGAAGATGATGCAAGGTGCGTGCTTCTTGGCCTGCTCGAACATGTCACGGACGCGGCTTGCACCAACACCCACGAACATCTCGACAAAGTCAGAACCGGAAATAGTGAAGAACGGCACTTTCGCTTCGCCGGCAATCGCCTTGGCAAGCAGGGTTTTACCGGTACCCGGTGGGCCCACCATCAAAACGCCGCGTGGAATGCGGCCGCCAAGACGCTGGAATTTACCCGGATCACGGAGGAACTCGACCAGTTCGCCGACTTCTTCCTTGGCTTCGTCGCAACCTGCGACATCGGCCAGGGTCGTCTTGACCTGATCTTCAGACAGCAGACGCGCCTTGCTCTTGCCGAAACTCATCGGCCCGCCCTTGCCTCCCGCACCACCTTGCATCTGGCGCATGAAGAACATGAACACGGCGATGATCACGAGGATCGGGAAGCTGGCAACCAGAAGCTGAGTCCAGATGCTCTGCTGCTCAGGCTGCTTGCCTTCGATAACCACGTTGTTGTCGACCAGATCACCGATCAGACCGTTGTCCTGAATGGCCGGACGAATGGTCTTGAAGGTATCGCCGTCGCTGCGCTTGCCGGTGATGACGTAACCATCAACGGCAACCTTCTCAACCTTGCCATCCTTGACCTGCTGGATGAACTCGGAATAGTTGAGGGTCTGCGGCTCGTTCGGGCTGGAGAAGTTGTTCATCACCGTCACAAGGACAGCCGCGATGATCAACCACAGGATCAAATTCTTTGCCATATCGTTCAATTAGCTACCCTCTGAAGCAAGCTCCACGCAGGAGCGTGCCTCGCATGATATTCACCGGCCTAACTTACTACAGAACCTACAGATGTGGCAGGCGCCGTCTGTAACCCTTTGTGAAACTTTGACTACCGCATGTTCGTTTATGCTTCAACCGCAGGGCCATTTGAAAAAAACTATCGGCCCGTCTCAATTGCGCTCGATGCTTTCCGAGCCTTCAATGCCGCGAAAGCCTCGACCCAGCAAGTACTGCTCGCGAGAGCGGTCACGTGATGATTCCGGCTTGCGCATCTGGACCTTGTCGAACAGCTTGCGGATGTCCTTGTGGTACTTGTCGAAGCCTTCACCCTGGAAGACCTTGATCAAAAAATCACCACCTGGCCGCAAAACCCGCCCTGCGAGATCCAGTGCCAATTCGCACAGGAACATGGCGCGAGGCATATCGACAGCGCTCAATCCACTCATATTGGGGGCCATATCGGAAATCACAAGGTCTACCTGCGTTTTACCGACAGCTTCCAGGATTTGTGCGAGCACGGCGTCCTCGGTGAAATCGCCCTGAATAAAGGTCACATCGGGGATGCTGTCCATTTCCAGAATGTCGGACGCGATCAGGCGACCTTGACCGCCAATCAGACGACTGGTCACTTGCGACCACCCGCCCGGCGCGGCGCCGAGATCGATCACAGTCATGCCAGGCCGGATGATTTTGTCCTTTTCCTGGATCTCCAGGAGCTTGTAGCTGGCGCGAGAACGATAGCCGTCCTTCTGCGCCATTTTGACGTATTTGTCGTCGAAGTGTTCTTTGAGCCAGTTATGGCTTGTCTTGGAACGGGCCACGGGGCACCTCAAAAATAAACGAGTCGTGATTAACTGGGCGGTCCCGGACTCGCTCGGGTAAACTGGCCGCCGCTTTTTACAAGATCAGACGCAGGGGTCAGATTATGCCGCTCACTCAGGAGCAGAAGAAACAGTACAAATCCATTGGCCACCATCTGAAACCGGTATTGACTGTGGCCGACAATGGTTTGACTGAAGGTGTGTTAGCAGAGCTTGAACGCGCATTGGGCGATCACGAGCTGATTAAAATCAAACTCAACATCCTCGAACGCGAAAGCCGTCTTCAGGCCATTGCAGAACTGTGCAAGGCTGGTAAAGCGGATCTCGTACAGGTCATCGGCAAGATGGCACTGATTTATCGCAAGAATCCAAAGGTAAACAAGCTGCTGTCGAACGTCCACCGCGCCGTTTGATGTAACAAAGCCAGGGCCGCACTAGCGCGCCCTGTTGCTCCTTCCCGGCACTGGTTGCAAGACCAGCAGCAAGCCAGACAAGCCCAACACCAGATAACTCATCAACTGCAGGTGCAACGCATCGGGCAGCCAGTAACGCAATGCAAAATAGCTGGCCGAGGCCAACAGCGCGATCAGCAAAAGCTGGCCACGCAGGTCAGACCACGCACTCGAAACACCTTCCGCACTGACCAGAACCGCCATCTGAAGCATCGCGCAGACTGCCGCGAAACCCACCAGTACCGCTCCGGAAAAATTGGCGAATTCATGAATCAATAACGGTGCCAGACCGGTCTGGTCCAACACCGTCAACAACGCCAGGTGCAGCAACACCAGGCCGCCCACCCACAAGGTCTGGGCGAGCTGCCAGATGATCGCGCCCATTGCGAATGGGCGCCCCAGGTCAAATGTGCCTGACTTCAACAATCTCGTACTCGATAACGCCGCCAGGCGTCTTGACGGCAACGACGTCACCTTCTTCCTTGGCGATCAGGGCACGAGCAATGGGCGAACCCACTGAAATCTTGCCCTTCTTGATATCGGCTTCATCTTCGCCAACGATCTGGTAGGTCACACGATCGTCAGTTTCGACGTTGGCGATTTCCACGGTCGTGCCGAAAATCACCTTGCCGGTGCGCTCGATGGTCGTGACGTCGATAACCACCGCGTTCTGCATGCGGCCTTCGATATCGCGGATACGCGCCTCGACCATGCCCTGCTGTTCGCGAGCGGCATGGTATTCAGCGTTTTCCTTGAGGTCGCCCAGTTCACGTGCAGTGCCAATGTCCGAGCTGAGCTTGGGACGAACGACCTTGGTGAGATGTGCGTGTTCTTCTTCCAGGGCTTTCGCGCCCTGGACGGTCATTGGATATTTGATCATGCCTTCAACCCTGCATGTAGATCCTGCAAGCGACGCACGGTCTTTTCCGGACCGAACTTGAGCGCTTCACAGATGGCCTCGCCTGCAGCAATGGTGGTGGTGCAGTAAATCTTGTGCTGCAAGGCGTTGCGGCGAATGGAGTAGGAATCAGCGATCGACTGGCGCCCTTCCGTGGTGTTGATGATCAGCGTGACTTCGTCATTCTTGATCATGTCAACCACATGCGGACGGCCTTCGGTCACCTTGTTGACGCGGCGGACTTTCAGGCCCGCAGCTTCGATAAGCTTGGCGGTACCGGCCGTTGCGACGATCTGGAAGCCCAGGCTGATCAGGTCGCGAGCGACACCGGCCACCAATGGCTTGTCGTCATCGCGCACGCTGATGAACGCAGTACCACCGGTCGGCAGGACTTCGCTGGCGCCCATCTGGGCCTTGGCAAAAGCCTCGCCGAAGGTGTCGCCGACACCCATCACTTCACCGGTGGACTTCATCTCAGGGCCAAGGATCGGGTCAACGCCCGGGAACTTGGCGAACGGGAATACCGCTTCTTTCACGCTGTAGAAGTTCGGGATGATTTCTTTGGTGAAGTTCAGTTCTTTCAGGGTTTTGCCGGCCATGACGCGTGCTGCGATCATCGCCAGGGAAACACCGATGCACTTGGAAACGAACGGCACGGTACGCGAGGCACGTGGATTCACTTCGATCACGTAGATGTCTTCACCCTGCAACGCAAGCTGCACGTTCATCAAGCCGACAACGCCCAGTTCCAGGGCCATTTTCTTGACCTGTTCGCGCATCTCGTCCTGGATATGCCCAGGCAGCGAGTACGGCGGCAGCGAACATGCCGAGTCGCCGGAGTGAACACCCGCCTGCTCGATGTGCTGCATGATTGCGCCAATCACCACGTCAGTGCCGTCGCAGACCGCGTCGACGTCCATTTCGATGGCGCAGTTCAGGAAGTGGTCGAGCAGCACCGGGCTGTCGTTGGACACTTTCACGGCATCACGCAGGTAGCGCTTGAGTTCATCTTCTTCGTAGACGATTTCCATCGCCCGGCCGCCCAACACGTAGGAAGGACGCACCACCAGCGGATAACCAATCTTGCCCGCAGCACGAATCGCTTCGTCTTCGCTGCGCACAGTCGCGTTTGGCGGCTGACGCAGGTTAAGGCGCTCAACCATCTGCTGGAAGCGCTCACGGTCTTCTGCACGGTCGATCGCGTCAGGGCTGGTGCCGATGATCGGCACGCCAGCTTCTTCGAGGGCACGCGCCAGTTTCAACGGGGTTTGCCCGCCGTACTGGACGATCACGCCTTTTGGCTTCTCGACGCGGACGATTTCCAGCACGTCTTCCAGGGTTACGGGTTCGAAGTACAGGCGATCCGAGGTGTCGTAATCGGTGGACACGGTTTCCGGGTTGCAGTTGACCATGATGGTCTCGTACCCGTCTTCGCGCAGGGCGAGTGCCGCGTGCACACAGCAATAGTCGAACTCGATGCCCTGGCCGATGCGGTTAGGACCGCCGCCCAGGATCATGATCTTGTCGCGAGTCGTCGGATTGGCTTCGCACTCTTCCTCGTAGGTCGAATACATGTAGGCCGTATCGGTGGAGAACTCGGCAGCGCAGGTGTCAACGCGCTTGTAGACCGGGTACACCTCAAGCTTGTGACGATGGCGACGCAGGTTTTTCTCGGTAACGCCCAGCAGTTTGGCCAGACGCGCATCGGAGAAGCCCTTGCGCTTGAGGCGATACATCAGGTCGCGGTCGATAGTCGCCAGACCGAGGGTCTTGATCTTCTCCTCGTCCTTGATCAGGTCTTCGATCTGCACCAGGAACCACGGATCGATCATGTTCATGGCGAAGATTTCTTCGACCGTCATGCCAGCACGGAACGCATCCGCGACGTACCAGATACGCTCGGCGCCCGGCACGGTCAGTTCGCGCTTGAGCACGCCCATGCTTTCCGGGTTGCTCAGGTCCAGCTTCGGGTCCAGACCGCTCACGCCGACTTCAAGGCCGCGCAGGGCTTTCTGCAAGGATTCCTGGAAAGTCCGGCCGATGGCCATGACTTCGCCAACCGACTTCATCTGGGTCGTCAGGCGTGCATCGGCTTTCGGGAATTTCTCGAAGGCGAAGCGCGGCAGCTTGGTGACCACATAGTCGATGGACGGCTCGAAGGACGCCGGAGTCTTGCCGCCGGTGATTTCGTTCTGCAGTTCGTCGAGGGTGTAACCAATGGCCAGCTTGGCGGCGACGCGAGCGATCGGGAAACCGGTCGCTTTCGAAGCCAGTGCCGAGGAACGCGATACACGCGGGTTCATCTCGATCACGACCATACGGCCCGTGTCCGGGCAGATGCCGAACTGGACGTTGGAGCCGCCGGTTTCAACGCCGATCTCACGCAGTACCGCCAGCGAGGCGTTACGCATGATCTGGTATTCCTTGTCGGTCAGCGTCTGGGCTGGCGCAACAGTGATGGAGTCGCCGGTGTGGACGCCCATCGGATCGAAGTTTTCGATGGAGCAGACGATGATGCAGTTGTCCTTTTTGTCGCGGACCACTTCCATCTCGTATTCTTTCCAGCCGATCAGCGATTCGTCGATCAGCAGCTCTTTGGTCGGCGACAGGTCCAGACCACGGGTGCAGATTTCTTCGAATTCTTCACGGTTGTAAGCGATGCCGCCACCGGTGCCGCCCATGGTGAACGACGGACGGATGATGCACGGGAAGCCGAGCTTTTCCAGAACCGCGTAGGACTCTTCCATGGTGTGGGCGATGCCGGAACGCGGGCAGTCCAGGCCGATGGACTTCATGGCCTTGTCGAAACGCGAACGGTCTTCAGCCTTGTCGATGGTGTCGGCATTGGCGCCGATCATCTCAACGTTGTACTTCTCCAGAACGCCTTCGCGCTCCAGATCCAGTGCGCAGTTCAGTGCGGTCTGGCCGCCCATGGTTGGCAGCAGCGCGTCCGGACGCTCTTTTTCGATGATCTTGGCAACGGTCTGCCACTTGATCGGCTCGATGTACGTTGCGTCGGCCATCGACGGGTCGGTCATGATCGTCGCCGGGTTGGAGTTCACCAGGATGACGCGGTAACCCTCTTCGCGCAGGGCTTTGCAGGCCTGGGCGCCGGAGTAGTCGAATTCACAGGCCTGGCCGATCACGATGGGGCCGGCGCCAAGAATCAGGATGCTTTTAATGTCTGTACGTTTTGGCATGGGTTGTCACTCGAATACGTAGGTCTGCTTCTCTGCGATGGCTGGGCGGCCATTTACCGGACGACGTGTCGTTCGGGGCCTGCCCAGTCACCTGCGCGTTACATTCTCAAGGCAACCGGTCAGCGTCGCTTGGCCATCGCTTCGATGAAGCGATCAAACAGTGGCGCAACGTCGGTCGGACCCGGGCTCGCTTCAGGGTGACCCTGGAAGCTGAACGCATCCTTGTCGGTGCGCTCGATGCCTTGCAGGCTGCCGTCGAACAGCGATTTGTGAATCGCGCGAAGGTTGCCCGGCAGGGTCGCTTCGTCCACCGCAAAACCGTGGTTCTGGCTGGTGATCATGACCACGCCGGTATCCAGATCCTGAACCGGGTGGTTCGCACCATGGTGACCCAGGGCCATCTTGATGGTCTTCGCGCCCGAGGCCAGAGCCAGCAATTGGTGACCCAGGCAGATGCCGAACACCGGAATGTCGGTTTCCAGCACATCCTTGATCGCCTGAATCGCGTAGTCGCACGGCTCAGGATCGCCAGGACCGTTGGACAGGAACACGCCATCCGGATTCATCGCCAACACATCGCCGGCCGGAGTTTGCGCAGGCACAACAGTGACCCGGCAGCCGCGCTCGACCAGCATGCGCAGAATGTTCAGCTTGACGCCGTAATCGTAGGCCACGACGTGATACTTCAAGTCGCTGGCGGCGATTTCAGGGCTGCTGTCGGTCTTCAAGGCCCAGACGCTGGTGCGCCATTCGTAGCTTTCCTTGACGCTGACGACTTTCGCCAGGTCCATGCCCTTGAGGCCTGGGAAGCCACGCGCGGCGGCGATAGCCGCTTCGTCGGAGATGTTGTCGCCGGCGAGGATGCAGCCGTTCTGTGCGCCTTTCTCACGCAGGATGCGGGTCAGGCGGCGCGTGTCGATACCGGCAATGGCAACGACGCCGTTGGCTTTGAGGTAGTCGCCAAGGGACATCTTGTTGCGCCAGTTGCTGGCTACCAGCGGCAGGTCACGAATGACCAGGCCTGCAGACCAGACGCGATCCGATTCGGCGTCTTCCGGCGTAGTGCCGGTGTTGCCGATGTGCGGATACGTCAGCGTGACGATTTGTTGGGCATAGGAAGGATCGGTAAGGATTTCCTGATAGCCGGTCATGGCAGTGTTAAACACTACCTCACCAACGGTTTGACCGTCGGCTCCAATGGCTTCGCCGCGAAAAATGCTGCCATCAGCAAGGGCGAGTATGGCTGGCTTAGTCAAGAAGACCTCCCGTAAGTAAAGCCTGAAAGGGCGTTCGCAGTTTGCAAAAAAGCGGAATGACGTATAGACACGTCACCCCGCTTTCTTATCGAATCATCTGCGCGCTTTTAGTGGACACACTAAAGCTGTAGCTTACAGAAAAGCCCTGTTTTGGTCTACCGGCAATGAGGCGAAAAGACGGGGGAATGCGACAGAAGTTCAATCGGCGGGGGTAAAACAGGGTCAAAACTCACGCTTATGGCGAATTCTGACCCTCGATTGCGTGATCAGAACGATCAACGCAGATCCAGCACGTCCTGCATGTCATACAAGCCAGGCTCGCGCCCCTCAAGCCACAGAGCAGCCCGAACAGCGCCTTTGGCGAAGGTCATGCGGCTCGATGCCTTGTGGGTGATCTCGACACGCTCACCATCGGCGGCGAACAGCACGGTGTGATCACCGACTATATCGCCGGCACGAATGGTTGCGAAACCGATGCTTTGCCGATCCCGGGCACCGGTCTGCCCTTCCCGCCCGTAGACCGCGACCTTTTGCAGGTCGCGACCCAAGGCATTGGCGACCACTTCACCCATGCGCAGCGCCGTACCGGACGGCGCATCGACCTTGTGCCGGTGATGCGCTTCGGTGATTTCGATATCGACATCATCACCCAGCACGCGAGCAGCCGTGTCGAGCAATTTCAGGCACAAATTCACACCTACGCTGAAATTGGCGGCGAACACGATCGGGATATCCTTGCCCGCTTCAGCCAGACGCTGTTTCTCCTCAGCACTGAAACCCGTGGTGCCGATGATCATGGCCTTGCCAGCCTTGCGGCAGAACGCCAGATTCTTCAGCGTCACAGACGGATGCGTGAAATCGATAAGCACGTCGAATTCATCGACGACCTTGGCCAGATCACCCGACAACGGCACGCCAATTCGACCCAGTGCAGCCAACTCGCCCGCATCAGCACCTACCAGCGTGCTGTCAGGACGATCGATTGCGGCCGTCAAACCGGCACCGGGTGCCTGCTGAACGGCTTCGATCAGAATCTTGCCCATGCGCCCGGCGGCGCCCATCACAGCTATACGTCGCATGCCTTGCTCCCGTTGAATGCGCTTACAAATCGCCGAAGAAACGTTTCACACCGTCGAACCAACCGGTGGCTTTCGGCGAATGCGAGCTGTCACCTTCCAGCGTTGCACGGAACTCTTCGAGCAATTCGCGCTGACGACGACCGAGGTTGACCGGAGTCTCCACAGCGACCCGGCACATCAAGTCGCCTGCACCACCGCCACGTACCGGAGCAACGCCCTTGCCACGCAGGCGGAACTGTTTGCCGGTTTGCGTACCTTCAGGAATCTTCAGCTTGACCCGACCATCCAGCGTCGGCACTTCCAGCTCACCGCCCAATGCAGCGTCGGTGAAGCTGATCGGCACTTCGCAGTACAGATGCTTGCCATCGCGCTGGAATATCGCGTGCTCGCGCACATTGATCACGACATACAGGTCGCCGGTCGGACCGCCTTGAGCGCCCGCCTCACCTTCGCCAGACAGACGAATGCGATCACCGGTATCAACGCCTGGCGGTACTTTCACGGACAGGGTCTTGTATTCCTCGACCCGACCTTCGCCATGACAGGAATCGCACGGATCGGAAATCACCTTGCCATGACCATGGCAGCGCGGGCAGGTCTGCTGCACGGAGAAAAACCCCTGCTGCATACGCACCTGACCAATACCACCACACGTCGGGCACGTCACCGGCGAAGAGCCTTTCTTCGCGCCCGAACCGTCACACGGCTTGCAGTTGACCAGTGTCGGCACACGGATATTCACCGTGGTACCGCGCACCGCTTCTTCGAGGTTCAGTTCGAGGGTGTAACGCAGGTCGCTGCCGCGCTGAGCGCCGCCACGTCCGCCGCCACCGCCACGACCGCCGCCGAAGAAGTCGCTGAAGACATCGCCGAATATATCGGAGAAATTCGCGCCGCCCGCGCCGCCACCAAAACCGCCGCCGCCCATGCTTGGGTCAACGCCGGCATGGCCATACTGATCGTAGGACGCGCGTTTGCTTGCATCGGACAGCACTTCATAGGCCTCGTTGGCCTCTTTGAACATGTCTTCCGACGCTTTGTCGTCAGGGTTGCGATCCGGGTGATGCTTCATCGCCAGACGACGATAAGCCTTTTTCAGATCCGCTTCGCTGGAGCCTCGCTCCACCCCCAATACTTCGTAATAGTCACGCTTTGCCATAATTCTTCCGCACTCTTGAGGACGTTCGGCGAAACCCTCCTGAGCTTCGCCAAACTCGTTGAGCCCCATACAGGCCCGGACCCAACTCACGTCAATTCAACGATCCTGGTCTTCGTTCAACAGCCAGTCACCTGACCGAGAAAGCGGCAGAACAAGCCACCATGCAGGAGCATCGCGACCTCGCCACAGGGCTCGCGCAGTCACGCCGCAAGCCATCAAAAAATTCGTCTATTCCAGACACGCCAACGCGGGAGCAAGCTCCCGCGCGGCGACATCCTACCAGTGACCACTCGCAAGCGGTCAACTGGCGCTCAAGTGAGCCTGCGCTTACTTGTGGTCTTTTACTTCTTCAAACTCTGCATCAACAACGTCGTCAGCAGGCTTGCCTTCTTCCTTCGCGGCCTGTGCACCGGCTTCTGGCTGCTCAGCCTGATCGGCGTACATTTTCTGCGCAACCGGAGCCGAAACCTTGGACAGCTCTTCGACCTTGGCGTCGATGACAGACTTATCGTCGCCCTTGATGGCCGCTTCCAGAGCAACCAGCGCCGCTTCGATCGCAGTTTTTTCTTCTGCGGTCACTTTCTCGCCAGCGTCGGAGATCATCTTGCGAGTCGAGTGAACCAGTGCGTCGCCCTGGTTACGCGCGGCTGCCAGCTCTTCGAACTTGCGGTCTTCTTCAGCGTTGACTTCAGCATCACGAACCATCTGCTGAATTTCTTCCTCGGACAGGCCGGAGTTGGCCTTGATCACGATGGACTGAGTCTTGCCAGTCGCCTTGTCTTTCGCGCCGACGTGCAGAATGCCGTTGGCATCGATGTCGAAGGTTACTTCGATTTGCGGGACGCCACGTGGAGCAGGTGGAATCTCGGCCAGGTCAAACTTGCCCAGCGACTTGTTCTGGCCGGCTTGCTTACGCTCGCCCTGCAGAACGTGAATGGTCACTGCGCCCTGGTTGTCATCGGCCGTCGAGAACACCTGGGATTTCTTGGTAGGAATCGTGGTGTTTTTCTCGATCAGCGCAGTCATCACGCCGCCCATGGTTTCGATACCCAGCGTCAGCGGGCTTACGTCCAGCAGCAGAACGTCTTTGACGTCGCCAGCCAGAACCGCACCCTGGATAGCAGCACCCATGGCAACGGCTTCGTCCGGGTTGACATCTTTACGTGCTTCTTTACCGAAGAACTCGGTAACCAGCTTCTGAACCAGCGGCATACGCGTCTGACCACCGACCAGAATCACGTCGTTGATCGCGTTGATTTCGATACCGGCATCTTTCAAGGCAATGCGGCAAGGTTCGATGGTGCGCTGAACCAGATCTTCAACCAGCGATTCCAGCTTCGAACGGGAGATTTTCACGTTCAAGTGCTTGGGACCGGTCGCATCTGCAGTGATGTACGGCAGGTTGACGTCGGTCTGCATGCTCGAAGACAGCTCGATCTTGGCTTTTTCAGCGGCTTCTTTCAGGCGCTGCATCGCCAGCGGGTCACCCTTGAGGTTCATGCCGCTTTCTTTCTTGAATTCGTCTACGAGGTAGTCGATCAAGCGGATGTCGAAGTCTTCACCACCGAGGAACGTGTCACCGTTGGTTGCCAGAACTTCGAACTGATGCTCGCCATCGACTTCAGCGATTTCAATGACCGAAACGTCGAAAGTACCGCCACCCAGGTCATAAACGATGACAGTGTGGTCGCCTTTCGCTTTGTCCATGCCGTAAGCCAGAGCGGCTGCGGTAGGTTCGTTGATGATGCGTTTTACGTCCAGGCCCGCGATACGGCCGGCGTCCTTGGTCGCTTGACGCTGGCTGTCGTTGAAGTAGGCCGGAACAGTGATGACCGCTTCAGTCACAGCTTCGCCGAGATAGTCTTCGGCGGTTTTCTTCATCTTTTTCAGGATTTCAGCAGAGATCTGCGGCGGAGCCATTTTCTGGCCGTTGACTTCGACCCATGCGTCGCCGTTGTCAGCCTTGACGATCTTGTAAGGGACCATCTGGATGTCTTTCTGAACCACTTCTTCGTCAAAACGACGACCGATCAAACGCTTCACCGCGTACAGGGTGTTGTGCGGATTGGTCACTGCCTGACGCTTGGCCGACTGACCGACGAGGATTTCGCCGTCGTTGGCGTAAGCAATGATCGAAGGCGTGGTGCGAGTGCCTTCGGCGTTCTCGATAACCTTGACGTTACCGTTTTCCAGAATGGAGACGCAGGAGTTGGTGGTCCCCAGGTCGATACCGATAATTCTGCCCATCTTTTGACTCTCCCGAAACTTTGATTGGGTTGCCGCAACTGCGTTTACACATTGCGGTAGCTCTTAAACGCTTGGCCTATAAATGGGGGCCGGACAGCTGATTTCAAGCCTGCTCGTCAATTGACGGCTGAACAGGCGATGGTGCCTTGCTGACCACGACCATAGCCGGGCGCAGCAGGCGACCATTAAGCTGGTAACCCTTCTGAAACACTTTCAAAACGCTGTTTGGTTCGACATCCGCGCTTTCCTGCATGGCCATTGCCTGATGATGCTCGGCATTGAATGGCTGGCCGTGCGGCTCGATGGCTTCCAGCTGATAACGCTTGAGAGTGTCGTAGAACATCTTCAAGGTCAGCTCGATGCCTTCACGCATTGGACGAATGCTTTCGTCGTTCGCATCGGACAGCTCAAGGCCACGCTCAAGGCTGTCGACGATAGGCAACAAGTCGCCAGCGAATTTTTCGAGAGCGAATTTGTGCGCCTTTTCGACATCCTGTTCTGCACGGCGGCGGACATTCTGCAGATCCGCAGCCACTCGCAGGGACTGGTCCTGTGCCGCAGCCAACTGCTCTTCAAGCACTTGCACACGCGTTACCAATTCTTCACCGGAAGCTGCATCGGCAGCCTGGTCCTGGGTCTGCGGATCCAGATTCTGTTCGTCAGCCATAGATTTCTCCTTTCAAAAACATCCGCGAGCTCAACTCGCGCTTCTGTCCCCCTATATGGGAGCGGATTTTTCAGCTTCAAGGGCTAGTGAGACGAGATCGAGCAATACCCTTACGAAATTTCTGACATAGCCCAAGTCCCTATGGCGCTTGAAAAAATGTGCCGATGGGCTAAAAAAATCTGTGCAGCAACTGAATCACGCCGAAAAACGCCGTTGTCACCGGCAAATAAAACACTGTATAAATAACCAGACAAATCGCCTGGGAGCCACTCCATGCTGGTGCACCTTTCCGTACACAACTACGCCATCGTTGAACATCTCGATCTCGAGCTGGACCGAGGCATGAGCGTAATCACCGGCGAAACCGGTGCTGGCAAATCGATCATGCTCGATGCGCTGGGCCTGACCCTCGGGGATCGCGCCGACAGCGGAGTCGTGCGTCCCGGCGCGGACAAGGCGGACATCCTGGCCACCTTCGATCTGGCTGACATTCCCGAGGCCAGCGTCTGGCTTCAAGAGCGTGACCTGGACAATGACGGCCCGTGCATCCTGCGCCGGGTTATCACTGCCGAAGGGCGCTCGCGGTCCTACATCAACGGCACGCCCTGCCCGCAAGGTGACTTGAAAGCCCTTGGCGAGCTGCTGATTGATATCCACAGCCAACATGAGCATCAGTCGCTGCTCAAAGCCGAGACTCATCGCCGCTTGCTGGACGAATACGCTGGCGCGACCGAGCTGGCACGTCAGGTTCAACTGGCGGCACAACGCTGGCGGCAAACGCGCCAGGAGCTTGACCGCCTGTCAAACTCCGGCGACGAGCAACGCTCGCGCCACCAGCTGCTGAGCTACCAACTTGAAGAACTGGAAAGCCTGAGCCTGGGCGAAAACGAGCTGGAACAGCTGGAGCAGGAACACAAGAACCTGACCAACGCCGAAAGCCTGCTGAGCATTTGCCGGCAAGTGGTCGAGCAGTGCAGCGAAAATGATTCCGGCAACGTGCTCAATGCGTTGACCGCCAGCCTGCACCGCCTGAGCAGCGTCAACGATTCGCCCACAGCGTTGAGTGAAGCCACCAATCTGCTTTCCAGCGCACAGATCCAGGTCGAGGAAGCCGTCGGTGAGCTGAACCGCTTCCTCGACCACTTCGACGCTGATCCTGCACGCCTGCAACAACTGGAAGAGCGGCTAGACGCGATCTATACCCTGGCGCGCAAACATCGCATCCAGCCCACTGAAGTCGCCACGTTGCAACAGAAGCTGCTCGATGAAATCGAAACACTGAACGCCAACGACGAAGCCATTGAACGCCTGGAACACGAACTGGCGGCCTTTGCGCGACATTATAAAGAAAGGGCCAGAGAGCTAAGTGACCTGCGACATCGTTCGGCCCCTACGCTCGCGCATGCGGTGGAGCAGGAAATTCAGCGCCTCGGCATGCCCGGCGGGCGTTTCAACATTGAACTGCGGGTCAACTCGGAAAAAGAATTGCTGCCCAACGGTTTGGAGCTAGTGGAGTTTCTGGTCAGCGCCAACCCGGGTCAACCGCTCAAGGCGTTGGCCAAAGTGGCTTCCGGTGGCGAGCTGTCACGCATCAGTCTGGCGATTCAGGTTATTACTGCGCAAACGTCGCGGGTGCCGACGCTGGTGTTCGATGAAGTCGATGTGGGCATTGGCGGACCGACGGCCGAAATCGTCGGCCAACTGTTGCGGCGCCTGGGTGATCGCGGCCAGGTCATGACCGTGACCCATTTGCCTCAAGTCGCAGCGCAAGGCCACCAGCACCTGTTCGTGCACAAAGTCCGCGACAGCGATGTCACGCGCACCGCTGTTTCAAAGCTGAGCAAGACCGAGCGCATCGAAGAAGTCGCACGCATGCTGGGCGGTATCGACCTGACCAAAGAGTCATTGGCACATGCCAGGAAAATGGTGGTGACAGCCAAGAGCTGAGCGAACGCAGGGCCTCGCTCCAACGAAGACTACCCAAACGCACAAAGGCGACCCTAGGGTCGCCTTTGCTGCTGCATCAGAAAAGGTTTACACCTTTTTCTTGCGCACGTAGAGCACCAAGTTGTGATCCACCAACTCGTAACCGTGCTTCTCGACAATCGCCTTCTGAAGCTTCTCGATTTCTTCGTCGAAGAATTCGATGACTTCGCCGGATTCCACGTTGACCATATGGTCATGGTGGCCGCCGTCAGCCAATTCGAATACCGCATGGCCGCCGTCGAAATTGTGGCGAACCACTAATCCGGCAGCTTCGAATTGCGTCAGTACACGGTAAACCGTGGCCAGACCGACGTCCTCGCTAGCCTCCATGAGAGCCTTGTAAACATCCTCGGCGCTCATGTGACGCTGCTCGGCGGAATCGAGCATCTGTAGAATTTTGACCCGTGGCAGGGTCACCTTTAGTCCGGCTTTTCGTAGTTCGCTATTTTCAACCATGGTCAGCTTTCTCACAGACGCTGCTTCGCAGCTTCTCTTAATGCAGGTATGATCGGGGTTTACGTTGTCCCAGCCAAGATAGTGGAAGTCGCCCACCGATGCAAAACACCAAGCTCCTGCTAACCAGTTTCACCCTTGTGGGACTGCTCGCACTCGCCGGTTGTTCATTCCCCGGGGTTTACAAAATCGACATCCAACAGGGCAATGTCGTCACGCAAGACATGATAGACCAGTTACGGCCCGGAATGACCCGACGGCAAGTACGGTTTATCATGGGCAACCCTTTGCTGACTGACACATTCCATGCAGATCGCTGGGATTACCTGTACAGCCTGCAGCCTGGAGGTGGTGAACGCCAGCAAGAGCGCGTCAGCGTTATCTTCAATGGCAATGACCAGCTCGTGAGCCTGTCCGGTGACTTCATGCCCGGCGTGAGCCGCGATGAAGCGATCCTTGGCCGCGATAGCGGCACTGCGGCGCCTGCCGGCAACGTCGAGCAGCCTAAAGCTGAAGAGCCGGCCAAGCCTGGCTCACTGCTTGAGCAGATCCAGCAGGATGTGGATAAAGTCGAAACCGTACCGGTGCCGACCCAGGAACCACTGGAAACATCGCCGCAGTAATCTTCATGACGGCGACAACAAAAAGCCCGGCGTGCCGGGCTTTTTAGTGTCTGCGGATCAGTGAATCGCTAATTCTGTTCCCGATCCTGACGTGCCTTGGCGGCTTTAGCCGCACGCAAACGCCGCACCTCTTTCGGATCGGCCAGCAACGGGCGATAGATTTCGATCCGCTCGCCCTCTTTCAGCGTGCGTAATTCAGCATTCGCCACCACTTTTCCGAAAATACCTACAGTGCATTGCGCCAGATCCAGCTCTGGAAACTCCACTCCAATGTCGGACAAGAGCAGCGCCTGACGCACCGTGGAGCCTGCAGGCACTTTGACGCTGAGCATCAGTTGCCGGTCGACAGCGGCGTAAACCACCTCGACCGTGATACCGGCCTCAGCCATGCAGTTCTTTCGCCCGCTGGCAGAACGCATCCACCAACGTATTGGCAGCCTGGTTGAACAATGGCCCAAGGGTGGCGCGAACGATGGGACCGGCATAGTCGAACGATAGATCCAGGCTGATCTTGCAGGCTTTTTCGCCCAGCGCCTTGAATGTCCAGACGCCGTGCAACTGGTTGAACGGCCCTTCAACCAGATCCATCACGATCGACTGGCCCGGCACCAGCGTGTTTTGCGTTACAAAATGTTGGCTGAGCCCGCCTTTGGCGATTTCCAGGCTGGCACGCATGCGTTCGTCGCTTGCCTCCAGCACCTTCGCCGAAGAACACCACGGCAGAAACTCGGAATAGCGAGCCACGTCATTTACCAGGTCGTACAGCGCTTGAGCCGGATAAGGCAAAAGGGCGGAGCGTTGAATATGCGTAGTCATGTCAGCGTCACTTCCAAAGCTGAGCGGCAAACACAACAAGAATGCCGAACGGCGCCACATAGCGCATCAAAAAGAACGTCAAGGCGAACAGCATCGGGCTGCGGATCGACAGTTCGTCACGCACTGCCTCGCGGCCCATCACCCAACCTGCGAATACTACGAAACACAAACCACCCAGCGGCAACATGATCCGCGAGGTGAAGAAATCGATGACTCCGAAGAAGTCCAGGCCCCCGGCCGCGCCCCATTGATAGAGATGGAATGCGCCGCCATCGTTCACGAAAAATTTGGCCTGCTGCCAGATGTTGAACGAGAACACAGTCCCAAGCCCAACGAACCAGCAACTGAATGCCAACCAGAACGTGACCCAGGCGCGGCGGATTTTAGTCCGCTCCACCAGATAGGCAACCATTGGCTCAAGCAGGGAGATCGCCGAACTCCAGGCCGCGACCGCCACCAGGACGAAGAACACTACGCCCATCAACTGACCGAACGCTACATTGCCGAAGGCGAATGGCAAGGTCACGAACATCAGGCCAGGACCTTCGCTCGGGTTCAGGCCAGCGGCAAACACGATGGGAAATAATGCCAGCCCAGCCAGCAGCGACACAAAGGTATCCAGCAAGGCAACGCCAACGATGGTCCCGGAAATCGACGAGTTCTTCGGCATGTACGCGCCGTAGATCATGATCGAACCGACACCGACGCTCAGGGAAAAGAACGCGTGGCCCATGGCAGGCAGCAACCCGTCGAGCAGCCGGGACGGGTTGAAGTCGAACATGAAATGCACGCCTTCCATGAAATGCCCGGTGGTCAGGCTGTAGCCCAGCAGAATAACCATCAGGATAAACAGCAGCGGCATCATGATCCGCAGGCTGCGCTCAAGTCCGGCGACCACGCCTTTGGCGATGACTACCGCAGAAAGCAGCATGAAGATCGTGTGCCAGAGCACCAGACGCCACGGATCGGCGATCACGTTACCGAAATAAGCGCCAACCTGATCCGGCGTGACGCCCTGGAAATCCCCGCGCCCCATGTCGATGATGTAATCCAGCGACCAGCCGCCCACCACACTATAGAAAGACAGAATCAGCAGCGCGGTGATCATTCCGGCAAAAGCGCCCCAGGACCAGCGCGCCGAATGCCCGGCCTCGATCGCCAACACCTTCAAGGCGTTGGCCGGGCTCAGGCGCGAGCGACGGCCGATCAACGTCTCGGCGAGCATGACTGGCACGCCGATCAACGCGATACAGGCCAGAAACACCAGCACGAACGCGCCGCCGCCATAGACGCCGACCATGTAGGGGAATTTCCAGATACTGCCCAGGCCCACGGCCGAACCGGTCGCTGCCAGAATGAACACCCAGCGGCTTGCCCAGCCGCCATGGACCGAAACCTTGTCCGTCGACATCGTAGACACGTCCAACCAAAAAAGAGACGCATTGTCCGGGATTCAATCAACCTGCTCAAGCACGCAGCTTCCCCATAGCCGATATCGAAGCGAGTCCCTATAATGCGTCGCCTATGGCTAAGCTCAAGAAACATCCCACAGGGACCATCGCGCAAAATAAAAAGGCGCGTCACGATTACTTCATCGAACACAAGTTCGAGGCCGGTCTGGTCCTGGCTGGCTGGGAAGTAAAAAGCCTGCGTGCCAACAAGGTACAGCTGGTCGACAGTTATGTGCTGCTCAAAGATGGCGAGGCGTGGCTGATGGGTAGCCATATCTCACCGTTGACGACTGCGAGCACACACGTCATCGCTGACCCGACACGCACCCGTAAACTCCTTCTGAACCAGCGTGAGATTGAAAAGCTCATCACCTCGGTGCAGCAGAAAGGCTATGCCTGCGTAGCCCTTTCCATTTACTGGAAGGCGCACCTGGTCAAGTGCGAAATCGCGCTGGGCAAAGGCAAGAAGGAATACGACAAGCGCCACACCGAGCGGGAACGCGACTCTGATCGCGAACTGCAACGGGCCGTGCGCAGCAAGGGCAAGGATGATTAGGTTGGCTGGGTAAGCAACGCTCTACAGATCAACTACATCTGTTAGAGCGAGGCTTGCCCGCTCCAACAGTGATTGTTCACATCCCGTTGCGCCGCTCTGCCCGAGCGGTGCGCTGTACTTGTTGACGCACTTCCTCCAACACCTCCTGCACATACAGCAAATGCCGGCTGGACACCTCCCGCGCGTCTTCGCCACGGCCTTCGATGATCGCCAGATACAGCTCGCGATGCTGACTGATCAGCATGTCCCGGGTTTCCGTGCGCTGTTTGTACATCCCGCCGATATTGATCAAGACGTTGCGTTTGAGCAGATCGAACAACCCGCGAATCGTATGCAGTAACACGGCGTTGTGGCTGGCTTCGGCAATCGCCAGGTGAAAGCTGGCATCGGCCGCGCTTTCTTCAACACGACTGACTTCGCCCTCTCTTGAGTAGCAATCCTGAAGCGCTTCGAACGCCATCCGCAAGCGTTCGCGATCCACGTCGGTGGCGCGAATCGCAGCGTAATACGCACAGGACGCTTCCAGGGTGTGCCGGAACTCCAGTAAATCGCGCTGGGCATCCGGGCTGCTTTCCAGCAGATGCAGCAAAGGATCACTGAAGGTCGACCCCAGATTTTCCACCACGTAATTGCCGCCGCCCTGGCGGCTGATCAACAGCCCCTTGGCCGTGAGCTTCTGGATCGCCTCGCGCAATGAGGGGCGGGACACACCAAATTGTTCAGCAAGCGCACGCTCGGCGGGCAGACGCCCTCCGGATTTCAACGTGCCTTCAAGAATCATTCTTTCCAGCTGCTCGACAATATCGTCGGACAAACGGCGCTGACGCACCTGATCAAAGCCCATAAATCCTCGCTTCACCGCCCCGAGCACATGTCGGGGCCGCCTATTCTGGCTGATTACCGTCGACTCGACACCTGCCAGATGCTGCTGGAATAACCCCATCAGGGCTGTTTTTCCAGCCGCATCCGACCAAAGTCGTAGTACGGCAAATTGACACACCACGGCCAAGGCTTTTACCCTAGCGCTTAGTCATTGTAAATTGGTATTACCAATTAGCCAATGCCAGCGTTTTGACGAGTAAGCTCTTCAGCGCTGCAAGACCTTTCGCGCGAAAGGCTTGAGCTGGTTGTCCCTGTGATTCGTTCGTCACTGTCGACAAGACGTTGCTGGAATAACGTCTAATCGAAGCCGCGTACGTGGACATGGAACGCCAGGCCTAACCAAAAATAATTAGGGGCCACCCACATGCAGACCTGGCAACAACTCTATAACCCTCTGGGCAGCCTCGGCCTTTCCGCCGCCGCCGCACTCATCCCGATCGTGTTCTTCTTTCTGGCCTTGGCGGTGTTTCGCCTCAAAGGTCATATCGCGGGCAGTATCACGCTGGCGTTGTCAGTGCTTGTGGCGATTTTCGCTTTCCAGATGCCAGCTGACATGGCCCTCGCGGCCGCCGGATATGGCTTCGCGTATGGCTTGTGGCCCATTGCCTGGATCATTGTGGCAGCGGTTTTTCTCTACAAACTGACCGTCAAGAGCGGCCAGTTCGAGATCATCCGCAGCTCGGTCATGTCCATTACCGATGACCAACGTCTGCAAGTGCTGCTGATCGGCTTCTGCTTCGGTGCGTTCCTGGAAGGTGCAGCCGGTTTCGGCGCACCTGTGGCCATTACCGCTGCGCTGCTGGTCGGCCTGGGGCTGAATCCGCTGTACGCGGCCGGCTTGTGCCTGATCGCCAACACCGCACCGGTTGCGTTCGGCGCGCTGGGTATTCCGATCATCGTTGCCGGTCAGGTCTCCGGGATCGATCCTTTCAAGATCGGCGCCATGGCCGGTCGGCAACTGCCGCTGCTGTCGCTGTTCGTACCGTTCTGGCTGATGTTCATGATGGACGGCCTGCGCGGCGTCAAGGAAACCTGGCCAGCTGCGCTGGTGGCAGGCTTGAGCTTCGCGATCACTCAGTACCTGACGTCCAACTATATCGGCCCTGAACTGCCGGACATCACCTCGGCACTCGTTAGCCTGGTTTCCCTGACCCTGTTCCTCAAGGTCTGGCAGCCACAGCGCGCAGCCGATTCCGAGTTTGTGGTCGCCACCGCTGGCGGCGCGGCAATGCTGGGCAATCCGGGCGGTTTCGGTCAGCCACGCTCTTCGGTCAAATCCCCGTACACCTTGGGGCAGATCCTCAAAGCCTGGTCGCCGTTCCTGATCCTGACGGTCATGGTCACTATCTGGACCCTCAAACCGTTCAAGGCCATGTTCGCCGCCGGTGGCGCGATGCAGGCCTGGACCATGAACTTCGCCATTCCGCACCTTGACCAACTGGTGATGAAAGGCGCACCGATTGTTGCCAAGGCGACAGCGATGCCAGCCGTCTACAAGTTCGATCTGATTGCAGCGTCCGGTACGGCCATTCTGTTCTCGGCGATCCTGTCGATGATCGTGCTGAAGATCAGCGCCGGCACTGGTCTGACCACTTTCAAGGAAACCTTGAAGGAACTGCGCTGGGCCATCGTGTCCATCGGCATGGTGCTGGCGTTCGCCTTCGTCATGAACTACTCGGGCATGTCGTCCACCTTGGCGCTGGTATTGGCCGGGACTGGCGCGGCCTTCCCGTTCTTCTCGCCGTTCCTCGGCTGGCTGGGCGTATTCCTGACCGGTTCCGACACCTCCGCGAACGCGCTGTTCGGTTCGTTGCAGGCCACGACTGCGCACCAGATCGGTGTCAGTGATGTGCTGATGGTTGCGGCCAACTCCAGCGGTGGCGTGACCGGCAAGATGATCTCGCCGCAATCCATTGCAGTGGCGTGCGCAGCCACCGGGCTGGTGGGCAAGGAATCGGACCTGTTCCGGTTTACTCTCAAACACAGCTTGTTCTTCGCCACCATCGTCGGCTGCATTACCTACGCCCAGGCCTACTGGTTCACCGGCATGCTGGTGCACTAAATAAGACGAGCGCCGGGTGCGCCAATGCGCGCCTGGCCGCTACTTACTCGGCTATTTACAAGAGATTGCGAGAGCCCATGATCATTTCCGCCTCTACTGATTATCGTGCCGCAGCGCAACGCAAGCTGCCGCCGTTCCTGTTTCACTACGCTGACGGTGGCGCTTACGCCGAACACACCCTGCGCCACAACGTGTCAGACCTGGCCAGCATTGCCCTGCGCCAGCGCGTCCTGAAGAACATGTCAGAGCTGAGCCTGCAAACCACGTTGTTCGGTGAAAGCATGAGCATGCCGGTTGCGCTGGCGCCCATCGGACTGTGCGGGATGTACGCCCGACGCGGTGAAGTGCAGGCCGCCCGTGCGGCGGCGGCCAAGGGCATTCCATTCACCTTGTCCACCGTCTCGGTCTGCCCCATCGAAGAAGTCGCGCCGGCCATCGACCGTCCCATCTGGTTTCAGCTCTACGTGCTCAAAGACCGCGGCTTCATGCGCAATGCGCTGGAGCGAGCCAAGGCCGCCGGCGTCAAGACGCTGGTGTTCACCGTCGACATGCCGGTGCCGGGTGCCCGTTACCGCGACGCCCATCACGGCATGAGCGGCGCGAACGGCCCGCAGCGGCGGATTCTGCAAGCCATGACTCACCCGCAGTGGGCCTGGGACGTTGGCATCAAAGGTCGCCCGCATGACCTGGGCAACATCTCGGCCTACCTCGGCGCGCCTACGGGCCTGGCCGACTATATCGGCTGGCTGGGGGCGAATTTCGATTCGTCGATTTCATGGAAGGATCTGGAGTGGATCCGCGAAACCTGGGACGGACCGATGCTCATCAAAGGCATCCTCGACCCCGAAGACGCTCGGGACGCAGTGAGATTTGGCGCTGACGGCATTATTGTTTCCAACCATGGCGGCCGCCAGCTCGACGGCGTGCTGTCCAGTGCCCGCGCCTTGCCGGCGATTGCCGACGCCGTGAAGGGCGACCTGAAGATCCTCGCCGATTCCGGCATTCGCAGCGGTCTGGATGTCGTGCGAATGATCGCTATGGGCGCTGATGCCGTGCTGATTGGACGCGCGTTCCTTTATGCCTTGGCGACCCATGGCGAGGCAGGAGTGAAGAACCTGCTCGACCTGTTTGAAAAGGAAATGCGCGTGGCCATGGTGCTGACCGGGGCCAAATCCATCAGCGAGATATCTCGCGACTCACTCGTCCGTGAACTGGGCGCCTGAGCCCCTGCACCCACGCACGCGGCTCGCCAGAAGCCGCGGCGCCCTGAACCTGACTTCCTGAGGAAGACCGCATGAGCCTGCCCGCCTCCTTCCTGACCGACGTTCATCGACTGATCCCCGCCGCACGCCGCTTCGACGATCCGCTGTCGACACTCGCCTTTGGCACCGACGCCAGCTTCTACCGCCTGATCCCGAAACTGGTGATCCGCGTCGAATCCGAAGATGAAGTCGTGGCCCTGCTCAAACTGGCGCAACAGGAAAAAGTCCCGGTGACCTTTCGCGCGGCGGGCACCAGCCTGTCGGGCCAGGCCATCAGTGATTCGGTGTTGCTGGTGCTCGGCGACAACTGGAACGGCCGCGAGCTGCGCGAACAAGGCACGCAAATCCGCCTGCAACCCGGCGTTATCGGTGCCCAGGCCAATGCCTGGCTGGCCCCGTTCGGCCGCAAGATCGGCCCGGACCCGGCCTCGATCAACGCCTGCAAGATCGGCGGCATTGTCGCCAACAACGCCAGCGGCATGTGCTGCGGCACGGCACAGAATACTTATCACACCCTGGCGGGCATGCGGCTGGTGCTTGCCGATGGCACACGCCTGGACACTGAAGACCCGACCAGCATCGCAGCCTTTCACAACAGCCACGCCGAGCTGCTGCAACAACTCGCGCGACTGGGCCGCGAAACCCGGGCCAACACCGAACTGGCCGACAAGATTCGCCATAAATATCGCCTGAAAAACACCACCGGGCTGTCCCTCAATGCGCTGGTGGACTTCGACCAGCCGCTGGATATCCTCAGCCACTTACTGGTCGGCTCTGAAGGGACGCTGGGCTTTATCAGCGCAGTGACCTACGACACGGTGGTCGATCATCCGCACAAAGCTTCGGCGCTGATTGTGTTTCCGGATGTTGAAACCTGCTGCAACGCCGTCACCGTCCTGAAAACCCAGCCAGTCGCGGCTGTCGAGCTGCTGGATCGCCGCAGCATGCGCTCGGTACAGGACAAACCCGGCATGCCAGGCTTTGTTCGCGAACTCTCGGAAAACGCCTGCGCGCTGCTCATCGAAGCCCGCGCCGCCAGCCGGGATTTGCTGCACGAACAACTGGCGCAGATCATGGCGTCCCTGGCCGCGTTCCCCGTCGAGAAGCAAGTCGATTTCACCGAAGACCCGCTGGAAAACGCCCGCTTGTGGGCAATCCGCAAAGACACCTTTCCCGCTGTCGGCGCCGTACGCCAGACCGGCACGACAGTGATCATCGAAGA
>Ga0247730_1000493_pt1 | contig 28794 bp, 41 predicted proteins | sample UWRJL073202C2_FD_180959 | JGI IMG/M metagenome (GOLD analysis project Ga0247730, IMG submission 180959) | Plant litter microbial communities from Arlington Agricultural Research Station in Wisconsin, United States - UWRJ-L073-202C-2 | ecosystem: Environmental > Terrestrial > Plant litter >... | reverse complement strand
ATTTGGCCTCATTTTGACTACGAATAAATCTATATACGAGTGCCTCCCTTAAATAAGAGCCTTTTGCAAGTCTATGGCACAATGGGCAACAAACACGGCTCCAATTGTGTGACCGAGTATCAAAGTAACAATTCTTCATTGTACGCAGTCATTCGCTGTGAAGATACTCAGGCCAAAGTCTTGCTAAGACACCTTAAGTTGGCAACGTGGCAGGCAGGAATTAGGTCAGCAGGACCGTCTCCTCAAATGCAATGTAGTGAATACTATGTATCACATTTTCTAGACATGGTCTTACGGTATAGCGAGTAAATTCCAGATTAAGGTTTGACAGCCTTCATAACAGTCTGGAATAGTATCTGGAATTACAAATCTCACGGAGAGTCAACCAATGGAACCCCAAAACGTATTCATGTCTTCCAATTGGTGGCGTCAGCAAAGATAATAATTGCAATAAGAAATGTCGGGCTGATTTTGAAGCGAAATTTTGAGTGCGGAATGAAAATCTCCCTTGCACAATGCAAAAGCGGGTAACAGTAGCTCGCACCGCCAGATAGATATGATAAAAACAAACCCGCGGCGGCCTAGTAGGCTAGCTCTCCGTCGAATAGGCTCAATAGATTAAGTATATAATATTTGCCACAACCGAGGAGATACATGATGTTGCACATAGTCTCCGTGTGTGGTTGCATCAGAATGTAGAGTATAGCATTCGATTAAACTATTGTGCCCCTCGAAGCCGCAGAGCTAGTAGCAGCAGAGTATTCTGAGCAGATCAGCCACCCACGGTCAAAGCTCGGCGTGACGCCAGGAACTTGACGTCATATGTATCGATCCGCTAAAATCCGACCTACAAAAACCGTACTGCCAGCCAGCCCTCTTCCTTTCCTTACAACTACCACCACCACCATCAGAATCACTATGGAGGCAGTCTACTACAACGGAGTTAGTCCCACTGCTTGTCCAACAATCATTCATGCTAATCGCGTATCACAGATCCGCGACTTCAAGATCGCCAACTTGCCAATTCCTCAGTACGGTGACGACGAAGTTCTCGTCAAAGGTGCGTCCACAGATATGGGGCGATAGGGCGCATAGGCTCACTTATCGCTTCAGTTTCGTGCTGTGGTGTCTGCGGAACCGATTCTCACGTCGCGGATGGTAAGCGATGACCCCCTTTCAAGCGTGTACTATGTCCTGAGTCGCCTTCAGGGGAATTTATCTGCAAGTTTCCTGTGCGTCCAATATACATCAAGCTCCTAGAATATGCTAACCAACGCCTTTTCGTCGGATTAATAGCTCATTCCCGGCCACGAGCTCGTCGGTCGCGTCCACAAGTTCGGAAAGAACGTCAAAGGATTCGAAGAGGGAGATCGCATCGTTGTAGACCCTGGTATTCGAGTGCGTGCTTAACTTTCAGAAAAGGAACAGCGTTTCTCAATCTATCTCAGTGTGGAGATTGCTTTTATTGCAAACGAGGGAAATCTCTACTCTGCGAGAATTTCGACAACCTGGGACTGACAGTTCCCGGAGGCTTTGCCGACTACACAGTCGTGTGCGTTGTGTCTTTTCCAGCTTCCCCGTCTGTGAACTCACTCGATCTCTTGCAGTAAGAGCAAATACGTCTTCAAATTCCACAACCTGACCGACCTGGAAGCTACATTGATCGAGCCAGCAGCATGCGCTCTCCATGGTGCCGACGTGTTAGCCCTCCCTGTTGGATCAGAAGTCCTTGTTCTTGGAGCAGGCCCCACTGGCCTTATCTTGGCTCAGATTCTGAAGCTCAACGGTGCTTCCAAAGTCGTTATCGCAGCGAACAAGGGGATCAAAACTCAGATCGCCAAGGAGCTTGATGCAGCAGACGCCTACGTTGAGTTGGACCGTGAAAACCCAGATGCTCAGTGGGAGCAGTTGAAGAAAGATTATCCATATGGATTTGACGCCGTTGTTGAAGCTACTGGCTCAGAAAAGCTCGTGAACGATTCCATCAACTACGTCAGGAGAGGCGGCAGCTTGCTGGTCTACGCTGTTTACGATAACGCTCATCAAGTTCACTGGTCACCAGCCAAGATATTTGGTGACGAGATCCGGGCAAGTGCTACAGTCTAATCACTTGCACACAGATACTCATCGTTGAATATTACAGATTGTTGGTTCCTTTGCACAGGTCAACTGCTTCCCCAGGTATATATATCCCCCAAACATTTCTCAAGTGTCCACGCTCATGTCTCTTGACAGGGCTATCGCATACCTGGATAGCGGAAAGGTCAAGGTCAAGGGGATGGTCACCGACCACTTCCCCATCAAGGACTTCCAGCAAGCTCTCGACAAGATGAGCAGCAGAGGGGCTCTGAAAGTGGCCATTACGTCGTCTTCCTATACTCCTTAGATCAATGTACTCTATTCATACTTATGCTGATGTCTAAATGTATTACTTGAGGACCCTAGAATCGTCGAGGGTTGATAGACAACTGTAGAAGGAACCTCCTCTTGGGTTCTCGTATCCTGCAGGATCTTCACCCGCACTTTCGAGATTTAAATAGTCGCTCAGTCTCAACGCGACTCTCTCAGCGCATCCTCGTCCACCTTCTAGATTGTACGCGGTCTTGGCCATTATGAATGAGTACGAGGAAGAATTGTGCAAGGGCTCAGAAACTCACTGGTCCAATCTGCAAAGCTGCGAAGCCGCCAACCAAGAACAATGGAACATCTTCGTGCCACTGCAGGTCCTCCGTCAGACACGGTAAACCGTGAAGGATCTCAATGGGATGAGAGCGAAGAATGGACTGCATGCATTCTATGCATTCAATGTCTGGCTTGGATCCTGTTGCACAGTAAATGTGGTCGACCTGTTCCCATCTACATTCCAGCTCTTTTAACTGTTTCGGGGTCAGATCCACATCGGGTGCGCCTTGAAAGTTCACATTCCACTTGTTTTCTTGCTCATCCCAAACGTGCTCCTTGATACATGCGCCTGATACCAGGTCGACTTTACCAGACTTGATGTGGTTTCGTAGGATTCTCCAGTACTCGGGATTGACACTGCCTCCTTCTCTTGCTTCTCCTATCATGCGATACCTCTCTTCCATATCGGTTTCGTTCCAGAACGCTGCCTTTTGGACGTTCTTGTATTTGGCGGCCCAGTCTAGACCGAAATCAAAGTCTTTGACGCGGATGTAGGGGGATCGACAGAGGAGAATAACATGATTGACACCAGCTTTGATCAATGCGTCGACGATCTGGACACTGGTGAGACCGCCTCCTATGACGAGGGCTCGTGTACAAAGAGTGGGGTTGGCGACTTTGGATTGCAAAGAGGCTGGAATGAGACCCTTGTAAGGGATTTCACCGGTGTGAGTGATGTGGTCCCCAGTGGAAGGAATACAATCCGGAAGACGAGGCTGCGAGTTGATTCCTACTGCCAGAACGACAGCTTTCGCACCGATAATTCGACCGTCACCAAGGGTCAGGACGAGGCCTGGGTCGGGTAATGGGCCTGAGCTGGGGATGTGGATGTTGGCGGAGATGATATTGGTGACATGGCCTGGTTGGATGGTATTGTGCAGGTCATATTGGTCGACGATGGAGTCTACGAAGTCGAAGAAGAGGTTGGTGGAGGGACGGAAGTAGTCTTGACGGTCTTGTCCAATTGGAAATGTGAGCACACGCCGTGATAATAGAGAAGGAAGTCCTTACCTCGTTCGTTGATGTCAGTCAATGGGAGCTTCTTCCCTCTATCAATCGCCTGTTAGTGTGCGGCGTGGATTCAGAGAGGGGGATATGTAATTCACCTCTTCCTCTTCACCTGGTGTCGAGAACGCTCTTTTCCGACAACACCGTGGATTTCTTTCAGCTGCAACTCCCGTCCGGTACGATGGGCATAGGATATCAGAGCGTCTGGGTCTGGGTGAGAGTGAAAGAACATGGGGCTCCTGAGATGGTTGATCCCAAAGGCTTTGAACTGTGCTCTCCATGAAGAGAACCACCCCTGGCCTGCCTTGTCCAACACCAACATCTTGGGTCCTGCTAATAACGGCTTGACCGTGTCACGGGTAGCGGAAGATGGGATAGTGCGTAGAGTCTTGTGTTCACGAGCAGGAACTTTGTTGGCATGCTTTCGAAGGAAGAGAAACCTGCTCTGCTCGACATCTGTGTAAATGGCATGTGGGTAACGTTCTTTGAGTCTAGCGGACAGGGCAAGAGCAGAAGGGCCGTTCCCGACGACGATGAGATCAAAAACGTTGTCCTCAGAGAGCGTGTAATATGGGGGGACCATGTTTGGGAGGGTATAAGACAGAAGTTCCTGCTGCTGCTATAAATGCGAAGGGAGACCAGTCAGAGCACCCTTGTGGTCCTCCCATAGTGAAGCACAGTGACTGCTCGGGTTGTTTGCCCATCGTCGCGCTTTTTACTGCACTGATCCATTTGGGTGGTGCGTGGAGATTCAAGGGCTTTAGATGCATATAGTAGCATTGAAGGAACGTGGAATATAAAGAGTCGTGGACGAGCAACTTGTTTGTCCGTTTAGACTTGATTCATTTAAATCTGAGCCCATTGCAAGAGCAGCTACCAAAGCGCGCACCCTCCCAGTATATCACCACATATATAGAGCTGCTTGAAGTCAGGAGGAGGGTATTCGTAGGTAGACATTGTTCACGTTGCCGCGTCAGTACGGTGGGAAATGGGATTGAGGGAGCGTGATCAACAATACTGCAAGCGCGACGCGAGGCCAAACAACGCGTCTTTTGATCCCGTCCCTCACCTCCTATGGTGGCAAACACTCGGAAAGGCGCGCAGCCGCAGTCTCAAGCGAAACTCAAATTTCGCGAGAAGCTCATCGTCAAAGGCCAATCGACCGATGTTCTCCTCAAGAAACTCAAGACACTCACGACAGAACTCATGAATATGGATCAAGAAGTCGACGCGAAGTCTTTGGACACGGTCCGCAAAGACCTCATCAACCGTTCTCTTTTGCTACACAAAGATCGAGGTGTCAAGGCATATGTCTCGTGCTGCATAGCAGACATGCTTCGGGTGTACGCTCCTAACGCACCGTACAGTCAGGGAGAACTGCAGGACATCTTCCAATTCTTCTTCAACCAACTCAAGCTCGGTCTCAAGGGGACCGACTCGGCATATTACAGCGAATATTACCAGCTATTGGAGTCGCTATCCACTGTCAAGAGTGTCGTGCTCATATGCGACTTGCCCCACGCCGATGATTTGGTACTCGAACTTTTCAGATCCTTTTTCACCATCGTTCAACGGGACCTGCCCAAGAACGTCGGAATCTGCATGTCAGATATATTGGTGGCTGTTTTGGACGAGCTAGGGTCGTGGCCAGACAAGTTATTGGAAACTATCATGACCCAGTTTATGGGAAAGAACAAGGCGCGCAATAGCATATTCTTCCACTATTTGTTAAGCTTACCAGTGAATGTTCTAGGGACCTGAGGATCCTGAATACCGACTTGCTATGTCAGTATGTAACGAGGCTGCAAGCAAGCTACAACGCCATGTATCAATGTACTTCGCAGACATCATTGTCACTCAGGCCGAAGAGGAAGCCTTCGACGATATTTGCGCCGCTCATGAACTCATCAAACGTCTCAATGCTTGCTGCCCTGCCATACTCCATAGTGTTGTACCCCAACTTGACCAAGAATCGCGCGCGGAAGACACTCAAATCCGCCTTATTGCTACCCAGACGCTAGGCGAGATGTTCGCCGAGAAGTCGGCAGGAGATCTTGTCAAGCAGCATCCCGCAACTTGGCTATCGTGGCTATCCAGGAGAAATGACAAGAACACCTCTGTACGACTGAAATTTGTCCAGACATGTAAAGGGCTGTTGTCTGGACCCGTAGAACAACGCGCCGCCATTGAAGGTGAGCTTGACATCCGGATGCTGCTTGAATTGTATTAGATGTTGCTCCTAGATGCACTGCGTGCTAAATTAATGGATCCCGACGAGAAAGTGCGCACGGCTGTGTGCAAGCTATATCACGACATAGACTACGAAACTGCTCTTCATCATGTCTCTGTGGAACAGCTGCGGGCTCTGGCAGGTCGTGCGGCCGACAAGAAGGTGCGCGATCCACCTGTTGACAGTTGACCGCTAGGCCTGATATAGATCTTAGGCGTCTGTGAGAGAGGAAGCATTGAACACGTTAGGAAAGATATATAGCATGGCCTATCCAGAGATGTAAGTCATTTTCAAATGTGGTTTGCAGTTGCGGGTATTGACCAAATTCCAGCGAGAGCAATGACCAGAACGCATTTGACCATTTCGCCTGGATTCCGAATCATATGCTCAGCCTATACAACCAAATAGTCGAAGTTAGGTTCGCGATTATATTGTTTCCTCGATTGCAAGATACCTAAAAGTCGCCTCAAGATCACCAGTCTCGCAAGCATTTACCCGTCATATCTTGCCTCTGCCTTCTGGAGCCAAGGGCACTGAAGTGGACGAAGTTGCTTGGACAGAAAGGTTGTTGAACATGATGAAATATTTGGACGACAAGGCGGTTATAAGTCTGCTCAATATGTCAGGTTTGCAATCCACGTATGTTCGCTCAGTCTTCTAAGATAGCAATAGACGGTTGACGTTTGGGGACCTTTCTTATTATAGGAGACCGACGGCGTACGATCTGTTCATTGATGCATGCATACAGAACAACGTATGTGGCCTGCATTGATCCCTCATTTGTCAGCTTCTGACAGAGATGAAGGGTGGTATAATTGACGAGAACGAAGAGTTGGTCAAGCGTCGACTAGCTAAGATTATCCAACAAATATCCTGTTCGTTTACTCGGAATCATGTTGCTCATTCGACTGAAGCTTTCTCTTGCAGTTATATTCCCTGATCCCCAGAAGGCCCAAGATGATCTAGAAGCATTCTCCAAGCTGAACGAGAGCAGGCTGTATAAGCTCTCCAAAACATGTATGGATGTACACACGGACCTAAAAGGGCTTGTCAAGGCATACGTGAGCGCTTTCTTACCATGGTGTTAACACAATCTCTTAAATTGTGCCCAGAATGAGCTCCAACGACGACTAGATCATTCCTCTCCCTCTATTGCCCCAACTATCACTTATCTTGTTCGGAAAGGAGGACTGCGAATCATCAGCGTGTCGTCTATCCCAACCTTGCTAACATTCCTCGCGAAACGGTCTGAGACAGCAAGTGCACACGTCAATGCATCTGCGACCAATGCTCAAAAGTTGCTGACAGTGGTGCATAAGCACTGTCCTGCTTTGTTCGAGCCTCACATGAAGTTGTTGTCCGAAACACTTATCAATCCACCAAATCCTGAATCATGCACTATAGCACTGCAAGCCTTAGCGTCCATTGCAAAGCGCGATGCATCCAAGCTAGATGTTGACAAGTGCGTATCCGACTTTACTTTTACCAGTAGTGATCTCACAGTTTCATGGAAGACTAACATTCGAACACATCCGGAAGCTTGTCACTAGTACGGGGTATCGGAACGCAAAATTCGCAGCGCAGTTCCTGGCATTTTGTGAAGACAAGGACGAGGTGTGCAATGAGGTCATTGATGTGAGTCCACATCTACGTCGTTTAGCCCTCTTTGAACTGACGTTACCCATAGGAAATTGCAGATGGTCTCCCGGAAGCCACAGAGGCGCAGCTAGCTTCATACACAGCAGTTCTTACTCAGATGACTCGATTCGCTCCGAACGCTTTTGAGCGTCGGAGTGATGACCTTGTCCCCTTTCTGCTGAAGAAAGTGATCATGGTTCCAATACCTCTCCCTAGGCGTTCTTCTGATGTAACGAGTCCTAATTCTATTCCCACGATAGCTACTTATTTAATCCAACAGAAAGACGAGCAAGTGCCAGATGAATCTATAGAAGAGGAATGGGCGGAAGACGCCGATGTTCCGGACATGTTACGGGCGAAGATAGCTACGCTCAAAATTTGGCGCTATCGTTGCCTTGCTCATACATCTTCCAAAGAAGTTTGCGCGCCTGTTTTGAAGCTCTACTTGGCTCTCCTCAAGCACTCCGGTAGCCCGACAGACGCACCAGAAGAGTATGTATTTCCATCACGTCTTCCTGGTTTAATACATCCTTACGGAAGCTTGCAGTCCTAAAGCAATGTCTCGTATGCGGCTTCAAGCAGCTATATCCTTGGTGTATCTAGCAAAAGTGGAGGCGTTTGCACCAGATATTTCGATGAGTTTTGTGAGACTCGCGTTAGTAGTCCAAGTGAGTTCTTGGCATTGGCTCAATAATGTATTCATATCTTATGTCCTCACAGGACTCCTGCTTCAATGTTCGGCAGATATTCTTGTCGAGGGTGATCAAGACCCTGGCGGCATTTCGCGAAAAGCTACCGCCTGCATATAATCTAATTCCGTTCTTGACTGTTCATGATCCCGAGACCGAAATCAAAGGAATGGTAAGATGAGAATGTACTCCTTTAAGTTTGTGCCAACTGGTTTATGTTGGGCTTAGGCATCTTCTTATATCGCTACCACTGTCAAGCGTCTACCTCCAGGTCAGCCATACTCCCGAGTGTTAAACAGTTTACTAATATACGTCATAACAGACTCTCGGCTCAAGCATTTTGAGATGATTTTCATAAGACTCTTACATCTCCTGGCACATCACCCGGACTTTGGTATTGAACTCGACGATGTGAAAGATTTATCGAAGTGCGCACGTCTGTCCTCACGGTGCATCTATGTGACCTAACTGTTCTTTCAGGTATATCGTTTTCTATCTTGATCTCGTCGCGACCCAGGACAACATACAACTGCTCTATCATCTTGCCATGAAAGCAAAGACAGTTCGTCTAGCAGATACCACTATTCCCTCGGATGTAAGCGCCTATTACCACTAGTTGAAGATAGCACTCATTGTTGGACAGAATTTATACGTTCTCAGCGAGCTCGCTCAAGAGTGGATCAAGCTACGGGCGCAACAGCGAGGTTGGACAGTACAAAGCTACCCCGGAAAGGTTAAGCTACCCTCTGACATTCTCCGTGCTCTTGAGAGTCCAGAGGCATCTCGGGAGATCGCAAGCACGAAATATCTCAAAAACGAGGCTGAGACTTGGTTACTAGATCTAGGGAAGACCAAAGTGGGTATTGGTCGATCTAAGATGTCGTCTTGAGCTAACAACCCGTTAGGAGAAACGCGAACGACGACCATATGGTACTGGTGCAGCTACCAAGAGAAAAGCTGCTTCCGGTGGAGAGAAAGCTGCCAAGTTTGTCCTAATCTTTATCTCTCGCTGCTCTATTGGAGGCTAAAGACGCGATCTGTAGACGCCCCCGAACTTCAAAGAAACGCCAAACAGACGACGAAGACGATGATGAGGAAGACGACTTTGATGACGCTAGCTCTGAAGACGTTGCCATGGCTGACCCCGCTGACGATGACGATGATGACGAAGAAGAGGAAGAGGAGGCTGGCGATGGCGATGAACAGCTTGGCCGAGGTGCCCGCAGTCGCGCAAAGGTATGCCTGCACCCCCTCGCCAGTAAATGAGTGTCTGACGATCTCTTTGGAAGGCCAAAGCAAAGCGCCAGGAGAAAATTAAAGCTCGGAAGGCGCGACGGAGCTCAGAAGGATGATAATGGGGATTTTCAATGCTGCCCGGTCCATTTTCTTTGTTGCTTTGCTTTCCAACTTGCTAGATGTCCGTCACTTTCTTTCTTGCATTTTTCTAGTGCCATGCGTGTTCCTTGTACCTTTGGAGGCCACTTTCCCTTAATTCGATCCAACGAGACCTTGACGGGAATTAATGAACCCAATCCAGCAAGATGAAATCTGCCTAGGATGCTCATGTCTGCGATACGCTTCAACCTAATTCAAATGGTCCAGGAAACTTTGAGCTTGAGCTCTACTTGATGTAACAGTGTCCGCTTGCGCTCTTTCATAAATGTTGCAAGTTCTTGTCAATGGCCTTATAACACTCCCCAATCGCGTTGGTTGATCATAAGTTATCATGTAGGTCCATTCAATTCACCTTTACTCTGTGGCGCGGACAAACACGCCTTGGAGTGACTTTGTTGGCAATCGAAGGCTCAAAGGAACTAGAAGAACCTAATAAAAACACAAAGCTTGAAGGGAGACTATTCTCAGGATGTGTCTAGTGTTAGCCTGTGCGAATATCCCCGTCTGAACGTCTGCCTTGAGGTAATTGCTTTACATGATGTTGCCTGGCCGTACTGGGACACTTTACCATCATTAATCCACGAGATTAGGCCCAATGCGCGCGAGTAGCTAAATTGTTCATGGATGTTCGATGATAGTGCAATGTCACACGGTAAGGCCACTCTTGGTTTGCCATCATTAAGCTCTCATTCCCTTACTACCATGACGAGACTCGCTGCACATCCATCGTTGACTACTCGCGGCCGATTTCTGCGCACAATGACGGGTATGACACTGTACTGGATATTGTCCATCCCCATGCTGGTAATCATCGTGCTGCTCAACCTGAAAAATGCTCTTCTGGATCACTGTGTCTGTGTCTCCAGACACAAACTGAACGGCCTGACGAGGAAGACTTCATGTACATTCTGAACTGGCAGGAAAAGGTGTCTTATGACATTGATTCTGTCTTCATGAGCTATGTCTTACAGTTCAGGCACATGCCTCTTCGGCCTCGCGCAGACTACCCTTTGTCTACAACACAGCCAGAACTCTCGATAGTCAGAAATGACTGTGAAACAGCTTTCTTCCTCATAGAGAGTTCGTTCTTGTCGGATGGATTGTGCCCCTTGCAACTAGAAACCGTCATTCAGAGTGAGTATTGGACCCAAAGAAAAGCGAATGGTACATACTAATGATAGTCTGGTTTACAGCTTCTTGCATTCACATAGAGCGTATTACTATGGGATGCACCGAAAACTTTAGGTGAATCCGGTCTGCTCACGTAAGGAAGTTTCAACGACCACTACCAACTGAACGAGACTCATATACAGACCTAGATGAAGATGAAGATGTAGACGATGTAGACGACGACGACGAATACCATTATCGGAGTTTACAGAGGTTGTCACATCTGCATGAAACTGCCGCCAATTGCTTTGTGCTCACGATAACAATGGTCAATTCCAATTATATCCTCTGGACTAGAAGTTACTCATGGTGATACAGGATAGAAACTATATTGACTTAGAAGAGGTGCGCCCTGATCAGGAATGCGAGCGGCATGCTTGCAGATATGGCGTCTTGACAGATGGACACTATTTCGTCTCATTCGCTCATAGTTTTGGCCCAAATAAGTACGATTGGAAGCAGGTGCGAATAAAAATATCAAAGCATATCGACACCAGCATGGCAAAAGTGCTGGCCTCGATGATCTTCGACGAGGCATACCGCTCGCATACTCCTTTTTGCCGTGAGGACCTCCCAGACTTGCGCTTTTCCCATCCTTATCGAGGGGCTCCTAATCAGCATGCTATGCTACATTAGTCAGCTAAGGAGTATCATAGTGCGTCTGCGTTTGATGGATACTCCCTGCAGCACTCCAAAGAATATTTCGACTTCTATATGAGGTGGAAAACCGATGTAAAGAAGCAAGCTGCTCTCCGGCCAGTCCAGACTGGAGGCAGGCTCCCCGTTGATATTGATGCCGTCTTTCGCTGCATCTCACGCTGGCGTTCCTTCTTGCCCAACCCTTCTATCTCGGATGACACTAGGTGGTTTGTTATGCGAGCCCCATGCCCGCGAAGCGCTATTGTTGATGGCTTCTTATCAAAACAGGCTGGGAATAGGGCCTCTTTTACTATCACCAAGCTAGCGCACACCGGAGCGGACAAGTATTCTCAGGTATACTTTGGACAACTGGACGGTGTCAACCAAGAAGTAGTGCTGAAGCTCCTTGACGATCGCTGCATTCCTCCTGGTTCCGAAGACGCATTTGAGTTTCTCAAGTATTCAGGTAGCCTGTTGACTGGGCTCATTGTTGCCGAGGATATGCTCAGAAGAGAAGAAGCCGTTTACGAAGACAGATTAAAGTACTTGCAGGGAACAATGATCCCGCACTGCTATGGTTTCCACTACGTATGTCAATCCTTGCCTCTATTACAACTCGAGGTCATCATCGCTGATGAAACATACAAGGTCACTTTACCAGATGGTTGGCGTGCCCCGGGAATACTTCTCGAAAGAATCACAGGCCCAGCATTTCATGAAATTGATCTCCAACCAGATCTTGGGGCTCCTCGACCCATGCATTTAGACTTGGTAAATTCCTATTCGACTTTCAGTGTAATAACTCAACGTGCTTCCTCTAGCTCACTCGAGGAAGGCATCTTGAGAGAACTATTCGATACGCCGGGATCAAGTACCATGATTGGCATGGAGGCCAGCTTCTTTGCCCGCCAACTGGTGGCAACGATCCCGACAACTTCGAGTACGAACTCGTCTGCGTTGACTTCGGATTTGCAGAGCAGCACACCAGGACCCCTGATAATTGGTCTAAAGGCCAGATCCCACGACCTCCATCCTTGTCCGGACTTTTTGGAACATAAAGTGTCCAAATATGGTAATTTGTAACAAAATCTGTCCCAATATGATAACTCCAGCCGGCCCTAAGCAGAATTTTCACCTCCAAGTCCCAGGTTCGTGTCCGGACTCAGGATCTGAGCATCCGTAGCATTATCAGGGGTCCTAGCACACCGGAGAACGGATAGGCTGTCCCCGTATCAAAAGCGGTATTGGGCTCTTGGAAGAGTTGGGGTTTAACACAGGCCTCATGACACAGGCGCCAACGTTTGATTTCTGGGGGTATTGGGGTCAGCCTGACTTTCCTGAAGAATTTCAAGGACCACTAGGCATATTTTTAGATTAGAAGGATATAGTGAGTCCTAGGGAAGTTTCAGTCTCAAGTACTGAGAGTAATAGGAACTATAAGCTTCTTTCCACGCCACAACGAAACCTCGCACATGATCAATCGAAGTGGCGAGAACTTGTACAGCGTCAATCTGTCTGTCTGTCTGTCTATCTCCTCTAGACTGGTCTTGGATTCTAAGTGACTCTTTCCCTTGAAATACAGCTTACTTAATACTAGTATGATTCTGACTACGGTGGTTATTGTTACAGTATTGACGCCTTCACTAGTATATTGTTCTCAATTTTTCGAAGAAGTGACAAGGGTTTCCCACTATCATCGCATCCAAGGTATTGAGGTATAAAGGTCTTGATTCACCAGAACAACTCAGCCATCCAGTTGCCTAAACACATTTTTACTTCCACTGCGATTCCCAGTCCTTCGCCGAGTCCGTCCATGCCTTTCACTTTCGCTGACATCCCGCGAATCTTCTCCACCACCCCTCTCCATGCCGGCTCCAAACGTCTCGACACTACGTCTCTTGTCGTCTTTTGGCTTGCCGCGGCCTCCCGGAACTAAACTATCATCACCGTCGATAGCAGAAGACGAAGGCGTCCAAGAGACCTCCATCGCTCCCGATTTTCCACCTCGGGCTGGTTGAGAAGCAGGACCATTGTTTTTGTGTGTGCGTCGCTGGCCGAATGATGCATCCTTTCCGAGGCCAGATTTTGAAGAAGATTGCGCACGCATTGCTGTATAAGGTACATTGGCTGCACGATGTTCGCGTTTGTTTCTTTCATAAGCCTCATGGGCAAGAGCATTTGTTTGGCCAGGTCGGGCACGAGGATCAAACTTGTTGAGCTCTGGATACGCTTGTGAGAACGAAAACGTGCCGGTTGAGTAAATTACACATACCTCCTGCATCATCACTGTCGCTGCTATTAGCTTCGGATTCTGCCACAGATTCCTCATCGTCATCGTCGCCTCCCAAGCCGTCAGAAGAATTCTTATCACTATCTTCTTCCTCTTCTTCCACCGCAGTCTTTCCTCTCCGCGCTTTGAGTGCAGCCGAGGAAGGATTCAACAGTGCGTACTCTCGAGTTGTCTCATCGATCTGGAACTCTGGGTCGTTGAATACCATGGAGAATCGAGGGTCATTCAGCAGTGTCGTCTTTCCCTCGTCCTCGTCCTCTTTCTCATCAACATCCATGGCACCAGCCTCGACAGCTGCTTCTCTGGCCTTCTTTCTTTCTGCCCGCTTGACTTCTCGCTCGGCCTCGCGAAGAACCTTGTCACCCAGTGCCTTGTTGACCTTAACGCCAGCTTGCTCCTTCTTAGCTCTGATACGCGTGTCGGCCATTTTGTCCATCTTCTCTTGGATCTGTTTCTCACGATGTTCCTCGTAGACGAAAGGATTTGCGATGAGCCGAGCAGTATCATATAGTTTGAGTGACAGGAAATATCCATGCATGTAGGGCTTGAGAGCTGGAGTTCCAACAAGGTTGTCGAGTCCCAAGCTGCAATGTTTCATTAGTATTCATTCTTAGAACGTCACGCAATGCATCATACCGTGCGAGTTCGTCACGGTCAACAAACTTGAAGTCCTCGTATACGCTCCTCGTTGTTGAGTCCTCCATTTCCTCTGTAATATTTTCTAGGAAGCTGGCCCAGCGAGGCGCCGGCCCTAGTTGAGGAATGTAATAGGTGGCCATTTGAATGCCTTCATTCGCCGTGACGAAGAGACCGGAACCAGGAATATGATGAACGTGATTGAGGTCGGAGGCAGGAGTAATAGAGGCGAAATTTGAAGACGGCTATATAGACGTTAGCTGAGTTGTAGAATTCACAGGTACGGCAAGGAAAGACGCACTGAATTTCGGTCCCATATCTTGATAACTTTTCTGTCTGCGCTAACAACCAACCCATCGCCTGCCATACGGCCTCCGCCATCAATCCATGATAGATTCTGCACGGGTAGACCGTATCCTTGGTCTTTCATACCGAAGGGTTTTGCAGCACGGATATCATATAGGAAGGTGTGCCCTGACGATGTTCCAACAGCGTATGAGAGTCCGTCTGACCTGGAAGCAAGCGCTGTCACGCTGAGAGAATCTTGGGACCCAAAATCCATTACTCGATTTCGCGGAACCCGTAGTATGCCGACTTTGGAACGTGAACGGGGGTCTAGAAAGTGCACAGAGCCGCTGCCGTCGATTCCAAATGCTAAGAGTTGATGTGCCGAGTTAATGTCAATCGTATTCACACCAAGGATGTCTACTTCGTTGTCTTCCAGCACAAGAGGTGTCATGAAACGACCTTGATCTAAGTTAAGGCGATATATTTCGTTGCCAGAAGCTGAGAATAGGGCATCGCAAGATGGGAAATGATAGGCGACAGATCTGCCAAAGCGAGGTATTCGAGTTCGATAGTGGGTGCCGCCCTGTGTGTGAAGTTCAACGGAACGATCGTTCTGCAGATGAACTGACTTGTTCCAGTCGTCAGACAGCATCTTTTGGTCACTTAAATAATGCAGAACAGGCCATTTTGACAGGAGAAACACTCACGTACAACAAAATCGACGTTCTCTGCATCTGTATGTCTCTCAAATTTCATCGATAGTTGCTCTAGGTCCCATACGCGCATTTGTGGTTTGTAAGTCCCAGTTGCAACAAGGCTCTTCCCGTCTCGCGTTGATTTCACCTTGTTGCTAGCCTCTGGGAACTCAAAGCCCTGGATGAGCTCGATCGTGCCCTCGACATGCTCTCGAGTGACTCTTTTCCCCTTCTTCCCTTGACCCGCACGCTTTCTGACAAGCCAATCTGGTAGAGATGAGGATGAGCCAGCAGCTGCGCCGTTGACGGTGTAAACTTTCACGGAGGATGAAGCCATGAAAGGCGGAAGGAAGAATGAAAAGTTGTGGCTGTGCAAAATTTGGTAAAGCAATTTCGCGTGGCGCATTGCTCTCCGTTTCTGTTCTCTGCCAGCAACCACTTTGTCGAATGCGTGCTTGGTTGTCATCCCAGGCTTGCAAGCAGGCGCTATGCCTGTCACAGACTATCTGCAGGACCTCAATTAAGCTGAGGCGAGGGTACGCTACTAGCGTTCCTGTCGACAAAATTCGGAACATTGCTATTATTGCCCATGGTGCGTCCTAACTGAATGTCAGGCTTGACTTCGCTCTCATACGCATTTTACAGTCGATCATGGCAAGACGACACTCGTTGACCAACTCCTACGGCAATCCGGTACTCTCAAGCGTCTGACGGAGACAGAACAGATGTTGCTCACACCGTCTTCGTCCGCCGGTCAGACCAGCGACTCTACTACCGACGGAGGCTTTGTGACTCGTGTTATGGACTCCAATGCACTCGAAAAGGAGCGCGGAATCACCATTCTGTCCAAATGCACCAGTATCATGTATAACGGAACACTCATTAACATTGTCGACACACCCGGTCACGCCGACTTTGGTGGTGAAGTCGAGCGAGTGTTGAGTATGGTGGACGGTGTTGTGCTGGTTGTCGACGCAACAGAAGGGCCCATGACACAGACGCGTTTTGTACTAGGAAAAGCCTTGAAGCGTGGTCTGAGGTGCGTTCAGCTACTGTTTACCTTCAGCATATAATACTCACACTTGCTCAGGCCTCTCGTGGTGATGAACAAAGCGGATAGACCCACAGCAAGACCAGTACAAGTAGAGAGTGACCTCTTCGACTTGTTTGCTACCCTGGGTGCCAGCGACGACCAGATTGAATATCCAATTCTCTACGCCAGCGCAAAGCAAGGTTGGGCTCAACTTGAACAGCCTGTGTTGCCAATCGAAGATGTTGCAATATCGTCTGAGAACAGCACTCGAATGACTCCCCTCTTTGAATCCATCGTCTCGCATGTGCCTCCACCCATCCAACTTTCACGGACAGATCCGTTCTCCATGCTTACAGTTCAAATTGAGACCGACCCTTTCGTTGGCAGTTTATACCTCGGTCGTATCCAGTCTGGCTCAGTGAAGATTGGTGATACTCTTTGGGCTTTAGATCCTGATGGCAAGAAAGTCGGCGATGGAAAGGTCAAGAAGTTATACAGTCGCGTTGGTGTCGAGAAGAACGAGTTGACGGAGGCTAGTGCTGGAGAGATTGTCAGTATTGCTGGTATTAAGGGCGGAGGTGTCAATATTACCCTTGTTCAGCCTGATGGCTGGTCCGAAGGAGGACCAATTGCTTTAGAGGTTAGAGCGTTTTGTTAATTTCTATTGTGCACCTAACTCATCGACCAACAGACAACACCCATTGACCCGCCGACTATTTCCACCTTCATTTATGCAAACGATGGACCTCTAGCAGGCCAAGAGGGAAAGAAGCTTACTTCACAAGTGATCAAGGACCGCATTTATAAGGAAGCAGAGACGAACGTGGCACTCCAAGTACGTCTGTTCATGGTAAGACTGGACTCCAAACTGATACTTTTTGACGCCACAGGTACTTCCTGGTCAGACTTCTGAATCTCTAGAGCTGCGTGGTCGTGGTGTCTTACATCTTGGAATTCTCTTTGAGACTCTTCGACGCGAGGGCTTCGAGTTCCTCGTTGGACCTCCCAAAGCCGTCATGAAACCAGACCCGGAGAATCCTGGAAAGATGCTAGAGCCGATCGAAGAATGCATGGTGCTCGTCAGGGAAGAATATGCTGGCACTGTCGTCCAGAAGCTCAACATGCGAAAAGGTAGGCCATGCTGGCTTCACCTAGCTATACGCTCACTAAACAAAATCCAGGTGAAATGAAACAGTATGAGCCTGCAGAACCTGGTTGGGTCAGAATTGAAATGGATGTTCCTGCTCGAGGTCTCATTGGCTATATGGCTGGAGAGTTCAAGAACGACGTTCACGGTGAAGGGTACGTCAATAGTACATTTAATTTATGTTCAGTTTTCCTAAAGGACGACTGTTAGAACTATGAATCATATGTTCAAAGCATACGAGCCTTACAAGGGACCTATTGACACGGGTAGGAACGGCAGTTTGATTTCAATGGCTCTTGGGGAAACAAGCGGTTATGCGATGGCTCCCTTGCAAGCTAGAGGCATTATGTTCATCCGACCTCAGACCAATGGTAAGCAATATTTTGGCGACCTGCATATTATGTTTCTGATTGGGCATGCAGTATATCCTGGCATGGTTATCGGCGAATGCTCCAAGTCTCAAGACCTTTATGTCAATCCATGCTTGAAGAAGCAGCTAACCAACATCAGAGCTGCTGGTGCTGACGACAAGATCGTGATAAGCTCCCCCAAAGTGAGTCCCTACTATATTCTAATATGCTAGGAGCTTATGGGTTATGCGTGTCTAGACGATGTCTTTGGAGGAAAATATTGCATACATGGCTGACGACGAAATGGTAGAGCTCACTCCTCTATCCATTCGGTTGCGCAAGGCCATCTTGGACCCTGGAAAGCGTCAGCGAGGTGCTAAGGGCGGAGGTAGAAATTAAGAGATGACCTGGGGTATTGGACTTGAAAAAGTGTTATCCTTATTACTTTACTTGCATACATCTCCTTGTATATAGTACACTATTATTTAGAAGTAGAATATTAATCACGAAAAGACCTCTCACCACAGGAGATGGACATATTGGGAAATATATGCTTCACGAATTCTGTTCAAAAGACATGATGACCGTAGTAATTTTTGAAGCTGAACAATGTGCTGGTATAAAATCTCAGCGAGCGTCACTTGGAGACGTAATTGGCTTGTATGCGCTCCCGCCCAACCCTTCACAAACGTAGTCGCACGTCCTGAAATCTGCCTTCTTCTCAATTCAATCTTGAGATGACCGTGACGTTGACTCGTTACGCGTCACGGTCCGCGGAACCTGATCATGAATTGTGAATCCAATTGCTTGAATGCATTATGACATGCTTCGTGAGTCCCTCTAACTGCACCACCACCATCTGACGTTCTGCAGCTATCCACCTTTCCTGCTAATTTCTGACTATTCTCAGCTCTAGGGTCGCATGTCTTTCGATCCTGGCTTCAAACCAAAGTTCCGTGGAATCTTCAACAGAGACCCTAATGCTAGAGTTCTCGAACAAGTCATACAATGGCATCATGAACGGAGAGACGGGAGTTACAACTTTGACAACGAAGAAAAGCCTCAGCCTGCCGCCGAATCTAGCGAGCAGGCGAAACAGCGCAAGGCTTCGGCTGCTCAGAAGGTTGCACCTCGCAGTGACATAGATAAAGACGAGGACAACAGCACACGCAAGGGTGATATCAAAACTCGCTTCATCTTCCGCTACTGGCCGCGAGACCCTCATGGTCCATATGCAGATCTAATTCCAGGAAAGATCATCGGAAACGGTGTTAAATCCTGGGGTGCCTCTCTCTTGGACTTCTACCGCATGCGAACGATTCCCCAGACAGCATATATCGAGAAACTCTCTTCAGGAAGCCGTATTGCGGCCTGGTGCCGAGCCAATAACGAACTGGATTGGGCAAAGGAGGAACTTGCTTGGGAGGAAGAGGAAGCCGTACCCCTGGAGCAGCATCCGTTCGATATTGCAACGCTCATTTCTGACAATGACTACTTGCTGAGCAAAGGATTTCTGCCCGTCAAGCCACTACCTCGTCCACCAGATGGCATGGAGGTAGATCCCACATTTAAAGTGAGCACAGATTGATGTCCAAACGCGAGCGTGAAGTCAGAGCTAACCTCTCAGCGATGACTACAGGAAAAGATGAATCCTTTCCATATCTCTAACTATCCCAAACCTTGGCCTCTCATTCCATTCAGCTCCCAGCTCCCTACCTTTCCTCTGCAGAAGCGCCTTCCATACTATCTCTTGCCCAAGAAACTTATTGTGCACGACCCTTGGAACCTCTTACGCGCATCGAACCCTCTCCGAGGCAAGAACTCTGATGAGATGGACAAGTCTTGGGAAGACATGCCTGATATTGTCCGAGTCTACAACCTGTCTCTTTCAACAGAGAACGAGCAAGACATTGCCGTACAGCGTCGCGAAGTCTTGGCCAAGTGGGAAGAGAAGACAATGCAGGCCGCTTCTGGCGAGGAAAAACTTGTCATTACGGAAGATCTAAAAGAAGGGCCCGCTCATGTCCCTATTCTACTACCCTCTCCTCCGCCTCTTCGGCCTGTTCTCGACGTCCCAGAGGCTCATATGTATGTGTCTCCTACCGGAAAACTTGGCGAAGGCAATCATTCTCTCGTGTACACTGTGGAGCTGGAGCTCCCTCGCTATCTGTTCTTCGACCCAGTACTATGCACGCACTGCATTACCGAGGTTGCCGAGAAAGCCCTCCGTGCTCGTGAGAAAGCAGACTCGAATTACAAACCCTTCATGGGTACAGTGACGAAAGAAAGTGAATTTTTGGTGGAGCCTGGTGTCGACATAGAGTTCATTCACGCATCAGCGCTTGAAAGGCTGAAGGGCCGACAGTATGTTCCAGACGGTAATCCACGGTCGATGATGAAAGGGAAGCAGAAAGCGGTGGATCCAGAGCCAATATCGGCGCTCCCATTTAACTTCACCGGGAGTGCTCGTGAGCTTCGTCCACCAGTGTATGGTTCCAAGTTCACGCATTCTCACTCGCCTCACATTCTTACCCGAGAGGAAGTCGTGGATCTCAAGTATCAGGACAAGTATCGGACGGGACGAGTGGAGGAGCTCTGCTCGCATCTTCAAAAGGAGCCACAAACACCGTTGACGGCTACTGTCCGCGTGGCGGCCAAGTTGTCTCTCCGGTACGATGATCATTTGGAGAATGAGGCTAGAAACTATATGAGATTTCCCGAACACATGTTCAAACATTGGACTGGGCGAGTGTTTGCACTAGAATATTGGACAGCATTACTCATTCCACACAATTAGATTCAACCTGACGCCCCCTCTCCATGACCCTGTCCCTGTTGGCGCGCTAGTACCCCAATATTATGGATACTACAAAGCAGAAACGCCTGGAAGTGGCTCAGAGTATCTCAGCCCAATTCTCTTACTGGAAGACTGCGGCGAGCAAGTGAACGTGGACACCCTTGGAATTGATGATCGGTAAGTTATGTATGGTATCTTGAAGCAACAACTGGTCTGACCGTAAATCTCCTCACTGTAGCCAAGAGTGCTTTTCGTTGTTCTTGCGCCTACATGCTGCTGGTTGGTTGCATCAATCGGTGTATGATAGAAATGTACTTGTTCAGAAAGGCAGCCTATTCGACTTTCCCACGGCAAAGAATCCAGAGGACAGAAGGTTCCGACTCATCGACTTTGGCCGCACAACAGAGATGACAGGTGGGAAGAATTGTACGATAAGGGTTACAGGCGAATGTCAATGCTCAGCAGGAGCTCACAAAAGAACGCAGAAAGACCAGTGGGATGAAGATCAGAACGAGGCGATGCAAGAGCGGATGAAAGCACAGATGCTGTTCAAACTGGCGGATTGGTAATAGTGTTGATACTACCATACCATTTCCTGTGGGGATAAACAAATTATTCACACGTATACAAACGACTCAGTATGAAACGCTTGAATCTCAAGGAATTACATGCGATCTATGCCGAGAAGCGGCACTGTCGGAGTCCGAACCTTAATTAAGTCGACTACATACACGTGATCTACTTCCTAGGTGAAGCATCGAGTATTGCAAGCCCGGTCCCACCGCCAGTAACAGCGACGACCAAGATGGTTAACGTTCCCAAGTACGTGAATTGTATTTCGGTGTAAAATGCTCGAATTACTGACGGTCTGTGCTTAGGACTCGTCGGACCTGTAAGTAGCTGGGGACTGATAGAGATGTAACTTGGATATTGACGATGCGATTGCCCACAGACTGCAAGGGAAAGACCTGCAGGAAGCACACGTACGTTTTCTTGCTACCGTCAATGATCCCCGTCTATCTCACTAACCCTGCAAACCTAGTCCTCATAAAGTAACACAGTACAAGAAGGGCAAGGATTCCTTGTTCGCCCAGGGAAAGAGACGTTACGACCGAAAGCAATCGGGATACGGTGGTCAGACCAAGCCTGTCTTCCACAAGAAGGTGCGCACGAATCTCCTTGCTGCGATCCCTGTTTGGATACTGATCACTGCTTTACTTTGACCTAACAGGCTAAGACGACAAAGAAGGTGGTGTTACGACTAGAGTGCACAGTCTGCAAATACAAAATGCAGATGTCCCTCAAGCGATGCAAGCACTTTGAGCTTGGTGGTGAGAAGAAGACCAAGGGAGCAGCACTTACTTTCGTATGTTTACACCATGCTCTGTTCTGTCTACTTGAGCTGATTTGGCTGTATGCTTTTAGTAAGCGTTCTGTGTACTTCTCGACTATTTCCTCTCATTGCATGTCGCTGTTGTTATATTACTGCCCATTCCGCCTTGTCCACCTCGTGCGCTGCTGGAAGCTCGCTATGCATATGAATATAAAAAATTACTATGCACTGTACCCTACGGATCGGACTGAGCGCGGATGTGATCTGATTGTGTTTCTGTGTAGTCTTACGCCGACTAACGATCACAGTTGGGAAGGCTTTATTAACTCTCGCTAGAGCTGAGTACTACATACGAAATGTTACCGAAGGTCTCAGATTTAAGGCTATGAAAGCTTGATGAACGACTATCGCTGAGCACAGAGGCCAGAACTTAGAAGGACGTAGTGGCGCAATAAATAGAATATGTCAAAGATACTGCACAACGGTTACATGCTTTACAAGTAATCAAATAGTCGTAAATTAGAGGTCCTCAGTGTTGTTGATGAGTTCAACAACACCTGGGAATCTAGGCTCGAAGTGGCATTCGAAAGGTTCAGGGATGCTGTGGAAGTGCAAGCGATAAGTAAAGATAAAATGGTCTTCAAACGCGAAGAACGTACAATCCGAGCAGAGTTCCGTACTCATAAGTGACGGGAATTTCAGAGCCATCCGCGTTCTTGCGCTTCTCGATGCGGAAGGCAGACAAGACCAGGCAGATCGTGATCCAGACGCTGGCATAAGCCATGTGCTGACCAGGACACTCGCGACGACCGAAACCGAAGACAATGTTTTCTGGAGGGAACACCTCTGGGTTGATTTTCATCTTGCCATCGGGGCCGGTGGTGATATGACGCTCAGGCTTGAATGAGTATGAGTCCGGGTAGTCTTTCTCGTCGTGGAGCATGGCAAATAAGTTGGAGATGACGATGGAGTCTTTGGGGATACGATAATCCCTGTAGACGTCCTCCTGGTGCGTATAATGGGGAATGCCTAAGAGATGAGTGTGTCAGTGATGACGCCAAAATAATGCGTATTCAAAACCATACTTAAAGGTGCAACGTTCTTCCATCGGAGAACTTCCTTAACGATTGCGTGAACGTAGGGCAAGCTGTCCATATCATCAAAGGTGGGCAATTCCTTTTGCTTGCAAACGGAGTCGATTTCAGCGTGGGCCTTGGCCTGAACATCGGAGTGTGCCAGCATAGCCAGGATGAAAGATCCGATGGTAGAGACAGTGGTATCGGCGCCTCCGGAGTACATGGTAGCGGCAGTAGATTTGATGGCCATTTCCTGGTCGGCAATGTCCCCCTTCTCATCGATGTTATCGAGACACGCAGACAGGAACGATGGCAGAGCAGTGTTGTTGGCCTAGGTCATTCAATAAGGATCTGCACGGGGGGAACGACATGGTAAACTTACAATAGCAGCTTTTCCATTGTCGAAAGGGATATCTCGTAGACGATTACCGGCCTCTTTTCCGATGGCACCGTACTTTTGGAAGCCAGCACCAGGGAACCAGTCAGGAATATACTTCAAGAAAGGAAGTGCGTCAACCAAGAAAGCTCCGGGGACTGCTCCTTGCAACATGTAATCGTTGGCGACCTGCGCGATCTCCAGAATGGGATCGTTCGTTTCCTTCACACGCAGACCAAAAGCGATGTTGACGACGATAGAGCCGGAGAGTCTGTGAGGCTCATAAGTACGAGGTTGATCATGCGACAAGGCTATACGCACAGTCTGACACGTTCCATGATATTGGAGTCATCAACGAGCAGTCTACGCATGAAACCATGGACGGCATTGATTTGAAGGGGACGGAAGCGAAGGGCAGCAGTGGGCTTGAATTCGTTGTGGAAAAGTTTGTTGCACTCAATCCATCGCTTTCCTAATAGACATGCATCAGTGAATGTGAAATAATAGATGACGCTTTCGTACCGTAGGGCATGAAGGCGAAAGCCCATTCCCAGCCCATGACCTCGACTACCATGGGTAAACGTGGCCTACCCGGATTATCAATAAGTATCTAATTCATTCCTGGAGACAATACAACAGACATACCTTGAAGAGTACATCGTAGAACGAGTGTCAAGGAGATCCTTAGCGGCCTTGTAGGAGTTAAGAACGATAACACTGGTGCCAGCCATGTCCATATAGAATATATCCGAGTCTTTTGGATGTCGTCGGTAACTGCGAATAACACTATGGACATTCCGAGCTCACTGAGATCTTTTCCAAATTTGCTGAAAGCCTCCCATGTAGGCACGCCTTTGGGCACTGAGAGCGCGTTTCCGAGGATGGGAACACGCGGAGGAGAAGGAGGCAGGTTCCCAGATGCTTTAGAGCGTGTGAGCAGGAAGATAATCGCAGCTGCCAGGCATGCAGCTGCAATAACAATGGACGACGGCATTGTTGGGGAGGAGAAGGAGGGAGGCGGGAGGATCGCCGCCAAAGAATACAATTGTCAGCCTTATATCCGCCATGTCAATCCTGGAATCCGTAATATCCGGGAAAACATAGAAATATGCCTTTTTTGGCCTGATAGATAAGGGTAGTTGGCACCGAGTTGGGCTGAGGCGGAGGTTTCAGTCAACCCCGGGTTTACCGAAACGCAGAGTCTGAGGAGAGATCAGGAAGGACGCCTCCGGAAAGGTCTGAGTACTCCTTTCCAAGTTACAGAGAGTTCGGAAAACCTAATAGTTCGGTCTACCAGGAGCTGCATAGGTATGTGAGGTTTTGATAATGAACTGTTTGCTCGCACGGAATGGCGGTCGGCAGACGTTGGTCTGGTCAAGTAACGGTGCCATGTGCCAGTAATCGGCCATCAACCGGCACGCCGCAAGGACGCACATCAACAGGTTGACGGTCAACTCGCTTGCCAGTTGCAGCCCACAGCCTGCATTTCATAGCGTCGCTTAAAGTAATTTGAGAATGTGCGAACAGTCTACGTAACGAGCCGTGTGTGTGATAGTAATGACAGAGAGGGAGAGGCGGATTTTAGCAGCAATGAACCTTTTTCAAGTATCCGATATTCCCTGAAACATACAAAAGTTCATCAGTCCTATACGAACAGACTTCGATCCAAATGCGTGGAAAAACATGTTCCTCTAGTATATATATTACATTCATCATATAGTTACAAATAATGTTACACTTTACAATCCGTTGTGGGGTATATATCAGGGGTACTAGTGAGTATTATTCATACCCATCGACCTCGTTCTTTCGACCTCCCTGTTTCAACAAACCGCCATCTTGAAAATAGCATGCCGATGCTTCCAGACACGACTATCACCTGTTGCCAAGACGTTAGCGTCGAGCTAGCACAAGAACATATTTGAAATGCTTACGCCAGCATATATAAACATTTGCGGCCATTCAGTATTCGAGCTGACTGAGTTTGAACCTAGCAGAGAGCCTGCTATAGGCGCACCGACGAGAGTCATAGTAGAAGTGACAGAAAAAGTGAGACCCATTCTTGTCCTGTAAAAGCATTAGTGAACATCCATGGCCGGCATTCTATAAAATTTCTTACCCTAGATCTTCTACACCTCCAGCTAGTTGTCCTATCACTGAAGGAATTACGGCAGATTCTAGAGAGAGATATATATTTAGAGGCGATCTTCTCTTGCGGATGCAAACGCAGGACTCACGAGCGCCAGACACAATGCCAAACAGAACAGCTAACGTGACAACACTTCCTAAGGAGCTGGCGCCTAACAGTGCGAATATCAAGAGCCCACAGCCAAGTTGACTAGGAATCATCACGTTGTAGGACCCATATCGGTCGGCTATCAGAGCTGGTATAATTCGACCTAGTAGTGTCCCGGCATTCATAATGGATAGCTGTGAACGTGGTCAGTAGGTAGATCTTAGCGAAGAAAGTATAGGCTCGGTTAGTACGTACGATGTAGAATGCCATATTTGGATCTATTCCTTGGTCTAATGCGTAGGATTGCAGGTAAAAGTCTGAGTGCAGCAAGTGTCAGCGAAGAGTGGGTCGCTATAATCATCCTGACTCACTAGGGACGAAGATCCCGAGAGTTACCAAGCAAGCGCTGCGATCTGTGTTAGGAAAGTAGAGTTCGTCGCAGATCATCGGGACTTACCCGATGAGGAACAAAATGTAAGGCGAGTCTCTAACGATCCGTTTGAGGGTAGGCCAAAATGCATCAACGACAGGCTTCTCCTGCATGTCTTGCAAGCTAGCATCGCTGACCACTCGTAATTTCATTACCACATTTGCGACTAGCAGCAAGCCGGCTGTCAGCCCTCCTGCAGCACGAACTGCACTAGCGAACGAGGTCCTCCGAATGAGTTCGTTAAGCATAATAGGCCAAACGACAGCTCCGACGGAAGCACCCTGGGAAAAAGTGTTGTCAGCTGCAGCAGGGGCCCAGATTGAGCAAATGGCTTACTGTTACAGCGAGTCCTGTGGCTAAGGCTCGGTTCCGAGAAAAATGGTGACCAATGATACTCATGGAAGGAACGTAGACTAAGCCTTGACCAAGACCGAGCCCAAGACCTTGAGCTACGAAGATCTACGTGTCGTTTGAGTCACATTGGCCCTGGATTGGAGCCGGAGCATGTAGCGGACTGACCTGCCAATACTGCCCCTGCTCAGTAATAGACAACATAAAAATGCACAGCACTTGAATCAAGGATCCCAATATGAGAATATGACGGCTATTGAATCCATTTCAGCACTGTCAGCAAAAGATCCTGGGAAAAGAAGTAAGAAAGAGTTAAAACGTACAAGTATCCGGTATCAAACAGTCTGCCTGCCATGATGGAAACAGCGTACAGCATAAAAGACTGCGTACTTCCAATCCAACTGCGCAATACGAAAAGAAAGGATCAGGACCTCGTAACATGAAGCAACACAGCCTAAATTTTGCCGACCTGATGGCGGACGCAGAGTACTCTGGAAGGCGCTCACGGCCATAGTAGTCCTGATATACACCAAACGCGCTGGTTGACCCAAGCGTTACGAATTGCAACATCCAGCTACGCAAACGTGATGATAATACTGTTAGCCATCGAAAGACTGTGCAAGAAAAGGCAAGCATACGAAGCAGCAACTATTCTCCAGCCATCCAGGCCAAAGCCTGAAGAACGAGTAGAAGTGGAGATAGAGGATGTTGAAGTGCAGTCTAGTCCTTTCTCGATGTCCCCAGACTGAGAATCGAGCGAGGCGAGGGTGACACTCGATTGTACAGCCGACATTGGTGCGAAAGGGTCTGGAAGGGTTGGCTTTCAGCATGCCCTTCTCGATTTGCAGCCATGTTTTATAGCTTTGAGCCTGGCAAGTCAAGAAAAGACCGACGGCGTGGACCCGTCGAGGGCAGAGAGCAGCTCCTTGACATTACAACACGTGGCGTTGCGAATTTCCGTAAATTTCCGTCCAAGAAGGTCAGAAACTGAGTGGGAAATGTAGATCAAAGTTAGCTTGCCGCCACTGCCGCTGGGTTGTGGACGCATTCCGGCAACTCATGCCTCTTCCGTTGAGAAAAACAAGTTGCCGCGAAATGATGAGTTCCCAAGTTTAAATAGCCGCTCATCATGTGTATAAACGGCGACCTGTGAGAAAATACGGAAAGGTCAAAATAAGAGTCAGAATACCATGGCTTATTCAGGCAATTACGCGTAGCAAATCGCACAGTCCTAGTCATGATAGCTGACTTCTACAAGACGCTGCAAGAATTATAGCCTCGGTCACAATTAAAGTATCCAGGTCTTTGTATATACTCAAGGAATCTTTGAAGGATCCAAATTTGACGCACGGACTACTGTAGACAATCAGTGGCGTCGTAGTAGTTTGCCTTGGGCTGGTGAAGGCTTTGTTCTATTGGAAACTATTCTTACATTGCTTTGTTCGATGGACCAAATAACTCAAGCCACTTCCCGTGGTCAACTATTTCAACGTCTGCCCTATTCCGCCGTTCAAATATGTTATTTCAAGCCAAACAATATAGACTAAGAAGAGAAGGACGCTCAAAGTCGGAGCTTACATCATCGCCACTCAATTCGCATACAGGTAAATCTCATGCTACGATTATAACTGGCCTCATGAATGTAAGCTGCTGGAGCTCACATCTATCTGGAGTTCTCTGCGGATGTGAATTGAAGTAGGAGTAGAATGACCATCGCATCCTCCTCTGCCAACTCAACCGTGCCATCTCTTTGCAAGGTGCTGCTACGACTCCGGTCTCGTTGTCGTGGCGAAGAAGTTGACCCTTGAACCTTTTCTGCAGCACCCCAAAGTACTCGGAGCGACTCGCCAAGCACTTCTTACCGGAAGGCTTAAGTGTTACATCGATAGACAGATGACCCTCGGCGCTCGCTAATACTTAGTAGTAGCACTTCAGGTCAGCGGCCGTTCCATTCATAAATACGACGCAGAATTTAAGAGTATATCGGCACACGCATTACGTAGAGCTGTTGGCAGAAAAACTCCGAGCCCAAAATGCTGAGTGTTTTGGATATCAAATATGTACCTACTTGTTAGATCGAATAATAGTGTGCAGTCCGCGTTGTGACTACACACATTTATTGTACTTTTTCCTTGGCCTCCTCATACTGAAACCACACTTATCCATGCACGGAAGAATATATGTACCCTAGCTATACATCGTAGCCGCCTGTTGACTTGTAACCGTTTACAGTATACCGTTTATTCAAAAGTCAGACCATACCACAAGCATCATATTAATACAGTAAGACTTTCGTGGGGCAGAA
>Ga0247730_1000491_pt1 | contig 28809 bp, 38 predicted proteins | sample UWRJL073202C2_FD_180959 | JGI IMG/M metagenome (GOLD analysis project Ga0247730, IMG submission 180959) | Plant litter microbial communities from Arlington Agricultural Research Station in Wisconsin, United States - UWRJ-L073-202C-2 | ecosystem: Environmental > Terrestrial > Plant litter >... | reverse complement strand
GAAGTTTAAGAAAGGAAGGAAATGTCTGAAGATCCATGCGAGAGGAACGTCAAGGGTCTCATTCCCGTTCATGACCGAGGCAGTTGAGCGAAAGATCCTCTTGCTGACAAAGGATGCTATGAACAAAGACGCGCCATATCCTACAGGTGAGAAGCTGGCAAAGAGATTTGAATTTGCGAGATCATTAGACCCCGAGTACATGGACTGGTCGTTATAAACTGTACGTTATTGCACTTCGATTAAGAACAAGTTTCGCCCAAGAATCGCATTCACCAGGTATTCATTGGCTTCGAGTCCTCAAATTTGCCTCAAACTCTTGAATGTCTACCATCCTTCCCTCTTTGCGACTTGCCTCTGCTGCAAATACGGTCAAGTGTGCTTGAAACACCTCATCGACATTTGTTCCCATGATGGTTTGGTTACGTGCTTTGACTGCCTCCACGAATGTGCGGATGAGCCCAGTGTCTCCCCCTCCGTGTCCTCCCCCTTCGTCTTGAGGTCTAAACTGTTGCGTTCTCTTGTTTCTAAAGTTGGTGACTGTGTAGGTTGACATATCGCCTGAACAACATTTCAGACACAATGTACTAATGAAGAAACAGTTCAAATACTAACCCACTATTTCTCCATGTGTAAAATGCATTCGTAGTTGACGCATACAAACAAGCGCCGTGAATGCCACCATGGTGAACGACGCGGTGACGCCACCTGTGAAGAATGAGGATTGTTTGGCGTTAGAAAGCCGCGCTCAGTACACACCTTCGTATTCTATACTGACAACTTGATGATCGCAAACGTCGTTGTCACTACAAGGGAACGATCGAGTATGTTTGGACGATTGAGCGCATGCACTTACCTCTCATAAACGCATTTCCCGTATGCAGTTTCGCGAAGTGCAGTAGTTATGTTTTCAATATCTGGTATGCTATCCACGATCGTGTCAGCTGGCTAGCCAGTGTTCCCCCGGGAGACAGGATCCAGATAAACTAGATAGATAGTCAACTTCTTTATGGCGTGTTAGATAGTAAGCTAACACTGCAAGGTGCACAATCAATAATGAGAGGGACGGTCATGATTTTGTTCTTACTGGCAACTCTTGGTAAGAAGAAAAAAGGGCTTCGTGATTCATTGCCCCAATTTCCTCTCACGTACGAACGAGTGAAGTGCTCGTGGCCGACTGGCTCAGCCTGGACAATATCCGAGATTTCCCTGGAATAGGCAAATAGCGCATAACGTGGCCCATTCCAAAGATAATCCCGGCCTCCTTCACGGTGGTTTGCATTCGCAAACAGTCGTCCAAGCTTGTCGGCATGGGTTTTTCGCATAAGATGTGATAGCCTTGAGCCGAAAATGCGGTCGTCACTTCGAGACGCGCTTGATCATGTACAGCGACTATCGCTGCGTTTGCTAAGCGCTGGAACGAAGGTCCGACACCTCAATCGTGATGACACGGATAAGAGGGAACGCAGCTCTCACTTTCCCGACCGTGTTGATAGTATCTGTGCTAGCAGCAAGCAGGTCTTTCCAACCGTCGAAGTCTAGTGTATCATCTACATGATGATCAGCAGCAAATGCGGCCTAAACCAAGAAATGGGGGTCAACTATGGAACAATCGTATCAAAACAGACTGCAAGAGGACCTTTGTTTTTGGCCGAGGTTCTGCAATAGCAACCACTTTGCATCAATCTGGGCTCCTGATGATGATATGTTGTTCATATGGACGGAATGTCCAGTTAGCATTACACCTTCGACGTGACTACCATGATGAACCTTGCCCCTCTGACCACATTGTCTGCCGGTGGCTGTGAGGCTTGAGCTGAATAGTATTTCCCAGGCTCCTTCGATAGTTTCTTCCTCCAGAAACCTTTCGCACCCATCAAAAGCGCAGGAGGCATTGCTAAACGGGAATGAGAGAGCGGAGGTTGCCTCACAGCGAATCAAGCACGCGGCATCCAACACTCACAGCCACCATCACTATGACCGCCGTTTCCGTCGACCTCTCCTCACACTTTCATGAACGGTGATCCGCGATGTCCTGGAATCACTCAGCTATAGTAGATGCTCTAGGGGAGGCACTTGACCAGCCGGTTTCTCAGCGCACCAAACGTCCGAGACAACGAGTCTCGTCTGCATCTTGCCTACCAGAACGGTTGCCTTCAACAGGTAAGAACAGGTTTTCGCTCAAAAGATGTGTCTCACCCTTTCTCGTAGCTTTTATTGAACGTGAAGCTGAAGGCTTAGCTCCAGATGCTATTTTCCGTCAGCTACGAAGATCACCTACACCACCACATACTCCAGAACAGCGAGGGTCTACCAAGGACGAGGAAGATGTAGCTGAATCTCCTATATCGCCTGCGAGCAAGCCCAGTCGATCTTTGTCCTGGAAGCGTGGCGCTGCCGTTAGCCAGGGACCTTGGAAAGAGCCTCAGGTGTGTGTACTTCACTCAGATAAAGACGGTATACTGATGCTTACCGCAGACATTCGAAATATTCAGAGCTATTGAACGTAAAGATACTATGTTAGCACATCTTTTACGAATCTTGGTGTCATTTCTCAGTACCGTATGAACCAGGTATCTTATGGAAATTCGAGATAAAGCCTTTCATGTAGGTGCGCCCCCAGCTCACGTTCACTCAAACGACACTCACAGCGTTGTGTCAGCTTCTCTTGCGCAAGTCTGGTGATGCCACGCCACTTCTGCATGCGATGCGGATTGGTGACTCCCACAGAGAAGTGCAGATAGTCTTGCTGGGCGCATTCTCTCGTTGGGTTAATTGTTTGGATGAAGACGAAATCAAGAATCCACAGACAAGAGTCCTGCTTAAAGCTTTACGTGCGTATTTGTTGGCATCTGAAATCTGCAAATTTGCTTTAACTGGTTTATTAGGGACAAACCTGAAATTGGCTATAGACTATGTAAGTCGCATTAACTAAGACACACAGCTTTTCTTGATCTGCCTCGAACCAGGGTCTAGCGAAGTATGAAAGCACACTCACTGCCTCATTCCTGCAAACGCTGGTGATGTCTGAGGGAGACAAGTGGGTTTGGTCTCAGGTTGCGAATGTGAGTCTTGCTTTGAGAGCTGGGACGGCTGGCGAGCCTGTTAAGACAGCGGAGAGTGCTGTGAGGCGCTTCACGACCAAGGAACTTGGCAAGGCAGAACTCATCGCTGCTGTTGAGGACTATATTTCCAATGCGACGATTGACCTGCTGATCATGGCATCCTGGTCGCTTGCCTCCGAGGCAATACAAATTCCATCTAACCAGATTTCAGTGAGTCTCTGACGCGGTATCAAATTATGCTAACCATACATGGGCCAGGCCGCTTCCTTTGCCCGCGACGATCGAGTTTTCAAGGCTCTACAAGATAGACTTAACGCCCATAAAGCTGAGATTCGCGAGAAATGTTCTCGTCGTCTCAAATGGCAATTTCGTGTCATACAGGCAGTGATGGATTCGCGTAGTACTACATTGCGGGTATGTCTTCTTCATTCCTTCTGCGAAGCTTCTCACGTTTCGTCTCTTCCCAGAGAAGAGTAGAACAGTTAATGCAACAATTGGATTCCGGACCTGGAGTCTAATATCAAGAATGCTTTGAAATTAACCCATGGAATGCACGCAGGCATCGTGGATATGGACTGCGGAACAATCCCTCTTGCTCGTATAAGGTGCCTCATCGGTACAAGACCCCAACCGAATAGACGGCGTATCATCGAGCAGATATTGACAACCAGCCCACCATTTCTCCGTGCGATTATCAACGGTGCATACATGCTCTCCGCAATACTCACTATGCACCGGACGATACAATTGACGTGACAGGTGTTTGTGGGTACATAAGTACTGAAAGTTGTAGAACCTCGAATGATCATGATATTGCACACTAAGCTATGTGAACAGAGTGAATTTATTCCATCGCATGTAAGCACCAGCCAGAACGATGTTGATGCACGCAGGTAAAAGCTCCAGTTGAACTATGCAGTATACCCATACAGTAGCAAGAGGAGGGCACTGTCCACATTTATCAGAAGATGATACAACAAGAAGGGGGAAGTGAGCGCAAACCTGTTGCATATTTTGTAACCAGTTCCCAAGATTAACAAGCCATATCATCCGGGGGCCCACTGCACATGATAATGCGAATAGGGCGAGCTGCAGCCATCTTGCTTGCTTATATCTAGATGCTGCAAGACCAAATAAGTCGTGTGAACTGGTCTCAAGCAATTCGACTTACTGTAGAATATGAATAGGGAGAGAACTGAAGAGGGTGTCAGATTCGCATATCAGGAATTCAGGAGGTGGAAAAAACATGCTTGGAACGCTAGGAATCATCCTGTTCAGGATTATGTCCAGAAAGACTGGAGGCTGGCCATACTGATAGTGAATTAAACTGACATTCCTTCAATGTTCAAATGGGATTCAAAAGGCAGCAAACACAGGACGCACAGTTCCATCATGAATAGCAGAAACGAGAATGGGATAATGAGAGTGACAGCTTGGAATATTTCCTCGGCCAGAGGGTTCTCATCATCCTTCTCCGTGTCCTCTTCCGAAGTCGCCTCCGTGGTGGTGGAAGTGGAAGTCTGAGGAGATTTGACAGCAGCAGCTTTGTTCAAGACACCAGACTCGTTTATCAAGCGCCATTTCTCGGATTCAAGTATATCGTCCACTGCCGCCGGCGTAGGGGCTTTCTTAGCTTTGTGGTTGCCAGCCATGGTATGGTGGCGGATTAGAGCAGAAGTATGAAATGGTCAGGTGACGCAATTTTTCCTTCCTTCCTGCCACCATGTCCGATGTCGACCAAGAGGAAATGTTACGATTGCTTACAGCTCACGGACAAGAATTTCTCAACTCATTCCCTGAATCTTCCATTACAACAACCAAGAGAAAAAGAGATAGCTATGAACCAGAAGACGCATTTTCAGAAGAAGAAGACACAGAGGAGGAATGGGGTGGAATAGGACACGATGAATCGGATGCATCCGCAGCTGAAGGTTAGTAGCACAGTATTCTCATTCATTTGCATCTCAAACCTGTTAGAATCCGGTAGTGAAATAGAAGACGACGGATTCGTTGGGGCTACCACGACCTCCGGATCTGGTCCAGAAGTCATTGTGTTTTCCGGCAATGTAGGCAAATTGGACAAAGCATCCATGCCAATGTCAAAAGCTTTCATGGTGAGTAATGATATCCTGTCTGCTACAGATTGACTGAAATTCATCTATTGTAGTCTTCACGAGTGTCAAAACAACGGCTAGATGTTCAGGAAGAATCTAGTACAGCCAAAACCCCCGCCGATGAAACAGAATCGTGCGTTCCAACACTATGCATACTCTACCATGACTGACTGAGCTTTCGTGACAGATCGCATGCTCAAAACGACGCAATACTTCATAAACTTGTTCACACGAAACTTCTCTCTGGTCCCTCAGCCATGCTGGCTGATCAAAAGCCTGCGCAACGACGCAAAGATTTACAAGGCCGAGTTCTGGAACTTGCAGGAAGTGCGAAACTCGGACGAGGAGAGAGGGCGGTTAGAAATACAGAAAGAGATAAAGCATCCAGACAGGTCCGCGATGGGCTTATAAGGAAGCAAAAACAACGTGAAGCTGCGCGCGTTGAAGAGGTATTTTATTGTTTTGCGTCTGCATTATTCTGATTCCAACTAATGTCATGCATTAGGCTAAGAATCTCGGAAACTATCATCGTACACTGAAGAGTGTGTATGAGCCCAAAGATGACCAGCAACCTTCGGCCAAGAAACGGGAACGAGGGCTTGGAATGGGCATTGGAAGATTCAGAGGTGGAATTCTTACAATTGGAAAAGACGATCTTAGCCGAATGCAGAATGCAAGATCTTCTTCACGTGGGAGTAGCAATCGTGGGGGAGGTCGTGGTGGTCGCGGACGTGGTGGGCGCGGTGGAAGTAGGGGACGAGGTCGAGGAGGGTAGTAGATTGACAATGTACTACAAACTTCCTCTACCTAATTATCATCAAAAACTAAGGGAAAGTGGTACTGCTCCTCTGTGAACGATCAATGAAGGGCTCTAACATTTCCTAGGGCTTGCGCTGTCTTTGATATTGCATCTGCGATGTGTCCCAGATGGACAGGATCTGGGGCAGACTGCTTTGACAGTGCCAAAAGCCTTTGCGACAATGTCTCGAGCGTCTCTTCAAGGGCTCTAGCGCTTGCCTCTAAGGGGTTCGGTGTGGGATGAATAGTGCTTCGAGTAGGTGCGAGAATAGGACTGGTTGGTTTCACTACAGGGTTCAGATCCCAGCCCTTGCTCGCTTCGACCCGTAAGTAATCGGTAGGGAGAGAACGCTCGACGGGCTAAGTCAAATAGGCAGATTAGTTTCAGCTGTATATCAGTGGTAGGTTTGGATCTCACCTTGCTGGGTAGTGGGGACACTACAGGTGCAGGAGGAAGACTTTCTGCCTTCACGATGGTTGCAGGATCGACCCATGGAACCAAATTTGCGCGTCCTGCCCAATCTGTCTCTGAAACATAGACAGTGTGACATATAACGCATTCCTGCGTAGGGAAAATAAGGGTATGACAAGAAGGACGAAAGACTGCGTACTCTTTTGTCACTTTTCTCTCCTCCAGCATTCGGGGGGCGGACAAGTGGAATACCATAACATCGTGCGTTGGGGCAATCTTCACCGAGCATCGCCCATCCACTAAGCATTCTTCGACCGATTTCGGCACTGGCATTGTCCGATTGCTCTCTTCGCAGCCTGTTCTGTTCTGTCTCTGGAGGGAGTGCGAATGTTGGGGAACTGAGACCAGAGACTTCAGTCGGTGGTGTGGAAGTACGTGTGGATATATCGGAGGATGATGCTGAGGTGGTAACGCTGGATGGGATGGGGTCGGATGGAGACTGGTCTATGAACAATATCGCGTTCAGTAGCACTCGTAAAGGGAGTATGGGAGGCAGAACGCACCAAATTTAGATCCATCACAGTTGGCGCAAAAGTGAACGACTGGTGTCTGCCCACTAGGAGATCTCATGAGTGGTACATTGCATCCACGAGTCGAACAAGGCTTGTCTGTAAGCACCTATGTGAAGCATTAGATTGCTGGAAAGGGAGAAACCAGGGAAGCAGACGCACCCAGCCTTTGAGCATGTACTCTCCAAGTCTTCAAATTATTAGAAAATCGGTTTAAATGGGGCGATAAAATACACACTTGTTGCTCACGTCAATAACTCGAGACATCGTGTTGGTGGACAAGGAATTCTGTGAAAGGAAATGAGATTACTGATCGAGTGGCCACGTGCTAGCCATCAGACACGACATTCGCTCAACTCCGAGTCTTGCTTTGCCCTTCCACGGTCCACTCCACCTATTATGCGGTGGCGGCGTCTTCTTCCTGAATGTCTCATCGTATCCGTGGTCATTGCTCTAGAGAGCTCTCCCGTCTGGTCCGCCAATGTCTCTCGCCCAGCAGCACCTTGGAGGCCCTCTGCATGGACGTCTGAACGGAAGCTAAATGCTCGGTGCGTGGTCTAGCTCTGAGAGTCTCCGGATTCGTATGCTTAAAGCTGGCTATAGGGAACAGACGCGTGATCTATGGTATCATGGCTTCGACAACTACATGGCTCACGGTATGGATGCACCTTACTTCCCGATCAAACACTACTACAATTTTTGTTGTCAGCTTTCCCATTCGACGAGGTAGGACCTTGCCAATGTGTATTCAACCCAATAGCTTAGTTTGTGACTTTAGCTTGCACCATTATCATGCGTAGGGCAAGGACCAGACTGGGCAAATCCGTGCGTCTGTGTATTAATCATCTCCATTACATCCCCTGAATACAAGTCGTAGAGCAAACATTGGCGCAAACGACGTGATGGGAAACTTCTCCCTAACACTCGTCGACGTCTTGGATACATTTGTAGTACTAGGAGACCGACCTGGTATGTACACTGGATGGCATACTTGACTAATCTCTGACCTTTCATAGGTTTCGAGAAAGCAGTCCGGGATGTAATTGATCATGTCTCATTCAATGTGAACACCAAGCCTCAAGTATTCGAGACAACCATCCGAGTCCTAGGAGGGCTCCTTTCGGGACACATCTTCGCCAGCCAGGAAGGACATCCCTTTCACTTGCCTTGGTATAAGGGAGAGCTACTTCATCTTGCCCAAGACTTAGGAGAGAGGCTTTTACCTGCATTCAAAACACCAACCGGTCTTCCTTACGCACGAGTGAGCTATACTTCCTAACTGTCAGAAGTACTATAATAACAATATCTTCAGGTCAATCTGCGACACGGCATTCAAAGGGGAGAGTCACTAGATACGTGTGTGTACATCTTTTCTCTCATGTTTCAACGCCTAATGTTCGATAGGTTCTGCTGGGGCAGGATCCCTTATACTCGAGTTTGCCACACTGAGCCGCTTGACTGGCGATGAACGCTTCGAGAAAGCTGCACGCAAGGCCTTCTTTGCAGTATGGAATCGGAAATCGGACATTGGCCTTATTGGGAATACTATCAACACATTTACCGGCGTTAGTGACTCATTTCTTTCGTGAAAGCAGTCAGATTGACATTGGAATAGGACTGGACCTATCCACAAACTTCAAGTATAGGTGCAGGCATCGATTCCTTCTTTGAGTATGCACTGAAGTGGTATATCATGAGCGGTAAGATGCTTTTTAATACTTTTTCGGTTCTTCGCAGGCTGAAACAAATTCTCAGGGGATGTAGAGTTTCTCGATGTCTGGGATGACGCATATGCAGCAATCATGCGATACTCGAGGTCAACGGACGGTACATGGGTGAGTGGACCACGCACTGGGTTTTATTCAACAGCCCAGCTCACTACACCTAGTATCGCACAGTGAATATGAACAGTGGCGATGCCGTTTACAACACCATCGATTCTCTATCTGCTTTCTGGCCTGGACTAGCTACTCTAGCCGGCGATATTCAAAATGCTATCAAACTTCACCTAATGTACTGGAATCTATGGCGGCGTCACTCTGGTTCGTGTGCTGGCATTGCTACTCTGACTTCATCTAACCTCCCCTTCAGGATTACCAGAAGTGTATGACACGAGTTTCAAGATAGTGAGTTCCAACGTTGATAATAAAGACTGAGAAACTCATCAGCAACTCTCAGGCAACGTCCCACCAGTATCCCCTTCGACCGGAATTCGTCGAATCGACTTGGTATCTCTATCGAGCCACAAAAGATCCTTTCTACCTAGACGTAGCGGAACGAATCTTGTTCGATCTCATAACCAGGACCAAGGTCCCGTGTGGCCTTTGCGGTATAGAGGATCTGCGGGTTAACAAACGCGATGATCGGTCAGTTATGTTCTGACATGCTTACGCAGTCCACGCACTTATATTTTATTTCTCAGAATGGAGAGCTTCGTTTTATCCGAGACGCTTAAAGTATAAGCTTCAATTATAGTCTGTTACGACTTTGCTAACTCAGCGAGACAGTATTTATTCCTAGTATTCGATGAAGCCAATCCACTTCATAGTGATGACTCTAGCTACGTTTTCACCACCGAAGGACACATTCTCTATCTACCACCTGACACCATCAAACCTATGTCCTCTGCTCGTAAACAATTTAGGAAAATCGAAAATCACCAATGCCCTGCGTATCAGCCAGTTTTACAAGCCACTCAACCTGATGGAACAGGACTTCGTTCGAGCATCACTTCAAGGGCCGACTTTGAATATGCTAGAGAGCTTGTTGGTGTACCAGCTAGCGATTCCGATGCAATTTCTTGGTCGCCTGATGGTGTATGCGAACGGCCAAAAGTCGAACTCTTTGTGAGCATTGCTGTTGTCCATGTCATGTTGTTGAGCTAACATAGACGTAGACCTATGATTACATTCTATCCTCTGCGGGAGAGGGCGTGAAAGAAGATCTTAGCCCTAGCTTGCTCAAAGTTGCTCCCTCTGAGGATGGTTATGTTATCCACAACGTAACAGGCGTTCGTGTACATATTGTACAACGTCTGGACGGGGAAGGTAAGTTTGCATATAAGACAATGTCGTATCCTTGCTTACAGATGAAACTTAGGATATGACATTAAGAAAGGTGAGTAACAGGTTATGACATGCTGTATAACTTCATTGACGTCCACCAAGTTGGGCAATACCATGTGAGGGGTGGGCAACTTGTCTACATTAACGACACCAATCTCGTCGGACTGCTCAAAGACGAAAATCCTCGACTGCGTGATGGGACAGATGTGCCACTTCACTTTTATTCCGACGAAATCCAACAGAGCCTTGACGGGGATGATTCCTCCGCTCCAGAGTTGCTAGCTACAAGCTATTCAAGTCTATTCGGAGGTTCTGCATTCTCCGATACATTGCGTTTTGGCGATGGCGATGTTGCACTCGCACGGAATAAACTCAACGCTCTGGGATGTAATCGCTATACCGACTCATACGCAGGGAGTGTCCTTTTAGTGAAACGAGGGGGATGTACATTTGTACAGAAGCTGGTGAATGCCAAGGAAGCAGGCGCGGTGGGAGCCATTGTGCTCAGTGACGAGGAGTCAGGTATCAATCCAACTTCGGACAAAGACGAACTAGCAAAGGCTGGTGACATCTCAGACGTTGTCATGGTCTTACTGGCGAAGGATGCAGTGGTTATTCTCGAAGAGATGATGGATTTAGTGGAGAACAGAGACTCGGGCGTTCTTCGCTTTGCAGTCGTAGATGAGGATGACTCGGATGCGTCAATACCAGACGAGATACTGAACAACAACCCTGCGGAAAAGGATCGCATACTGTATTTAAACGGTATTGCTCTAACCAATACTCGACTGCTTATCTAGATACAACGGAAGTACAACACATTGAATGACTAGTCATTACTTTGAACAATGGAATACACTGGTGCATCGAGCTTGTCTCCGCCCTTCAAGAACATGAGTTCGATTATGAATAGGTATTCGAGAGTCTTTCCACCCTGTTTTGCGATGAGTTCGCCTGCTGCCTTGGCTGAACCGCCTATTGTATTGTGGTCAGTAAATAGGGACGTAATGAAGCTGCAGATTGTACTTACCTGTTGCAATCAGATCATCGACGACGATAACAGATTGGCCTGGCTTAATAGCATCGGCTTGCATTTCGAAGGAGTCCTAATTTCGTGCAATGAGCTTATCTTCGACGTGTTGAAATGTAAGTCGAACTCACAACGCCGTATTCCTTCTCATATGATGCGCTAACACATTTTCCTGGTAGCTTCCCTTGCTTTCGTACAGGAACAAAAGCAGCACCCAGACGCAAGGCAATCAAAGGGCCCAGTAGGAACCCACGCGCGTCAAGACCGACGACGACATCGATTTTTCCAGTAGGAGACTGTGAAATGGTCTTGGAAGTAAGGTGGTAAGTCAAGTGGGTGATGAGCGTCTCGAATGCTACGGGGTCTCGTAGGATGGGGAAGATGTCCAAAAAGACAATACCCTATCAAAAGAGACTCATAAACAACAATGATTGACATAGAATAGAGTTAGACTTTCGTACCTTCTTGGGGAAGTCAGGATGAGGGGCCAGCAAGCTACGCAAATGTTCTACGTCGGCCATGATAGGTGGAAGGATGGGTTTGTGTGGCAAAGGCGTGCCCGCGTTCTACTTATATACTAGCGTAAACCATTAGAGGTGTCGAAAAAATCGGAATTAGTTTTACGTTGCAGGAAGGGCAGCTTGCATGTTGATTTGCTAACGAGGGTTCTTACTCAAAACTGAGAAAGGTGTCTAGCCTCATCGAACAAATGTACAGGATGATATACACATAGCCATGCAACATAAGATTCTCGACATAGGAAAGCATGAGAGTACACTATACTGACTCGAGGACCTCCGGCTCCTTGAAGTCCTTCACAACACGAGTACCAGTCTCCTATAATTAGCGTCAGTAATCTATACTGAAGGAACGTTCGAATTTCCGAGACTTACGTCGGTTGACTCGCCGTGAAGCTCCAAAAGTTTTGACACATCGAACTTGGGCGCTTTGACGATCTTTGCCTTGCGCACGTAGACGTTTTGCAGGGGGTAGATACTTCTCGACGCCTTCTCGATCTCACGTCCAATAGCTTCAGGAACGAATTTCTGCACCAGCTCCTTCAAGTCACAGCTCGTAGCTTCCCTCGTCATGATCTCGAACATCTTCTTACGGATTTCACGAATTTGTGCTGTCTGTGCGTAGGTGGTCTTTCGCACTTGTGATGGTCTTCGCTTAGTGAAACCAATAGCGAAGAGACGGAGAATGTAACCATCAGTAGTCTTGACATCGACGTGAGCCTCGACTAACGTCTGCCATTTGCGAACCAATGAGCGGAGTTTGTCGGAGGTGAAATCCATGCCGTGGAAGTTAGTCAAGCAGTGCTTGCCCTGGACCTCGTCGATTCGTAGCTTGATCTTGCGGAATGACTGCTCCTCATCTTTGTTGAGATCGGCGAGGGAGATCTCGATGATGCGACCCTTGAGCGAGTCGTTTGCGTTTTCTATAATGAGAAAATGATTCAGCATGATGGGTCCGCAAGTAGAAAATGCACACGCACTGAGGCCCTGCGACCTGTTGACGAGGGTTTTGCCAACGTTTCGCACCTCGAAGATTGAGGGTGCCTTCACATCGTACCAGTCTAATGACTTATGTCAGTAAGTCTTGGATGTGTAGAGCATCTAATGATTTACCCTTCCTGGAGAAGGGGTCCACGACTTTCTTCTTGATACCCTTCTTGCCCTTAGATAGGCGCTTGTTCTATCCGAGAAGGGCTTTAGCCAACAGGCAGAGCAACCGAGATGAGGAGACCAACCTTGCCGACAGCCATGGTGAATTAGAGGAAGGAGAGCCGGAAACTTGGGCGGCGACGACGACAAGTCCAATCCGATGTCCTGCACGATTGATTTGTGACTGTCACGCAGCTGCATAGTCTTACCTAAGAAACTCTCACGCCTCCATCGCAAGGCCAATCGGCCCGACCTTGCTGCCTCGTGCCTACGCGTTCTTTATTCATGACCCTTTCCTTGCAATGCTTACACGCGACGAGTTCGATGCTGCTTGTGCCACCTTCATGAAATCAACTGATGCTCACTGGAGATGGAATGAGCATCCTGTGCGCTACAGCAACACCTTCGTACTCTCGCACTTGCTGAGTTCACTATTAGTATATACCTGGACTGGGTTACATGTCTCGCACAACAACGCTTCCAAAGGTGTCAACCGTGGCCTCTAGCTCGGAAGCTGATGATGAGATGCTCGAAGAGGAATATGATATAGTTGATGAATTGGACGTAGCCACTGCGACTTGCGAACCATCTCATGTTGAAGGTCTCTCATGTACTCAACATGTCGTCTATTCTCCGACCTTCCAGGTCCCTGCATTCTACTTCAATGTCCACGATTCCCGTACGTCCGACGAAAGATGATTGCGTACTTCTCTTTGCTAATCTCTGGTCTTCAGAAGGCAGCCCTTTATCATTATCTGACCTATTGAATACCACTCTGTTTCGTGTGTCAGCGTTCTCGGGGACTGAGGCATCGGCTTTCGCCATCACAAAGCCGAACACCAACTTTCCTCTGCTTTCTCAAGGAGACCACCCAACGTTGGGCACCCCGTTCTGGTATCTGCATCCGTGTGAGACGGATAAGGCAGTCGAGGAGATCATGTCCGCTTTACTAGGACAAGAGCTGAAGGGAGAAATGCGCCTAGCGCGTTGGTTGAAGACATGGTTTATGGTACTGAGCAGTGTCGTCAATATCTACTAGCTAGATGCAGTCTGTAGAATGGAATGCAGCGAGAAACGTTTCGCAATGAAGATGCTACATTGGGGAAAGCACAAAAGCGGCCGTAAGCACATGTTTCGGGGCTTGAGTAGCTTAGGTCCGCCGAAATCAGTCTCACCCTGGTTTGGTATTTACAATTCTGCCTTGTACCGGTACGACACCAGGTATCTACACTGAGCAAGTTTCTGCCGTTAGCCCAGCTCTAGTTTCTCTTCACACACGATCCGATATTGTCTTTCAAATCGATCGGAACCAAATTTCAGCAGAATATAAAGACCATGTTAGCCCACTTCCGCTCCAGCTCAACTCTCCCCCGTACCCTCTCCACCCTCTACCGTATTCAATCTCGTTCAATGGTGCGTCCCAGTGCTCTATTTTGTTGTGAGTCTCCTGCTAATAGCGCAATCAGGCCGTCGAAGCTGTCATCGTTGCCGCCTCCCGTACCCCCACCGGTTCCATTAACGGTTCCCTGAAGTCCTTCACTGCGACTCAGCTCGGTGCACACGCCCTCAAGTCTGCTCTTGCATCCAAGAGCATCGACCCCTCTATTGTTGAGGAGGTCTACTTCGGTAACGTCGTCCAGGCCGGTGTTGGTCAGTCCCCCGCTCGTCAGGCTGCTCTTGCCGCTGGCTTGAGCGTCTCGTCCGATGCTACCACTATCAACAAGGTCTGCGCATCTGGCATGAAGTCTGTCATTCTCGCCGCACAGGCTATCCAGTCTGGCGACCGCAGCATCGTCGCCGCTGGCGGTATGGAGAGCATGTCCAACGCCCCGTAAGTCGCCCCGGCTATTCTCGCTTATTCACATGCATTCTTACCCCGGATCTTCCACCTAGTTTCCTCATCCCCCGTCAAAACCCTGCCTTTGGAAAGTTCACCTCCATTGACTCACTGGAGTTCGATGGTCTCTGGGATACCTACAACAACCAGGCCATGGGCAACTGTGGTGAATCCGCTGCAGAGAAGATGGGCATCACCCGTGAATCCCAGGATGCTCACGCAATCGAGTCCTACAAACGCTCTGAGCGTGCATGGAAAGAGGGTGCTTTCGACGCCGAGATCGCACCTATCACCGTGAAGGGAAAGAAGGGCGACACCGTTGTCCGGGAAGATGAGGAGTACAAGCGTGTCATGTACGAGAAGATCCCCACTCTCCGATCTGCTTTCAAGAACGGTGGATCCATCACTGCCGCCAACTCCTCCCCATTGAACGACGGTGCCTCTGCTCTCATCCTCATGTCTGCTGAGAAGGCCAAAGAGCTTGGTCTTACTCCTCTCGCCAAAGTCATTTGTATGTTTACCACATCTGTGTTATGCTTGCTATAACTAACTTACCCTTCTCCTAGCCTATGCTGATGCCGGTGTTGACCCTATTGATTTCCCCATTGCCCCCACCGTCGCCATGCCCAAAGCATTGGAGAAGGCTGGCCTCAAGATTGAGGATATCTCCTTATTCGAAGTCAACGAGGCTTTCTCTGTTGTCGTCCGTATCGTCGAGAAGGTCCTCGGTGTTGCACCAGAGAAGATCAACGTGAACGGGTAAGTCCTCAACTTCACTTTCCACTCTGCTTTATACTTACGTCGATCCTAGTGGTGCTGTTTCCCTCGGACACGCTATTGGATCTTCCGGTTCCCGTATCATTGTTTCGTTAGTACACGCACTGAAGTCGGGCGAGTACGGTGCAGCTGGTGTTTGCAACGGAGTAAGTGTTCCCTGCCATTGCTTACTCTTCTCTGAAACTTATTACTCGTTTTCTCTAGGGTGGAGCCGCATCTGCCATTGTCATCCAGAAGCTGTAAACCTCTTTTGAGCCGGGCTTCGTGTATTTATAGTCATCTGTGTACTCAAAATAGAAATCAAAATGCCACACAAACACATTGAAAACACCACGCAATACTTGACTGCATCCTTCTAAGTTGTCTGAGATCATTCAGTTGGTTATTATCGGCGTACATTCGATAGCTCATGAAATATGAAAAGGCTGGGGGGATTGTTATGGTGTACAGAAAGGGTATGTGGACTAGGATTTTATGTTATGAACACGCGTGTGCTTCTTGTCGAGTTTAAACTTTAGCTTCCTTGTCTACTGGCTGCTCTATACTTCATCTTCGAAAGTTTAGGGATGGATTTCAGATTGACAGTAATTGCTAGGTTATATTTGGCGATTCATGTTCTTTTAGACATACACAACTTTCTTTCCAGTTATCTGAAATATTTGTTTGACCTATTCATCGCATGTACATGCAGTCTATTAACTTGAGGAGAACATGTCAAGGATGCATCATATCTAGTCCATGGCCAAGGTGTATTTACAGGACACCCCATTTACGGCAATCCAGACAATTTACAGCGGGCATACACCTAGTATCAGGATTGGGCGTCAGTAAAGCATATCACTGGATAATGTTGGAGTGACAAACAGAGCGACGTCGGTCACGTCAGCGAGGAAACAACAAGACAACTCCCCAGCGCCTGAGAAAGAAAGGTCTGAGACAGTTAAATGGCACGAAGGAAATGTGGCTCACAATCCAGCTAAGAAAGAGAACATTGATGTTTACTGAGCGAATGTCCAATGCTAGTAGGTAGACAGGCTTACGATTTCCTTGCCACTGATGCCTGTGTGATATATGAGAATCGTGAAGGCGACGTTAGATATTGACAGGGTAACCTACAGCTATCTCCAAGGCCAGGAGCAGCTTGTACATATTCGAGGCTCAGGAGCAGGGCAGCAGAGGTTGCAGCGATCTTGATGGCACGAGAGAAATACATCTTCGAGGTTGTGGGGATAGAGAAATGTAGGTAGCTCAACGGCTTTATATAGTTTGAACAGAGAAATGATAGTCAAAAGCCTCGTTAGGCACACATTGTTTTAGCATCGAACGCTATTAGCAAATACCCGCCAGAGATACTACTCGGCGGGAAATTGAACTGTGCCCCTAGTATTCGTCCCCGTGCTGAACATAGCGGCGGGATCGGTTCAGGGTCATAAGGATAGTTAGCTATGACAATGTCCCGCATATACTTTCCGCAGTTCTATGTATAAAGACAGGAGAGCACGAATAGCGGGTGTATCAGTTTGCGCGAGCAATGAATCGCCCGAGAATGCGATACGTTTTCGGCACCAGATCCAGAAAGCATTGTTCTAATGAGCCAAGTCGCCTGATAGTGTCGGGACATTTTCTCCTCCGAGCGGCACCCCAGTATAGTGAGTATCCAGATATGAGTCCAGTACAGAGGTGTTTATACCAAGAACAGCGACTTCCGTGGGCCGATGGCGTGGGAAAATCATGACCATAGCTCACTCTCCCCGGACCCCCAATGTGAAGTTGTTTCCCTGCCCGTGGGCTGGAAACAATTGCAAATCGGGACGCTCAAAACAATTCGACCTGAGCTTTTTTTCTCACATTACGAGTGGACACCCTGTAGCTATTTCGTCTCTTGACTCCAGCATTTTTGGATGCTATATTTTGGCACTCTACTTAGGGCTTGTAAACTGTTTCACACATGAGTTACAACTACATTAGCGCCTAGTCTTGACATCCTGAATAATACTCACAGATATAACGTGTACCTTAGAATCAGCCTGTGCTGGGTGGATTGATGACATAGTACACATAGCCGTGGATTTGGGAGCTGAAGCTCTCGACCCAGACTTCCGCAGCTTTTGCAAGGGCAATTTAAATCTTGTAGAGTTTGGTAATAAGAAATCTCAAGGCGAATTTTTCACATATAACAATAGTTCACATTAAACATCACTAAGTTTCGAGTATGTAGCCGGTTACACCAAATAGCATTTCATGGAGAGGATTTCAATCGCGGCAGTTGCAGTCCTCGGCGGGCAAGCATCTAGGTCATAGATGGTATCAGTAAGCCTTCTTGCTAGCCAAGCTAAAAGGGACAAACAGGGCAACGTCTGTTATTCCAGTCAGGATGCAGCAAGTCAGTCCTCCAGCACCTGAGCGGAAATGTTAGATAAAAGATAATGATATGAGGGGAAAGAAGCTTACAATCCAGCTAATAATTCAATGAACATCGATCAAATTTCCGTCGTAACAACGATGAGCAGCCTAACGACAACTCACAAAGACGTCGCCACCGATGCCTGTGAATTATGTGAGAACAGTGACACGATCTGAAGGCATAAGTTGGCCACGTACAGCTATCACCCAAGCCAGGTTGAGCAGCCTGAACAGACCCAGTGCTCAAGCTCAAGGCCAAGATGGCAGAGGCAGTCATGATCTTGATTGCTTGAGAGAAATACATGTTTAACTTCGAGGACAGAATGATAGAGACATAAGGAAGTGTCCGAGCTTTTATATACCTTACACTCTCAGGAAATGGCTCAATAATGTCAGAAGTATCGGTATCTTTCCAGAGCGCATACACACTAATGCATACCACTAGAGCCACTCGCCGAGCAGGAACTGTGCCTCCACTCGTCCCCGTTCTCAGCAGCGGGATATGGAGTCCGGAAAGCCTAGCAGGCTATTACAATGAAACACAGAGCGGGTGTGCCAGTCGGCGCAGCAAATAGCGTATTATGCAAGGCATAGTAGGCACCTAGAAATCGACACACGACCAAGGTCCTGTGTCGGTCCTATGCTATTCAAAAGATCCGGCTTCTGACATACCCATAGACAGTGATGCACAGACGAGACAAGAGTTGCTAACCAGCCAGAAAATAGAGTCTCAGTCACAGAATGGATTCGAAGTCAAATTCGGTGGCGTGGGAAAATAAGGGACAAAATAGTTCAAGTCAGATGCATTTTTGAACCAGCTGTAACCTTTACTTGCTCTTGAGGATGCCGTGCTAACGTCACTCGGAACGCCTGTATAGCCGTATCTGTCTATCCTGAGCGAATACGCAATTGACATTTCCGTCAAGTGTATCCAGTTCTCCCGGAAGCTCTCGGTTACTACATTTGACTCTACGCGGCTCCATTTTGCTGAGATATGGCATTGAATGAATCTACTATCTCGATTCTACTACTCTTCATTATACACGGAGATAGCTTGGAAAGCTCTCAGTGCCTCGTCTGCGACCCCCTTTCAAACCGAGATATGGATTTTGATGTACTAGCATTAGAGACACCGGACGTGCCAGGAAGCGTCGTCTCTGGAACACACATATACTCCCGTTCTCAAACTCTCCAAGTGTCGTTATGTCTAGCATTCCTCAGGTTTAGCATCGGGAACAAATTCCACAGTCAACCGCCTGTTGAAGACCAAGTACTGAATGGTATGACTGTCAGTGTACGCCCTCCGCTTGCGCTCTTGACACGGCCAACTTGAACTTGTCTAAGAAATACGTGTTTACGAGGTTCTTCCTCTAGCTTATCCATATTTTCCACTATCAGGCAACATTTCAGTCGGCTCTCGAAGCTCCAGATTCGAGCTTTCTACTTGGACCTACGTACGCGACATGATATATGCTGCTGGCCTACACGTTTCAATAGCAGGTCACGAAAGAGTTTGACCGCCGTCTACACAGATATCCTCCCCGGTCATATACCTGCCCCCTACCTTACTCAACAACAACACCATCGCCCCTGTCAATTCTTCCGGCTCTCCCATCCTTCCAAATGCGCAGTGCTCGTTCCAAATTCGCCTCCCCTCCGCAAGACCCTCTCCTTCGTTCAAGATGGTATTCATGTAGCCAGGACTGATACTGTTCACGCGGATCCCGTATTGAGCCCATTCTGCTGCTAACGATCTCGTCATGTGCAAGACACCAGCCTTGGAGACATTGTAGCTGACTTGCGGTTGCGGGAAATTCACATAATGGCCACTAATCGACGCAGTGAGGACAATGCTTCCGCCGGTATGCGCAGAAATCATTTTGTTGGCTACCGCTTGCGCAACGAGGAAAGAACCTGTGAGGTTGACATCGATGACTTTGCGGAAGGAGGCGGGGGACATAGAGCTTGCAGAAATGGCGGACACTATTCCTGCTAGACATGCCAGACTGTATAGAAAAGACGGATCAATATCTGTTGGATTTTGAGCGTATGTTAGTAGATACGCACTTATTGACGCTTCCAAGCTCGTTAACAACTTCATCTACCGCTTCCAACACCCTTTTCTCATCTGTCACATCTACCGTCTTCGTGACCACTTTCGCATTCGGGAAATCGGTTTGTAGATCTCGAATATCAGCTGCAGAAGACTCTAGCGAAGCTGGAATGTCGAAGATAGCTAGCCCAGATGAGCCGTGCTCAAGAATAGCACGACAGATGCTGAGGCCAATATTTCCAGAGCCTCCAGTGACAATTGATACACCATCAATGGCGAATCGCCTAGCGATCCTCTCTGCAGTGGTCAGCCCATTCATAAGAAGAGGTGCCGTTAGGGGATTAGACGAAGTGGAATATTTCATCTGAGGCAACACTCGTTCGACCAGTGTTGCACGGCTTGTTTCTTCAGAGTTGCTTGCCATGGCTGGTATAAGGGATAGCGATGAGAGGCTGAAGTTGTTGGGCTTTTTATATCAGGAAATGAGTCCGGCAAAGCAATACAAGAGGGGAAGAATTGGGAATATGAGTCCGGCCGCATCTGGGGTCATCATGACAGCTTGTCGAAATATTAATGTTCCAGTGGCAGTGCTACTCTAGCGTTCGCAGCTTTCCGGTACATATCTTCTGAGACTCAAGCTATAGCCACCATATACACTGTAAAGTGTGATTTCATCCCTGTGTCATATTCAGTGGATCGCTCATCTATCTAGTCGTCCCCTTCAGACCTCGAAGTCCATAACATCAACTTGAACTGGTTGACTTACGTCCATCCATTCGCATACGGGCCTTCGTATCTTCGTGGATTGACATATTTCTCGGACCATTTCTCCTATATTCCTACTTTCTGCTGCCAACCAGCTCATGGGTAAGCTTCGAGCTGACTCTGGTTCCGTTAACCGCTCTTAATACAGCTCGATACACAGAGCCACCACTGGTACCACAGGTATTTTCAGATGAAATCCTGCTTCATATATTTCAACACCTATCCCTTGTCGGTCTCATCCGAGCCAGGAGCACCTGCTCGAAATGGCGCATTATGGTCCTACAAGCCGATATCTTGCCCCTACGCAGATCATTCCTCGATTTCTACCTGAAAGCCATCGACTATCATACCTTCCTTCCTTCACGTCCATGGGTGCTGAAAAATCTGGTAAGCTTCGACCGAAAAGCCTTTATATCACGACTGGAATCCACCTTCCCATACATCCCTGAGGACTTCAAACTCTGGATTCTGGAGTGGCCAGCACGGGCTGTAGTGGGTCCTGTATGGCCTGGTCTCCCCAGCCGTTGTCGCTCCGACAGAATGTGGAGGAACACGGCGATCAACATGCTCTCTGTCTCTGGTTTTCCAGAGCACCGTCCTTACCATGGACGTATTCTCTGCGTTCAAATCCTCCGAAAATGGGTCAAACATGGACGAGCCTGAACCTGTACGAGTACAGACTTTACCCATGTTCATGGAAGTAGTCGAACCTGGACACGGGTTTACAGAATTGCTAGGTACCGATCCGAATCCTTTTGTCAAAGGGAAGATCCTCCCTGGCTACATGGAAGAGCACGATATCACCTTTTTAGATGGGCTCCCCAGCCCTGAAAAGCAATGGGTACAGATCTTGGTCCGGCGCAGAGAGACATGTTGGAATGGCTGATCCATTCGATCGAGTTTGACAGGGAAAATACAGGGGGACACAAGAGAAACGAAATGCTGCCACCCAGGTTCTCTCGCTAACAATAAGATATGAGCTAGGCTCTTTTCTCAATAACTTTGAGATCACGCGTATCTCATTGCCGTTCTTCGTAGCGAGATATGTTTCGCAGATTTGGAAAACGAGTGTTTTTAATATGTACAAAGACTCATATCGTACAGTACAGCGAAATTATAGCTAAAATTGAACTGAACCTCATCTTGGAGGAACTAATTCGTTAGTAAGTACAGGTGCAAAGAATAACAAGGAGTCAGTCAAGAAGAGCCCACAGGGCTCTCCCTTGGACTAGCCAAGCTGACAAAGGTGGGTAGGTAGGTGTGGAAAACGATACACGCGGAAGACCTGTGAGCGTAAACGTTAGTGTCAAAGCGTAGAAAGTAAGCGGGGGTTCATACGTACTACTTGTTCATGTAGCCTCCATATATATCTTGGGTATTGGCAGGTGGAACAGGAACTCTGTTCGAGTACTTCCTGGTCACAGTCACTAGCCCTCCTGCTCCGTCATCCACAGCTGCTGGATTATCGTAGGTACGCATGGCAGAATTTATCTGACTAGGAGCAGCATATGTCGCAAATGGCGCCGCCGCTGCCGTAGCTCCGTAATAAGGCTGTTGCTGCTGATAAACCGGCATGGGAGCAGCGTCTGCGTAGTACCCTCCTACGCCTGGAGCATTCAAAGAATTGGAAGACACGGAGTTTCTGTGAGAGCTCTGTGTCAATCCTCTCTTCATCTCACCATCACCGTCGCCACTGAATGGGTATCCGTGTCCCTCAGGTGTGAAATCAATGGCTTCGTTTAGAAGTCTCTGCTTTTGAGTCCTGCGCACGAAGAAGGTGATGACGAAGACGATGCCAATCAGACCGACAAGGCCAACGATGCCGAACACCACCCCGGATAGGACTTTGTTCTCAAGGAAAGCAGTGCCACCGGAGGGGGCATTGTCAGAGTTGCTGGAGGGCGAGGGCGAGGGTTCAGCGGAGGGAGAGGCTGTGATGACGGATGTCATGGTGGTGACACTACCATCGGATTCGGTGTTGATTATAGTGGTGCTCGAGCTGGAGCTAGGTGGTGCTGGAGTGCTGGAAGTCCCTGGAGTTGGGGTTGAAGAAGGGAGAGTAGGTACTCGAGAAGAGAAGCTGCTCGAAGTGGTAGTGGATCTATTCCCACGGTAAGAAAAGCGGATTAGATTCTATTCATGATCACACACTCACGATGAAGATGAAGATGAGGACGAGGAAGTGCTACTGATTGATGTGGAAGTTGATGAAGAGCTGCTGCTGCTGCTGGTCGTCGTCGTAGTGTCACTCGAGACACTCCTATATCACAGTATCCGGCATTAGTCCTTTGTCATGGCTTCAGTGCAGAACAAGGCAAGACTCACAATGTCGGAATAATTCCACCATCACCACCCGCAATGCTAGAAACAGCACCACCTACAGCTGAGGTTACATCGCCAACCGCCGAGGTAACGTCGTCCACAACTGCACGTCGTCAGCGTTAATACCACCACAAACACTGATAGGCAGCGGACGACGTACGTCCATCAAGGAGGCCCTGCCTCTTTTCAGCCCAGTGTACAGCATCCATTGTTTGTCGGCTGTTGCAGTATGTGGGGTATTGTTCAGGATTTTGTAGTAGTCAGTTCAAAGCAGACAGTCGATCGTCAGAGAGCGTCGTGGTATCAAACAAGTGGGTGGTTTAAAGAAAAGAGAGAGAGAGAGAAAGGAACTGATAATAAAAGGAGAACAAGGTGGTTGGTGGTGAAGAGAAAGGGTCAATGGATTTCGACCCAAGTCGTTTAGCGCTCTCGCGTGGCGTCTCCACATTCTCCCCAAGGCGACTGGGACCCAATATATGATGCCATCAATTGTTCTTTGTTCTTCTCAAAAAGGAAGGAGACCACAGACCTCAAACTCTAAAGAGCATAATGAAGGCTCTCGGCTTCATAATACCTTAGACAATAGACCCAATACTCTGAGAAGTCCCAGCTAACATAGAAGAACTGCGGTTTGAAGAGGTCATGTCCTAATTTTCAACTGATTGTGCTCGTTGCCAAATCGGATATGAAACCCAACAACCTGGTTGATTCCGCTGCTTATTGTAACTACATTAGTGGCGCAGGCTGTGTCGGTAGGAGTAGTAAACCATAAATATTGACGAAAAACGTAGAAGCTACAACATGGAATACAACGAGAGGACACGATACAACTTTTACTGAATAAACGAAACCGTCGCTCGGACACCATATTGCTCCCCAGCCTTGCGTTCCATAATCTCACGAAGAGGTCCAAGCAACCTCGTGAATGCATGTGCATCTAGTGCTGCTACCTTCAACCTGGGAAGTGTTTCATCGCCGCCCCGTTCTAAAGCACTGACTGTTGCTGCACGAGGTGCCGTTCGAAGTAGGGACAGTTCTTAGAGGAAGATCAGCATGCAATGCAACAAAATGAGATGCGTTGAACGTACCACCAAAGTAATCTCCCTTCCTCAGATGCCCGACCTTCATCTCCCTCTGCGAACCATCGTCCTCCGTGATCGTCTGCGTACAAACCGCTTCTCCTTCTTCCACAAAAAAGAACGTATCACCCATCTCTCCTTGCTTCACCACTGCATCTCCATCCTGCACAACCCTGCTAACCAACGCATCCGCAATCTTGCTTTTCTCCGCAGCATCCAACGACGAAAGCAGCGTCACTCCAGACAAAAAGTTCTCGTACATCGTTCTCCTCCGATGAGCCGCATTCAGAATGATCGTCCTGAACGTAATCCTATCCAACGCCCACAGCGTTGAATCCTCCGTAGCCACCACCGTAGCTGCCCTCGGATGTCCATACATCAACGCCAGCTCCCCAAACGAATGCCCAGGCAGACATTCCGACACCTTCTTTCCAAACTCGGGATGATGTCCCTCCTGTAGAAACTTGTCTTCCTGCCTCATATTCTTCGAATACCCTTCCTCCAACCACGTTGGAGGCAGTGGATCAGGTCGGATAAAGCAATCTAGCAAGCCAGATTCCACAACATAGAAATAATCACCCGCATCGCCTTGACGGATGACTACCTCCCCCTTCGCAGCCTTTTTCTCCTTCAACGCATTCAATACTCCACTTGTCTGCTCGTCGTCCAGATTCCGGAATATGAAATTGCCATCAATGGAGTGTTTGATCCTTTCTACCTGTTCTTCCGTCTTCGGAAACACAGGCAGCACCTTGCTCGTCGCACTGTCCACCATAATGGACTCTGCAGATACTGATTGCCTGCGCGCAAATATCGCAGAATTCAAAGGCGGTTGTAGATAGTCGCCTGGATTCGTAAGTGGTGGGTTTTGCGCGAAACTGGCAAAAGGGTTGGGAGCACCAGGAGCTGGTGGGGGCAATCCAGGCAACCCAGCAATACTGTTATTCCTGTGAAACTGCGACGTCTTCCCTGATAACAACGCATTTCCTGGCACATTCAAAGTCCCAAAAGGACTAGGAGCAATACTCCCCCGTGCAGAGTTTCTTCCTGAGGTCGGAGCAACGTTGGGTGGTAAGGGAGGAAGAACTTGGTGGAGGTGTGATAGGAATGGTGACGAGGGGCGTCCTGTGAAGGAACTAGAATCGGCGTATAGCTCGCCAGGAACATTTCGACCTGATTGCTGCTGCTGAGACATCAGAGCATCGCGCATACGCGCTCTTTGTTCTTCTAAGCGAGTCTGAAACCAGCTGGCGCAGAATTGAAGAGCATCTTTAGGCTGAGCGCGATGTGCATCCCGACTGAGATCCGCAATGAGTGCGTCGAAGGTGGACATCGCCGCGACGTGTCCTTGCACGCGAGAGTCTGTAAGATGAGATCTGTGTAAGTGGGTGGGAGAGTGGTAAGTGGTAGAAAGCAAAGAAGAGGAGTTAGCACTGCTTCCATTGCCACAGGGTTTTCCTGTCCCATTTGGGAACAAAGGCGCATCACGTGTTTTAAAGCACCGTTCTCCTCTTTCACGCGCGTCCATGGCGCCAGAAGGCACGTCTGCACTGTCTCTCTGCGCGGAACGTAAAATACTAAATCGAAATCTCTAAAGCTGTAGTAATCGATGTGGACGACGACCTCATGATCACTGATCTCACGAATGCTGACGAAGTCTTCAATGTCGACGGGCCAGTGCAAGTCTTTCCTGTTCTCGTCGTGTACGTACTACATAGCGTGTATATGGGATCTAACTTATTCTTTATCACAGGAAAGGAGCTAAGCGAAAACCGGAGATCGAAATACCCAAAGCCCGGAAGGCAGCGAAGACTCGTTCCACTGATATAGGTCCTCGACGTGAAGGTGAGGCGCCCAAGCCTCCGAGCCACAAATCTACGAATTCTGGCACTGGAATACGCCCAATCTCAACAAATACCCCGAAGAAGAGTTCCCGGACTCCGACTATACCACCTGCAAATCCGCCCGCATGCAACATGAAGAGAGACCCAGACGTTATAATGGTACTTGACTCTGACGACGAACAAGAGCACGTAAGCTCTTCGTCGTCTTATACTGAGATAAAGTCCTCACGAAACTGTGTAATCTAGATCCCAAAAGCTTCTTCATCCGAACTCAAAGTACCTCTTCCATCTATCCACCTCTCAATTCCACATCCTCTAACCATCTTTCGCTAGTTGGAAGACACCCCGAGAAATGCTCGTTCTTCCTCAAGGACTAAAGTCAAAGTGCGCTTTCATTATATCTAATCACACACGCATCCTCTCATCATCGTGTTAGGTAGAGGATACAAAACCAGACATTGTCCCACCTGTGGACGAAGACGAAGACGAATACGATAGCTTACTCTTCGATCCATACCCTGTACGCTTCCTCTTCTCCTTCCACTTCTGCCTTCTAACACTATCATTTCTCAATAGGTCGACTTCCCAGAAAAACAATCCACAGACTTTAATACTATCTCATCTACCTCACCTTCGACAACAATACGAACCTCCCAAACACCAACCACAGGATACATCACCCCCTACCTTAACCAAAGCAGAATCTACTACGCCGAAGACTTCACTACCACGGAATTACCTACCGACAATGCTCCTTATGCCGAATCTGATCCTTTCGTGCGTACATCCTTTTCTTGTTTCGCTGTAAATTGACCAAGGAGGTATAGACGCAAGAGTTCCTCCGGCTATTCGACGAACATATGAAACTTCGTACACGATATGATCCTCCTCGAGTACATATTCACAGCGTCATGCCCAAAGCAGCTGGCAGTAAGCATTTCTCCCTTTCTCTTTCTCGCTAGACTGAGCATAGTCACTTAGCATTCATGAGGATCCGACAGCACGGTTCTAAAGTCTTAGCGTGTACAGCTACAAGCGGAGGAGAAGCTGATGATGAAGATGATGAAGACGGTCCGTTCTACTATATTTTCCTTGTTCTGACTGAACTCACATGAACCTCTTCTTCTTAGAACTGGATGAAGCAGACGACTATAACACGGAAGGTACACTGATCGAACTCAATGGCCACGAACGTCGAGCTATTAAAGCGCATTACCTTCCCCGCAAACTAAAACCTGACCGTATGTTTCTCTCATCCTCTCATTCCCTGTTCGAAACAAAGTATGGCTCAACCTGTAAATTGTATTACAGCGGAAAGACCATTTCGTGCAGCAGGGCTTGATTATTTGAAGCATTATACTGTGAAAGATGCTGCATATACTCCAGATGGGTTAGTTCGAATTCTCCCCCCATCTCTTTGTCCTATTATGAAGGAGAAGCTGAATATAAATTTGAATAGGGAACATTTTGTGACCTGCGGAGAAGACCGTCGACTGAGTCTTTGGCGATCCATGAGCGATTCACATATGCCCGAATGGTACGTTGTCCTCTCTCCCTTACGAATCAATGAATGGGCGTATGGAGAATGGAACTGAATTGGTGTTTTTCTTATACAGGAATAATCCCTACTTCGACGCTGCTTATGCCACTTGCACGTAGTCTCTTCTCTCTGTTTTCCTCAAATTTTATCTAATACTGCTTTCTTCCAGCGAAATACGATGGTGTACCTAGTGGACTCGCATTCCAACCCGGCTCTTCCTTATTAGCAGTTAGCGAACGGTAAATTCTTCCTTCTTCCCCTCCTTCCTTTTCTCCCTGCACTCACATAACACCAATATTGAAAGGAACATCCAACTACACCACGTTTCTCCCGGATCCCCACACCCTCTCCAATACGTCCAAACGCTTGTCGTGGACAATCCAACCAAAAATCGATCTGCAGGAGACTTTGTTTGGGGATGTGGTCCTAGTCAAGGTTTTCTGTTTGCGTCTTCGGAAGGAGATACGGGGGGAAGACATTCCGTTTTTGATGTGGAACGCGGACAGGCTAGTTATGTGTTCAACACCAATCAAACAGGAGACGCACTGGGTCTCAATGTTGATGGTACGTCCCTTCCCCCCTCTCTTTTATTTTGCACTTATCACTACTACCACCTTCTACCAGGCTCCTTGTTAGCTCTAGTAACAGGCGATAACTCAAGGAACCACCAGCTGCAATTGTACGACATCCGCACCAGACAAGAATGCACATCCGCAACAAAAATACTCCCATTCCAATTCCCACCTCGCCCTGATGGGTTACACGAGAACTATTTCAGCGAACCACCAGGGCACGAACATAGCTGTGTGGTGTTCAGTCCGGATGGGATGTACATTGCGTTGGCTCGGTCGGATAATTGTACGCATGTGTATGATCTTCGCATGATGTCTTCCTCGGAGGAGGCGGAGGAAGAGGTGCGGTTGTTGGCGGAATACAAACACGAGAGTATGAGAAGCAAAACAACGTACAGTGATACCTACTTTGGGATTGTCCGTGCGGAATGGGTGCATCATCGGTTGGTTACAGGTGGCAATGATGGGTGTGTGAGGATGTGGGATCCTCATCGGAGTATTCACGACAACGACAATAGCTTCGGGGAAGGAAAAGGGAAGGGGAAAGAGGGACTGGGACTAGGACTAGGCAAAGGAGGAGGGGGACAAGTGATAGCAGATGTCCCCTGTGCCATCGCAGATTTCAGCATTGGAGATCGATTCAAGGGAGAACATGAGCTGGTAGTAGGAGACGCTGGAGGAGTGTTGCACTTGTACAACGGTCGTGGATCTGCCTTGTTCTCATAACCACTTCAATAAAAATAAATAATCCATTGCTTGCTAGATCTAAGAAGAATATTTGTACAACTGTCTCATTTGTTTATTTAATCAATCGGCTTCATCCACCCAATTGGCATGGACAACTCTCTCCATATACTCTTTCACCCAATCCGGTCTTCGGCGATGTTGTTCTATCAACTC
>Ga0247730_1000490_pt1 | contig 28895 bp, 30 predicted proteins | sample UWRJL073202C2_FD_180959 | JGI IMG/M metagenome (GOLD analysis project Ga0247730, IMG submission 180959) | Plant litter microbial communities from Arlington Agricultural Research Station in Wisconsin, United States - UWRJ-L073-202C-2 | ecosystem: Environmental > Terrestrial > Plant litter >... | reverse complement strand
TTCAGCCGTTGTGTTGCCGTATACATATGGTTGTGTGACGGGATTGCGAGCCATCAAAGACTGAACAGTGCGTTCTGGCCACAGTCCGGATCGATCGAAAATTGTATGACGATTGCTGCTTTACCACCGCAAAAATTCCTGCTATCCGCAAAATCACACTTTTTGGGAAACCTTATCTTATGATGGCACCACAGATCCCGCGACGACGCTGATGCTCTTAAACGCCTTTGCGCGTTATCGAGAACTCTTGTCCTGTCCGCATGCTGGTGTCTTTTCCCCATGAAAAATCACGATCTGGTCTACCTCACCGAGGACGCGTCGCATGATGCCGTCATCGAACTCATCAACGAAGAAGCGTTTGGCCCAGGCCGGTTCGCCCGTGCCGCCGCCCGCATCCGCGAGCAGGGGCCGCATGACCGTAGCCTGTCGTTCGTCTGCGCCGATGACGGCGAGACCATCGCCTCGGTGCGGATGACGCCGGTTATGGCCGGGTCCGTCAAGGCGCATCTGCTCGGACCGCTGGCGGTGAGGCCGTCGCATAAGAGCATGGGGATCGGCCGCGAGCTGGTGCGCATCGCCATCGAGGCGGCCCGCCGGCGCGGCTCCGAGGCGGTGATCCTGGTCGGCGATCCGCCCTATTACATGCCGCTTGGGTTTGAGAAGGTGGCCTATGCGGCACTGACCTTTCCGGGGCCGGTCGATCAGAACCGGGTACTGGTGGTGCCCATGGCCGACAATGTGCATCCGCGGCTGAAGGGTGTGATTGCCTGGCGGGCTCATGCCGCACCGGCAGCGCAGGCGGCAGGGCTTGGCCCGGCGGCGGAGCTGATCGCCGCTTCGGCCTGAAAGCGCCGTATCGCGACTGCGAGAGTCTGCGGCCTGGTTGGGTCAGCTTGCGAGCTGGGTGCCTTGATAGAACTGCGGCATTTATAACGTCTTCTGCATGAAAATCAGGCTGTGGCCGACTGGAAAGTCCGGCAATTGGCCGAACGGCGCATAGCCGTGCTTTTCATAGAGGCGACGGGCGTCAGGATTGACAGTTTCGAGCCAGGCGCCGTGGCAGCCGCGGTTTCGGGCTTCGTCTTCCGCCATGCCCAGCAGTCGCGTGGCCAGGCCATTTCCCCGCAAAATCTCCGGAACGAAGATCATGTCGATGATCAGCCAGCCGCGGGCGGTGACGGCGGACAGGCCGCCGATCACCCGGCCATCGGCATCGCGCAGCAGCAGCGCCAGTGGCCGCTTGTCGGTCATGCCGATCAGGCCGGCATTGAAGGCCACTAGGCCATCGTTGAGGATGGCGAGTTCCGGATCCAGCGGCGCATCGGTCAGTTCGATTTCCGGCAGCATCAATCCGTCCCTGTTCTATTGCATGGTCAGACGTTTCTGCAGAAAGGTGCGTGACCGGTCTTCGAGGTAATTGGGGATCTCACCGAAGATCGCATAGCCCTGCCTCTGGTAGGCGCGCAGGGCGACGGGATTGAAGGTGTCGATCCAGGCGCCTTGGCAGCCACGGGCCTTCGCTTCGGCTTCGGCCGCCGTCAGCAGGCGGCCGACCATGCCCTGGCCGCGCAAGATTTCGGGGATGAACAATTGCTGGGTGAACAGCCAGCCCCAGGAGGTGTAACCCGACAGGCCGCCGATCGCCTGACCGGCCTCGTCGCGCAAAAGCACTGCGATCAGGCGCCGCTCGGAGGGGCCGACATCAGCGACATTGTAGGCGTTCAAGCCCTGGCCGATCGCGGCCAGCTCGTCCGGGCTCGGGTCGTCGGTCAGATAGAAGGGATTGTTGGTCATCGACACTCAAATTCCTAAAGTCTTGCTCCCGAATGCGGCGACCGCTTTCGAAAAAAGTTCAGCTAAAACAAAAGCTTAAGCGCAGCGAATGAACCCATCGAATCGCGACCCGCCCTATCGACCCTCACGCCACCATGTTGCGGCCATGGAAAACAGCAGGGCGGCAAGCCCGAGGAAACCGGCAAACAGCGGCAGGGTGCTGATGCCCTTCAGCACGGTCTCATCAGTCATGCGGATTACCATCCGCTGGCCGTCGGCGACCCGCACCGCACCGCGCACCGGCAAAATGTCGGGCAGGGTGAGGTTGCCGCCGGCATCCGCCACACGGGTGACCAGGCCCCGCGTCTTTTGCGCGAGCGGTGCCAGCGTCTGGGTGGTCGAAATCATCGCTTTGAATTCCGGCGCATCGACAGTTCCGACATGCACCAGGGTGGAAAACTCGCCGTTGCTGATCTCGAACAGGCCGGTCTCATCCATCGGCTTTTCGAGGCGATAAAGGCCAGGGCCCGAGGCCGTCAGCGGCAGGGTTTCGGTCCTGCCCGACGGATATTGGACCACGGCAGGACCCGGATCGTCGCCGATCGTCTGACGGGTAACTTCCAGCGTGCGCCCTCTTGCGCGGGCGGTCAGCGCCTCTTCCTCGAGTTCCGGTTCCTTCATCAGCCAGTGGGCAATGCGGCGGTAGAGATCGACATGCGGGCCGCCGCCCTCAAAACCGCGGGCCCAGAGCCAGCCCTGGTCCGACAGCAGCATGGCGACGCGGCCTTCACCGGCGCGGTTGAGCACCAGCAATGGCCGATCCTGGTCGCCGGTCATCACCGTCTGACCCTCAGGCGGATCGACGTCGACGCTGCGGAACCAGCGGCCCCACTTGGGCGGTTCCTGGGCCGAGCCTTCGAGGCCACGGGTGACCGGGTGTTTCTTCCCGGCTTCCGACAGGCGCGGATAGAAGGGCGCATTGTCCATTTCGCCGGTCGGCGATGCCGGCAGCACGGTCGACAGCGGCGTGCCGGCAATCGAATCCTGACCGGCATGTTCGGGGCCGGCCGCAATCAGCAGCGCGCCGCCTTGCTGCACATACTGGGCGATGTAATCGTAATAGAGCAGCGGCAGCACGCCGCGGTGCTGGTAGCGGTCAAAGATGATCAGGTCGAAATCCTTGATCTTCTCGACGAACAGTTCGCGGGTCGGGAAGGCGATCAGCGACAGTTCGTTGATCGGCGTGCCGTCCTGCTTTTCCGGCGGGCGCAGAATGGTGAAATGCACCAGATCGACGGAGGCGTCGGATTTCAACAGGTTGCGCCAGGCGCGTTCACCGGCATGCGGCTCGCCGGAGACCAGCAGCACGCGCAGATTCTGGCGGATACCGTCGATCAGGTGCACCGCGCGATTGTTGACGGCGGTCACTTCGCCCGGCAGTTCGGCGACGGAAAATTCCAGCACATTGTTGCCGGCCCGGGGCACCTTGAAACTAAAGGGCGTGTCGCGGCCCGGCACCGCCTGCAGCGTGGCGATTGGATCGCCGTTCATTTTCACCGTGACCTCGGCCGGTCCGCCGCCCTGGCTCTTGCCGTCGTCGAACACCCGCAGCGTCAGTTCCTGGTCCTCGTTGACGATGCCGAAGCGCGGCGCGCGCACCACTTCGATGCGGCGGTCGAACTCGTCGGCGCGGCCGGTGATCAGGCCGTGCACAGGCGCATCGAAACCGAGCACCTGGTTGATGCCGGGAATGTCGTGGATCTGGCCGTCGGACAGCAGAATGGCGCCGCCGATGCGGGCCGGCGGCACGTCGGAAATCGCCGAGGACAAAGCGGTGAACAGCTGGGTGGAGGGCGTATCGGAGGTGCCGGGATCGGCGCTTTCGATGATCCGCGGTTCAATCCGCGGGAAGCGAGACAGCCGGTCTTTGAGGGCCGCCAGCGCCTCGTCTGTCATTTTTTGCCGCTCGGGCGTCTGCTGGCTTTGCGAGCGGTCGACGACGACGGGGACGATGGTGCTCAGCTGTTCGCGGTCTTCCTGCAGCAGCAGCGGGTTGGCAAGCGCTGCCAGCAAGGCTGCCAGCGCCAGGGCGCGCAGCGTCGTGCCGCGCATCTGCCGCCAGTAACCGAGCGCCACCAGCACCAGCGCGACGACGGCCAGAGCGGCCAGCACGGCCCAAGGGAGGAAAGGCGAAAATCCGAGCGTCATGTGCTACTGCCCCAGCCGTTCGAGGAGGGCGGGGATGTGCACCTGGTCGGCCTTGTAGTTGCCGGTCAGCATATACATCATGATGTTGACGCCGGAGCGAAAGGCGTGCTCGCGCTGGGTTTCGTCCGGCGGTACGGTCGGCAGCACCGGCGCGCCATTGGCGTCGATTGCCCAGGCGCCGGCAAAATCGTTGCCGGTGATCAGGATCGGCGAAACGCCATCGCCCGATGAGGACAGCTGGCTGCCGCTCTTGCCGGCGTCCTGGCGCGACTCCACCCAGAGCGGGCTGCCGGAATAGCGGCCGGGAAAATTCGACAGCAGGTAGAAGGAGCGGGTCAGCACGTGGTCGGCCGGCGTCGGCTCTAGCGGCGGGATGTCGATATTGGCGAGAATTGCCTGCAGCCGCTCGCCGTTCGGGCTTGTCTGGTCGCTGCCGCCGAGCGCGGAAAACTGGTCGCGGGTGTCGAACAATACCGTGCCGCCGGCGCGCATATAAGTGTCGATGCGGCTGATGGCGGCGGCCGACGGCATCGGCGCATTGGCCGAGATCGGCCAGTAGATGATCGGGTAGAAGGACAGTTCGTCCCTGGCGATGTCGAGGGCGACCGGGGCGCCGGGCTCCAGTGTCGTGCGGTAGGTGAGGAAGTCGGTGAGGCCGGCCAATCCCTGTTCGGAAATGCGATCGACATCCGCCTCGCCGGTGGTGACATAGGCGAGATGGGTGGTGTCGAGCCGTTCCAGAATGGTCTCGTCGCCGGGCTTGTTGTCCGCAGCTTGCGATGGCTGCGGATGAATCAGCGCCAGGGCGGCGGCGAGCGCCAGCAGGGCGGCGGCGTTTTTGCGCGCGCGCGGCAATCTTGCAAAGGCGCCGTTCATGAACAGCATGATCACACTGTCGGCGACCAGCAGCAGGAAGGCGATCACGAACAGGGCCGGGCGCAGCGAATGGGCGGCGGCACCGATCAGGCTGGTGGCTTTAACCGGCATGCCGGCGCTGGCCGGGTCGAGCGGACGCAGCACGGTGCCGGCGGGCAGCAGGTTAAGGGCGGTAAAACCGTCCTCGTTGCCATACAGGCCGGGGGGATTGTCAAAGCTCACAACAGGCACCTTTCCGGCGGTCACATCCAGCGGCCGGGCAGCGCCGGTTTCGGTGGTGAGAATGCCATCGGCGGTCAGCAGACGATACGGGGGCAGGGCGGCGGTTGCTTCCGCGCCTTGCGCATTGGAAGCCACACCGCCGGCGCGCGACAGCTGGACGAGGCGGCGCAGCATCTCGACGAAATGCCCGGACAGCGGCAGGTCCGACCAGGTGGCCTCAGCGCTGACATGAAACATCACGATGCGGCCGGCATTGATGTCCTTGACGGTGACCAGCGGCGTGCCGTCGGCAAGGCTTGCCCAGGTGCGCTCTGCCAGATCCGGGGTCGGCTCGGCAAGCACCTGGCGCTTGACCAGAATGCCGTCCGGGCGCGGCATGCCGGCAAAGGCGCCGAAGGCCGGGAAATCGGCGAGCGGCTGTGGCTCGGCCCAGGAGAGGGCGCCGCCGAGCGCCCGTTCGCCCTGGCGCAGGATGACCGGGACCAGCGGATCGTCGGCGGGTGCCGCGGCGAGGCGCGGGCCGGCAAAGCGGATCAGCGTGCCGCCGTTGGCGATCCAGCGCTGCAGCGGCGCATAGGTTTCGGCCGGCAGGCGGCCGATATCGGCCATGACGATCGCCGACGGGTTGGAAGCCAGCAGTTCCGGGATCGAGGCGGCCAGATCCGGCACGCGCGGCTCGATCAGGTCGGCAAACGGCTGCAGGGCGCGGTTGATGTAGTAGAGTGGCTGCAGCAGCGGCTGGAAATCATTGCCGGCATCGCCGGAGATCAGCGCCACGCGCCGGCGCTTGTAGCCGTCGTCCAGCAGGTGCACGGCGCCCGCGGTGCCCATGCCCTCGAGGCTGAGGCGGGCAAAGTCGTTGCGCAGCTCGAACGGGGCGGTGATTTCGGCGGTCGCCTCGGTGGCGCCGGCGGCAAAGTTCAGGCTGCCGGAGGCGATGGCGCGTCCTTGCGCGTCCTGTGCATTGATCGTCAGCACCCGGCTTTCGGCGCCGTTCAGGCGCGAGGCGGTGACGGTCATGGCATTGGCGTCGTTGGTGGCGTTGGTAATGGCGATGGCGGTGTCGCCGCCGGCCTGCATCAACCGCAGCTCAGTGGGCCCGAGGGCGGCGAGTTTGGCCAGTGCGTCGTCATTGTCGCTCGTCTTGATACCGTCGGCGATGAAGGCGAGCGTTCCGGGCTTTGTGCCGTTCAGGGCAGCAGAGATGGCGTCGATCGTGCGGGTGCGGTCCGGCACCAGCGGCCGGGGGCGGGCTGCGGCGAGCTTGTCACGGGCAAGCGCTGCGGTTCCGGCGACGGCGTCGTGGGTGTTGTCGGCGGTAAAGGAAATCGAGACCGGGGTTTCGGCGCTTTCGGCGTCGCCGATCAAAGCTTCGGCGGTCTGGACGCGGCGGTCCCAGTCTTCGGAGGTCGACCAGCCATTGTCCATCACCAGCACCATCGGCCCGCCACCGGCAAGCGTTGCGGTGCGCGGGTTTATGACGGGATCGGCGATGGCGAAAATGACTGCAGCAGCCAGCAGCATGCGCAGCAGCGTCAGCCACCACGGGCTTTTCGACGGCGTTTCCTCGCGCTTCAGCACTGTGGCGAGGATGCGCAGCGGCGGAAAGATTTCCGCCTTCGGGCTCGGCGGCGTCAGGCGCAGCAGCCACCAGATCAGCGGCAGGGCGATCAGGCCGGCGAGAATGGCAGGCGTCGCGAAGGCGAAGGGCAGGGCGTTCATAGCGACACTCCGCGCATCGCCTTGGCCGGCATGCCGGAGAGGTACATGTGCACCGCCACCAGCGCCTCGGAGGCGAGATGATCGGTGCTGTGATAGACGAAGTTCCAGCCCATCGCCCTCAACGACTGCCCGAGTGTGTCGCGGCGGGCGAGATAGGCGCGCTGGTAATCCTCGCGCACAGTTTCGGCGCGGCCGGAGACGAGTTTTGCCCCGGTTTCCGGATCGGTGAATTCGGTGCGGCCGCTATAGGGAAAACTTTCCTCGGCCGGGTCGGCGATTTCGACCACATGGCCGCCGAGGCCGCGGCGGGCGAGCGGCGAAATCCGGTCCATGATGGTGGTGGCGTCGTCCAGAAAGTCGCCGATCAAGACGATGTCGCTGGCGCCGCGGATCATTGATGTATCCGGCAGCCCCGAAGTCGGCGGGGCGTGGATGATGGCGGTGGCCAGCCGTTCAGCGGCGTTGCGGGCAGACACCGGCTCCATGATGCCGGGGCAGCCGATTCGTTCGCCGGAGCGGGCGAGAATTTCGGCGAGCGCCAGCATGATGACGAGGGCGCGGCTTTCCTTGGAGACGGAGGCATGGGTGGACTTGTACATCATCGACGGCGACAGGTCGGCCCACAGCCAGACGGTGTGGGCGGCTTCCCATTCCAGGTCGCGGACATAGGTGTGATCGTCGCGGGCCGAGCGGCGCCAGTCGATGCGGGCCAAGCCTTCGCCTTCGGCATAGGGGCGGAACTGCCAGAAGTTTTCGCCGATGCCGCGCTTGCGGCGGCCGTGCCAGCCGGAGATCACGGTGTTGGCGATGCGCTTGGCCTCGACCATGCAGTCCGGCACCAAGGCCGCCCGCTGCCGGGCGCGGGCCAAAACCTCGTTGCCGGGGGTCTGCTCGACGATCTGACCGATGGATGCCACGCGGGCGCTCCTCCTTACGCTCGGGCCTGTTTGACCAGTCCGGCAATCACGTCGCGCACCGTCATGCCTTCGGCGCGCGCGGCAAAGGTCAGCGCCATGCGATGCTCGAGCACCGGTTCTGCCAGCGCATGCACGTCGTCGATCGACGGGGCGAGGCGGCCTTCGTAGAGCGCGCGGGCGCGGGCGCACAACATCAACGACTGGCCGGCGCGCGGGCCGGGGCCCCAGGCGACGTGCTTGTCGGTGGCGGCATTGCCCTGGCCGGGGCGGGCGGAGCGGACGAGCGAGAGGATGGCATCGACCACGGTGTCGCTGACCGGCATCATCCGGATTAGTTTCTGCACCTCCAGCAGTCGCGCCGCATCGATGATGCTGGTCGCATGGGCTTCGGTGCTGCCGGTGGTGCCGAGCAGGATTTGACGCTCGGCCGCAAGTTCCGGGTAATCGACGTCCACCTGCAGCAAAAAGCGGTCGAGCTGGGCTTCCGGCAGCGGATAGGTTCCTTCCTGCTCCAGCGGGTTCTGGGTGGCGAGCACATGGAAGGGGGCGGGCAGGTCGTAGCGCTGGCCGGCCACCGTGATGTGGTACTCCTGCATCGCCTGCAGCAGCGCCGACTGGGTGCGCGGGCTGGCGCGGTTGATCTCGTCGGCCATCAGCAGCTGGGCGAAAACCGGGCCCTTGACGAAGCGGAAGGAGCGGCGGCCGTTTTCGTCCTGGTCCATCACTTCGGTGCCCAAAATGTCGGAGGGCATCAGGTCCGGGGTGAACTGGATGCGGCTGGCGTCAAGGCCGAGCACGGTGCCGAGGGTGGAGACCAGTTTTGTCTTGGCGAGGCCCGGCACGCCGACCAGCAGGGCATGGCCGCCAGACAGCACGGCGAGCAAGGTGTTCTCGACCACCTTCTCCTGGCCGAAGATCACCTTGGCGACTTCCTTGCGGATCGCGGCGATATCAGCGAGGGCCCGTTCGGCGGATGCGATGATGCTTTTGTCGTCGGGACCGGTTTCCGTGCTATTCATCATGCCCATGTCGCTCTCCAAAAACTGTTCAATGGCGTTGCGGCCCAATGGCGAATCGCGCTCAGCGAACGTCGCTGCGGCGATCCTATCAACTTATTCCCTGAAGAACGGCTGACAAGCGCGTTTCGAATGACTATCTCGTGACTAAAGGTAAACCGGGACTCGAATATGGCAGCCGACAAGATAAATGCCAGCGAAGACGCTGCCGGCTTGGCGGCGCTGATTGCGCGCGCCGCTGAACTCGGCGGTGACGGCACGCGCGGCCTGCCGCCGGTCGAAAATTGGAATCCGCCGTTTTGTGGCGATATCGACATGGAAATCCGTGCCGACGGCACCTGGTTCTACATGGGCACGCCGATCGGCCGGGCGCCGCTGGTGCGGCTGTTTTCCACCGTGCTGCGACAGGACGAGGACGGCAAAACCTATCTGGTGACGCCTGTGGAAAAGGTTGGCATCCGGGTGGTCGATGCACCGTTTTTGGCGGTGGAGCTGAGCAGCGTCGAAAAGGGCGGGTTTTCGGTCCTGACGTTTCGCACCAATGTTGGCGATGTGGTCGAGGCCGGGCCCAAAAATCCGTTGCGGTTTGTCATCCATGGCGAGAACCGGGAGCTGAAACCCTATCTGCTGGTGCGCGGGCGGCTGGAAGCGCTGATTTCGCGGGCCGTGATGTACGAGCTGGTGGCGCTGGGCGAGACGATCGAGACCGATGGGGTGCCGATGTTTGCGGTGCGCTCCGGCGAAACCGTGTTTCCAATCATGCCGGCCGACGAGCTGGATGCGCTGTCCGCATGAGTGGCTTTCCCGCCTATTCCGCCGCCGATTTCCGCCATCGGGCGCTGCACCAGAGCGGCAGTCCGATTGCCAACGCCTGGCGCGAACATGGCGATCATCTGCTCAATCCGACGCTCAATTCTGCCTTCGAGGACATCAAGCTGCGCGACGCGGCAGTGCTTGTGCCGGTTGTTGACGATGTCGATGGTGCCAAGGTGATCTTTACCCAGCGCACCACGACACTGCGAAAACATTCCGGGCAGATTTCCTTTCCGGGCGGCGGCATCGATGCGGCCGATGGTTCGCCGGAGGTGGCGGCGCTGCGCGAGACCGAGGAAGAGATCGGCATTGACCGGCGTTTTGTCGAGCCGGTGGCGCGGCTGCCGGATTATCGCTCCTCGACCGGGTTCCATATCACGCCGGTGCTGTCGGTGGTCCAGCGCGGTTTCGAGATGAAACTCAATCCGGCCGAGGTGGCCGAGGTCTTCGAAGTGCCACTGTCCTACCTGATGGATGACAACAATCACCAGCGCGGCAGTCGCGTCTGGAACGGCATCGAGCGGCATTTTTATGTGATGCCTTACGACGGACGCGAGATCTGGGGGATTACCGCCGGCATCGTCCGCACGCTTTATGAAAGGCTTTACGCATGACCAATCTCCACAGCGAGACATGGTTTCAGGACCCGGCGCTGACGCGCCTCATGACCTTGCTGAACGCGGACGGCGCGGAAACTCGGGTCGTCGGCGGCGCGGTACGCAACAGTCTGATGGGTCTGCCGGTCGGCGACATCGACATCGCCACGACGCTGTTGCCCGGGGCGGTGGTCGACCTGGCGAAAGCCGCCGGCATCAAGGCGGTGCCGACCGGCATTGCGCACGGCACCGTGACGCTGGTGTTGAACGGCCGCGGCTACGAGGTGACGACGCTGCGCCGCGATGTCTCCACCGACGGCCGCCACGCGGAAGTCGCCTTCGGCACCGACTGGCAAATCGACGCGGAGCGTCGCGACCTGACGATCAACGCGCTCTATGCCGACAAGGCCGGGGAAGTGATCGACCTCGTCAAGGGGATGGCCGATATAACAACCCGCACCGTGCGCTTCATCGGCGACGCGACCGCCCGCATCAACGAGGACTATTTACGGGTGCTGCGGTTTTTCCGCTTCTTTGCCCATTACGGCTCCGGCCGGCCGGATGCGGACGGGCTGCGGGCGAGTGCGCGGGCCAAGGCCAAGCTCCACACCCTCTCGGCCGAGCGCGTCTGGTCGGAAATGAAAAAGCTGCTGGGGGCGAAAGATCCGGGGCGGGCGCTGCTGTGGATGCGCCAGTCCGGCGTGCTCACCGAAATCCTGCCGGAGACGGAAAAATGGGGCATCGACACCATCCCGGCGCTGGTTGCGACCGAACAGGCACTCGGCTGGGCGCCCGATCCGATGCTGCGGCTGGCAGCCGTCGTGCCTCCCGACGTCGAGCGGCTTGAGGCTTTGGCCAAGCGGCTACGGCTGTCGAAGGCCGAGGCGACTACGCTCGCATACTGGGCGGCGTCGCCCGTCATTCCCGAGGGGATCACCGATGCGGTGTTCGACCGGATGCTGTATCGCAGCGGCCGTGACGGGCTGGTGATGCGGCTGAAGCTGGCGCTTGCTTCAGCAAGGGCAGCGGTGGACGAGGACACTGCCACGATGCAGAGGGCAGGGCGCCTCGCGACATTGCTGCAGCGGGCGGAGAATTTCCAGAAGCCCGCCTTCCCACTGAGCGGTGCCGATGTTCTGGCACTCGGCGTGCCGGCCGGGCCGCAGGTCGGCGAAATTCTCTCCGATCTCGAGCAAAAGTGGGTCGAGATGAATTTTTCTTGGGGTCGGGCGGCGTTGCTCGAGCGGCTCAAGTCGCACGGGCCGGCCTGATCGGATATGCTCGTGCAACGCAGCGCACCGTTCCAAGGCGCTGCTGATCTGCGGCATGTTTGCCATAACGGGTATTGGTTTCAGCAGGCATGTTTACCTGCTGAGCGCGGACACGGAGCACAAAATCCATGGCCTGCGACCGCTCGCAGTCCCCGCGTCTTCCGGTGCTATCCCGGTCACAAGTCCGGCACTCCCGTGGTAGCTGTCGGAGATTGTCGCGACGCCTTGTTTTCGTAGCGGAACGATTTTACTGCCGGCGCATTCTTGCAGCATCGCGGCGAACCGCCGTTTTCATCAAAGGGAAATGCCATGCTGCGTGCGTCTGTGAGATCGATGGTCTTGATTGCCGCATGTGCCGTTGGCTCTACGGTTTCGTCCGTTTCCCAGGCTGCTGATATGGTGGAAATGCCTGGCTATCACACGCAGCGGGCAACGCCTCATCATCGTCCGCGCCGCCTGGTGCGCACGGATTACAGCCAGCCGGTGGCTCTGGACTGCCAGAAGCTGGTGGTCGAATACCGCTACAATGGCACCCGCGAAATCATCAATATGTGCGAAGCATCGCGAACCTATCGGCCTTATCGCCACTAATTTCCGGATATCAAAATATACGAAGCAACACGCCAGCCCGACCGTCCTCTTGCAGCGATCGGATCTCACGAAGAGCATAACGGGACCGGCGTGCATTGATAAATCCAGGTCAGCTAGGCCGCGTCAACCTTGCCGACGATCCGCTCCTTGATGCGACCAATCAGGCCTTCTCGGATCATCGTCTCTCCGTGGGCGGTCTTCATATGGTCAACGGCGCGGCGCACGATCTCCGCGTCCTCCTCGGATCGGGTGTGCCACTGGCAGCCGGGAACCAGGCTGCCGCATTCGAACTGCCTCATGACATCTCCTCCTGTCTTGGTTCAGCGAAACGGTTTTAGCACGAAAGCTTGGAATTCAAAAGTCGATGCGACCGGGCAGAGACCCGGCAATGATTCCGTCGTCGCGGTCAGCCCGGCTGCGGCTATCGCTCACCCAGCGCCCAGGCGTGAAAGATTGCCGAGGGGTGTTCTGCAGATCCGGGCTTGGCATTCAACACCGCATCATTGGCGGGCTTGTCCGCACCGGGCCTGACGCCGGCAAGCTTCAGCTTCACCTGTTCGACATAATAGGCGTGCGGCAGATCACTGCCGCTCGTCTGGCGCATCTCTGCGGCCAGACGGTCAATCATTTCAGGAGTGTTGAGGGAATAGGCGGATGGCTGCGACGGCGTAGGCACGGACATGCTGTTGGGTGTAACCACGATCATGCTCCTCCAGTAGCTGGCGGCAGCGTAGCACCGGCATATCGATTTTTGTATCCCAAAAAGCCCGTTAACGAGAATGTTACGGCCAGCGGACCATCGGCGGCAGCGACGACAAAATCGCCTCGACATTGCCCCCGGTCTTCAGGCCGAAAATCGTACCGCGGTCGTAGAGCAGGTTGAACTCGACATAGCGTCCGCGCCGCACCATCTGCTCGTCGCGGTCCTCGCCGGTCCAGGGCTTGTTGAAGTTGCTGCGCACAATCTTCGGATAGACCATGCTGAACACCCGGCCGACATCCTGAACGAAGGCGAAATCCGCCGGCCAGCCGCCCTGTTCGTCGGCCGAATGCAGCCAGTCGAAAAAGATGCCGCCGACGCCGCGATGCTCGTTGCGGTGTTTCAGATAAAAATACTCGTCGCACCACTGCTTGTAGCGCTCGTAATCGGCAATCGTCTCGTGGCGCTTGCAGGCGATCTCCATCGCCCGATGGAACAGCTGGGTGTCGCCGTCCTCCTGAGTGCGACGGCTGTCGAGCACCGGCGTCAGGTCGGCGCCGCCGCCGAACCAGAGGCTGGACGTAACCACCATGCGGGTGTTCATGTGCACGGCCGGCACATTGGGGTTGACCGGATGGGCAATCAGCGAGATGCCCGAGGCCCAGAAGCGTGGATCGTCCTCGGCGCCCATCTGGGCGCGGAAATCCGGGGCGAATTCACCGTGCACCGTCGAGGTGTGGACGCCGACCTTTTCAAACACCCGGCCTTCCATCAGCGACATGCGTCCGCCGCCGCCGGCGCCTTCGTCACGCAACCAGTCCTTGGCGACAAACCGTCCCGGTGGCCGGTCGGAAAGGGGGCCGGCCAGTTCGTCTTCGATCGCCTCGAAGCTCGAACAAATCGTGTCGCGCAGGCTCTGGAACCAGGCTTGCGCCAGTGCCTTGCGGTCTTCGATGTCGGCCGGCAGGCCCTTTGGCAGATCCGGTCTTTGCATGCTCGTCTCCGGGGCCGAGGCGGGATGGCGCCGGCTTTGGGCGCGTGGTGCGCCGTCATTGCGATTGACTGCGTGTCTTAGCCAAAAAACACGCGGCAGCAAGGGATTTGCTCTGCGACAAAAGAGACTCGCAAAATTGTCGCGCCGGTATTATCTTTTTCGGTGGAGATTGAGGATCGATGGCGAAATTCAACGGACCACCCCCGCTCGACGGATTGAAACGGCGCATCGCCCGTCACCGGCTGGAAGCCGGGACCGAGCGCAAGAGCAATTTCGTGCGCGAAACTTTTTTGCTGACCCGCCCCGAAGCCCGCGAAAAAGCCCGGGAATGGTTCAGCACCTTCCCCAAGGCCGCCTACTGGACGGAAGTCGAGAGTTGGCGGCAGCTTGAGGGCGACCGGATCGAGTTCACCATGCGCCGACTGCCAACGGCCGACTGAGGATTTTGCCCGGGCGCAGGTTCTGCGGCCAGGCTCTTGCCGGCTATTTCGCGGTCGATCCGTGCCAACCCGTCTGCCGCAAGGCCTCGCCAGCGATCATCGCCACCGACATCGCCACGTTGATCGAACGCTGGCCGGCCACCATCGGAATGAGAATGCGGGCATCGGCCGCTTCGTGGACTTCGTCGGGCACGCCGGCGCTTTCGCGGCCGAACATCAGGATATCGTCGGGGCGGAAGGTGAAATCGGTATAGCCGACGGCCGCCTTGGTCGAGGCGAGGATCAGCCGGCGGCCGGTCGGCCTGCGCCAGTCCTCGAAGCGGTCGCGGTTGACGTGGCGGGCAAGCGACACGGCAGCGATATAGTCCATGCCGGCGCGCTTCAGGTTGCGGTCGGAAATATCAAAGCCGGCCGGCTCGATGATGTCGACACCCAACCCCAGGCAGGCGGCCAGCCGCAGGATCGTGCCGGTGTTGCCGGGAATGTCAGGCTGGTAGAGGGCGATGCGCAGTTGGGTCATGGCGATGGAACTAGGCGCATCGGGTCAGTCACCTCAAGGTTTTTCTTGCCAGACACGCATATTTCATCGTGGTGGCGCTGTGTTTTCCACGCAACATGTCTTCGGCCACAGGCAATGACGCGAGATTGTCACTTTTCAACCGACGTTTCTGCGGGTAGAAGCATGCCATCTTCAACGCGCAAACACAGGAGGCCATCATGACTTATTCTCATTGCATCCGCCTTCTCGTTCCGGGACGACCGGTTGCAGCGTAAGCGGTTTCGCTTTTCTGAAGTATTCCCATCTATCTCGTCATGCGGGTTTTTCCACTCCCGCTCGTAACAATCCGGTCTATCTGTGCTGGCGCTTGTGAGCCGCCGCCTGATTTTCGGAAACTGTCTGGAGCTTTCTCATGTTTGGCTGGTTCGAACGGCGCCTCAATCCCTATCCTTCGGCAGAACCGACGCTGCCGCCGAAGGGTCTGTTTGCGTTTTGCTGGCACTATACGAGACCGGCGGCCCCGTGGCTGCTGCTGATGGCGACCTGCACCGCGATCATTGCCATTGGCGAGGTCACCCTGTTCCAGTTTCTCGGCGATATCGTCGACTGGCTGTCGCATGCCAATCGCGACACGTTTTTAGAGACCGAAGGCGCAAAACTGTTCTGGATGGCGCTGATGGTGCTGGTCGGTCTGCCGCTGGTTGTGGCGGTGGATTCCGTCGTCATGCATCAGGTGCTGATCGGCAATTTCCCGATGATCGCCCGCTTCAAGATGCATCGCTATCTCTTGCGCCACAGCATGAGCTTCTTTGCCAACGAGTTTGCCGGCCGTATCGCCACCAAGGTGATGCAAACCTCGCTGGCCGTGCGCGAGACGGTGATGAAGATTCTCGACGTGTTCGTCTACGTGGTGACCTATTTCATCTCGATGATCGTGGTTGTTGCCTCCGCCGATCTGCGGCTGGTCGCGCCGCTGCTGGTCTGGCTGGCGATCTATGTCGGTATCGTTGCCTATTTCGTGCCGCGTCTGCGCAAGATCTCTGCGCAGCAGGCCGATGCGCGCTCGATGATGACCGGCCGGGTGGTCGACAGCTATACCAATATCGGCACGGTCAAACTGTTTTCGCATGCGGGCCGCGAGGAGAGCTACGCGCGCGAGGGCATGGACGGGTTTCTGCAGTCGGTCTATGCGCAGATGCGCAAGGTGACGATGTTCCACCTGCTGGTCTATTTCAACAACTGCGTCGCGCTGTTTGCCGTGGCGTCGCTGTCGATCTGGTTCTGGCTCGACGGGGCGATCTCGGTCGGTGCCATCGCCATTTCGCTCGGGCTGGCGATGCGGATCAGCGGCATGTCGCAATGGATCATGTGGGAAGTTTCCGCATTGTTCGAAAACATCGGCACGGTCTATGACGGCATGGAGATGATGACCCGGCCGCACGATATCGTCGATGGTCCGCAGGCCAAGGCGATCACCGCGCCGCGCGGCGAAATCCGCTATGACCACATCCGTTTCCACTACGGCAAGGCCAAGGGCGTGATCGAGGATCTGTCCTTGGAGATAAGGCCTGGCGAAAAGGTCGGGCTGGTCGGCCGCTCCGGCGCCGGCAAGACGACGCTGATGAACCTGCTGCTGCGCTTCTACGACCTGGAATCCGGGCGTATTACCATCGATGGCCAGGATATTTCCGCAGTGTCGCAGGACAGTCTGCGCGGGCTGGTCGGTGTGGTCACGCAGGATACCTCGCTGCTGCATCGCTCGATCCGCGACAACATCACCTATGGCCGGCCGGATGCAACGGAGGCGGAGATTTTGCAGGCGGTCAAGCGGGCCAATGCCTGGGAGTTCGTCGAGGGGCTGGTCGACATGCAGGGCCGGACCGGTCTCGACGCACAGGTGGGCGAGCGCGGCGTCAAACTGTCGGGCGGGCAGCGGCAACGGATCGCGATCGCCCGCGTGTTCCTGAAGAACGCGCCGATCCTGATCCTCGACGAGGCCACCTCGGCGCTGGATTCCGAAGTGGAAGCGGCGATCCAGGAAAATCTGTTCGCGCTGATGGAGGGCAAGACGGTGATCGCGATTGCCCACCGGCTGTCGACCCTGACGGAGATGGACCGGCTGATCGTGCTTGACAAGGGCCGGATCGTCGAGACCGGAACGCACAGCCAGCTGGCGGCCGGCCATGGCATCTATGCCGACCTGTGGAGCCGGCAATCGGGCGGCTTTTTGCCGAACGAGGCCGACGGGACGGAGGCCGACAGTACCGAAACCGGCGCAGCAGCCGAGTAAGATACAAGGCCGTTTCGCCTATGCCGAACGCTCTCCCCGAGGAATTTTTGCTCGGGGAGAGCGTGTTGCCTTGAGGACGGGTTTCAAATCCGTCTTGCACCGACGCCTCCAAGGTCCTAGTGATCCGGCCTCATTCAAACTCCGGCCGAGAGGAAAGCCATGCTGTCTCCATTTGCGCCGTTCCGCTGGTCGCTTGCGCATGGCCACAGCCTCGAACTGGGGCCTCAGGGCCTGCTGATGGCGATCATCAACGTTACCCCGGATTCGTTTTCCGACGGAGGCCGCTATGCCGGCGTCGATGCGGCGCTGGCACAGGCACGACTTTGCCTGGAGCAGGGGGCGGTGATTCTCGATATTGGCGGGGAATCGACCAGGCCGGGTGCGGACATGGTTACGGCGTTCGAGGAGCAGGCACGGATCCTGCCGGTGATCGAAGCGCTTTGCCGCGAGACGGATGCGATCCTGTCGGTCGACACTTATAGAGCCGAGACGGGGCGGCTGGCGATCAAGGCCGGCGCCCATATTCTCAACGACGTGTTCGGGCTGCAGCGCGAGCCGGAGATGGCCAGGGTGGCGGTCGAGACCGGCGCTGGCCTGTGCATCATGCATACGGGCCGAGACCGGGACAAACTGCCGGATGTCGTTGAAGATCAATATCTGTTCTTGCGTCGCTCGCTCGACATTGCGTTCGAAGCGGGCGTGGTGAAGGAACAGATTGTGCTGGATCCGGGTTTCGGTTTTGCCAAGAGTGCAGCGGAAAGCCTGGAACTGATGGCCCGCTTCGGTGAGTTGTTCGTACTCGGCTATCCGATCCTTGCCGGCACTTCGCGAAAACGCTTCGTCGGCACGGTCACGGGCCGCGACGTGGCAGACGAGCGCGATGTCGGCACGGCGGCGACCACGGCGCTGTTGCGGGCCGTGGGAGCCGGTATATTCCGCGTCCACGACGTGGCCATGAATCGTGACGCATTGCGGATGGCGGATGCTATGATCGCCGCCAGACCGAACGGAGCCGTATCGCCATGAGCACCAGCCGCTATACCATCACCTTGAAGAACTGCGCCTTCTTTGCCCGGCACGGGCTGCATGATGCGGAAGAATTTCTGGGCCAGCGTTTCTTCGTCGATGCCGAGCTGGAGGTGCAGCCGGCGCAGCCGCTCGAAAATGACGACATCGCCTCGACGGTCGATTACGGTGTCGCCTTCCAGGAGATCGAAAAGATCATCACCGGCAAACGCCGCTTTTTGATCGAGGCACTGGCGCAGGACGTGGCGCTGGCATTGTGCGCCCGTTTCCCGCAGATTGTCCGGGCGAAAATCACGGTCCGCAAGCCCAGTGCGCCGGTGCCTGGGGTGCTCGACCATGTGCAGGTGACGGTTGATCATGTTGCCTGAGGCGGTCGATGGCACCGTCGCCGCCCTGGGTCTCGGCGGCAATATCGGCGATCCCGTGCGCTCCATGGCGGCGGCACTGATGGCGCTTGACCGGCGCGACGGCTGTGCCGTGCTGGCCGTGTCAAAACTCTACCGCACACCGCCGTGGGGCAAGACCGACCAGGCCTGGTTCTTCAATGCCTGTGCGCTTGTTCGAACATCGCTGCAGCCGGAAGCGCTGCTTGACGCCTGTCTCGACATCGAACGCGAAATGAAGCGCGAGCGGATCGAGCGCTGGGGGCCGCGCACCATCGATCTCGATGTGCTGACTTATGGCGACGTAAAACTTCAAACAGAGCAACTGGAACTGCCGCATCCGCGCATGACCGGCCGCGGCTTCGTGATGATGCCGCTCAACGATATCGCCGCCGATATGATCGTTGACGGCAAGCCCGTCGGAGCCTGGCTGGCCGCGGCGGATATTACCGGAATCGAGGTTGCCGATGACAACCGCAACTGGTGGACCCGCTGTGTCTGACTGTCGCCCTCAGTCTATTCGCCATGAGAGTTTTACCACTATAAATGCATCCCATATTGTATTAAATTATAAATTAGTAATATTCTTTATGTTGATAACATGATTCGTCCTCATATGGGGCGAGCACGACAAGATTGCCGACTTCGGGGGAAGCGACAGTGACAAAGCAAGTCCGGAAAAACCGTTCCTATAAAGACCAGACAGAAGACGATCCCGTCGGCGCGTTTTCCTGGGACATGGTGGCAAACCGTGTCACCAGCGATGCCGAAGTAGCGCGTCTTTTCGGCTTTTCGACAGAGGCGATGGCGACAGGCGTTCCCATCGAGCAACTGATCGCACAGATCCATCGCAACGACAGAGCCCGCGTCGCGCGAGCGATCCACGCGGCGATCCTCAACGGAAACCTCTATCGAGAGCGCTACCGGGTTACGGCGGATGGCATTATCTACCATTGGGTGTTCAGCGCCGGCCGCTGCTTCGGCCATACGGACGGCCTGCCGACCTTGTGGACAGGGTTTGTCTGCGAGGTCGCAGAGCCTTGTGGGGTTGCGGAAGAGGCTGGTGCTGAGAGCAATGTGGTGAAGTTCAGGAATTGACGCTTCACCAACAATTGTCGACGCCGGCGCCACCGCGTATTTGCCCTGCGCGATAATCCGCCTATATCGGCAGCATGCTGAAAAACACCGTCTTCCGCGCCTTCGAACACTGGATCGATCCCTTTGCCCGCAAGGGCGACCTGCGGCCGCCGCAAACCACCTGGGCCTTCATCTGGCATTATGTCTCGCAGGCCAAAGGCGCCTTTGCGGCGATGCTGGTGCTCGGCGGTGCCGTCGCCATGCTGGAGGCTGCGCTGTTCTGGTTTGTCGGCCGGCTGGTTGACGTGCTCGACACGGTGCCGAAGGGGGAGGGCTGGAGCGGGCTGATGGCTGCTCACGGCACCGAACTGGCGGCAATGCTGGTCGTGGTGCTGGTGGTGCGGTTCGTCGTCGTGGCGCTGGGGGCGCTGGTCGAGGAACAGGCGATCATTCTGGGCTTCACCAATCTGGTGCGCTGGCAGTCCTATGCGCAGGTAGCGCGCCAGTCGCTCAGCTTCTTCCACAATGATTTTGCCGGCCGCATCGTTTCCAAGGTTTGGACGGCCGGGCAGGCGACCGCCGACCTGATGACCTCGCTGCTGCAGGTTGCCTGGTTCATCCTGATCTACACGGTGTCCACCATGGCGCTGGTGGCGCAACTCGACTGGCGGCTGGCGGCCATCATCGCCGGCTGGGTCGCAATATTCGGTCTGCTGGCCCGGTTCTTCGTGCCGCGGATCCGCAAACATGCGCGCAACAGCGCCGAGGTCGGCTCGCAGCTGAACGGTCGGATGGTCGATGCCTATGGCAATGTCCAGACTTTGAAATTGTTCGGGCGCGAGGAGCATAACGACCATTATATCCGCGACGGTTTTGACCGGTTTCAGGAGTCGCTGACGCCGTTTACCCGGCTGATTACCGGCGTGCGCGCTTCGCTGGCGCTGCTGTCGGGCTTCATGATCACCATGATCGCCGCCCTTTCGATCGATCTCTGGCTGGCGGGCGCGATCTCGGCCGGCAGCGTCGCTTTCACGCTCGGGCTGGTGCTCCGGCTGAACATGCTGTTCGGGCGGATGATGACGCAGCTGAACGGGATGATGCGCAATCTCGGCACCATCCAGAATTCGGCAGAACTGATTTCGCAGCCGATCGGGCTCAGGGATGCGCCCGACGCCGCTAAGCTCACCGTAGTGCATCCGGAAATCGTCCTCGACCATGTCCGCTTCGGCTACGGCCGTGACAGGCCTGTGATCGACGACCTGTCGCTGACCATCCGACCTGGCGAAAAGGTCGGGATCGTCGGACGTTCCGGTGCCGGCAAATCAACGCTCGTCAACCTGCTATTGCGGTTCTACGACATCGACAGCGGTCGCATCCTGATAGACGGCCAAGATATCTCCAAGGTGACGCAGGAAACGCTGCGGGCGCAGATCGGCATGGTGACCCAGGATACCTCGCTGCTGCACCGCTCGATCCGCGACAACATCCTGTTCGGCCGGATGGAGGCAACGGAAACGCAGCTGGAGCTGGCAACCGAGCGGGCCGAGGCCGACCTGTTCATCGCCAACCTGCAGGACCAGCGCGGCCGGACGGGATTTGACGCGCATGTCGGCGAGCGCGGCGTCAAACTGTCGGGCGGCCAGCGGCAGCGGATCGCCATTGCCCGGGTGATGCTCAAGGATGCGCCGATCCTGGTGCTGGACGAGGCGACGTCGGCGCTGGATTCCGAGGTCGAGGCGGTGATCCAGGCCAATCTGGAAAAGCTGATGCAGGGCAAGACTGTACTAGCGATCGCCCACCGGCTGTCGACCATCGCCGCGCTCGACCGGCTGGTGGTGATGGACAAGGGCCGGATTATCGAGGAGGGAACGCATGCGGAACTGATCGAGCGCGGCGGGCTCTATTCCGAACTTTGGGCCCGCCAGTCCGGCGGCTTTCTGGCGATCGACGAGCCGGAAAGCGTCTGATCAGCGGTTGTTGAGGACGAATTCGCTGATCAGACCGTAATGGTTCGAGCCGTAGGCATCGTCGATCCGGTTGACGGATTTGAGTGCCAGCGGCTGGCGCGCATAGATGTGGTCGATGGCGATGCCGGCGCGCCCGGCGACGATCGGCCAAGTCGCCGGTTCCATCGATGCGGTGCTCAGCTTCGAGCGCCGGAGAAATTTCTGCATGTCGGGGGCGATCGAGGCCGAGTTGAAATCGCCGCCGAGGATCAGCGGACCTTGGACCTCGCGCAGATATTTGGCGACGAAGCGCAGCTCTTCCATGTGGTAGTCGTCGAAATAGGGCTTGCTCAGGTGTGCGGCGGCGAAATGGACGATCTGGCCGCCGAGTTCGATATCGGCCATGGCAAAACGGTCGCGGCGCAGGTCGCTCAGACTCTCGACCTTCTGCTGCAGGATCGGAGTTTTCGACAGCAGCAGCAGGTCGCAGGTGTCCGTGCCGGCGCCGCAGCCGATGCGATAGGGGTAGGCAGCAGAGATCCGTGCCAGTTCCGTCTCGAGCGGCGCTGCCTCGAAAATATAGACGACGTCGGCGCCGGAGGCGATAACCATATCGGCGATGTGGCTGCCGTTTTCGAAGTTTTCGCTGAGAATGTTGAAGGACATCAGCTTGTAGACCGGTGCGGCCTCCGCCGGCACGGCTGTGCCGGTGGGCTCGCGCAACATCACCAGAGAATGGGCTGCTATGAACAGGCTGACGGCGAGCAGGAGAAATGCGTAGCCATTGCGCCGGATCAGCAGTAAGTGGAGCAGCATCACGACAATGCAGCCAAGCGCGATGTGCAGCTGCAGGCTGTAGAAAAATGTCAGGATCCAGAAGTCGGTGACGTAGCGCAGCGACAGCACGATCAGCATGAGCGATATGACCGTGCAGACGACAGTCGAAAATACTTGTCTCATGCGTAATCGATCCAGACTGGCAGGGTATATGTCGGCGTCGCCCTAGCACGGGGCGACTCATGGTGCAATGCAGCACGCGGAGCAGGCTAAACCGGAGATGCCTGCGTGACGGCATTTATGATCCCGATTCGTTGGATTGGGGTATCGTCACGGCGGTTTCGACTGCGTAATTCGACCGTATCGGCACTTGTTGTGTGCCTGCGTCAAACGATCGCAGTTTTCATCCCGATTGTGCGCGCCGCCCCTTGCCAAGCACACCCATAATTTGCGATCAAGCATAGAACGCGCCGGAATACCGGTGGAATCTATGGGCTGTCTGTGCCCTACATGGATTCGCGGTCTGAGGGGGCAGTGCGGTTTTTCCGCAACGACGTTGCAGAGGGGGAATTTTTACGTGAGTGAACACGAGACCAATAGCGAAGTTACGGGCGAGCCGACGCGCCGGGACTTCCTGTATCTGGCCACCGGGATGATGGGCGCCGTTGGCGTTGCGTCCGTGGCATGGCCGTTCATCGACCAGATGCGGCCGGATGCTTCTACCCTCGCACTCGCCTCGATCGAGGTTGATGTCGCCGCCCTGCAGCCCGGCATGTCGCTGACGGTGAAATGGCGTGGCAAGCCGGTATTCATTCGCAACCGCACGCCCAAGGAAGTCGAAGAGGCCAATGCGGTCGCGCTGACGGCCTTGAAGGATCCGGTCGCCCGCAACGCCAATCTGCCGGCCGATGCGCCCGCCACCGGCGTCGATCGCTCCGCCGGTGCCGGCAAGGAGAACTGGATCGTTATGATCGGCTCCTGCACCCATCTCGGCTGCGTGCCGCTCGGCCAGTCCGGCGAGTACAACGGATGGTTCTGTCCCTGCCACGGTTCGGTCTACGATACCGCCGGTCGCATCCGCAAGGGTCCGGCACCGGAAAATCTGGCCGTACCGACGTTCGCATTTACGTCCGATACTGTGATCAAGATCGGTTAAGGGGGATATACTGATAATGAGCGGCCATTCGAGTTACCAACCGTCTACCGGCCTTGAAAAATGGGTGGATTCCCGCCTGCCTCTGCCAAGACTGGTCTACGACAGCTTCATTGCCTACCCGGTCCCCCGCAATCTCAACTACGCCTACACGTTCGGCGCCATGCTGTCGGTGATGCTGATCGTGCAGATCGTCACCGGCATCGTGCTGGCGATGCATTACGCCTCCGACGCGACGCTTGCCTTCAACTCGGTCGAAAAGATTATGCGCGACGTCAACCACGGTTGGCTGCTGCGCTACATGCATGCCAACGGCGCCTCGTTCTTCTTCATCGCCGTCTACCTGCACATCGCCCGCGGCCTGTACTATGGCTCCTACAAGGCCCCCCGCGAAATTTTGTGGATTCTCGGCGTCGTCATCTACCTGCTGATGATGGCTACCGGCTTCATGGGCTACGTGCTGCCCTGGGGGCAGATGTCGTTCTGGGGCGCCACCGTCATCACCGGCTTCTTTTCGGCCTTTCCGCTGATCGGCGAATGGCTGCAGCAGTTTTTGCTCGGTGGCTTTGCGGTCGAAAACCCGACGCTCAACCGCTTCTTCTCGCTGCACTACCTGCTGCCCTTCATGATCGCCGGCGTCGTCGTGCTGCACGTCTGGGCCCTGCATGTCACCGGCCAGACCAATCCGACCGGCGTCGAGGTGAAGTCCAAGACCGATACGGTTGCCTTTACCCCCTATGCCAGCCTCAAGGATGCCGTCGGCGTTTCCGTGTTCCTGCTGGTCTATGCCTGGTTCGTGTTCTACATGCCGAATTTCTTGGGCCACCCGGACAACTACATCGCCGCCGACGCGCTGAAGACGCCGGCGCATATCGTGCCGGAATGGTACTACCTGCCGTTCTACGCAATGCTGCGCGCCATCACCTTCAACATCGGCCCGATCGACAGCAAGCTCGGTGGCGTTCTGGTCATGTTCGGCGCGATCATCGTGCTGTTCTTCCTGCCCTGGCTGGATACCTCTAAAGTGCGGTCGGCGGTCTACCGTCCCTGGTACAAGATGTTCTTCTGGATCTTTGTCGCCGACTGTCTGCTGCTCGGCTGGCTCGGTTCGCGCCAGCCGACCGACACTTTTACCCTGATGGCGCAGTTCGGCACGCTCTACTATTTCGGCTTCTTCATCGTCATCATGCCGATCCTCGGCCTGGTCGAGACCCCGCGGCGGCTTCCCAATTCGATCACGGAAGCGGTGCTGGCCAAAAGCGGCACCTCCTCGCAGGCTCAGGCCTGATGCAAGCGGCTGGAAGGGAATTGAACCAATGAACAAGCTTGTCAAAAGCATCCTGTCGCTCGCCGTCGTCACCGGCGTCTACCTGTCGCCCGCCATGGCGCAGGAGACCGCAAAGCCGGACGAAACCCATGCCGAGGGCGAAACCCCGCATTATCCGCTGCATCACCCGTCGCAGGAAAGCTGGAGCTTTTCCGGCGTGTTCGGCCACTATGACAAGGCCCAGCTGCAGCGCGGCCTAAAAGTCTATACGGAAGTCTGTTCCGCCTGCCATTCGATGAACCTGGTGGCGTTCCGCACGCTGGGGGATCTCGGCTATTCCGACGCCCAGGTCAAAGCCTTCGCCGCCAACTACGAAGTGCAGGATGGTCCGAACGCCGAGGGGGAAATGTATACCCGCAAGGCGCTGCCCTCCGACTATTTCCCGTCGCCGTTCCCCAACCATGAGGCGGCAGCGGCCGCCAACAACGGGGCGGCGCCGCCTGACTTCTCGCTGATCGCCAAGGCGCGCGGCATCGAGCGCGGCTTCCCGCAGTTCATCATCGACATGGTCATTCCCTACCAGGAAGGCGGCCCTGACTACATCCACGCGCTGCTGAACGGCTATCAGGACCCGCCGGCCGGCGTCGAAGTCGCGCCCGGTACGCATTACAACCCGTATTTCGCGAATGCCGCGGCACTTGCGATGGCCAAGCCGTTGTCGGATGGCCAGGTCACTTACGATGACGGCGCGCCGGCCACCGTGCAGCAATACTCGCACGACGTCGCCGCCTTCCTGATGTGGGCCGCCGAGCCGCATCTGGAAGACCGCAAGCGCACCGGCTTCATGGTCATCGTGTTTCTGCTGATCTTTTCGGTGCTGATCTATCTCGTCAAACGATCGGTTTATGCCGGCAAGGGGCACTAAGTTTTTTGCAGGATGCAATCGAACAGGAAAGCGGCCGCGTTGGCCGCTTTTTTTATGCAATCCGATGGCGACAGTGATAAATGCGCTGAATACCGCGATACAGCTCGAAATACGCATGGAATGACGATGACCAGCAAACTTCAAACCGACCTTGCCGCCTCGATCCGATCGATCCCCGATTACCCGAAACCCGGCATCATCTTTCGCGACATCACCACACTGCTTGGCGATGCCCGCGCCTTCCGGCGGGCGGTGGACGAGCTGGTCAATCCCTATGTCGGCTCCAAGATCGACAAGATCGCCGGCATGGAGGCACGCGGCTTCATTCTCGGCGGTGCGGTGGCGCACCAGCTGTCGGCCGGTTTCGTGCCGATCCGCAAGAAGGGCAAGCTGCCGCACAAGACGGTCAGTGTCGCGTACAGCCTTGAATATGGCCTCGACGAGATGGAGATGCATGTCGATGCGATCCAGCCGGGCGAAAAGGTAATTCTGGTTGACGACCTGATCGCCACGGGGGGCACAGCCGTCGGCGCGGTGCAGCTGTTGCGCCAGCTTGGCGCCGACGTGGTGTCGGCCTGCTTCGTCATCGACCTGCCGGACCTGGGTGGGCGCAAGAAGCTGGAAGCACTCGGCGTCGACGTGCGGACGCTGGTGGAATTTTCCGGCCACTGAGGCAATTCTTGGCCGCTACAAGCTTTGTCGGTTGCGGCAGGCAGTGATCCGCACCAGTGCGAATTTATTGCCGATGGCGCCAAAACGTCAGGCGGCCATCAACTTCTGGATATCCTCTTCGATGTCCTCCGGCTTGGCGGTCGGTGCAAACCGTTTGACCGGTTTTCCCGACCGGTCGATCAGGAATTTCGTGAAATTCCACTTGATCGCTTCCGAGCCAAGAATGCCCGGCGTTTCCTTCTTCAAATACTGAAATAGCGGATGCGCGTCCTTGCCGTTGACATCGATCTTTTCGAACATCGGAAAGCTGACGTTGAAGCGGGTATCGCAAAAGTTCTGGATTTCCGCGTTGCCGCCCGGTTCCTGCGCGCCGAACTGGTTGCAGGGAAAGCCGAGCACGACGAAGTCGCTGCCGTATTTTTCATATAGCCGCTGCAGGCCGGCATATTGCGGGGTAAAGCCGCAGGCACTGGCGGTGTTGACGACCAGCGCCACCTTACCGCGGTATTCTGCCAGGCGATGCGGCGCGCCCAAAATGTCGTTTGCCTGGAAATCGTGGGTATTCATTAAAACTCCTGCCACTCGGCTTATTCGAATTCCAATACGCTGCTTTCGAAGCGGATCACAGTCTTGCCATTCTGATTGCCGCCTTCGCACAGGATGATGTTCATCAGCGTGCCGGGGCGGGACGCCAGCGCACGGCTGGAGAGCAGGGTGACGGCATAGGTGATGCTGTCGCCGGCATAGACCGGCTTCAGCCATTGCAGCTTTTGGAAGCCGGCCGCCGGCCCGAGCTTCGGTGCCACCTGTCCCTCGCGCGCCAGTCTTTTCACTTCACCGGTCCAGTGGTCGAGAAAGGCGCGCATCCAGTTGGCCGCGCTGTGCCAGCCGGAGGCGCACAGGCCGCCGAAAATGAAATTCTTGGCCGCCTCGGCGTCCAGATGAAACGGTTGCGGATCGAATTTTTCGGCAAAGCGGATGATGTCTTCGGCGGTAAAAAGGATGGTGCCGGTGACCACCTTCTGGCCGACCGGCGACAGCTCGATCAGTTTCATGCCAGAACCTCCGCCGGGCGCATGCGCAACATGATTGAATTTTCTGACCGGCAGACCAGTTCGCCGCGCTGGTTTTCCGCCTCGTGCCGGAATTTGATCACGCCGATGCCGGGGCGCGAGCGCAACGGTCTGGCTTCGAGCACGATCGAGCGCCCCGACAGCGTGTCGCCGGCCAGCACCGGGCGCTTCCACTCCATCAGGTCTATGCCCGGCGCGCCTTCGGAAGCCGAGGCCAGCAGGTAGCTGTCGATCATCATCCGCATGATGATGCTGCTGGTGTGCCAGCCGGAGGCGGCCAGCCCGCCCAGAATGCTGGCGCGGCCGGCGTCTTGCGACAGATGCATCGGCTGCGGATCGAATTCTGTGGCGAAGGCGATGATCGCCTCGGCCGTGACAGTCTGCGGTCCGAGTGCAAAAACCCGACCGGGCGAAAAATCCTCGAAATGATAGAGCGGTGTCGTCACTGAAGAATCCCTCCCGTTCCCGTCTGCACAGTGGCGCTGCGCTGGGCGGATTTCAAGCCGTCCGGCGGCACGCCATGGCCTGAAACGACAAAGGCGCCGCGGATGCGGCGCCTTTGCGAGTGAACCGGATTTTGCCGATCAGGTGTTGAAGCGGAAGTGGATGACGTCGCCGTCCTGGACCACGTATTCCTTGCCTTCATCGCGGCCCTTGCCGGCCTCCTTGGCGCCGACTTCGCCCTTGTAGGCGACGTAGTCGTCATAGCCGATGGTGAAGGCGCGAATGAAGCCGCGTTCGAAATCGGTGTGGATGACGCCGGCAGCCGCCGGTGCCTTGGTGCCGCGCTCGATCGTCCAGGCGCGGGTTTCCTTGGGGCCGACGGTGAAATAGGTGATCAGGTCGAGGAGGCTGTAGCCGGCGCGGATCAAGCGGTCGAGACCGGCTTCCTCCAAGCCGAGCGCTTCGAGGAATTCCTTGGATTCTTCGTCCGGCAGCTGCGCCACTTCGGATTCGATCGCGGCCGAAATGGTCACGCATTGCGACCCTTGCGCCTTGGCCATGGCTTCGACGGCCTTGGTGTGGGCATTGCCGCTGACGGCATCGGCTTCGGCGACGTTGCAGACGTAGAGCACGGGGTGCGAGGTCAGCAGGTTGAGACTTTTGAGGATCTCCAGCTCTTCCGCATCGAGCTTTGACAAAAGCGTGCGGACGGGCTTGCCTTCCTGCAGCAGCTTCAGCGACGCGTCCATGATCGGCAGCAGCGTAGTGGCTTCCTTGTCGTTGCTTTTGGCGCGCTTGCGCATCTGCTCGGTGCGGCGCTCGAGGCTGTCGAGGTCGGCGAGCATCAGCTCGGTCTCGATCGTGTCGGCATCGCTGACCGGATCGATCTTGCCTTCGACATGGGTGATATCGTCGTCTTCAAAGCAGCGCAGCACATGCACGACCGCATCGACTTCGCGGATGTTGGCGAGGAACTTGTTGCCCAGGCCTTCGCCCTTCGAGGCGCCACGCACCAGGCCGGCGATGTCGACGAAGGCGATGCGGGTCGGGATGATTTCCTTGGAGCCGGCAATCGCCGCCAGTTTTTGCATGCGCGGGTCCGGCACGGCCACTTCGCCGGTGTTCGGCTCGATGGTGCAGAACGGATAGTTGGCCGCCTGCGCCTGCGCCGTCTTGGTCAGCGCGTTGAAGAGAGTGGACTTGCCGACATTCGGCAGTCCGACG